>ERZ1090860.1930-NODE-1935-length-10351-cov-7.918512_pt1 | contig 10351 bp, 6 predicted proteins | sample MGYA00478483_ERZ1090860 | MGnify/ENA primary metagenome ERZ1090860 (study PRJEB33644, sample SAMEA5815741) | chicken gut metagenome | biome: Chicken; feature: Gastrointestinal Tract; material: Caecum | place: Ireland | collected 2019-01-01 | study: A study of the...
AAAATCTGGCCCGCGCTCAGTTTGCGCTTATTTTATATCGAATGGAGGGTGAGCCTGCTGTTGATTCGCACACAGACTTTCCGGATGTCCCTGTTTCTATCTGGTACAGTGACGCAGTGGCCTGGGCAGCGCAGAACGGGATTGTGACAGGATATTCAGATACAGGTTGCTTTGGCCCCAATGATCCGATTAACAGGGAGCAGATGGCCACTATGATGTACAGATACGCAAAGTACAAAGGCTATGACACTTCTGCGGATGGTGATCTTTCCGGTTATCCGGATGCGGCAAGTGTAAACGCGTTTGCCCGGGAAGGGATGTCCTGGTGTACAGACAATAAGATTATTACGGGAGATAACGGCCGACTGAATCCGCAGAACAGTACAAACCGTGCGGAGTGCGCAACGATTATCAGCCGCTTTTCGGAATTGAAAGAGCATTAAACGGAGCATAGCAGAAGAAATCCCCTGCGGATCCCAGCGGTATGGGAAATGCAGGGGATATTATCTCTGAAAGTGTAAAACTCTAGGCGGTTGCAGTTGCTATTTGAAAAAGACAATGCTATAATACCAACGATATTATTTTCGCAGGATTTATGGAGGATTGGAGAATGAGGACCTATTTGGTAACGGGGGGAGCCGGATTTATCGGTTCCAACTATATTCATTACATGTTCAAAAAATATGGAAATGAGATCCGGATTATCAATGTGGATAAACTGACCTATGCCGGAAATCTTGAAAATCTGGCAGACATTGAAAACCGTGAGAACTATACGTTCATCAAAGCGGATATCTGTGATACGGAGAAGATTAATGCAGTCTTCGCGGAAAATGACATTCAGAGAGTGGTTCATTTCGCGGCGGAAAGTCATGTAGACCGGAGCATCAAGCATCCGGAAGTGTTTGTAAAAACCAATGTACTGGGAACTCTGGTAATGCTGAATGCGGCGAAGGCAGCCTGGGAACTTCCGGACGGCAGTTTTAAACCGGACCACAAATTCCTGCATGTCTCCACGGACGAAGTATATGGTTCACTGGAAGAGGACGGCGGATACTTCTATGAGACAACCCCGTATGCGCCTCATAGTCCTTACTCAGCCAGTAAAGCATCTTCCGACATGCTGGTAAAGGCTTATATGGATACGTACAAATTCCCGGCCAATATTACAAATTGCAGCAACAATTACGGCCCGTATCAGTTCCCTGAGAAACTGATCCCGCTGATGATCAATAACGCGCTCCACGGAAGAAAGCTGCCGGTATATGGAGATGGAAAAAATGTCCGTGACTGGCTGTATGTGGAAGATCACTGCAAGGGAATTGATATGGTACAGGAAAAGGGAAGACTGTTTGAGACCTATAATATCGGAGGCCATAACGAGAGGCAGAATCTCCAGATTATCCACACAATTCTGGAAACCTTAAGGGAAATGCTGCCGGACAGTGATCCGAGAAAAGCTGGTATTACAGACGAATTGATTACCTTTGTGGAGGACAGAAAAGGGCATGACCGCCGCTATGCCATTGCTCCGGATAAAATCCGCGCTGAGGTAGGCTGGTATCCTGAGACCACTTTTGAAGTGGGCATTCGCAAAACGATTGAATGGTATTTCGAACACGAAGAGTGGATGAATCACGTAACCAGTGGGGATTATCAAAAATATTATGACGATATGTACAGTAATCGCTGAGATCTGAAAAAAAGACGCAGAAATACAGTGGCATGGACACTGTCTTTTTGCGTCTTTTCTAAAAAAGGAGGAAGATATGAAAGGTATAATTTTAGCCGGAGGCTCCGGCACCAGACTGTATCCGTTGACAAAAGCAATTTCAAAGCAGATCATGCCGGTATATGATAAACCGATGATCTATTATCCGCTGTCCACCCTGATGCTGGCGGGAATCCGGGAAATTCTCATTATTTCCACGCCAAGAGACATTAAAGTGTTTGAAGAACTGTTCGGAACAGGAGAGCAGCTGGGGCTTTCCTTTACCTATGCGGTTCAGGAAACACCGAGAGGCCTGGCGGATGCTTTTATTGTGGGAGAGAAATTTATCGGAAGCGACAGAGTTGCGCTGGTTTTGGGAGATAATATCTTTTATGGACAGAGCTTTTCCCGGGTTCTGAAGGCAGCCGCGGAGCGGGAACAGGGAGCCACTATTTTCGGATATTATGTAAAGGATCCGAGAGAATATGGAGTGGTAGAGTTTGACCAGGACGGGCGGGCTCTTTCCATTGAAGAAAAACCGGAACATCCGAAATCCAAATACGCGGTTCCGGGTCTGTATTTCTATGATAATGATGTGGTGGAGATTGCGAAAAACGTACAACCTTCAGCCAGAGGTGAAATAGAAATTACAAGTGTAAACAATGAATATCTCAGGCGGGGAACGCTTCATGTGGAGACACTGGGACGAGGATTCGCGTGGCTGGATACGGGAAATCATGACGCCTTGCTGGACGCGGCTGATTTTGTCGCGGCATTTCAAAAGAGACAGGGCTTATATATTTCCTGTATTGAGGAGATTGCCTATAAACGAGGTTTTATAAACAGAGATCAGCTGATACAGCTGGCTCAGCCGCTGCTGAAAACGGCCTATGGACAGTACCTGATGGAAATCGCCGAGGGCTTATAAAATTCAGCGCGGCGTCTTAGACGTAAGGAGGAGCAGAGGTTACGGTTTTCCGGTGTTCCATCACAAGCACAGAAAGGAGACGGTATTTAAGTGATAAAAAAATATATTTCGCTGCTTTTATGTATTTGTCTGGGAATAACCAGCGCGTCAGGGGCAGTGTGGGCCCGGGAAGAGGAAGAAGAAAGTTTTTTTCAAGGCGAAAATAGGGAGGCGCTGGAACATGTAACCGGTGTGGATGAGGAAGGAAATGTCATTGAAGCAGAGGATGACGGTGAGGAGGATACGGTAATCGGACGGAATCCCCTGACGCTGGAAGAAGGAGGACAGCTGGTCAACTTCCGCACCAAGTCCTCCAGTTCTGTTGTGACAAATTATACGGACGCGGTGACCGGAGAAAATGGTTATACAAACGGATATTACGGGGCCGACGCTGCCTATCTGGGGATGGAAAACGGCATGGTAAAGTTTATGCTGTCGGGGGTTACCGGCCTGGTATCGCCGTCAGAGGTGACAATCGTCAATGTCGATGAGGCAAGTTCCATCAGCCATTACGAAGTAAGCGGAGGCAGGCTGATCCACCGGATTACCACCAATCTGGCAGGAACCAGTTATCTCAGCAATCTGGATAACGGAGAGGCTCCGGATTATCTGCGCAGCGGAGCAGATTACTACAGTTACGACGGACATTACTTTTATACCTTTGAAGATTTCGAGTATATGCTGTCGGATTACCGGTCAGGAACCAGGGAACATTCGGTAAATGCTTCGGATCCTTTTTTTAACTATTTTCAGTACCTGCCTTTGAGGAGTGTTTCAAATTATTCTGCCGCGCGGATGAACGATATCATCAACAGCCGGGTCAGCACCGGCTCAAAGCTGCGGGAGGCAGGTCAGCTGATGGTACAGGCACAGGACAGATACGGCATCAATGCTCTGTTGATAGCCGGCATCGCGGCCAATGAAAGCGCGTGGGGAACCAGCAGTATTTCGCAGTCAAAGAATAATCTGTTCGGAATCAATGCGGTGGACAGTTCACCGGGTGAATCGGCGGATACTTTTTCCAGCGTTGCCGTATGCATAGAGGAGTATGCACAGTATTTTCTCTCCGAGCAGTATCTGAACCCGGATAACTGGAAATACAGCGGAGGCTTTCTGGGCAATAAAGCAAGCGGTTTAAATGTCCGGTACGCATCGGATCCCTATTGGGGAGAAAAAGCCGCGGCGCTGGCATGGAGCGTGAATCTTACCGGAGGCGGAGAGGATTCCTATGTGTATACCATCGGAATAAAGGACATTCTGCCGGAACAGACGGATCTGAATGTCCGCGCTGATGCAACCACCAGTTCCAGAGCGGTTTATTCTACAGGAGAGTGGCCCTGCTACGCCTTTGTAATTCTGGATTCCGCTCCGGTCAGCGGTTTTTACCGGGTACAGAGTGATCCTGCGCTGACGGACAGCCGGACGGACCTGGAAATTTCCGCCAGAGGGAATTATCAATATGAGACCATGTATCTGTATGCCAGCTCCTCGTATATCGATCTTGTGTACCGGGGCAGCGGAGATGTTCCGCAGATTTCCGGCGTTTCCTTTACGGATGTTTCACTGGATTCCTGGTTTTACGATTATGTAAAATATATTGATGACCAGGAAATCATGACAGGACTGAACAGGTACACCTTTGGACCGGGGGAAAATATGGCGAGGGCCCAGTTCGCGCTTATTTTATACCGAATGGCCGGCGAACCGGCAGTCTCTGACCAGACAGGTACAGCGTTTAAAGACGTGGGGGAAACCTGGTATACAGATGCAGTAAAATGGGCCAGCGCAGCGGGGATTGTTACAGGATACAGCAACGGATGTTTCGGACCGGGAGATAACCTGAACCGTGAACAGATGGTTACGATGCTTTACCGATATATGCAGTATATGGGGTATGATACAGCAACTTCAGGGTCGCTTGGCGCGTTTCCGGATGCCGCCTGGGTTTCGGATTATGCGGAGGATGCGATAAAATGGGCAATAGGGCTCAATATTATTCAGGGCGATAACGGACAGATTAAACCCCAGGATACGGTAGTGCGCGCGGTAGGCGCAACGATTATAACAAGATTTATTAAGAATATTTTATAGTTTTACAAGGGAGCGGGAGAAGTTTTTCGGTACGCATGTGATCGGAAAAGCTTCTCCCGATTTTTTATGCTGCTTCATTATTTACAAAGGGGATTGTTTTTTAAGGTTCTGTTATGCAAAAGTATGATGTAAGGTTAAATATTGCTAAATGTGTGTAAAGTCAATTGAAGTTTTTTGGCAGTCAGGATAGGATAGAGTTGCTTAACAACGAAGAGGAGGAACACCTATATGAAGGCTAAAAAAGTTTTGGCGCTTTTATGCGCGGTATCAATGTTTTCCGGTACGCTTGTAACGGTATCTGCTGATACTGCGCAGAACACTGACACTGCTGTGACAGCAGAGGCGGCAGAGGAGAGTGAGGCCGCCGCCGCGGATGCATACGATGCCCGTCTGGACGCGGGAAAAATTATCCTGACTCCGGGAGAGGATGAAACCGCGTTAAATTTCAGCTGGTATTCTGAGCAGGCAGGAACCCCCGCAGTTAAGATCGGCACGAAAGAAGATCTTTCTGACGCAAAAATTTACAGGGGCACCGCAACCGCTATCAGCAAAACCACAGACAATGACGCCGGCGAGGGAATCGATTATACGGCATCTAACCAGGTTTCTACCGGTACCGGCGCAATTGCGGAAAACACCACTTATTATTACAGCTATACCTGGAATGACGGAGAAGGCGCAGAGTGGTCTGACGTATACAGCTATACTTCCAAGGATTTTGATTCTTTCCAGACGATTCTGGTAGGCGATCCGCAGCTGGGAGCTTCCGGATCCTCCAATCAGGGAAGAGTTGACGATGCGAATATTGCTTCGGATCTGGAGGGCTGGACGCAGACCTTGAATATGGCTTCTGAAATCGCGCCGGACGCCAGCTTTATTCTGTCCGCGGGAGATCAGATCGATTATTCCAGCGCTGACAAGGATTATATCCGAGAGCTTGAATTTGCCGCGTTCTCCACTCCCGAGCAGCTGAGAAGCCTTCCTTTGGCGACTACAATCGGAAATCATGAGAGTCTGGGAGACGATTATCAGTATCATTACAACAATCCCAATGACGGAGATAATCTGGGGGCCACGAATTCCGGATCTGACTATTACTTCAGCTATGGAGATGTTCTGTTTATTGTGCTGAACAGCAACAACAGAAACGCTGCTGAGCACAGAACTCTGATGCAGAAAGCCATCGAGAGCCATGAAGACGCAGCATGGAAAGTGGTAATGTTCCATCATGATATCTATGGTTCCGGACAGCCCCACTCGGATGTGGACGGCGCAAACCTCCGTACCATCTTTGCCCCGCTTATGGATGAATTTGATATTGATATCTGCCTGACCGGTCACGATCATTCTTATGCCAGAACATACCAGATCATTGACGGAAAAGCAGTGGATTACGGCCAGACTTCCGCAGTGAATCCGGATGGCACGCTGTACATCGCGGCAGGTTCCGCTTCCGGAAGTAAATTCTACGCGCTGAACACCGTGAAACAGTATTACATCGCGGAACGCAATAATACGCAGACGCCTACGTTCTCCACCATTGATTTTTCAGATGATACCTTTACCATTAAGACCTATGACAATACCGGAGCAAAATATGCCGGAGATTTTACCATCACCAAGAATCAGGATCAGGAATCTCTGCTGAGCCTTGTCAATGAGAGCAAGGAGATGAACGCGGAGGATTACACCTCTGCCAGCTATCAGAAGTATGAAGACGCAGTCGCGGAGGCAGAGGCATATCTGGAAACAGACAAAGATATGGTTCCCGCGGAGCTGACAGAAAAATACGATGCTTCCATCCAGGGCAATAATGAAAATGATCCTCTGAACTATTACGGATATGCCCAGGGCGAGTACAAGGATCCGAATTCCCAGAGACTGAAAGCCGGATACGCGCCGTTCCTGGACAAGACCATGGACAACAGCCAGGCGATTCTCAACGCAGATCAGTATCAGGCAGTTTACAGCAGGCTGGCGGACGCGAAAGCGAATCTGGTAAGTTCCGAGCTTCCCTATGTGGATGTAGACGCGGCTTCCTACTATTACGACGCAGTAAACAGCTTATATGACAAAGCGATCATGACCGGTATGGATGAAACCCATTTTGGCCCCACCACTACTCTGGCAAGAGCGCACTTCGTAGTCATCCTGTACCGTATGGCAGGAAGCCCTGAAGTAAACAGCCAGGCGGATTTCGCCGATGTAGAACAGGGAAGCTGGTACAGCGACGCGGTTGCTTGGGCCGTGGAGAATGGTATCGTAACCGGCTACACAGACAGCGGAAAATTCGGACCGGCGGATCCTGTAACCAGGGAACAGATTGCCACCATGCTTTACAGGTACAGCGGAAACGCGGGAATTTCCGCGCAGGCAACGGTCCTGGATTATCCGGATGCCATGCAGATCAGTGATTTTGCGCGGGAAGCCATGATCTGGGCAGTAGGAACCGGAATTATCACCGGACAGAATGAAGGCACTGTGCTGGCTCCGCAGAATACAGCCTGCAGAGCAGAAGCAGCAACCATGATTGCCCGTTATCTTGGTTAAAAAGCATGAAGAATAAGAGAGCGGGTTACATCATTTTTGCAATCCTGACCCTGGCATTTTTGGTCGGTCTGGTTTTCCTGAATCGTTCCGTACATAAAGTACCGCTTTTAGCGGAGGATGGGAGTTCTTTTGAAAAAGCGGTGGTAACTGAAATCATACAGGATAACCTGACGGAGACTGGAGACAGAAGCGGGGAACAGATTGTCAAGGTAAAAATAACCAGTGGCTCTCATAAAGGAGAAACCGTCGAGGCGACCAGCCTCGACGGTTACTTATATGGAGCCACCTGTGAAGTAGGAACACATGTTATTATTAATATCAGCGAATATGACGGTACCCTTGCGGCCAATGTCTATAATTATGACAGAACCTCTGTGATTATTATATTTATTGCGGTATTCCTGGCACTGTTGATGTGGGTTGGAGGGAAAAAGGGCATATTTTCAGCAATCTCTCTGGTATTCGCGGCGGTTTGTGTGCTGTTTCTGTATCTGCCGCTGATGTATATGGGAGTGCAGCCGTTTCTGGCAGCGGTTTTGTGCTGTATTCTGATTACCCTGTTTTCTATGATCCTTTTGGGAGGATTTACGGCAAAAACCTTTTCGGCTATTGCGGGAACCACCATCGGCTGTGTGGTGTCCGGCCTGATCGCGTTTATCTTTGCCTATTTTATGCATATTAACGGTTATAATGTTGAAGAGGTGGAGACGCTGATTCTGATAGAGCAGAATTCCCAGCTTCAGGCCGGAGGCCTTCTCTTTTCAGGAATTCTTATTACTTCGCTGGGAGCGTCCATGGATGTGGCTATGTCGATCGCATCCGCAGTCAGCGAGATTTACAGTCATTCGCCGGAGATATCGGTGAAAGAATTGACAAAAAGCGGTATGAGGGTTGGAAGGGATATGCTTGGCACCAATGTAAGTACCCTGGTACTGGCTTTTGTAGGCGGAGCGGCGTCCATTATGATGATCTATTATTCATATAGTATGCCGGGACGGCAGCTGATGAATTCCTATTTTATGGGGACAGAATTATTGGAGGGACTGTCCGGAACCTTCGGGGTGATAGCGGTTGTACCCCTCGTATCTGTCATCAGTGCGTGGTTATATAAAAAGAGGAAAAAAACCTGAAATTTATGGATCGGGGAAGAGCCGGAGCGGCTGAAAAAACAGCGGCTGTCCGGTTCTTTTTCCGTTCACCTTTTTTTACACAATTCATCACATATTCAACACATTTGCCCGTTACAATAAGCCATGTAAGATAAAGAAAGGAAAGCTTTTACAGCTTAGGATAAAGAAAAGGGGTAAGTGATTATGAGCGAAGAATTCAGAAATGATCAGGAAAATTTGAACAGCCAGCAGAATTCCGCGGGTACAGAGGAACATACGGAAAACCAATCTCAGAACGCCAATACAGCCGGGGGCACCACCTACAGCTGGGTGAATCCGAAGCTGCGCCAGGACCAGGGCCAGCAGGCAGGATCCAATCCCTGGGGCGCCCAGAACAGCGGCGGATGGAACGCCGCAGGGGCGGACGCGGGAAAACGGCAGCAGTACCGCTACACGGCTTCCGGCCCTGCGGGAGCAAAACCGGGATTTGGCGCTCCGGGAGCAAAAGTGAAAAAGAGTAAGGTGAAAAAGCCCAGAAAGCCCATGACCGCCGGAAGAAAGTGGGCTGCCACGGTGGCGATGGCGCTGGTCTTCGGAGTGGTAGCCGGAGGAACCATGTACGGAGTGAACCGGGCGGCAGACTATTTTGACGGGGATGACAACACGGTGGTGCAGACCACGCAGCCTCTGGCACAGACCGATACCAGCGGCGGATCCGATTCAGAGACTGTTTCCGCCAGCGCGGGAGCGGCAGGAACCGTAAAAGAGGTGGCAAAAAACGCCATGCCCTCCTTAGTGACGATTTCAACCATGTCTGTAGAAGAAATGCAGAGTTTCTTCGGAGGCACCCAGCAGTATGAAGTGGAGGGCGCGGGAACAGGAGTGATCGTAGGCCAGAATGACAGCGAACTGCTGATCGCCACCAACAATCATGTGGTTCAGGGAGCCCAGAGCCTCTCCGTTGGATTTATCGATGAGGCTTCCGTGGAAGGGAAAATTAAAGGATCGGACTCCAGCAATGACCTGGCAGTGGTCTCGGTAAATCTTTCCGATATCCCCCAGGAAACCATGAACGCCATTAAGATTGCGACTTTGGGTGATTCCGATGAACTGGAACTGGGAGATCAGGTGGTGGCTATCGGAAACGCTCTGGGTTATGGCCAGTCTGTGACCAGCGGTTACGTCAGCGCTATGGACCGGGATCTGACCCTTACAGACAACAGCGGAAATACGATTGAATCCACCGGGCTGATTCAGACGGACGCTCCCATCAACTCCGGAAACAGCGGCGGCGCCCTCTTAAATATGAAGGGTGAACTGGTGGGAATCAATGAGGCAAAAAGTTCTATGACTTCTTCCGGAACCACTGTGGACGGTATTGGATTCGCTATCCCGATTGCTAAGGCAGAACCTATTTTGGAAAAACTCATGGAGCTTCCCACCCGTGATAAAGTGGATGAGAGTCAGGCTTCCTTCCTGGGAATCGAAGGCGTGAACGTTACCTCCGATGCTTCTGAGATGTACGGAATGCCTACCGGTGTGGGGATTTCTACCGTAATTGAGGACGGTCCCGCGGAAGCGGCAGGGGTCAAGAGAGGGGACGTGCTGACGGAACTGGATGGACGCAGCATCAGCAATATGGATGAGCTGAAGGATGCCCTGCAGTATTACGCGGCAGGAGAGCAGGTGAAGATTGTCGTTCAGCGCTCCGATGAAGGAGAGTATAAGCCGGTGGAACTGACAGTTACCCTGGGAGCTGCCAGTGAGATGAATCAGCAGCAGGAGGCATTTCCCGGCAGATAAAGAACTATGGTAAAGAAGCAGGCGTCTGCGCGCTGGCATAAGCGGTGCGCGGACGCCTTATTTTCCTGGTGCGCCTGGCGGCGCACGTTTCTCAAGGGTGCAAGTCCCAAATCCGCCCGG
>ERZ1090860.1935-NODE-1940-length-10334-cov-6.262866_pt1 | contig 10334 bp, 9 predicted proteins | sample MGYA00478483_ERZ1090860 | MGnify/ENA primary metagenome ERZ1090860 (study PRJEB33644, sample SAMEA5815741) | chicken gut metagenome | biome: Chicken; feature: Gastrointestinal Tract; material: Caecum | place: Ireland | collected 2019-01-01 | study: A study of the...
AAGAAGGGGGGGGGAGGCAACTTTGAATCGGCTGATTGACAAGGCGCTGCTGCTTTTATATTCTCTCGGAACCTGCCTGCTGCTGCCCACAGACGCACTGTTTGTGAGTTTTTTCTTTTTCGTGGCTGCCTGTTCCTGCAGCCTTGAGCTTTCCAGGAAGAAGTGGCTTTCTGTGTCTGTGATCGGAAGCTATTGTCTGCTGACTCTGCTTTTCCTTTCGGGAATTCTTTTCTGCCCTCTGATTTTCTATGACTGTCTGTCGACAGGGCTTCTGTCCCGGAAAAAACCGTGGGTTCTGCTGCCGGCGGGACTTCTCTTCTGCTGTTCGGTTTCCGGGTTTTCTGCATTTACTGTCTATTATCTTCTCCTTGGAACGGTTCTCGGAGGAATTCTCCAGGTGCGCAGTTCGTCCTGCGAAGAACTCGCCCGGATTTACAGAAAGACGAGGGACGACAGTTTTGAATACACGCTGCTGCTGAAGGAAAAAAACAGAACCCTGATGGAAAAACAGAATTATGAAATTTACGCGGCGACCCTGAAAGAGCGGAACCGCATTGCAAGAGAAATCCATGACCATGTGGGACATATGCTCTCGCGGGCGATTCTGATGACCGGGGCGCTGAAGACTGTCCTCCGGGATTCTTCCGCTGCAGAACCGCTCTCCCAGCTGGAAGATACGCTGAACACGGCCATGAACAATATCCGCGAGAGCGTACACGACCTCCACGATGAGGCCGTCAATCTGAGAGAGATTGCGGAAAACCTTGTGGCGGACTTTCACAGCTGCCCCGTATCCCTGGAGTACGATATCAGCTGTCCGCCCCCGCCGGAAGTCCGCTATTGTATGATTGCTGTACTGAAGGAAGGGCTGTCCAATATTTCCGTCCACAGCCACGCATCGGAGGCGTGGATCACACTGCGGGAACACCCTGCCATGTATCAGCTGATTATCCGTGACAACGGTACAGGAGCAGGCGGAACGATCCCGGAAGCACGGGGCATTGGGCTGAGCAATATGAGAGAGCGGGTGGAAGCGCTGAACGGTTCGATTCATATTCAGGCGGAAGACGGTTTTCGTATTTTTATTGCCATTCCGAAACAGGCAGTCGCCAAATAGACATGCAGGCATGTCCGCCTGGCTCGTTGCTCGCGGGAATAAAAAGTGGAGGCACTTATGAGAGTTTTAATTATTGACGATGATTTTTTTATCACGACAGCTCTGAAAACCATTCTGGAAGCCGACAGCGAGATTCAGGTCTGCGGTTCAGGGAAGAACGGAAAAGAGGCGGTTTCCCTCTATGATTCCCTCCATCCGGACATTCTGCTGATGGATATCCGGATGGAAGAGATGGACGGGCTGGCTGCATCGGCGGAGATTCTTGCCCGGGATCCCCGGGCAAACATTCTTCTGCTGACCACATTTCTGGACGACGAGTACATCATCCGCGCCCTGAAGCTGGGCGCCAGAGGGTACCTGCTGAAACAGAATTATAACAGCATTATCCCCGCGCTGAAAGCTGTCTTCTCCGGACAGACGGTCTACGGAAACGAAATCACCGCAAAACTTCCGAATCTTCTGACCGGTCAGAAAACCTTCCCCTGGGAAACCTACCACATCGGTCCCAGAGAACTGGAAGTCATCGCTTTGGTTGCCCAGGGAATGAGCAATAAAGAAATTGCCCGGAGCCTTTACCTGAGTGAAGGAACTGTGAGGAACTATCTGAGCGCCATTCTGGACAAGCTTAACCTCCGCGACCGCACGCAGCTGGCTGTCTTTTATCTGAAACATGAGGCGTAACAAAGTTACAACTGTGCTATCGGAAAAGCAGACCAGCGAAACATATGGTTATTTATCGCGGCTTATACTAGCTGCGCAGACGGAACGTCCGCGCAGCCAACCGGTAAACCAGCACGCAGGCTGTCACACAGTATCCTACACAGAACAGGATGGTCAGTGATCCGAAGACCATGGTATCAAGCTCTGCGCGCATCAGAAACAGGCATACAAAGTACGTTCCCGAAGTCACAAGCCGATAGGTCGTACTCACCATATCCGTATATGCATTGTAAGGCTGCAGCAGATAGTAGCAGGTCAGATAATGGACGGAGAAAAACACGCTCATCCCCAGAACAGAAAGAATCAGGACCGGATAGTTCAGCACATTGTCCGTTCCCCCTGTCACATACAGAAGAAGTGCGAGCCCGCCGCCAATCACCATCGCAGGCGGAAGATTCATTTTGATCAGTTCTCTCAGACGAATCTGAAACAGCTTCAGTATAAATGCCGGCTTTTTATAAAACGGATAGGTAAGCATGCTGTGGTCACAGTTCATAAACAGAACCTGCGTATAGATGGAGCCCCGGTTGCACATATACATGACAAAGCAGAAAAAAGGAAGGGCGGACATCATCATGCTGTTGACTGCAGTTTCCAGCGGCTGACTGATCCGTACGGCGATCAGAGCGCCGAGCAGGGCGCAGCTGCAGATTCCGGTAGTCCTCTTCACAGGTTTCCACAGGATTTTCCGATGTCTGCGGACAAACAGCTCATGAAATGCTTCAAATCCCTTTTTCCTGGTTTTAATATCTGTCTCCTGGCTGATATATTTCTGATTTTGTTCCCGGACAGCCTTGCGCACCTGGGTCTGTACGTCGGCTGCGCTGCGGTTCTGCGCCAGAATCTGCTGGTACATTTCCCGGTAGTAAGGAAAGGAGCGGATTACGGTTCCACTGTAGATTCCCGAGAAAATCACCAGCAGGAAAATAATTCCCGCTGCCTGCAGCGGCAGCGTCACAGAAACCGCCGGCAGTCCGTAAGCTATGGCAAGAAGAACAAAGACAAAAATCCAGAGGTATCTGTCCAGGACATTTTCATTGGTGCAGTCTCCTGTTCTCAGATACCGTTTCAGGGCAATCAGGGCGAATGCCATCTTTGCGCACACCACAAAAAGAGGAAACAGCAGACAGAGAACCAGAGGGACTCCGGCTCTTTCACCGAACAGAATCGAAAACGGAAGAAATCCCACGCCGAATTTCATCATCGCGTAGATGTAGTTGGACAGGGTGTATTTCCTGGCGTCCATCCGCATCAGGATCATCGCATAATATTTGTCGTTTGTGGGATTGAACATCCAGGTATTCATCATCGCGCCGATCACTGTCAGAAACACAAGAATATGCAGGAATGCATCGGACCGGGTCGTGCCGGCGGGATAGAGTTCCAGAGGCAGCCATACCATCAGAAACAGGTACAGAAATTTGCCGAGAAACGCAGACAGTATCTCCCACAGAAAGCTGATGCCGTTGACTGCGCATTTCAGCCCACGGCTTCCATACAGTGCGGACGGGAGCAGACGCCCGATCAGCGGAATCTGTTTCAGCGAATAAATCATGCTGTTAACCCGGTACGTGTTTTGGAGAAAATAGGAAATCCGAAAGGCTTTAAGCATGATCTTCCTCCTTCAGCATCTCAATGATTTTATTCTTGAATTCCACGGAATTCAGATTTTCTTTTTCCACTTCCTCAAGCCGCCCCTGATTCAGTATTACGATATCATCGCACAGATCCAGCGCCAGCTCCATGATATGGGTAGAAAAAATAATAATTCTGTCCTCTTTCAGCTTCCGCAGAAGGCCCTTCATCTCCTCTGCCACCACTACGTCCAGGGATGTCAGCGGCTCGTCCAGAAGCAGAAGCGGCGGCTCCGCAATGATGTTGATCAGCATCTGCATCTTGTTTTTCATGCCGTGTGAATAATCTTTCATCAGCTTATTCTGATCCTCCGGCTCAATATTGACGATCCGGAAATATTCTTCGATTGGCTTCGGGTCCGGAATCTGTTTTTCATTGATTTCCAGAAAGAAACGCAGAAATTCTTTTCCGGTCAGGAATTCCGGAACCGTCGGGGTGGACAGAACGTATCCGATGTCATCCGGCGCCGCCTGCCTTCGGCCGGAAGCATCGGAAAACCAGAATTCACCGCCGTCCGTGCGGATGTCGCGGTTCAGACAGTTGAAAAGCGTCGTTTTTCCCGCGCCGTTTCTCCCGAGCAGTCCGTAGATATTTCCTCCCCGGAAAGTAAAACTGACGTCTTTCAGCACCTCTTTTTTCTCAAAGCTTTTTTTCAGATGTTCAATGGTAAATTCCACGAGATCTCCCTCCTGCATCTTTAAAATCATACAACGGTATTATAGCAAACTATTTGGTCGGATTTCTGACAAATTTCTGACATTTTTGCACGGAAATTGATGAAGTCAGCACAGTTGTCCGGTTGTCAGCCGGACAGATCCTGCCTGTTCGAGAAAGCCGGATGCGAAAGAAGTGCCGCACTCAGATTGAATACGGCACTTCTTTCGCACAAGTCTCTTATCGAGCCGCAGTTTGTTCCCGAACAGTCACGTTATGTTTCTGTACCCGCGGCTTCGTTATTTTTCTTTCAGCATTTCGATCAGCTTTGCCGGCGTCGGCGGATTTCCCTTATAGAGGGCCATCATTCGGTATACCTTTCCGGCGATAAGCAGACAGAGTACGGACACGATCAGCACCAGAAACAGAGACAGCAGCCCCATTCCCAGCGAGACTTCACCGAGCATAATCCGGCTTGGAGTTACGAGAATCGAGGTGAATGGGACAAAGTCCAGCCAGCGGGCAAAGGAACCCGAGCCCATGCCGCCGATCCCTCCGGCATAAAGCGCAGCCAGAAAGCTGATAACCAGCACCATCGTAAACGCCACGTTTGTGGAGGAAAGATCTTCCGGTTTTCCTGCTGCCGATCCGCCGATCGCCGACAAGGAGCAGTAGAGGAAAAATCCGGACACCATCATCACGATGGCCAGCAGAATGCCCGGTACAGTCAGCACTCCCTGAAATTCGCTCAGGGAATCGAAAAACAGCAGAAGCAGCATATCGGAATCCGGATGGATCCTACGCACCAGCGCGCTGCCGGCGGCAAAACCGCCGATCAGGCAGGCGGCGACGATCACAAACTGCAGAACACTCGCCGCAGTAATCGCAAGAACTTTTCCGAACACCATTGCTGTCGGTTTCACTGTCACCAGGAAGGTGTCCATCAGCTTGGAAGTTTTTTCCATGATGACGTTGTTGGCCACTCCCTGTCCGTAAAACAGCACCAGGAAATACAGGATCATAATATTCAGATACGGCAGAAGCATTCCGAGCACTTCCCTCATATTCTCCAGCGCCGCCTCGGTTGCGGAGAGCGTTTCATCTCCGGCCGTTGTCACTTCCGTGGTTGTGGGAACGAGGAACTCTGCGGCGGCAGTCGGGTCGATGCCGGATTTCTGCAGCAGAATTATCTGAAAGTTTGCCTGCACAAATGCATTGAGGTCGTCTGCATCCCCCTCTGACAGCGAAGTGTTCTCCGGGAGAATCAGATCCATCTGATAACTGTTCTGCGGCTCGCCTGCGGATCCGTTCTGTGTTTCCCCCTGAATGGCTTCCTGCGTCTCCTGCAGGACAAGAATCAGGCTGAAGCTGTCCTGTGCTGCCTGTGTCTCTGCCTCGCTTATATCGCTGCACGGCACATAGGAAATTCCTCCGAAGACTTCAGAGCCAGCCTGGGACAGAAGATTCCAGTCTGCCGTCCCTTCTGTTTCATCGACTACGCAGACTTTTGTTACAGGGCTGGCAGACACTGTTTCCGCTGCAGAATCGGAGTTTCCGCCGAAATATTCCACCGCGGCCATAATGCATGCCGGGAGGAGAAAACAGAGCAGGGCGAAAAGAATCGTTCCTGCCAGATACCCGCCGCTCTTTACCTGCCTTTCGAAGGTAAACGCAAAAACCTTTCCAATTCCTTTCAATTGTCTTTTCATATCAGTTCTGCTCCTTTCCGGAAGACTGTTCTTTCGCCATCGCAAACATCTGGCGGAACGTCGGACGGCTTCCGCGGTACATCAGCAGCGCGCGGTAAACTCTTGCGCTGAAGACTGCCAGAAGAGCGATCACTGCCGCCTGGATCAGCCAGGAAAGCAGAAGGATTCCAATTCCGATATTTCCGAGGACATACTGCACCGGCGCGCAGAATGCCGAGATCACCGGACAGAGGCTGGCAAACAGATTCAGCCCGTCTCCTCCGATGCTTCCGGCAAGCACTGCCACAAAATAGCCGACGAAAATCAGTATCGTGGACAAGGTGGAAGCTCCCTGTACGTCGTCCATGGAGGAGCATCCGGTGCCGGACAGCCCCGCCAGGATCGCAAACGTCAGATATCCCAGCAGCATGGAAATCAGCACAATGAGAACCGTCGCCGGACTGAGGTTCAGAAGATTCATCGAAAAGCCTGACGCAGCCATCATATCTGAAATTGCAGAAACATCCATAAACCGGCTGCTGACCAGCCAGGAAATTCCGATTCCGGCCAGAAACAGTAGAAAGAATCCGAAGATATATGCCATTGCCGCGAGAATTTTCCCAACAAGCAGCGCCAGCGGCTGAACGCTTACCATCAGCATCTCCACCAGCTTGGAAGCTTTCTCCTCAACCACCGCCCGCACAATATAGGTGACGGCAAAAATGCTTACCATCATAACGACGATGGAATATCCAAGCTGAAGCCCATACTGGACGTCCCAGTTGACGCTTTCTCCGTCCCGGTACTCTTCCGCCGTCTGTACCTGGCCGGTGACTCCCGCGAGAAGAGTAGCTCTCTGATCTTCCGTAATCTGAAGCGCGGACAGCTTTGCCTGTTCCACAGCCTGCGAAGCAAGCGTCTGCAGACCGGACAGATCACTGTCGGAAGGTTCCTGCTCCGGAAGGCACCGGACAGAGATCATGGTTCCTCCGGTCGCCTCATTTTCTGAAAACAGCACATATACGGAATCCTCCTCCCCGGAAGATTCGAAATCGTCGAGGAGAACGCTGCCTCCTCGAAGGCAGTATTTCTGAAATAGTCGTCTTCTTCTGCCGCTTCTTCCAGGTTGACAGAATACCCCGTCTGATCCTGCCAGTATACCTTTGAAATTCCCGCGGAATCCCCTGCGGAGATTCCGCCGCCGGAAAACAGCGTCGTAACCGGAACAGAAAACAAGGCGATCACAAGCATAATGATCAGTGTAATCATATTCGCTTTATTCTTTGCAAACTGCAGGAACGTAAACTGAAAAACTTTTCCGGCGCCCTGAAGCTCACTTTTATTCTGTTTCATGGGCCTCACCTCCTACCGTGGACACGAAGATTTCGTGCAGGGACGGCTCCCGAAGGTCAAAGGTAATCACGCGGATGTTATCTCTGATCAGCAGCGCAAGAAGCTCATTGGCCTGATCCTCTCCGGTCACCTTCAGCTGATACTCATATTCCTTCTCGGAAAGCTGTGTAATCCCCACGCTCTGAATGTAAGAGGAGATATCCTGCTCTGTTTTCAGACGAAGATTCACGCGGCCATGACGCTTTTTAATCTCATTGAGATTTCCCTGAAGCAAAGCTTTGGAGCGGTGAAGGATCGTGATATCTGTGCAGAACTCTTCCACGGTTGCCATCTGATGGCTGGACATGATCAGATACCTGTCTTTGGCGATTTCCTCGCGAATCACAGCCTTGAACAGATCCGTATTGACCGGATCGAGGCCGGACAGAGGCTCATCCAGAATCAGAAGCTCCGGATCTGAGATCAGAGCGATCATAAACTGAATTTTCTGCTGGTTTCCCTTGGACAACTGATCTGCCAGTTTCGGCTTCTGCGCCTTTGCCCTTGCACGTCCTTTTCCTGCCGGAGCAACGCTTTTCCCCGGATAGAGATACTCTTCCACCTGAAGGCGCTCTGCCCAGTAACGGATTCGTTTCTTTGCCTCCGCCTTGGGGACGCCGCGCAGACCGGCAAAGTAGATCAGCTGATCCATCAGCGGATACTTTGGGTAAAGTCCGCGCTCTTCCGCCAGATAGCCGACGTTGCAGGTCGCTGTATCCAGCGGTTTTCCGTTCCACAGCACTTCCCCACTGTCTTTCGCCAGCATTCCGAGCATCATACGGATCGCCGTTGTCTTTCCGGCGCCGTTTGTTCCCAACAGTGCGTATACGCCGGACTTGGGCATCTCGAAACTCAGGCGGTCAAGGACAGTCTTGCTTCCGTACTTTTTCGACAGGTTTGAAACGATAAGACTCATAGTATTAATCTCCTTTTCCCTCTCGTTTTTTCACAGCAAAATATCCTGAGATATTCAACGATAATATATCATGTTTTCGGAATAATAACAAGAAAAATCACAAAACCGACCTGTTATTATTTAAAATGCTGCTATTTGGCAGAATTGCTTGTCAACATTTCCTGCACGGATCTGGATGAACTGTAACCGGAAACCGCTTGTTTCTTTTTGCAGGATATGGTAGTATCAGGGGAGAAAAGAGGGCGAAGCAGAGGAGATTTCTGTACAGCCTTTTCAAGTGTCCGGCAGCGGCGTCTGTCGGACGGAAATCTTACGGAGGAGAATGAAATGCATACACTGAAACGTTTTATCAACTATTACGCACCTTACAGAACCGTATTTTTCCTCGATCTGTTCTGTGCCACGCTAATCAGTCTGGTGGATCTGGCATATCCCCAGATCCTGCGTACTCTGACCAACACGCTGTTTACGGAGGATGCGCCGGCAATTCTCCGGGCGCTGCCCCCGATTGCGGCGGGACTTCTGGTCATGTACATTGTTCAGAGCCTTTGCAAATATTATGTCAGCTACCAGGGGCATATGATGGGAGCCAATATGGAACGGGATATGCGCCAGCAGCTGTTTGATCACTACGAGAAGCTTTCTTTCTCATATTATGACAGAAATAATTCCGGACAGATGATGAGCAAGCTGGTATCGGATCTGTTTGACATCGCGGAGTTTGCGCACCATGGTCCGGAGAATCTGTTTATCTCTCTGATTAAAATTGTTGGATCCTTCTTTTTCCTGTTCCTGATCAACTGGAAACTGGCGATCCCGCTGACAGTTCTGGTAATCTGCATGTTTCTGTTCTCTCTCAGCCAGAATCAGCGAATGCAGGAGACCTTCATGGAAAACCGCAGGAAAATCGGAGACGTCAATTCCAGTCTCCAGGACACACTGGCCGGCATCCGTGTCGTTCAGTCTTTTGCCAATGAAGAGGTGGAGCGGAAGAAATTCTCAAAAAGCAATCATGCCTTCCTGCTTTCCAAGGACGCCAACTACAGCTGCATGGGTACCTTTATGGGATGGAACCTGTTTTTCCAGGGAATGATGTATCTGGTTACGCTTACCTTCGGAGGATACCTGATTGCGAAGGGACAAATGCAGGTGGGAGATCTGGCCATGTATTCTCTGTATATCGGAATCTTTATCAGCCCGATCCAGATTCTTGTGGAACTGATTGAAATGATTCAGAAAGGCTTTTCCGGTTTTCGCAGATTTCTGGAGGTGATGGATACGGAACCGGAGATCCAGGACGCGCCGGATGCGAAGGATCTGGAAAATGTCAGAGGCCATGTGGCTTACGAGGATGTTTCGTTCCATTACAGCGACGACGACACGATGGTACTTTCCCATGTTTCCTTTGATATCCCGGCAGGAAAATCCATCGCTCTTGTGGGGCCTTCCGGCGGCGGAAAGACGACGATCTGTTCTCTGCTTCCGCGGTTTTATGACGTGACCGGAGGGCGCGTAACCATTGACGGACAGGATGTACGGACGCTGACGAAAAAAAGTCTGCGCAGTCAGATCGGAAGCGTTCAGCAGGATGTTTATCTGTTCTGCGGGACAATCCGTGAGAATATCGCTTACGGAAAACCGGACGCAACGATGGAAGAAATCATTGAAGCCGCCAGAAAAGCAAATATTCATGAGTTTATCCAGGAGCTTCCGGACGGCTATGACACATTTGTGGGCGAGCGGGGCACCCGTCTGTCCGGGGGACAGAAACAGCGGATTGCCATTGCCCGCGTATTCCTGAAAAATCCGCCGATCCTGATTCTCGACGAGGCAACCAGTGCCCTGGACAATGAGAGCGAGCGCAGAATTCAGAAGAGCCTGGAAGCGCTCGCAGAAAACCGTACGACCATTACGATCGCACACCGTCTTTCCACGATTCGAAATGCGGATGAAATTCTTGTGATCACTGAGGAAGGTATCGCAGAGAGAGGCACCCATGCGGAGTTGCTCAAAGCAGATGGCATTTATGCCCACTATTATAAAATGCAGTTCGAAGGACTGGAGTAACAGAACTGACAGTTCAGATGGATGAACTGCCACAAAGCAATGAAAAGCAGAGAGTCTCGGAAAATTACGGAGATTAAGCACCCCCCCCGAAATCGACACAATTAATTAAAAAAAAAATAAAAACCGGGCCGGATATAAAAAAACC
>ERZ1090860.1937-NODE-1942-length-10326-cov-4.917437_pt1 | contig 10326 bp, 7 predicted proteins | sample MGYA00478483_ERZ1090860 | MGnify/ENA primary metagenome ERZ1090860 (study PRJEB33644, sample SAMEA5815741) | chicken gut metagenome | biome: Chicken; feature: Gastrointestinal Tract; material: Caecum | place: Ireland | collected 2019-01-01 | study: A study of the...
AACATGATGTGCGGGGCTGATGGCAGGGCGTGGATCATAGACCCGGCTGCCTACGTAGGAGATTATGAGGCGGATCTGGCGATGACCCAGCTTTTCGGAAGCCTGCCGGAGCGGTTCTATGCGGCTTACAGCGAGGTCAGCCCCATCGACAGGAAAGGTTATCTGGAGCGGAAGAAACTGTATGATCTGTATCATCTTTTGAACCATCTGAACCTGTTCGGAAGGTCTTACTTAAGCAGTGTGGCGGGGATCATCCGGGAGTACGCATGACCGGAAAAGATATATGGGAGAAGATGTATGAGAGAAGTACCGTTTATTTTTTTCGCTGCAGTCCTTCTTGCAGCGGTTGTCCTTGCAGCAGGATGTTTTTACGGATGGCGGAGAAATCGAAAGATGTACCAGACCATAGACCGGATGCTGGATGAGATCCTGGACGGAGAGCCCATTTCCCAGTCGGATATCCGGGAGGGGGAGATCTCCGTGCTGGCCTCCAAGGCAAAGCGGGTCAAAGAGAAAGTGGATCTGGGGATCAGCACAGCGGAGGAAGAAAAGGAGCAGGTAAAGAGCCTGATCTCCAATATGTCCCATCAGCTCAAGACACCCCTTGCCGGCCTGATGATGTACCGGGAGATGCTGGAGGATGAGGGGACGGATGAGGAGATGAGAAAGCGGTTTCTCGGAAAGATGAAAGGGCAGTCCGAGAAGATCGACTGGATCCTGAAGTCTTTGTTTAAGATGGTGAATCTGGAGCAGGGGGCTGTTGTGTTTGAGGCAGAGGCGCTGCCCGTCCGGGATACCATACTGGACGCAGTGGCGGCATCTCTGGACAAGGCGGATAGGCGGGGAATCGAGATCCTGACGGAACCGTTTGAGGACAGGCTGCTCTGGCACAACCGGAAATGGACTGCTGAAGTCCTGGTCAACCTGCTTGAAAACGCGGTGAAGTATACAGAACCCGGAGGATGTATCACAATCTCAGTCAACCCGATGGAAATGTACACGGAGATCGCGGTCCGCGATACGGGCAGAGGAATCCGGAAGGAGGAGCTGAACGAGATATTCAAGCGGTTTTACCGGAGCAGGGATGTGGAGAATATCGAAGGCTCCGGGATCGGCCTGTATTTGTCCCGGCTGATCCTGGAGCAGGAGAAGGGATATATGACAGCGGAATCGGAGCTGGGAGAGGGGAGTAAGTTTTCGGTTTTCTTACAGAACTGTCAGAATTTCACCCGGGAACTGTCAGGGCAGTGAAAGATTTGCCTGATATTCTTTTCATAGATCACAAGTACGGCTTCGGCTGGAACCGTGCGGGAGAAAGGGGATATACAGATGGAAATACTGCAGGTAAAACAGATCCACAAGATCTATGGAGAGAAGGAAAATAAAGTATATGCGCTCAGGGATGTGTCGTTTTCGGTGGAGCAGGGAGAGTTCATCGCCATTGTGGGGACTTCAGGCTCCGGGAAGAGCACCCTCTTAAATCTGATCGGAGGGCTGGATGTGCCCACCCGGGGACAGATCATCATCCGGGGACATAATATCGCCTCCCTGAAAAGGAAGGAGCTTACTATTTTCCGGAGAAGGAATATCGGCTTTGTGTTCCAGAACTACAGTCTGATGCCGGTGCTCAATGTGTACGACAACGTGGCGCTCCCGGTCACGTTTGACAGGGGAAAGCATGTGGACCACGGCTATATCCGGGAACTTCTGAAAGAACTGGGGCTGTGGGAGAAGCGGAAGCGCTATCCCAACGAGCTGTCCGGCGGGCAGCAGCAGAGGGTGGCGCTGGCGCGGGCTCTCGCAAATAAACCTGCGCTCATATTAGCCGATGAACCTACCGGCAATCTCGATTCCTCCACCACGGTTGAGGTCATGGGACTGCTGAAAGAGAGCAGCAGGAAATATAACCAGACCATACTTATGGTGACGCACAATGAAGCGCTGGCACAGGCGTGCGACCGGATCATCCGGATCGAGGACGGAAAACTGTATCGTTCCGCCGGAGGCGATGCAACCGGGACGGAAAAGACAGCCGAAGCACCCGCAGGGAAGGGCGGTGACCGTTTATGAGAAACGCACGGAGACTTGCCCTTGCCTATATGAGACATTATAAGAAACAGACCGCGGCTCTGTTTGTGGGGATCCTTCTGTCGGCGTCACTGCTGACCGGAGTGGGTTCCCTCTTTGCCAGCGGGAAGGAGGCGGCGAAGGAGAATGCCCGGACAGAATACGGTGACTGGCATTATGAGATGCGATGTGACTTTCCGTGGTTTGAGGAATTTCTGAAAGACGTAAAGGAAAGCACAGAAGATGAAGGGACGATATTGAGCGGAGAAGGGTTCCGCCTGGAAAAGTACGGAGTGGAGACCGTGAGGAAAGCGATTTCCGATCCTTTTGAGATCCAGTATGTATATGTCGATGAAGGATATATGGAGATCATGGGGCGTGAACTTCTGGACGGAAGGCTGCCGGAGGAGGAAAACGAGATCGCGGCCGATGCCCAGACACTTCGGAATCTGGGAGTATCCGATGTTCCTGGGAGTACGGTGGAACTGGACGGGGAAACCTTTACCATCACCGGGATCGTGTCAGAGATGCCGGAAAAACTGGGCGATCTGATGGGAGATTATATGCAGGTCTTTGTGAGTCCGGAACTGGATTACGGGAGGAACGGAAGTTTTCTGTATCTGAGATTTGACGAGTCTTCACCAGTGCTCGGACAGATGAAGGCGTTTGCAGAACAGTATGGTGTGGACGGGAGTACTGTAGCGAGGAATAACGGGATGTCAGGATATGTGGGCGCGGAGGAGACAAAGCTGTCCGGGGAACAGATCCGCGCTGCGCTTACGGATCCTTCGCTGGGACTTCCCTGGATCTGGGGTTCCCTCAATGAGAACGAGGCTCTGACAGAAGGGGCGGTCCTGCTGACCCTCGCCCTGTTCGCTGCGTTTATCATTTACAGTATCTTTCAGGTTTCTGTGCTCAGACGTCTCTCTCAGTACAGTGTCATGCAGACGCTGGGAATGACGGATGGATCAGCCTTCGGTATGCTGATGACAGAGATGGCATTGGTACTTGCGGGGGGATATACGGCGGGGACGCTGCTAGGAAACGGCGCGGCTGCGCTGATCTACCGGAAAGTGGGACGGATATTCATTACCAGGAACCAGGTGGGTGAAACTGTGGCGAGGCACACCGGCGTCTCGACAGAGGAAAATGCGGCGGAACTGTCGGTCTCGGCGCTCCCGGATGCAGGTGTATTCCATGTGGATCTTCAGGTCATCTGGACGGGAGCCCTTTTTCTGATCCTTGTGCTGGCGCTGGTCAGCCTTGTCCTTATCCGGAAGATGAGGAAGCTGACGCTGCGTCAGATGATCGCGAAGGATGCCTCCGGCGGAAGGCGGAACCGGAAGATATACAGTCTGAAGTATGAGAACCTGACAGGGATCCTGGCGAAGAAGTTTATGTTTTCGCGGAAAGGCACTTTTATCGGGATCCTGCTCTCGCTGTCGGTGGGAAGTGTGATCTTTCTCGGCGCGGCATATGTGACGGAGAACACCAGGACCAACAATGAGCTGACCTTTGCGGCGGATGATGGGCTGGGGTCGGATATCCAGGTTTACGAGGGATCAGACAGTCTGGAGGATACGATCCCGGAGAAGACGGTGGAAACGCTAAAGGAGATTGACGGGCTGGAGAGCGTTTACCCGGTGCGGTACATGCTGGGAGAGATCCCTCTGTATGACGGAATGTTGAAAGGGACTTCCTTTTTTGCGGAGACTGCGGGAGAGGAAGGATTTGATCCGGACCCGGAGATCATGGAAAAGTACAATGGCCAGATCGTCCGGACCGGGGAGGATGACTACAGGCTGAAGGTGAATATCTACGGATATGACGATGAGATGCTGGAGAGTCTGAATGACTATGTGCTGGAGGGCAGTATCGATCCGGACCAGATGCGTAAGGAGAATACGGTCCTTTTCAAGACTCTGATGGATGGACAGGGAAATTACGATGTGATAGACATCAGCGCAGGCGATACAGTGCAGATCCGCACGCCGGATGACCCGGAAGCGGAGAGTGAAACACTCAGGTTCCAGAGCGGTGCAGAGAACTACAGGGACAGGTCGCTGAGGATCGGAGCGCTTATCAGCCGTCCGCTCGCGAAAGTGGAAACGTATATCGGGGATGACGGAGTCTCCAATGTGGATATCATCATGACCAATGAGCAGATGGAGAAGAACTTCGGTGTAACGGGCTATCAGACTATCAGTATTTCTCTGACGGGACATGCGGATGCGGAGGGAGCGGACCGGGCAGCGGACGAGATCCGGAGCGCGGTGAGCGGAATCAGCCGGTGTGTGGTGAAAGATTACACGGCGCAGATCCAGGCGCAGAACCTGTACCTGGACCAGCAGATCATGTTCTTCTACGGCATTGCGGCGGTGCTCCTTCTGATCAGCCTGCTCCACATCATGAACAGTATGCAGTATCTCGTGGCGGAGAGGAGGTATGAGTTTTCCATTCTGCGGGCTATGGGGATCACAGATGCGGGATTCCTCAAGATGCTCATGAAAGAAGGCCTGCGTTACGGAATTTATTCCAGTATCGTGATGCTGGCGGTGTACTGGATCGTGCAGAAAGTACTGTATTACTTTATGGTCCATGTGTATCTGTATCTTCATCCGCAGGGGATGATCTCCCCGGGATATCTGATTTTCATAGTGATGCTGGATGTGGCGCTGTGTACCGGAGCCATGGTCCTGTCCGGGAGGAGACAGCCGACGGAGGCACGACCGGCGGAGTAGAAATATGGATTCAAAATGAAGTAAAAACAGGCATGGCATCCATGTTATATGGGGAAGATAGTGGTATAATAAAAAAGGGGACGGCTTTTATGAGGCTGTTCTCTGTCTTTCTGATGACATAAAGGATGTGGGAAAATGAGAAAAAATATACTGAGAATGCTTCCGGTCCTGCTGGCGGTCCTTCTGCTGGGAAGCGGGACGGCTCTCTGGCTGAATGGCAGATCGCCGGCATCCGGCAGCGGGGCGGCGGAAGAGACCGCCGACGCATCGACCGGAGTGTCGGGAGAGAAAGCGGGGGAGCAGACTGAGACAGAAGGGAGTTCTGACAGCAGCGGTGTTGAGACCAGCGGCGGGGATGTGCAGAGTGACGGGACTGAGCAGATTGAACAGAGCGAGTCAGGGCAGGCGCTTCATGTGACTGTGCTGGGAGACAGCATCGCAAAAGGATATTCCGGCAACAAGGAAATTGAGATCGAATGTTACGGAAGCCTTGCGGCGCAGCAGATCTCGGAGGAAGCGGGAGAGCCGTACAGTTATCAGAATTTTGCGAAAAACGGGCTGGATTCCGCAGGGATGAACGAGAAGATCCTGTCCAGGGAGGATGTGCAGGAGAGTATTGCTTCTGCAGACATCATCTTTATCACGCTGGGGTCCAATGACCTGCTCAACGAGTGTAAGAGTGTTGTGCAGGAAATCCTGAACACGGATAAGAAGTTCCGAAGCGCTGATGATGCGCTGGAGGTTCTGGAGGATGCGGTGAAGGAAAATCCATTTCTGATCCTGAAGATCATAAGCGCTCTGAGCAACTGGGATTATCACTCCTTCGAGACACAGTGGATCAGCATGATGGACACGGTCTGCAGCCTGAAAAAGGAAGATGCAGCGATCCTTGTAACGAATATATATAATCCTGTGGCAAATCTGGAACTTCCGTCCACAATGAATCAGGTTGTGGAGGATATCATAGGAAACATGAACTCTATCATTGACGACCATGCAGCCGGATACGGATATTGTGTTGCCGATCTGTTTGGATCAGAGATATCTGAGCATGTACAGGATGACGGGCTGCACCCGGATCAGGAGGGACAGCAGCTTATCTCGGATATCGTGTGTGAAGAATACAAAACTCTGTCACAGGAATAACACAAAACTTTCACAGAATTCTGATACCCTTTTAACCGTGCATGAATGTCTTGGGAATATCTGTAAGCAGACAGGAAAAAGACATCTGCCAGTATCAAATGTTGGGAGGGTAAGACCTTGATCGAAGTAAGGAATTTGGTGAAGAAATATGGGAACCACCTGGCCGTAGACCATCTGGACTTCACGATTGAAGACGGACGGATCTATGGCTTTTTGGGCCCTAATGGGGCGGGAAAGTCCACGACCATGAATATCATGACCGGGTATCTGGGCGCTACGGAAGGCGAGGTACTCATAAACGGACATGACATTTTAAAAGAACCGGAGGAAGCGAAGAAACATATCGGATACCTTCCGGAACTGCCGCCTCTTTACATGGATATGACTGTGAGGGAATATCTGGAGTTCGCAGCGGAACTGAAAAAGATACCGAAGAAAAAAAGGGAGGATTCCGTTACAGAGGTTGAAAAGCTGGTGAAGATCAAAGATGTGGAGAACCGTCTGATCAAGAACCTGTCAAAAGGATACCGCCAGAGAGTCGGCCTGGCTCAGGCGGTACTGGGATTTCCGGAGATCATCATACTGGATGAACCTACGGTTGGGCTTGATCCGAAGCAGATCATCGAGATCAGGGAACTGATCCGTCAACTCTCAAAGAGACACACGGTGATCCTCAGTTCACATATCCTGGCGGAAGTGAGGGAAGTGTGCGACCATATCCTGATTATTTCAAAGGGAAAACTGGTGGCAAGCGATACTCCGGAGAATCTGGAGAAGATGCTGGGAGATGCAGATACTGTAGAGATAGAGACTCGAGCGCCGAGAGCCCGTATCCGGGAAGTATTGAAAAATATTCCGGGGATCGGGCAGATCACCTGTGAAGATGGAAAAGACGGTGTGACATTTGCCAGGATCAGACAGCGCCGGGGAGAAGATGTGCGGGAAGAAATCTTCCGCGCGTTTGCAGAGAATAAGATGACGCTTCTGACACTGCGCACCGCTCATGTCAGCCTGGAGGATGTATTTATGGAACTTACTCAGAATGATACAGTTCCGGACGCATTTACCAGGAGGAGAAATGAAACGGCTTCGGCGGATGAAAATACTCCGGAACAGAATGAGGTTACAGAGGAGCTGGCTTCGGACGGAGACGGGATTGAAGCGTCATCCGGTGCGGAATGGGTCGAGACAGACGGAGAGGGGGATGAGACAAATGCTGGCGATCTATAAAAGAGAACTGAAATCTTATTTTCAGTCCATGGTCGGGTGCGTGTTCATCGCATTTCTCATGGTATTCACAGGAATTTATTTTATGGCATATAACCTGACTGCGGGGTATCCGTATTTTTCCTACACATTGTCAGGCTCTCTGATCGTGTTTATCGTGGGGATCCCGCTGATCACAATGCGAAGTTTTTCTGAGGACAGAAAGAACAAGACGGATCAGCTGCTTCTGACGGCTCCGGTCAGCCTGGGAAAAGTGGTGATGGGAAAATACCTTGCCATGGTCACTGTTATCGGGGTACCGAATGTGATCTTCTGTATCTATCCTCTGATCATCAAGTCTCAGGGGACGGCTTACCTGAAAGTGGATTACATTTCCATTCTGGTGTTCTTCCTGCTGGGGTGCGTTTATGCGGCGATCGGAATGTTCATGTCATCGCTGACGGAGAGTCAGATCATTGCATTCATCAGTACTTTTGGAATCCTTCTGGTACTGTATCTCTGGGACGGGATTCTTTCGATGCTGCCAAGTTCGGCAGTCAGCGGACTTGTGGGAGTCCTCATCCTGCTGTCAGTGATCGCGTTCTATATCTGGCATATGACTGCGAATTATATCATTGCAGGCGCGGTCGAGATCATCGGGATCGTGGCGTCTGTTGTAGTCTATATCGTGGATTCCGGCATGTATGAAAATCTGCTTTCAAACCTGCTGGGAAGACTTGCGCTCGCAAACGTGTTTACGGACATTGCGTCAAACAGCATTGTAGATGTGAACGGAATCGTATTCTATCTGTCGATCATCGTTGTGTTCGTGTTCCTGACAGTGCAGTCGATCCAGAAGAGACGTTGGAGTTAAGGGGGTGCGGATCATGGAGAAAATGAAAAAGAAGACAGGAAAATTCGGAAATATGTTCCGTACGTCAGGAACAAGGAACGGTTCTTACAGCGTGGGGCTTACCGTAGTCGTCATAGCGATCGTTATCGTGCTGAATCTTGTTATCGGGCAGCTCCCCGAGAGCCTGCGCAATCTGGACGTCAGCAGCACCAGGATTTATGAAATTTCTGATACGACCACAGATCTGCTGGACAGTCTGGATGAAGACGTTGATATGACAGTACTTGCGGTCCGGGATGACACGGATGACAGGATCACAACATTCCTGAGTAAATATGAAGCGCTTTCGGATCATATCAATATCGAGTGGGTGGATCCGGTCCTCCATCCGTCTGCGCTGACAGAGTATGATACGTCTGAAAATACGATCGTTATCTCGTGTGAAGCGACAGGAAAATCAACGACAGTGTCCTTTGATGATATCCTTGTGCCGGATATGTACTCTTATTATTACTATGGAAGTACGGATTATACAGAGTTTGGCGGAGAGGGCCAGCTCACCAGCGCAGTCAACTACGTGACAAGCGATGTGGAGAAGACGATCTACCAGACTACTGGACATGGCGAGGGAACGCTTTCTACTACGATCACGGATCTGATGGATCAGAATAATTATAATCTGTCGGAGATCAATCTTCTGATGAATACATCGATCCCGGAGGACTGCGATCTGCTTCTCATGTATGAGCCTGCAACGGATCTGTCTGACGACGAGACGGAGATGCTCAGAAACTATCTGGCGGACGGCGGAAAGGTTATGATCCTTCTCGGGGATACGAACGCCACAGAACTGCCGAACCTGGAGACTGTCCTGGAGGAATACGGAATGAAGGCGGCGGACGGATATATTGCCGATCCGCAGAGATGCTATCAGGGGAATTATTACTATATCTTCCCGGAACTTTCCGTATCCGGCGATATGGCGGACGGAATTTCCTCGGAAATGGTGCTTCTGACAAACACCCATGGAATGAACCTTATCGATCCGGCAAGAGATACGATCACGACGACCGGATTTATGAGCTCTTCTGACGGCGCATATGCTGTGACAGAGACAGCTCAGCAGCAGGGAGACTATACACTGGGAGCGGTGGCGGACGAGACGGTCGCCTCACCGGATGATGACGAGGATACAGACAGCAGCGGAGAAGATGCAGAGGAAGCATCTGATGACAGCTCATCAGATGCGGAGTCTGATGAGGTGACCAGCCGGCTGACTGTCATCTCGGCAGGAAGCATGATCGATTCCCAGATCACAGATACATTTACCCAGCTTGAGAACACAAAGGTGTTTATGAATGCGGTCACGGCAAACTTTGACGGTGTGCAGAACATTTCCGTTGAACCAAAGAGCCTGCAGGTAGAGTACAACACAGTTCAGTACGCGGGACTGTTCAGTCTTCTTGTGATCTTTGGAATCCCCGCGGCAGTGCTGATCGGCGGATTTGTCGTATGGTTCCGGAGAAGAAAAGCGTAAGGAGGTGCCAGAGTGAAAAAGAAAAGATCACTGATTCTCCTGCTTGTTGTTCTGATCCTCCTTCTTGCGGCATATTTTGGACTGCAGACGTGGAACAGCAGCCGTGAGAAGAAGGCGGAGGAAGAAGAAAAAGCCGCCACGGTGCATGTCACGGATATCGATCCGGACACCATTACGGCGATGAGTTTTGACGTCGGAAATGGGGAGATGATATTTGAAAAAGAAGACGATACCTGGTATTATGCACCGGATAAAGATTTTCCCCTTGCACAGAGTTACCCTGAGGATATGGCAAAGACTCTGGGGGCGGTCACAGCTGACCGTGAGCTTACCGGCGGAGATGCACTGGCAGACTACGGTCTGGAAGATCCTTCCTATACGGTGGAAGTGACAGAGGAAGACGGTACGGTGACGGATATTTATTTTGGAAATACCACCGGTGACTATTACTATGTCACTGTAAATGATGAAGGTTCGGTCTATACGGTTTCCACCACAGTCATCGATGATCTGAATCACTCGCTGGATGATATGGCCCAGCTGGACGATTATCCCAGCATCGGAAGCGGAAATCTGGTGAAAGAAGTCATCACGCAGGATGGTGAGACTACGACCTATGATTCGGAAGACGAGGATCAGGCGGAGGATGTCGCAGCGGTTGCCGGCGGGCTCGGCGCGGTGAGCCTTTCCAAGGCGGCGGACTATTCCGTGGAGGAGAAAGACCTTGCCGGATTCGGTCTGGATGAAGACAGCAGGATCACAGTGGAGGCAACCTA
>ERZ1090860.1944-NODE-1949-length-10278-cov-37.192409_pt1 | contig 10278 bp, 23 predicted proteins | sample MGYA00478483_ERZ1090860 | MGnify/ENA primary metagenome ERZ1090860 (study PRJEB33644, sample SAMEA5815741) | chicken gut metagenome | biome: Chicken; feature: Gastrointestinal Tract; material: Caecum | place: Ireland | collected 2019-01-01 | study: A study of...
GATTAGCTGCAGTCTCGTGGGCTCGGAGATGTGTATAAGAGACAGATATAAAACTCTACAACAGTATCTATACGCTTTGATAAATAAGCGCCACTTAAATCTATGTAAAGTATCCTTAATAGTATCTCAAGTGCATTTTTTTCTTTATGCTCTTCAACAAGTAAATTGTACATACAAAAATAAGCGTTTCTGCCAAAATCGTCGCACGTACGCAGTCTATCGTTAAAAATGCTCCACATAGTATCACTGAAATTGTATCCAGGTTTTTTGTAAGAATCATATTCTTTCCAATCTACTTCCCAATTTTTATGCCTATGAATCTGGACATAATCTATATGAGTATCAAGAAATTTTCGACCTTTTTCGGTAATAGAATACAGATCTACTTGACAATATTTATATATAGTTGACTCGTCGATATTTTCAATTATCCTATTAATAAGCTCTTCCTTTTTACCTTTTAGTTTCAGGTTATGTTCCGACAATATTGTTTTTAACTCATCTACTTTTAAAGATTTTAGAGATTCTGTAAGAGGGCAATGAGAAAGATAACCTTCGTCAATTAAAGCGCGGTGGTAAGCTGACGGATTTTTTATTCCACATTCATATAATAAATATTGTTGATAATCACAGTCATTCTTTATAGGCGACGGCTTAGAATAAGCGTTTAAAAAAACGGTTTTGGCATAATCACCCTGTAAAGGCGGAACGGTAGATTTATATGATGTTGTTTGGTTATTCGTATGAATATTCAGTTTTGACTTTTCTATATTTTTCCCAGAAAAATTAAACAATCCCATTAATATTCTCTCCTGTTATATTTATATAAATTCTTCTTCAATTTGATAAATAAAATCCATAATTTTCATCTGTTGTTTGCCATTAGCGGCGTTGTATATGCGTAGTAGGTCTTGTTCCTGAACGCTAAGGTCGCTTTTAGTATTATTATGTATAGTTACCGGAGCGTTAGCTTGCCCAACAACACCAATATTGTCATTGGCGTTTTTTACCGTGATTTGCTGCGTTGGGTTACGTCCGAGAAGATAATCAATTGAAATATTTAGGTAATCGGCAATTTTGGCTAAGTTTAATGTGTAAATATCGGCGCCATTCGCAATGTTTACAACAGTATTTTTTCCTAAGTTACAATCCGATAGTAACTGTTTTATGCTAATGTTTTGTTGTTTAGCTTGTAATTTTATTCTATTAGCGACATCTTGTAAATTATACACAATGATACACCTCCTTTTTTATGCAAAGTGTTAAAATCCCTTGAAAAGAGGATTTTTTTCTTGACAATCCCGTATTAAAGGGATATAATATTAATAAATTAACAATCCCAATAAACCAACGCAAGTAAGGCGAGATTATTAATTTATTAACAACCAGCACTATTATAATACATCATGCCTGAATTTGCAACAGATTTAAACGGGAATTTGTGAAATTTTGTAGAAAGCAGGTGACGATAATGGGGAACACGACAAAGGTAAGGCTTGCAATGCTTGGCAAGAAGCAGGTGGACGTTTTAAGCGAAGTGCGAAAGCGCGGGTACGCTAACTTAGAGGCTTCGCAGCTCAACGCTTACATTAATGAGAGAAACACCACGCCTCAGGCTAAAGCGGTCATGAAAATAGTCGACGACGTTCTCGACGAATGGGAAAACAAGGCTATTTAGGGCGTAGGCTGAAATGTAATCATGAATGCTTGGTATGTTTAAAGTATCAATTAATGGTGTATTAACGGAATGAGAGATTAGGAGGTGAGAGAGATGCAGATAACAGCTTATCAATTAGATGAACAAAAGTCACTATCTATTAACGGTATGCTAATTGAAAACGTAAAGGATTTTAAAATAATAAGTTCTGCCGACGGAACAACAGAACTTATTATTGAAATAAAATATAAAGCTGATACGGTTAAATGTGATTTGTTAACCAACTAAATATAGCGCTCATAAGAGGATTGGTTATCCACGAATTACGCTTCATAACATCTGAAAATTTAGAGAAAATTCCTTTTGAAGCAGGAACTTTGTTATTGATAATCATTTCAAGTAAATTAACAATTTCCTGCAATTCTTCTTTGTCGGGAGAGTCGGAATTTTGCACTATATTTTTTAAACTGGATAATGACTGATTGTAAGATATAGAAACGTTATTGTAGTTGCCAAAAACTGGGCTGTTTGCAGTCTCAATGTTATATACAGTGGAAGGTATACTAACTTGTTTGTTATTATACTCAGCTTCTGTATCATAGAGAATTTTTAACTTATTAGGTTTACCGGCAATATAATTAATATTCTTATCTCTTACATAAAACCGTTCTCCAACACTATTGATTAGCCAATCACCGAGCTTTATATCAGCCGTGGTACGAAATCCGATATATTTTTCTCCGTTAGATGTATTGGCAAGACCGTCGTAGGTGGCAATTATTTCATTATCGCGTTCGACATGAAATTCTTGCCCATTGCTTTTTAAAAGCTTTTCAAAGACGTTAGATAGAGAGTTAAATGGATTGTTTGACATTATTATATTCACCTCCTTTCGAGATGAGTATAGCACAATACATGGAATAATGCAAGAATTGTAAGGAATGAGAAACAGAGCGCTAATTAATGATGTTGCTTTAACGGAATGAGAGGTTAGGAGGTGAGAGAGATGACGCATGAAAAATTAGAACAGATAGCTAATTTGTTGGTTGGATTGCCGAATAATGAGTGGTCGAGAATACGCGTGGCAGTTGATAAAACATACAGTTCAGCGTCGGCAAAATTGGAAATAAGCGACGCCGAAACTGTATTAAGAAAGTTAAAGCTTGAGTTTAACGGTTTTATAGATTAATAACGATTGAGGGATAAACTATGATATTTAAAGAAATACTCAAAGAATTTCTCCGTCAATATCGGAGTCAGCAAAGACATATGGAGTATATTCACAAAAAGAATCAGCGGCTTATAGAAGAACATGAGGAGAGACGTCAAATTATTAGAAGCCGTATAAATATGGCTAAGGTCAAAACTGATTTATCTGCATTTGACGCACTGTTATATACAGAAGATTTAGAAGAGAGAAAGGAAATCCTCTGCTCTGTGTTCTTAGATGTAATAAAAGACCTAAAAGGCAAAGATTTAGCTCCATGCCTTTTAGAATGCAGATTAGAGAAATGGTATGACGGAATTACGTTTAACTTTTTCATTCCTTTTGAGAGAAAGTGTTAATAGCATACCTCAAACCTTTATCAGTTAGCTCAAAACAAAGATAATTGTTATGTGAGTTGTTTATAAGATCAATAGAATCATCAAATATATTGTCGGATAATGGTTCTATGTAATCTGATTCTGATAATGTTTGAGCCGCTTCTGTAAGATAGTAAAAGTCGTCGGGAGTATGCATTAAAATTTCACAGTATTTAGAATGAGTGTGTTGATAGTTGCTGTAAGCAAATTTGAGTAGCTTAATTTCATACTTATTCATGTTATATTCACCTCCTTTCGAGATGAGTATAGCACGATACATGAAATAGCGCAAGAATTGTACGGAATGAGAGAGGTGAGAGCGTGAAGATATTCGATACCGATCTTTCGGTCAAATACATTATTTTTGAACTTGAAGGAAAAAGGTACACTGTGCAGTTCAGAGATAATCTGCTAAAAGGCGTACATGATATAAGCATTTTCGCTGGCAGAAATACAACAAATATAAAGATACTGGACGCATACCCGCCATTGAAAAGAATAGCGAAAGAGATATGGCAGGTATACATCCCGTGTTGGCTGAACGTTATAAAGCGTCGGCTAAAATGTAACCGATAGTTCTGAGCTTTATTTTAATAAGCCCTTGATCTTCAAGGTTTTTAATTGCTGTATGTTCTTCCGCTTTTAAAGTCATATCGGAAGAAAAGCGGTATTCGCCATTTTCAAGCAAGCAATTAAAGATTTTGTTTTCAAGCTCATCCATATACTCACCCCCTTTCGAGGCGAGTATAACACAATATACGGGGTGACGCAAGAATTGTACTAAACAAGAGATTAAATAAGTGAAAGAGAGGTTTAATAATGGATAAGCAAAAATTTTTTGAAACATTACAACGGGCGAGGGAGTTATCTGAACTAGCGCTCAAAGCGATGGAAAAGAAAGAAAAAGTAAAGGCCGACGGTTTTGAAGAAGTTTTTGGCGAGTTTGCAGGAGCTTTTGAAGAGGCGGGATTATCGCTAAAGACGATACTTGCTAAAACAGATAAACTTTGTATTTTAACTCTTTGCGTTATACTGAAAGAACTTGAAGATGAATACGGCGCCTATTTAGGGCTTAATATTGAAGAAGGAAAAGAGAAGACAGATGGACGCATTTGAATTTTATGAGAGGCTACAGCAGCGCTGCCTTAATCAAGTGAAAAAAGACGCGGATTATCCTTGCGGTCAGTGCTGCTTCGCAAAATTTTATCGAACGCCGACGTTTAATTCATCAGTCGATTTGGTGAACGAGGCGGTGGAATTTTTGGAGGGAAAGCGGGTGAAAGACAAAGTGAAAAAGGTTATGATCGCCGATGTGAAAACGGCTTTGGAAATTTACAGTAAATACGGCGAGCTTTCCAACAATGAAATAAAGATACTTTATAATAACAACGCTAAAAGCACGGTTGCCCAGCTTATGAGGGAAGCTAAAGCCCAGATGAAAAAGGACGGCAAAATATCTTCCAGGTCGTATTTAGTGGACACTGAGAGCGCATATAAGGCTTGGAATATCGATGTTAAACGGCTTGAACGTTTGTTTAATATGCAAAAGCGACTTGGTTTTACAACAGAAGGAGGAACAAACAATGAATAAGCTATACTTACACCTATATAAAAACTTCGGTCTCACATATTTGGGAGCGTTCGGGATGGCGGCTTGCAAAATGGCCGGAGTACTTGAGAAGTACGTATATATTATTCCGGCGATCATAACCTTGTGGGGCATGATTGGAGCGTGCTACAATTTAACGCTTCTTTACAAGGCTGAGGCAAGACTTAGGAAAGAGAGGAGGTGAAAAAGATGAGAAAATTGACGAAGGAAGAACGCGCAAAAGCTCTTGATTTGGTTCAACTCGTAACCCAAGCGTTTACAAGCGATGTCAAAAAAGAACAATACCGCGCTTATAAGCCGGTATTAATAAAAAATCCGCCTATGCGGGAGCATAGAGCGGAATCACACGTATGTTAAACAATACTAACACACGACCAATATAACCTAAAATCAACCGTTTGTCAAGAATATAAAAAGGCGAGCGGCCCTGAGCAAAAATAACGCCCAAGGCCGCAAATAGAATGATAAAGTCCACGATGAGAATATACCATAAATTGACATTAATGTCAATAAGACAAACAATTGTTAACGAAAATGATAAGGATTTGTAATATTTTGGAAGGAGAGAAAGGAAAGTGGCGAGGTATTTAAAGTTAGAAATGACGTTAGATAACAAAGGTGGGATTGAGTCCGAAATTGAGGCGCATGATTTGAGCAATGGTGAAATATTAGCCTTAGCTTTTCAGGCTCATTATGATGCAATTGAAGGCGTTGCAAAAAGTTTGGGGCTCAACGCTGAAGAAACGGATAATAAGATCGGGCAGATGATAATGCAATCCCGCGACGCTTTATTACAGCTATATCTATTAAACACGCAAAAGGAGGAAAAGGAACATGGCAACGTTATACGACTTGACCGGCGCATATAAACGGTTGTATGAGGAACTCTCGGGCGGGGAGCTGGATGACGAAACATTTGAACAAGCGTTTCGCGATACGCTCGAGGCGGCGGGGTTCGACGAAGAATTTGAGGAAAAGGCGGACGGCTACGCTAAGATAATTAGTATGTTAAACGCCGATTATGAAGGCGTGACGGCTGAGAAAGAGAGACTGGACAAGCGGGCTAAGGCTATCAAGAACAACATCGAGAGGACGAAAAAGAGGCTCCAATTCGCTATGGCGGAGTGCGGTAAACCAAAGTTTAAGACGCTGTTGTTTTCGTTCAATATACAAAAGAATCCGCCGTCGGTGGTGATCGAGGACGAAAGCAAGATAAGCGAGGAATATTTGATAAAGCAGGCTCCGAAGATAGATAAGGCGGCTATAAAGAAAGCCATTGCGGCGGGTAAAGAGGTATCGGGCGCAAGTCTTAAACAAAGCGAGAGTCTTAGGATAAGGTAGGTGTTAGCATGAACGGGATAAATTTCAGGGCTCTCAGGGCGGACGAGATAGACGTCAGGGTCAACACGATCAGCCAGAAAGGCTGTTCGTTGCTTCTGTATAAGGACGCGAGGTGCGATATGAATATCCTCGACGAGACGGTTGGCTCTACCAATTGGCAGCGGCGGCATTCAAGGGATAACGCAAACTGTACCGTATCCATCTGGGACGGCGAAAAAAACGCCTGGATCGAAAAAGAGGATACCGGGACTAAGAGTTACAGCGAGGAAGAGAAAGGGCTTGCAAGCGACAGTTTTAAACGCGCCTGCTTCAACTGGGGAATAGGCCGGGAACTGTACACGGCTCCGTTTATCTGGATAAAGGCCGAAAACGTAAACATTGAATATAGGAACAACAAGCCGACCACGAGGGATAGATTTAAGGTCAAAGAGATAGAGACGTCGGATAAGGTCATAAAGAAGCTTGTAATTGAAAATACAGGTCAGTATGGAGATAAAACCGACGTTGTATATACATATCCAAAGACCCAAAACCAACCTAAAGAGCCGAAGCAAACCAAACCGGAAATCAGACCGGAAAACAGACCGGCGGAGGGCGCTAAGCAAGAGGTATATGCGACGGTCGAGGATCTGAGCAGACTTCGGGACGCGCTCAATGAATATAATCGAGTCGCGGGTAAGCGCTGCTATTTACAAAGTATATTAAACAGATACAAATGCAGCGCGGACAAGTTCAAAAAGACGGACTACAACAAGGCTCTCGCCGAGATCGTCCGCGCTATAGAGTACGGAAAACAAAAGCTTGGCGAGTGACGGCTGAGGGCGTAGATCATAGTAAGAAAGTAGGAGAATACTAATGTTGAATAAAGTAATACTTATGGGGAGACTTACAAGGGATCCCGAGCTTAGATACACGGGCTCGGGAACCGCCGTAGCAAACTTCAGCTTGGCGGTCGAGAGCGGCTATGGAGACAGCAAGAAGACCGACTTCATAAACTGCGTGGCGTGGAGCAAGACGGCGGAATTTGCGAACAAGTATTTCACAAAGGGCGCGATGGCGATAGTCGCCGGGCGGCTTACGACAAGAAGCTGGCGGGATAACAGCGGCAAGACGAATTATGTAACGGAGGTCACGGCTGAAGAGGTGAAGTTTGGAGAGACGAAGCGCAGCCGTGAAAGCGTAGGCATGGGCGACGGGTTTGTTCCCGTAGACGACGACGGTTACCCCTGGGAGCAATAGGGCGCCCCATGTCGTTTTTGAAGGTATATAATAAAGGTATACTGATTTAAGAGAGGTTAAAGAGATGAATTATATCAAGCAATTAAACGCATTTTGGATTTGGCGAAAGTATCAATCTGACATTTCACATTCTGAATCAGATTTGTATTTTGCTCTGCTGCATTGTGCAAACGAGTCTGGATGGAAAACACAGGTTAGCTTACCAAATTCAACGCTTATGGCGACGGCGAACATTGAAAACAAATCTCAACTCTCAACGCTCAGGAATCGGCTTGTGCAAAAGGGATTGATCCAATACATGCCCGGAAAGAAGGGCAAAGCTCCGGTCTACATAATCAAAAAATTGTATGATGACGAATCTGATATTGGTACGGATATAGGTTCACATAATTGTACCAATGAGTTGACCAATCTGATGACCAATCCCGATACCAATCAGATGACCAATCAGATGACCCTATATAAACATAAACATAAACAAAACAAAAACACTAAGAAAGAAAGAGAAAAGAAAGATCAGACCTACAATGAGATCCTCGACAGGCTTGTTGAAGACGAAAACCTCAAGGCGGCATACCTTGAGTTTATCAAAATGCGCAAGCTTATCAAGAAGCCGATGACTAACAAGGCTCTCGAAATGCTTATCCGTAAGGTGGACAAGCTCGAGCCGGAGAGCATAGAGCGCAAGATCGAGCTTTTAGACAACGCCGTGCTGCACAATTGGCAGAGCGTTTATCCGCTTAAGGATAACGACTTTGCCAAAGACGGCGGCGAGAGGCCGGACTCGGCGTATTGCGCGAGGAATTACGACGGTGTGGACGATTTGCCGTTTTAGGAGGAATTGAAGATGGACGGTAACATTTTCGAGAAGATAATAGAAAACGCGAGCGAAAAGGCGAAGGCGCGGGTAAAGACCTACATGGGCGCGGACGGACTGCTTCACTGCGCGAATTGCGGCGGAACGGTCCAGACAAGGTTTAGCGCGTTCGGCAGAGAGCGGATCGTGAATTGTCTGTGCGAGTGCGAATATAACAGGCGTCAGGCGGAGCGGCTGGATCATAAGGAAAAGCTCGAACGGGAGCGTCGAAAAGAGATGAGACGCGAGGCGTTCCCGGAGCGGGATATGGCGGTCTGGACGTTCGAGAACGACGACGGTTCAAACCCTGAGCTTACGCTGGCCATGAAGAGATACGTCGAGAACTTCCGAGAGTTTCGCGCTAAAGGCAAAGGATTATTGCTCTGGGGCGGGGTCGGAACGGGTAAGACGTTTATGTCCGCCTGCGTTGTAAACGCGCTGGTCAAACAGAATATCCCCTGCCTTATGACCAGCTTCAGCAGGCTTATAAACCGCTTGCAGAGTTCTTTCGAGCATAGGCAGGAATACATAGACGATCTGGACAGGTATAAGCTGTTGGTGATCGACGATCTGGGAGTAGAGCGAGGCTCGGACTATATGCTCGAGCAGGTCTACAACATAATCGACAGCCGATACAGGGCGGGGCTGCCGCTGATAGTTACGACCAACCTGTCTATAGCCGAGATAAAGCGCCCGAAAGATATACGGCTCGACAGGATATACAGCCGGATACTTGAACGCTGTCATCCGATAGAGGTAAAGGGCGTAGACAGACGGCGGAAAAAAGCCGGGAGCGATTACGATGAGACTAAAAAGATATTGGGAATGTGAGGTGCAGGCATGAGCGAGGCGAGCGAGCAGATCGCGGTGATAGAGTATTGCGCTTTGCGGCGGATAGACGTGTTCGCGGTGCCCAACGGCGGGAAGCGTAACGCCTTAGAGGCGCATAATCTGAAGCGTCAGGGCGTTAAAGCGGGCGTGCCCGATCTGATGATACCGATAGCCAAAGGCGGTTATCACGGCTTGTTTATCGAGATGAAGGTCGGGCGGAACAAGCCGACGGACAAACAAAAAGAATGGCTCGAAAGATTGAGCCGGAACGGGTATAAAGCCGTAGTCTGCTACGGAGCCGACGCGGCGATAGATACGATTGAGGAATATATGGGAATTGGAGGAAAATGAAGATGGAAGATAGATATGCTTTGACGGATTTGCCGGAGGTTGGTGAATGGTATTATGCGGTTGAATGGTTTACATATACGTATCCAGAAGGCTTTGAAAATCGCGAGGTTATTACCAGAAGAGCTACATTCGACGGGTCGGCTTATGGTTACGCCCTCATAGCGGCGGGTATGGCGTTTAAGACGCAGGAAGCCGCCGAGAGGAATAAATACGCTGTGTATAAGGCGCTGACGGGCAAGGAATGGGGGAATGAATAATGCAACTTACAAGAGAACGAGCTATAACCTTACACCGTAGAATGTGGCGATGGCTCGGGCTTAAGACGCTGAAAGAAAAAAGGTGTGTGAAAAAAGAAGAATGGTTTGAGAGGTTTGGATTAGAATGGGTGATTTGCGGTTGTTATTGCTGTGAGTATGCTTATAAGAATGCTCATAAAGAGGGAAAACGTTCGGGTTGTGATAGTTGTCCTATAGATTGGGGAGGAATAAGTTGTATGCATTACAAGGGATTTGAAGACGGCGATAATGGGCTGCATAGTCTTTGGGAAATGACAGTTAGACACAATGAATACAAAGAAGCCGGAAAGCTTGCACTACAGATAGCAGAATTGCCGGAAAGAGAGGAGATTTAAAATGGATGTAGAGATGAAAAAATATACTTTAGAAGATTTAGAAAATTTTGAGATAGACGAATATAGCGGATACAAAATATGCCCAACCGGAGATTATACCGGAATAAGACGATTCCCGGGCTGTTGTATCTTTGGCAGGCAGTGTAGCTTTGGCGAGCAGTGTAGCTTTGGCAGGTGGA
>ERZ1090860.1946-NODE-1951-length-10270-cov-10.333823_pt1 | contig 10270 bp, 10 predicted proteins | sample MGYA00478483_ERZ1090860 | MGnify/ENA primary metagenome ERZ1090860 (study PRJEB33644, sample SAMEA5815741) | chicken gut metagenome | biome: Chicken; feature: Gastrointestinal Tract; material: Caecum | place: Ireland | collected 2019-01-01 | study: A study of...
AAACTATAAATTATATTTTTTGTGCAAAGTAAAAAGGGAAGCACTAAAATGCCTCCCCAAAAGTTAATACTTCCCCGTTTCCATCTCTCTTTTGATTCTGATAAGCTTCACTCCACAATATATAATAAGATACAGATAAACAATCAACAGGAGACTGAAAAACACAACATACCCGATCGCGTCTCCTTCTTCCACCGCATGACACAGATACGGCACAACGCAACACAAAAGGATTGCAAGACACGGCAGCATACGCGTCTTCATAATGTGCATGATCATGTCGATTTTAGTAGCGGTATCTGAAAAGATTTCCCCCTCGTTTTCTTCCTCTACTTCCACCGCCGGTTTACGAAAATACAGCCATCCCAGGCAGGAAGCCGCATATTCCCAGCCATAATCGGCAAACATCTGGAAATAGTCGCTGTTTCCGGAAGAATTCTTAAAATCCAGACGGTAGATCACGTCCTCCGGTTCACATCTTTCAAATCTGAAAAAACAGGGCGGCTTCATTTTCGTAAGCCTCCATCCGTTCCGGTGCTCCTGCCGGAGCCAGTTTTCCTCCTCTTTAAAGTCAGCGATAGTGTAAAAACGAATCATTGTTTTTGTGTCTTTCATAGTATCTCCTCCCGGCTGTTCCTGTACAGGCGTTCAATACGGCGGATTTCCATATTCAGGACTTCGCGGCCCAGTTCTGTGATTCTGTAAAGCTTTCTTTTGTTTTCTTCACAGCAGAAGCTGATCAGACCGTCTTTCTCCATCTTTGCCAGAGTTCCATACATGGTTCCCGGACTGATATTGACCTCTCCATCTGTCATCTCTTTTACCATCTGTCCGATCCCATAGCCATGCTGGGGCTTCTGAAGGCAGAATAAAATATAAAATCCTGTTTCCGTCATTGGAACATAAATACGTTTGATCCTGTTGTCCATATGCACCTCTTATATTTCATCTCGATATATCGAATTTCGATATATAAACTATATCGTAGTTCGATATAGTTTGTCAATATTTATTTCTGCAAAACCACAAAAAAATTCCCCTGTAATTTCACCACCTTACAGGAGAAGTTTCATTCATCTGTTTTACATAGGATTCACACTATTTCAAATTATTTATTTCCACGCACTGCGTTCGCCACGCCAAGTACGGCAGCGAACAACACTCCTGCCACCGGCCAGACGATCCAGGTCATATCCCATTTCCCGCTTATAAAGCTGGCTCCCAGATAAAGAGCCGTTACCAGGCACCAGTATATTCCCGATAAAGGCGAATTTTTCTTCTTCTGGAGTTTCTTTTCCCTGGAGTACTCTCCCTCTTCCAGAAGCGCCTGATAACTGTCGTAGATCATTCCGGACCAGACAAACAGCGCCACGCCGCATGCAACCAGAACAAGGATGAGGGCGGCAAGATTTACATACACAAAATCCGGAGCCCCAAACGCTGCGGCGATCATTAACGGGATCGCACTGATAATGCAGAGAACTACTCCGCAGATCACACAGTTTCTATGTATACCTGCAAAATCGTCCCTGCGGGTCTGCGCAAGTCCCGCCACTCCGTATTCTGTGGCAATGCTCTCTTTTTCTATAAATTCGTACGGCTCCATTTTCATTCCATAAGAAATAAATACGGCCACCGCACAGGCGATCATCAGCAAAATAATAATCGTGCCGATCCCTCCGGCCATGTCTTCGCTTATAGGAATTTTTTTCTGTTCTGCATTTCCTGCCAGAAGGATCAGCGGTACCGGGGAAAAGATACAGGCTGCTACCGCAGCCGCCACACGGGGAGCATATTTTTTTATCAGTTCCAGGTACTCTCCTGCCGTTTCCGGGCAGACTTTTTTCAGACTTTCCTCATTTTCCACTCCGCTTTCTACCGCCGGTTCGCGGTCTGTCTCCGGTTTTTCCATCTCCTCTTTCAGAAGATAGTCTGTACTGACCTCAAAAATCTGACTAAGCCTGATGATTCTTTCCAAATCTGGGATAGACGTTCCGCTTTCCCATTTCGATACTGACTGACGGGATACCCCGAGCTGCACGGCAAGCTCCTCCTGGGACCATCCGTTTTGCTTACGGAGGTTTAAAATTTTTTCTGCTAGTATCATCTCGTTCCTTCCTTTCCTGATGCAGTTTTTACTGTCGTCCTCTGTTATGCTATGATTCTAGCAAAATTTCCGGTTGCGTGCCACCAATCCCCCTTGAAAATCTGTCAACCGGCAGTTGCAATGCCGTAAATCCGGAGATTTCAGGGTATGTCGCGCGTCTGTTCTTTTCATAGCCATCTGTCAGCTTTTCTGAAACATCTCTTCTCAGTTTACTCTGATCAGGCATTTTACTTCGGCTCCTCCCTTTTTGTGATTGCCGAATTTCAGCAGTCCTCCCTGCTCCTCCAGAAATCTTTTTGCAATGGCGAGGCCCAGTCCCTGATGTTTCCTGTCATGACGGCTGGTATCTCCACTGTAAAACTCCCGGGATGCATATTCCAGATCCTTTCTGGAAAATCCCGGACCATAATCGCGGACGGCCGACTCCAGATATTTCTGCCCTTCTCTGATACACAGCCTGATCCTTACTTCTATCCCCAGTTCTTTATCCGTACGCTCGGCGCCATTGCTGAGAACATTTTTCCACGCCCGAAGAATACTCTCGGGTACACAGGAAATTTCACCGCCTGACATTTCAGGCATACTTAAACCGCCCCTGTGCGTCACTTCCATTCCCGTTCCCCGGGATTGTTCCATTTCTTCAGATTTCCTCGCTGCTTTTTCTTCCGGTATTTCTATATCAAAGATAACGGGAATCTTCTCTGCCGCTGCCACCTGCGCCGCAGCCTGCCGGAGCATTTCAACCATACGGGTACAGGAAACTGTCGTTTCCTTATGTTCCTCGCTGATCCCATAAAGTACCTGCCTGATATGCTCCAGGTACCCTTCGATATCGCCCACATTCGACAGGATATATTCCGTACATTCTCTGTTTTCCGGAGATAATCCGGCTTCCGCCAGAAGCTCCGCATTTCCCTTAATGATCGTAAGGGGCGTCTTGATATCATGAGTCAGAGAAGCCAGTTGTTCCTGCTTCTGTTGCTCCATATCCCACTGCGCTGTCAGAGACTCTCTGAGCGTCTCTTTCATATGCGAAAGAGACGACATCACTGCGTCGATCTCCCGGATATCCGAAGGATGAGTTTCAAATTCCAGATCGTTTGACCCAATCTTTTCTGTGATCCCGCGCAGTTCTTCAAGCTGCCTGTTTACCCTTCCGGCAAAATATCTGGAAAGAAAAACGGCATTCAGGATAAAAAACACACCGTCCAGCACAAAAAGCAAAAGTTCCGGTCTGGGCAGAATACGGTTCAGCGCATCCCAGGAATATTTCATATACAGATCGTACCGGACAATGCAGACATTGCCGTTCTCCTGCCGGATAAAACGATAATAATTTCCCGAAGAAGCATATATATTTTCATTTTTATACTTTGTCCATGCCGTCTTCCTTTCTTCTTCCGTAAAATCTCCCGAAATCCAGTTTCCTTCCCCGTCAAATATTCCGTATGAACAGCCTGCAGGAATCCACTTTTCCGGCGAGTTTCCGGCGCTCCGGATCTCCCCGGTGTATTCTGTTAACCGATTTTCCGCGTAATTTGCGGGCAGCGTCAATCCGGCATAGGCGAAGATAAGAGCCAGAAGAATATTCCCGGCAATGATCAGAACCGTATTTACGCAGAATAAAACTGCAAATTTTAAAAACAGTCCCGACAATGTTTTCTGTTTCTTTTTTATTTCCACCGATATCCGATCCCCCATACTGTCTCAATTGGATTTATCTCAAACTTTTGAAATTTCGCCCGTATATTTTTTACATGCTCCGTGATCGCCGAGTCGCTGCTGTCGCCGTCATATCCGAATACATGCTCTAAAATCCGTTCTTTGGAAAACACCTGTCCACGGTTCAGCGCCAGAAATTCGCAGATACCGTATTCCGCTTTTGTAAACGCAATCTCCGCATCCCGACAGAAAATCTTTCTCTCCTGCAGCGAAAAACGCACTTCGCCGATACAGAGGGCATGTCTTTTCTCTCTGTTTTCCCGGCGGATATGAGCGGCCACTCTTGCCCTCAGTTCTCCGATACCAAAAGGTTTTGTAATATAATCGTCTCCACCGATCCCAAGACCTTCCATCAGGTCTTTTTCTTCTGTTTTTGCAGTAAGAAACAGAATCGGACAGTCCACCTGAGTCCTGATCTTCCGGCACAGGCTGAAACCGTCTGTTCCCGGCATCATCACATCCAGCAGGATCAGCTGGTATTTTCCCAGAGAACTTTCATCCAGTTTTAAAGGATCATCCAGAGCCGTCACCATATATCCTGATCTGGACAGAGCCTTCCGGATTACTTCCAGGATTCCCCTGTCGTCGTCTATCGCCAGTATTTCAATCATTGCACTGCCTTCCTTCAAAATAGTGATACCACAGACCAATTATGACACAGATAAAGGCCAGGAGCAACAGACAGATAAAAACCGTCTGCTGCAGTTCCGCAAAATATACATCTCCCGGATTCTCCTGATATATGCCGCTCAGCGCCAGCATCGCTCCTCTTGCGCTCCATGTACAGGGAAAGAACCGCCATCTTCCCTCACCCAGACCTGTAAGAAACAAAGCGGACAGCAAAAACTGAGCCACTCCCACGCACTGGGACACGGTTCCGGAGAACGCCAGATTCAGAAACAGGTGCTCCAGATACAGGGGAAGGCTTCCCAGAAAAAGCGCCGCTACCAGAGGAAGATACATTCCTGCCGCAAAACTTTTCCCTTCTCCAAAAGCCGGAAGTAAAAGCCACGATCCCGCCCCAAAAAGCGCCAGGGCTCCGGTTATAGTCAGCAGTCCCATTCCCGCCAGTACCAGGTATTTTACCGTCAGGCCTTTCCATTTTGCCTTCCAGCCTCCCAGAAGAACCTGAAAATGGTTCTGTTCCTCCAGCCGTATGTTTCCCGCGCATACAATACTTACCAGAAACGGCAGGGCAACGCCGATCACCTGGGTATACCCGGATATCCGGTTCATCTCGTCCCAATCAGAAAACCGGTAATACAACAAAAATACCGCACATCCGGACACCGGAACTCCTATATGAAGAAGAGGCAGAAAAGTATGTCTCATTTTCAGAAACTCTCCTCTCATTCCCCTGATCAAAGCCTTCATTTTGAAGCCACCTGCCTTTCAAACCATCTTCTGCTCCCCGCCCAAAATAAGGCAAACCAGAGCAGCGCCGCAGGAATCCCGATAAACAGACTGTTTATTTCGGCAAGTCCCGGCGAATAAGTCATCTGCCCGGGCTGAAGGATCAGGCCGTTAGGCAGCACGCCCAGAACAGGACACATCAGTCTTGCGGTGATAGCCCCCGGAAATAAAGGAAACCAGGGCTTCAGAGAAACAAAAGCCGACAAAACAACATAAAATCCCATATGAAGGACCAGCATCAGAAAGGTTCCCATTTTCTGTGACAGAAACAGGCAGAAAGGAATCTCCCACAGCGTGGTTATCCATATAATAACCCCCGCCACGATCTGCATTTCCAGGGAAGGTGCAAAAATAAACTGTACATGCAGGACTTTTTCCAGTATCATTCCCGCGGCAATGGTAAAAAGTACCACAAAAGCCATGGCAAACCCGGAGATCATGGCTCCTACAAGTATTTTCGCGTCCCATATCTTTTTCATACTGCAGGGAAGAGGCCAGATCGTATAATTCTTTTTCCGCATATCTTTTCCGCCGATCATACTGCAGATAATTCCCAGAAAACCGGGATACAATCCCGTATACCACCAGTTATAGCTGTCAACCGCAAAGTAGATGTGAGTCAGCCACACGGTAAGAAACACAGTGACAAGAGGCATGACGACTGTGATCCATTTCAAAGATGTATGGCGGTATTTTAATTTTTCCGCCGCAAAGAAATCTCTCATCATCTGTCTCCTCCTTTCGCCGCCACCTTCATAAACAACCCTTCCAGATCTTCCTGTTCCTCCGCTCTTCCCTCAAAGCCCAGTCTGCCGTCCGTGATGATCCCGATATAATCCGCCGTCTGACGGATCTCGCTGAGAATATGGCTGGAAAGGATTACCGTGATCCCCTTTTCCGGAAAGCTCCGTATCAGCCTGCGGAGCTCCTGTATCCCCACCGGGTCCAGACCGTTGATGGGCTCGTCCAGCACCAGCAGCCTGGGATGATTTAAAAGCGCAAGGGCGATCCCCAGTCTCTGCTTCATCCCTATGGAAAACCTGCCTGCTTTTTTCTTACCTGTGTCTGCAATATCCGTCAGCTTTAATACCTCATGAATCCTCTCGTCAGCCACTCCCAGAAGCAGCGCCCGGACTTTCATATTCTCCCAGGCGGTAAGATTTTCATAGATGGGCGGCGTTTCGATCAGCGCCCCGATCTCCGCCAGATCCGCCCGCGTCCACTTATGCCCCCGGAAAAATACCGCTCCTGAACTGGGCCTTAAAAGCCCTGTGATCATTTTCAGCAGGGTGGATTTTCCCGCGCCGTTGGGCCCAAGAAGCCCGTATACACAGTTTTCCGGAATATGCATGGTAATGTCCTCCAGCACTTTTTGCCCTTTAAACTCCTTGGACAAATTTTTTATTACAAGTATATCCTGTTCCATTTTTTCCTCCTGAACTCTTTTTGTACGATCAGTATAAAAAACAATTCTAAGGAATTTATAAGGATGGATATTTTTTTCAAAAGACAAAGGGGCTGTCGCAGTTCAAGTTAATGCGGCAGCCCCCACTTTTCTTATTCTTAATCTTACAATCCTTTAAACAAAAAGCTGAACGTCATTTCTTTATCTGTGTTTAACAGATATTCCGGATGGGTGCATGCGCCCCAGGCATCGTCTCCCGCCACTCCCATCTGCGCTTTTGCAGCGCGGATCACAGTATAATGTATCCGGGGCAGTTCATAGGGATGCATTGCGTTTTCCATCTCATGGGGCGTGTAGGGAAGAGCGGAAAACATCATAGGCCCGCTGGCTTTATCCATTTCAAATAACATTCCTCTGCCCTTCCGGTCTGTGACCTTCGCCCAGCGTACCTCTTCTTTTGCTCCACATTCCTGCGGAACAACATATCTCTCCACGCTCTCCGAAACAGTACTCCTGTAAATTCCCAGCTTTGCTCCTTTTTTTCGGTCGGCATAAGTGGATTCAGCGCCCAGTCCATACCATTCAATATTGCTGTAATCTGCGTTCAGCTTAAACATAACTCCAAATTCCGGCATGTCTCCCAGTTCTTTTACAGGATCATATTTCAGAGTAGTCCTGATTTTTCCATCTCCGGCCACCTCATAGGACAGACAGCAGGATGCCACAGGATTGGTGGGCATGATATAGGTAAACATGATTTTTACAGTCTCTTCTCCCTCTTCAACTTCGGGCAGCAGCACTGTATCGTAGGTTCCTTTTCTGAAATCCTTATGGTTCAGATACATACTGGCAATTTTCCACTGACTGTAACGCATAGGCATCAGATTGCCGCAGTCGTTATCTGTCGGCGCTCTCCAGAAATTCGGCCGCGGAATTGCTTCGATCATTTCTCTCCCGCCATATTTGTAAGACGCCAGCCCTCCGTTCAGATAAGAAAAAACCGCTTCGAACTCATCTCCCCTGACGCCAAGATTATGGTAGTTTCTGATCACCCTGATTTTCTTTTGCGCAACCGGCTTATCCTCTTTTTCCACAGAGTATACATATTGTCCGAAAGCAATCTCATATCCGGCTTCCGCCCATATGGTTTCTTCTTTCAGATGGAAAGACACGGTTACTGTATACTCTCCGGGAAGCGTTTCTTTTTCGAAAGGCAGACGGTAGGTTTTTTCACCGAGAGGCTCTACGGAGGTTTCCAGCGTTCCTCTCCGGATCTCCCGTCCATCCCTGGCAACTGTCACTTTACAGATGTAACTGTCCGTGTTTATAAAAAGATTCTTATTCTTTATTATCACAGAAGTCGCATCCGGCTCCGCTTTTATTCCCTGATAATTATATTTAACTTCCTGCATTTTGGGGGATTCGGATCTGTCGCCTCCGTATACAATACCATTGGCGCAAAAATTATAATCCGTGGGACGTTCTCCAAAATCTCCTCCGTATGCCTGAAACTCCCTGCCGTAACGGTCTTTTTTATAAATCGTCTGGTCTATATAATCCCAGATAAAACCGCCCTGATATTTTGGCTCCGTATCAGCCAGATCCGTATACTTGTGCATGGCTCCGCAGGAATTTCCCATGGCATGGGCGTACTCGCAGCAGATAAACGGCTTACTGTCGTCCTTTGTCAGAAATTCTCTGATCTTTTCTACGGGAGTATACATCTGGCTTTCTATATCGCTCGTTTCATTGTATGTCCTGTCGCGGAATACGCCCTCGTAATGCACAAGCCTGGAAGGATCCGCTTTCCGCAGGAACTGAGACATCTCAAAGATATCCTTCCCTCCAAAGGATTCGTTTCCACAGGACCAGATCAGTATGGACGGGTGGTTTTTGTCTCTCTGATACATGGAATTCGTCCGGTCCAGCATCATATTGAGCCATTCCGGTTTATTGTAGGGAACCACAAAAGACTCGTCCAGAGGTTTCCCCATATTGTCCCAGGATCCATGCGACTCCAGATTCACTTCATCGATCAGATAAAGCCCGTATTCATCGCAAAGCCGGTAAAGCATGGAACTGTTGGGATAATGACAGGTACGGATCGCGTTGATGTTATTCCGTTTCATTGTCGACAGATCCTGTCGCAGCTCCTCTTCTGAAACATTCCTTCCTGTAACGGAACTGAACTCGTGCCGGTTCACACCTTTAAAGACAATCCGCCTTCCGTTCAGCATCATGATCCCGTTTTTCATCTCAAACCTGCGGAATCCGACTTTCTCAGGGATCACTTCCTGAAGGCCGCCTTCGTTATCGTAAACTTCTATAACAAGATCATAAAGCCAGGGAGTTTCCGCGCTCCACAGCCGGGGATGTCTGACGCTCATGGATATTTTTCCATTCGTATCCGCCAGGCACTCCGTCTCCTGGAAGATCTCCCCGTATCCGGACAGGACCGCGCGTATCCGGCCTGCGCCCCATAGATTCATCTTTACTTCAAGTTCTCCGCTGTCCAGAGATTCATCGGGAATTGCGCGAATTTCCAGATCCCTCACATGCACCTCCGGGACAGTATACAGATAAACATCTCTGTAAATACCGGAGAAACGATAAAAATCCTGATCCTCGCACCAGCTTCCGGAAGTCCATTTGAAGACCTGCGCCGCCAGTTTGTTCTCCCCCTCTTTCACATAATCTGTCAGTTCAAACTCCGACGGGGTGAAAGAGTCCTCACTATAGCCTGCAAAATGACCGTTCAGCCATAACGCCAGCCCGCTCTCCGCGCCCTGGAAAGAAATAAAGATACGTTTCCCCCGCATATTCTCCGGGATGTTAAAATATTTCACATAACTTGCGACAGGATTGAAATGCCAGGGAATCTCTCCCGGGCCTATATCCTCATGGCCTTCCCACGGGTACTGCACGTTGGCATACTGAGGCGCGTCATACCCCTCCATCTGGATATGGGCGGGGACATAGATATCTTCCCAGTCTTTACAGCAGTAATCTTCTTTTTCAAATCCTTTTACCGTCGCCTCGTAATTCCGGGCATAATGAAATTTCCACAATCCGTTCAGACTTTTGCAAAAAGAGCTTTCCCCCTCCTCCATTTCCTGTACGGAGACATAATATCTGTGATCCGAATGGGCCATCAGTCTTTTATCGCAAAAATATTCCGGATTCTTTACAAGCGCGTAATCAAAAAAGTCCATCTGCTTTCCTCCTTGTTTTATTTCACCGCTCCGGTGATTCCTTCCGCAAACTGTTTCTGCAGTACAAAAAATACGATCATGGTAGGAATCGAACAGAACAGTACTCCGCACATCAGCATACCGTAGTCTGTCATATGCCCTGTAATAGTAGTTATGTATCATTATATCTTTTATGCAAAAAATATGTCGATCTACCATCCTTCTTCTGTATGAATGTTAAAATCCAATAATCTCTGCTCGTAATTTTCCGGCCTTTGTTTCCATTTTATCGGAGTCACCCCCATAATCTGCTTAAAATTGCGGTTGAAAGTAGAATTCGTAGCAAAACCGCATTTATGCACAATCTCAGCCACAGCTGTAAATAACGGTGAATTAGTACCATCTGCACGGTCTAACTGTACCACCCTGCCG
>ERZ1090860.1947-NODE-1952-length-10261-cov-4.970801_pt1 | contig 10261 bp, 11 predicted proteins | sample MGYA00478483_ERZ1090860 | MGnify/ENA primary metagenome ERZ1090860 (study PRJEB33644, sample SAMEA5815741) | chicken gut metagenome | biome: Chicken; feature: Gastrointestinal Tract; material: Caecum | place: Ireland | collected 2019-01-01 | study: A study of...
GCGGGCGACAGCAAAAGCTGCGTACAAACCCCCGCAAAAAAAAACCGGGGGGGGCATCCCGCCCGCCGCCGTCGTTTGCGGTGTGTTACAGCCAGCGCTTGTATTTGGCCAGCAGGATGGCCCCCAGGGTGGCCAGGCCCGCCACCCCCAGCACGATCCAGAAGCCGAAGGGGCTGCCCTCGAAGGGCACCGGCACGTTCATGCCCCACAGGCTCGACACGATGGTGGGCACCGTGAGGATGATGGTGACCGAGGCCAGCAGCTTCATGACGATGTTCAGGTTGTTGGAGATCACCGAGGCGAAGGCGTCCATGGTGCCGGACAGAATGTCCCGGTAGATGCCGCTCATCTCCATGGCCTGCTTGTTCTCCACGATGACGTCCTCCAGAAGGTCGGTGTCCTCAGGGAAGTCCTTGACGAAGTCCATCCGCAGCAGCTTTTCCAGCACCAGCTCGTTGCTCTTGAGGGAGGTGGAGAAGTAGACCAGGCTCTTTTCCAGGCCCAGCATCTGAATGAGTTCCTTGTTCTTCATGCTGATGTGCAGCTCGTTCTCCACCCGGGTGCTGGCCTTGTCCACCTGACGCAGGTAGAACAAAAACAGGCTGGCGTTTCGGTAGAGCATCTGCAGCGCCAGGCGCTTGAACTTTTTGGTGCTGCAGCCCTTCACCAGCCCCTCCATGAAGGCGCGGGGCAGCGCTGTCTCCCGCAGGCAGACGGTGATGACGTTCTGGGGGGTGAGCACGATGCCGAAGGGGATGGTGGAGTAGACAAAGGTGTGGCCCTCGGTCTGCACCAGGGGGGTGTCCACCAGGATCATGGTGCTGGTGACCTCGCCCTCGTCCTCCACCTCGATGCGGCTTCGCTCCTCTTCGTCGAGGGCGGCCCGCACCAGGTCGGGGTCCACATGGAGCTGGGCGCACACCCGCCCGATCTCCTTTTCGTTGGGGTCGCACAGGTGGATCCATGCGCCGGGGCAGATCTGATCCTGCTCCAGCATGCGGCCGCCGTCGCTGAGGTAAATGGTAATCATACTTTACACCTGCTTTCTTGGAAAGCGGCGCAGCGGGGCCCGCCCCGCGCAGGTGTCAGCCCACGGGGAAACAAAAGGCAGCAGCGCCGCGTATGGGAAACTTGCACGTTCGACTGCCGGGGTCGCCGTCCATGCCTTTCATCTCCTTGTGAAAAAAATTCGGGGCGAATTCGCCCTTCCTAAGTGTATGCTTCGCGCCGGGGGTTTGTCAAGCGTGTTTGGGGAAAAAAGAGGCCAAAGGAATGTAAAAAAATATCCCCCGCCCGGCGCGGCGCCGGGCGGGGGACGATGCCTGTATCCTGTTTGCGGGTTCAGCGGGCGTCAGCCCACCACATAGACGTTCACCTGCTGCACGCCGTTGAGCAGCGCCTCGTCGTAGCTCTCGTAAAAGAGGTCCACCAGGCAGCTGCCGCTCAGCAGCGCCCCGCCGGTGTCGGTGGCGATGGCGTAGCCGTAGACAAAGCGGCCGTCGGTGCTGGTGATATACAGCTTGGTGCCGTAGGGGATGAGGTTGGGGTTCACGGCCACGGTGCCGTACCCCAGGCCCAGCCCGGAGGCGCCCCGGCCCCGGCTGGCGGAATAGCCGGTGGCCCGGCCGGTGTAGACGGCGGTGTAGCTGGAGGGCACGCCGTTCACCACCTCGGGGCCGGACAGATCGCTCACCGGCGCGCCGGCCTTGTAGGCCTTGATGATGGTGTTCACCGGCTCCTCGGTCGTCACCACGCTCACGATCTGGCTGGACTCCACCTCGCCGTCCACCACCCGCTGACGGTGGGTGATCTCGTTGGTGCCCTCCCTGCCCTCCTGCACCACGGTGGTGCGGCGGGTGTTGCGGAAGTAGAGGCTGGTGTAGACATATTCGGTCTCGAAGGGGATGCTCTCATAGGTCACGGTGTCCTGGTATTCCACCCGGTGCACCGTGATGGGTTCCTCCTCGCTGGCTGCCGCGTGGAGGCTGGGCTCGGTGTAGTCGTGTTCGCCCAGGGTGACGCCGCAGGCGTCCAGCGCTTCGGCCACCGTACCGCCCGCCAGCTTTGCCACATGCTCGACGCCGTCTGCGTAAACGGTGATGGGCACCGCACGCTGGATGCTCAGGCTGGCAAGATTGCCGTTGAAGGCGGTGAAATACACGCTGTCCTCCTCTTCGGCCACGATGCCGGAGAGTTGCATCAGCTCCTCGGGGTCCTCCACCCGGGTGAGCAGCATCCGGCTGGCGCCGTGAGAGTCGGACACATAGACAATGTTCAGGGTGGAAAAAAGCGCAAACAGGGTCAGTGACAGGCAGCACAGGGTCAGCAGGGAGACATAGAATTTGGCCGGGATGGCCAAAACCCGCCGCCGCAGATGTTCTGTGAATTTTGTCATAAACACTCCTAACGTTCCATGCTGTAGGGCATCCGCGCCGCGAAAAACACGGCGCTCACCGCGGCCGAAACATGGGGACGGCCGCGCCCTTCTGCGAAGTGCCCACCCCCGCCGGACTGCGGCGGGCACACCGGGCACTTGAGGCATTGTAACAAATGCCTGCCGCCGCGTCAAACTCACTCGGCGGGCTGTTTCAGTTCAAAAACGCCGTCTTTCGGCGTTTTGGAAAGAGCATCCATGTCATGCTCTCTATCTCGCCCCAAATCTTTTGATCACTTTTGTTTGCTTCGATTTTGTCTGGGTTTTTTACCATTTTGTCATTTTTTGACCTTTCTCCCGATTGTGCTTTATGCCCAAATAGTTCCGATTCCATATGTGCAACTTGCATGATTTTCCGGCTGTTGGGGGGGAAGGCGCGGCCCGTGGGCCCACAGCCGAAACAGGCCCGCTTTTTCCCAAAAGCGAGCCTGTTTGTCAGCAAAGTTAGGTCAGCGGGCCCTCCCGGAACCCCTTTGTGGTGAAATACCAGCAACTCTCGAAACCGCAGCCCCGCAGCAGCGCCTCCGCCTGACGGTAGCCGGTGAGGAGGGAATCGGCGGAATGGCTGTCGCCGGTAAGGCACACCCGGCCGCCCAGCCGGCGCAGTTCCTTTAAAAGGAAGGCGTCGGGGTAGGGTTCGGTGCGCCAGCCCCGGGAGATGGCCCCGGTGTTCACCTCAAAGATCACCTCGGCGGCGGCCAGCGCCTCCAGCGCCTCCAGGGCATAGCCCCGCAGCGGGTGGGCCTGGGGCTGGAAAAAGCGGCCGTTCTCGTTGAACTTGGTCACCAGGTCAAAGTGCCCCACAATGGCGCAGCCGGTGCGCCCGGCCACCTGGGCCTCCAGGCGGTAGTACTCCCGCACCAGGTTTTCCACCCCGCCGCAGCGGCGGGCAAGGCGGGCGAACGCTTCCGGGCTCTCGTCCACCGACCAAAACCGGCCGTCCAGCCGCAGGGCATGGACCGAGCCGATGAGGTAGTCGTATGTCCCATCGGGGGGCGGGCTGTAGAAATCCTGCTCCAGGCCCAGAAACACCTCCATGCGGCCGGCGTACCGCTGCCGCTGCTGTTCCACCGCGGCGCGGTAGGCGGGCAGGTCGGCGGGGCTCATGCACCAGTCCTCCCCCGCCAGCGGGGCATGGCCGGAAAAGCCCAGCCCCCCCAGGCCGGCGGCAAAGGCGGCGGCGGCCATCTCGGCGGGGGTGTTTTTGCCGTCGCAGAAGGTGGTGTGGGTGTGAAGGTTCTGGGGTTTCATGGGGTCATCTTCTCCTGCTTGACCTTGTGGTCGATGATGTGGCGGGAGGCCAGTTCCTGATACACATCCTCCACCGAGATGCCCATCTCCACCATCAGCACCATCACATGATACGCCAGGTCGGCGATCTCATAGATGGTCTCGGCCCGGTCGCCGCCCTTGCCGGCCACGATCACCTCGGTGCACTCCTCCCCCACTTTTTTCAGGATCTTGTCCATCCCCTTTTGGAAGAGGTAGGTGGTGTAGGAGCCTTCGGGCAGGTTTTCCTTGCGGCCCTCCAGCAGCTTGTAGAGGCCCTTCACCGTGAAGGGCTCCCCCGCCTCGCCGATGAACACCGGCTCAAAGAAACAGCTGTCGGCGCCGGTGTGGCATGCGGGGCCGTCCTTATCCACCGCCACCACCAGGGCGTCCCGGTCGCAGTCGGCGGTGATGGTGCGGATGTGCTGCACGTTGCCGGAGGTCTCGCCCTTGCGCCAGAGGCACTGCCGGGAGCGGGACCAGAAGCAGGTGCGCCCCTCCCGCATGCTGATGGCAAGGCTCTCCCGGTTCATGTAGGCCAGGGTGAGGACCCTGCCGTCCGACGCGTCGGTGACGACGGCGGGGATGAGGCCGTTTTGATCGAATTTCAGTTGGTCGATGGAAATCATCTGTGTTCTCCTTGTCTTGTCAGATCAGGCGCACGGGGATGCCCTCGGCGTCCAGCGCCCGCTTCAGTTCCGGGATGGGCACCTCGCCGAAGTGAAAGATGGAGGCGGCCAGGCCCGCGTCCACCTTGGGCAGGGTCTTGAAAAGGGTGACAAAGTCCCGGACGCAGCCGGCGCCCCCGGAGGCGATCACCGGCACGTCCACCGCGTCGCACACGGCGGCCAGCATCTCCAGATCGAAGCCCTGTTTGACCCCGTCGGTGTCGATGCTGTTGAGCACGATCTCCCCCGCGCCGTCCGCCACGCCCCGGCGCACCCAGTCCACCGCGTCCAGGCCGGTGTCCTCCCGGCCGCCCCTGGCAAACACATGGTAGCGCCCGTCCACCCGCTTGGCGTCCACGCTCAGCACCACGCACTGATCGCCGTAGCGGCGGGCGGCGGCGGCGATGAGGCCCGGGTCCCGGATGGCTCCAGAGTTGACGCTGACCTTGTCCGCGCCGCACTTGAGCACCCGGTCGAAGTCCTCCACTGTATTGATGCCGCCCCCCACCGTGAGGGGGATGAAGACGGTGGCCGCCACCCTGGTGAGCACGTCGGTGAAGAGGGCGCGGCCCTCGGCGGAGGCGGTGATGTCGTAGAAGACCAGTTCGTCCGCGCCGCAGGAACTGTAATAGGCCGCCAGTTCCACCGGGTCGTTCACATCCGCCAGCCCCTGAAAATTGACCCCCTTGACCACCCGGCCGTTCTTCACGTCCAGGCAGGGGATGATGCGCTTTGCGATCACAGCGTGTTCACCTCCCGGATGGCGGCGGCCAGGTCCACCTTTCCGGCGTACCAGGCCTTTCCCACGATGGCCCCGTAGAGGCCCGTTTCTGCGAGTTTTTTCAGGTCCGCGTTGGAGGCGACGCCCCCCGACGCGATGAGGCGGCAGCCCACCGCATTTTGCAGCGCCGCCAGCTTTTGAAAGGGCGGGCCGGAGAGGGTGCCGTCGGTGTCGATGTCGGTGAAGATGAGGGTGGCGGCGCCCATGGCCTCCATCTGGCGGGCGAAATCCAGCCAGTCGCGGCCGCTGTCGGCTTCCCAGCCGGCGGTGCGCACGCTGCCGTCGCGCACATCCAGCCCCACGGCGATGCGCTCAGGGCCAAAGCGCTCCACCGCCCGGCGCACCAGTTCCGGGTCGGCCACGGCGGCGGAGCCGATCACCGCCCGCCGCACGCCCAGGGCGAACACCGCCTCCAGGTCCTCCAGGCTGCGGATGCCGCCCCCCAGCTGCACCGAGAGGCCGGTGGCGGCCACGGCGGCCACGATACCGCCGTTTTGCCGCGCGCCGCTGCGGGCGCCGTCCAGGTCCACCATGTGCACCCATTCGGCCCCGGCGGCGGCAAAGGCCCGGGCGGTGGCCACCGCGTCGTCGGCCACCTGGCTGGCGGTGTCGAACGCGCCCTTCACCAGGCGCACCACCCGGCCGTCCTTGAGATCAATGGCGGGAAAAACGATCATCTGGCCGCCTCCGTTTCACAAAAGGCCCGCAGGATGGCAAGGCCCACGCTGCCGCTTTTTTCCGGGTGGAACTGCACCCCCAGCACGTTGTCCCGGCCCACCGCCGCGGTGAGGGGCGCGCCGTACTCCGCCCTTGCCAGCACGAACGCCTCCGGGCTGTCGGCCCAGTAGGAGTGGACGAAATAGACCCGCTCGCCTTCCCTCGTGTTTTTGAACAGGCCGCAGGCCCGACCCGCGCCGGTGAGCTCCAGGGCGTTCCAGCCGATGTGGGGCACCTTGAGCCCCGCCGGGATGACGTCCCGGATGGGCCGCACCGCGCCCGGGATGAGCCCCAGGCCTTTGTGCTCGCCGTACTCAAAACTTTTTTCCAGCAAAAGCTGCATCCCCAGGCAGATGCCCAGCAGGGGCTTGCCCGCCTCGGCATGGGCCAGCACCGCCTTGTCCAGCCCGCTTTGGCGCAGCGCCGCGGCGGCATCGCCAAAGGCGCCCACCCCCGGCAGCACCAGCCGATCGGCCTTTGCCAGCGTTTCCGCGTCGCCGGTGACCTGCGCCTGCCGGCCGATGGCCGCGAAGGAGGAGCGTAGGGAGAAGAGGTTGCCCACCCCGTAGTCCACGATGGCGACCATCACAAGACCCCCTTGGTGGAGGGGATCTCCCCGGCGGCGGCGGGGTCGATGGCCACGGCGGCCCGCAGGCTGCGGGCCAGGCTTTTGAACACCGCCTCGATGATGTGGTGGCTGTTCACCCCGCTGAGCTGGCGCACATGGAGGGTGAAGTTGGCCCGCCGGGTGAGGGTGAGCAAGAACTCCTCCACCAGCTGCGTGTCGAAGGTGCCCACCTTCTCGGTGCGCAGGTCCAGTTCGCAGCACAGCAGGCTGCGGCCGGACAGGTCGATGGCGGTAAGCACCAGCGCCTCGTCCATGGGCAGCAGGGTGCTGCCGTAGCGGGTGACGCCCCGCAGATCGCCCAGGGCGGCGCCCAGCGCGTCGCCCAGACAGATGGCCACGTCCTCCACGGTGTGATGGTCGTCCACCCAGGTGTCGCCCTTGGCCTCCACCGCCAGGTCAAAGCGGCTGTGCCGGGCGAACAGTTCCAGCATGTGATCCAGGAAGCCGCAGCCGGTGGCCACCTGGCTCTTGCCGGTGCCGTCGATGTTCAGGGAGAGGCGGATGTCCGTCTCGGTGGTGGTGCGTTGGATCTCAACGGTGCGCATGATCTATCTCTCCTCTCGTGAAGCGTCCACGGCGGCCAGGAAGGTCTCCATCTCCTCCGGCGAGCCGATGGTGACGCGGATGTAATCCTTCAGCCTCGGCGTGTTCCAGTAGCGCACGAGCACGCCCCGCGCCCTCAGTTTCTGATACAGCTGCTCGCCGCTCATCTCCGGGCAGGCGGTGAACAGGAAGTTGGTCAGCGACGGCAGAGTGGAAAAGCCGCGCTTTGCCAGCTGCTCCGCCGTGCGGTCCCGCGTTTGGGCGATGCGGCGGCAGTTTTCCATGTAGTAATCGTCGCTGTCCAGCGTGGCCAGGGCGGCGGCCATGGTCAGCCGGTTGATGTTGTAGGGGTTGGTGGAGCAGCGGATCTTTTCCAGGTCGCCGATGAGGCCGGCGCTGCCGATGGCAAAGCCCAGCCGCCCGCCCGCCATCGAGCGGGACTTGGAAAAGGTCATCGAGACCAGCAGGTTGTCGTACTTGGACACCAGCGGCACGCAGCTCTCGGCGCCGAAATCCACATAGGCCTCGTCCACGAGCACCACATGGTCGGGGTCGTTTTGCAAAATGCGCTCCACCTGCGCCGGGCGGATGGCACGGCCGGTGGGGGCGTTGGGGTTGGCGAAGACGACGGGGCAGCCCAGCCCGAAGTAGTCCTCCGGCCGCAGGGAGAAGTCCTCCGCCAGCGGCACCTCCCGCAAAGGCACACCGTACAGGGCGGCCAGCACGGGGTAAAAGCCGTAGCTGATGTCGGGGCAGGCCACGCCGCTTTCGGCGTCGCAGAAGGCCATGAAGGCGAAGTTCAGCACCTCGTCGGAGCCGTTGGCCACCAGAACGTTCTCCGGCCCCACGCCGTACCGCGCGGCCAGCTTCTCCCGCAAAAGGCGGCAGTCGGGGTCCGGGTAGAGGTTGAGCCGCCGCACCTCGGCGGCGCTCACCGCGGCCAGCACCGCCGGCGCGGGCGGATAGGGGGACTCGTTGGTGTTCAGCTTCACATACCGCATCTCCCGGGGCTGTTCGCCGGGGACGTAGGGCCGCAGGGCCGCGAAGCGGGGGTTCATAAATCTGCTCATGGGTTCATTCTCCCTCTGTTTCTTTCTCGAACCGGCTCAGCACACTGCGGGCGTGGGCCTCCAGCCCCTCCTGCCGGGCGAAGCGGGCCACCTTGCCGCTCACCTTCGCCAGCGCGCCGGCGGTGTAGTAGGTGAACTGGGTGCGCTTGACAAAATCGTCCACCGACAGCGGGCTCATGAAGCGGGCGGTGCCCATGGTGGGCAGGGTGTGGTTGGGCCCGGCGAAGTAGTCGCCCAGGGCCTCGGGGCAGTTGCGGCCCAGGAACACCGACCCGGCGTTGCGCACCGCGTCCAGATAGGCGAAGGGGTCGTCCACACACAGTTCCAGGTGCTCGGGGGCGATCTCGTTGGCCACCTCGATGGCCGCCCGAGGTCGCGGGTGAGGATGATCTTGCCGTTCGTGTCGATGGAGGCGCGGGCGATCTCCTCCCGGGGCAGCAGGGGGATCTGGCGCTCCAGCTCCGCCTGCACCGCCCTGGCCAGGGCTTCGCTGTCGGTCACCAGCACGGCGGCGGCCCGCTTGTCGTGCTCGGCCTGGCTGAGCAGGTCGGCGGCCACCTGGCGCGCGTCGGAGGCGCCGTCCGCCACCACCAGGATCTCGCTGGGGCCGGCGATCATGTCGATGGCCACCCGCCCGAACACCTGGCGCTTGGCCTCGGCCACATAGGCGTTGCCCGGGCCCACGATCTTGTCCACCTTCGGCACCGTCTCGGTGCCATACGCCAGGGCCGCCACCGCCTGCGCCCCGCCGGTGCGGAACACCCGGTCCACCCCGGCGATGCGGGCGGCGGCCAGGATGATGGGCGAGATGTCGCCGCCGGTGGGGGGCGAGACCATCACGATCTGGCGGCAGCCGGCGATTTTTGCGGGGATGCAGTTCATCAGCACGCTGGAGGGGTAGGCCGCGGTGCCGCCGGGCACATAGAGGCCCACCTTCTCGATGGGCATCACCTTCTGGCCCAGCACCACGCCCTCCTCCTCGCTGACCACAAAGCTGTTGGTCAGCTGGCGGCGGTGGAAGGCGGCGATGCGCTGTGCCGCCTCCCGCAAGAGATCGGCCAGGCCCGGTTCCAGGCCCGCCACCGCCGCGTCCAGTTCCGCTTCGGTGACCTCCAGGGCCGTGAGCTTCGCGCCGTCGAACCGCTCGGCGTAGCGCAGCAGCGCCGCGTCGCCCTCCGCCTTCACCGTGTCGATGATGTCCCGCACCGTGCCGGCCACGTCGGCCGCGTCGTCGGTGCGGGCGAAGATCTCCTCCGGGCGCAGCCGGTCGAAATCGTACAGTTTGATCATGCCTGGTTCTCCTTCCTGTTTGCGGCGGCCTGTTCCGCCAGCAGCCGCGCCATGCGCCGGATGGCGTCGTTTTTGAAATTCCAGCTCACCTTGTTGGCGATGAGGCGGGCGCTCACCGGCACGATCTCCTCCTTGACCTCCAGGCCGTTCTCCGCCAGGGTACGGCCGGTCTCCACGATGTCCACGATCACGTCGGAGAGGCCCAGCAGCGGGGCCAGCTCGATGGAGCCGTTGAGTTTGATGATGTCGATGTCCCGGCTGAGGGAGGAATAGTAGTCCCGGGCGATGCGGGGAAACTTGGTGGCCACCCGCAGGGTGCGGCTGCCGTCGTCCCGGAAGTCGGCCCTGGCGGCTACGCACATCCGGCATTTCCCCACATCCAGGTCCGCCAGTTCGTAGACGTCGGGCCGGTATTCCAGCAGGATATCCTTGCCCGCCACCCCCACGTCGGCGGCTCCCCGCTCCACATAGATGGACACGTCCGAGGGCTTGACCCAGAAATAGCGCACCCCGGCGTCGGGGTTTTCAAACACCAGTTTGCGGTTGGCCTCCTCGATGGCGGGGCAGGCGTAGCCCGCCGCCTTGAAGCTGCGGTAGACCGTTTCGCCCAGCCGCCCCTTGGGCAGCGCGATGTTCACCATGGTCATCCCTGGCCGCCTCCTTCCCGCAGGTCCAGCAGCCGCCCGAAACCCAGGTCCGGCGGGGCGGCCCGTTCCACCCGGACGGTGTTGCCCGCCGCCACCAGGGCGTCGGCCTCGGCGGCCACCCGGCCGGCGCTCACCGAGCCGTCGTAGAGCACCAGCACGTCCACCTCTCCCGGCGGGGCGGCGGCGAAGCGCTCCAGCTGGTCCAGATAGACGG
>ERZ1090860.1950-NODE-1955-length-10226-cov-7.841805_pt1 | contig 10226 bp, 9 predicted proteins | sample MGYA00478483_ERZ1090860 | MGnify/ENA primary metagenome ERZ1090860 (study PRJEB33644, sample SAMEA5815741) | chicken gut metagenome | biome: Chicken; feature: Gastrointestinal Tract; material: Caecum | place: Ireland | collected 2019-01-01 | study: A study of the...
GGCATTGCGCGCGAGCTGATGGAAGGCGCAATCGAACACGCCGTCGAGCAAGGTTACCCGGCTATTGCGCTCGAGACGCTTTCGCGCGAGAATGTACCGATGTACCTGCATTTCGGCTTCAAGCTCAAGCAGGTGTACACCTGCGGCGACTTCACCGAATACCGGCTGCTGCTGCCGCTGCTCTCGCCGCTATCCATATAAAGAAAAGGACGTGCAAAAGCACGTCCTTTTTTCTATAACCTGTTTTTTATGCGTTCTTGATGAACTCCTCCAGCCGGTCAAGGCCCTTGTCGATCTCCGCCAGCGAGGTCGCATAGCTCCAGCGGATAAAGCCCGGCGCAGCAAACGCGGTGCACGGCACGGTCGCAACCAAGCCCTTTTCGAGGAACAGCTGCGCGAAATCCTCCGCGCTCTCGATCTTCTTACCATACATGGTTTTGCCGAGGAAGTTCTTCATATTCATCATAACATAGAACGCGCCCTGCGGCTTGATGCAAGAAACGCCCTCAATGCGGTTCATGCGCTCCACCAGATGATCGCGGCGCGCCTCAAACGCCTGCTTCATCACCTGCATATCCTCCTGCGGGCCCTTGAGCGCCACGATTGCTGCATGCTGCGAAATCGTGGACGGCGCCGAGGTGGAATGACTCAGATAGTTGCTCATCACGCGCGCGAGTTCTGGGTTAGACGCGCTGTAACCGATGCGCCAGCCGGTCATGGCGTAGCTCTTGGAAACGCCGTTGACAATGATGGTGCGGTTTTTGACGTCCTCATTCAGCGATGCGAAGGAGACAAACTCAATATCGTCATAAACAAGATTGCAATAGATTTCATCCGCAATGACGTAGATGTTCTTGCGGCAGCAAACCTCCGCAATGGCTTCCAGTTCCTCACGGGTATAAACCATGCCAGTCGGGTTGCAGGGCGAATTGAGCATAAACACCTTGGTTTTGTCCGTGATCGCCGCTTCCAGCTGTGCCGCCGTGATCTTGAAGTCCTGCTCTTCTTCCGCTGTCACGATCACCGGCACCGCGCCCGCCTGCTGCACCATTTCCGAGTAGCTGACCCAGTAAGGCGCCGCGATGACAACCTCGTCGCCCGGGTTGCACAACGTCATCAGTGCAATATAAACCGAGTGCTTCGCGCCCGAAGCCACGACGATCTGCTTGGGCTCATAGCCCAAACCGAAATCGGCTTTCAGCCGGTAGCATGCCGCTTCGCGCAGCTCCATCAAACCAGCTGCCGGCGTATAACGGGTCTGGTTGTTCTCGATTGCCTCAATACCGGCCTGCTTGATGTGCTCCGGAGTCGGAAAATCCGGCTCGCCCGCGCCAAAGCCGACCACATCCTTGCCTTCGGCCTTCATCTGCTTGAACAGCGAGTCGATGACAAGCGTCGTCGATGCCTGTACCCCCGCCGCGATTCTGGAAATCGGTTTCAATGCCACTGCTCAGCACTCCCTTTTCGTCTCTCTATGATTTTATTATATGCCTGCCGGTTTCTTTTTGCAAGTCTGCGCCTGCAAAACTGCAAAACAGAAGAATAGAAAAAACCGCCGGTTTGGGCGGTTTTGGTGTGGATATTTCACAAAGCGCGGTCAAAGTCGCGCGAAAAGATGACGAGCGCACGCCCGTCCCGAATTTCGACCGTAACAATCTCGTTTGCCGCAGCCTCGTTGGAAATGGTGACCATGCCCGCGCGCGTGACCGTCGCGTCTTGCAGCGGGTATTTTGCATTTTCAATCGTCACGCCATGCAGGGCAGCGTCCAGCGGCACAAGGGAAAAATAGCGGTACTCTGCCGGCATTTTGAATTTCCGGCAGCCGCTCTCATGCAAAACGATACGGTTTTGCCGATCGAGCACGGTCAGATGCCCGCCCATCGCATACGCTTCTTCGAGCAGCGACAGGTTGGCCAGCATGTGGTCGATGCGCCCGCCGGTCGCGCAGACCAGCGTCGCCTCGGTGCAGCCGCGGCGAAACACCTCGCGCAGGCAGCCCTGCGTGTCCGTATCGTCCTTTTCCGGTTTGAGCCGGATGATCTCCGTTCCTTCAATCTCCGGCATGGAGTCACAGTCCGAAATCATAAAGTCCGGGTGCAGTCCAAGCGCACGCGCATGGCGCAGACCGCCGTCCGCACAGGCAATCAGCGCGTCCGGGTGCTTGTCCAGAAACGCGCGGATGTATCCGTATTCGGTTTCGGGCGCGGCGGCGAAAATCAGCGCGTGCCGCCCTTGGAAATCTCCCATTGCTTCAAATCCTTTACGCTGTCATACAGTTTGACATAGCTTTCGTGACGGCTTTTTGCGATCTCGCCCGCCTCAACGGCGGCCAGTATCGCACAGCCCTTTTCCTTGACATGTGCGCAGCCGGTAAACTGGCATTGCCCAATATACGGCGCAAATTCCGGGAACGCATATTGCAGATCCTCGGCCAGCACCAGATCCATCTGCTCGGTTTCAAACGAGGAAAAGCCGGGCGTGTCCGCAATGTAACCGCCGCCCTCAATCGGGTGCAGCTCGACATGCCGCGTCGTATGTTTGCCGCGGCCGATGCGGTCGGAAATCGCGCCGACCGCCGCGCCGAACTGCGGGTCGATGCGGTTGAGTACGCTCGACTTGCCCACGCCCGAGTTGCCCGCAAACGCGGCCACCCGTCCACGCAGGCGGTCTTTGAGCTGGTCAATGCCCGTGCCGGTCAGCGCGCTGACGCGCAGAACATCAATGCCGCTTTTACGATAGGTTTCAAACAGCGCGTCTCCCGGGTCTTCGTCGGTCTTGTTGATGACCACCAACGCGCCGATCTCCTTGTGCACCGCGATAGCCGTTACCTTGTCGATCAAAAACGGGTCGGTCACGGGCGGCGCTGCCGAGGCGACCGCCACCAGCAGGTCGAGATTGGCGACCGCAGGCCGCACCAGACTGTTTTTGCGCGGCGCAATGTCAAGCAGATAGCCCGTGCCGTCCTCCGGCTGGATTTCGAGCGTGACGCGGTCGCCCACGATGGGCTTGCCCACAGTTTTGCGGAAACGCCCGCGCGCCTTGCACTCGATCAGGCCTTCGGCGGTGTCCACATAGTAGAACCCGCCGATGCCCTTGAGAATGATCCCTTCGATCAAACTTTCGCCCCTTCCATCAGTTGAAAGTATAGGTCTGCGAGCTGGACACACCGTCCACGCTGACCGTAACCTCATGCTGTCCGGGCGTGCTGGTCAGCGGCACCGAGATGCTGCCCAGACTGGTCTCATGTGTCTCGTCATACTGCACTACGCCGTCCACCGAGATAACCACATGCGCCATATCCGTACTATCCGGCAGCGCTACCGGAATGGTTGCTGAGCCGGTGGTCGGCGTGGGCTGCGTGGGCTGCTCCTGCGTATCGCTGCTGCCGCCGCTGCTGCTTTCACCGCCAGTTTCCGGCTTGTCTTCTTCCGTCGGGGTCTCCGGCTTTGTCTGCTGCTCGCTCTTTCCCTTGGAAATCTGAATGTTGACTGCCGTGCCTTCGTTGACCTCGTTTCCTTTGGTGACCGACTGCCAGACAACCGTACCGACCGAGGCGGAGCTTTCCACCTGATCAACCGAGCCAAGCACCAGACCCTTATCCGTCAGCGCCTTTTCCGCTGCACTCTGCGACAAGCCGTACAGATCGGGCACCGAGGTTTTCTTTTCCTCCTTGCCCTTGCTGAGATAGATGGTCAGCGTCGCGCCCTTTTCCAGCTCCTCGCCGGCAGCGGGGTCGGTGCGGGTGATCTTACCCGCTTCGATGTCGTCACTGTATTCCTCCTGCGTCTGATAGCTGACTTCATGCTCGTCCAGCATAGCCTGCGCATATTCCAGCGTGCGGCCCTTGAAATCGATCACCTTATAGGTATCGCTGACGTTATCGCCGCCCGCCGATACGGTCAGTGTAATGATTGCGCCCTTGGTCACCTTGGTGCCCGGTTCGGGGTCCTGTTCCAGAATTTCTCCCACCGGCCGATCGGATTCCTGCCGCTGATCGGCCTCTTGAATGGTAAACTGGCCGGTATAAGTCGAATCGGCCATCACATCGTCGATCGTCTGCCCGACAAGCGACGGCACTGTCAGCTTTTCCTCGCCGTTGCCACCCGTGGCCATCAACAGGCCGACCACCACCAGCGCGATCACAGCCACGACTGCAACCGCGATGCCCGCAGCGAGTCCCGGTCGTTCAGCCAAACGGTCGAAAAAGCCCTCCGGCTCGCGCACTGCGGTCGCGGTCTCGCGCCGCTGTGCGGCTGCATGTGCTGCCTGCTCCTGCGCAGCCGTGCGGCGCGCCGCGCGCTGCACATCGCGTCCGATGACTTGCGTTTCGCCTGTTTCATCATCCGTATAGGCATAGCCGAAACGCATCTGCGCATCGTTCTTGAGCTGCTCCAGATCCGCATACAGCGCTTCCGCCGAAGCATAGCGCTTGCCGATGTTGGCGCACATCGCGTGCATCACGATCTCATCCAGCCCCTTGGGGATGCCGGGCATCAGCTCGCTCGGTGCGAGCGGCACAGCATTGAGGTGCTGCATAACGACCTGCAAGGCGGTTTCGCCCTCAAACGGCAGCTTGCCGGTCAGCATTTCGTACATTACGACGCCCAGCGAATAGATGTCTGTCCGGTAGTCGATCTTGGAGCCTTTCGCCTGTTCGGGCGAGATATAATGCACCGAGCCGATAGCCTCCTGCACCACGCGGGTCTCCTGCGTGGTCGCAAAGGACGCGATACCGAAGTCGGTGAGCTTGGCGGTGCCGTCGCGCAGGATGATGACGTTCTGCGGCTTGATATCCTGATGGATGATGCCGCGGGAATGCGCATGAATGAGCGCGCGGCAGATCTGTTCCGCAAAGAACACGGACTCCTGCCAGCCCAAGTGGCCCTTTTTCTGCAAATATTCCTTGAGGGTAATGCCCTCGATCAGCTCCATGACGATATAGTCCGTGCCGTTTTCGCTGCCGACATCAAACACTGATACAATGTTATGATGGCTGAGCTTGGCGACCGCCTGCGACTCGATCGAGAACCGCTTGCGGATATCCGGGTCCTTGGCATACTCATCCTTGAGGATCTTGACGGCGACATAGCGGTTGAGCACCACATCACGCGCACGATAAACGACCGCCATGCCGCCCACACCGACCACATCGATGATCTCATACCGGCCGCCGAGCAGTTTGCCGATATATTTGTCCATAGGGGGTTACGCCTCCTCTTCCGCGCCGCGGGTGAACAGCGCAACCGTGATATTATCGCGGCCGCCACCCTCCAGCGCGAGGGTCAGCAGCGCATCGCCCGCCAATGCGAGCGTTTTGGCATCTTTGAGTGTCTGGGCAATTTTTTCATCCTCGACCATGCCGGTCAGCCCATCCGAGCACAGCAGCAGAATTTCGCCCGGCGCAAGCCGCGCTTCAAACAGATCGCCGTCCACATCCGGCTCCACGCCGACCGCACGGGTAATCAGGTTCTTTTGCGGGTGGGTTCGGGCATCCGCTTCGGTGATACGGCCTTGACGGCGCATCTCTTCCACATAGGAATGGTCCTCGGTCAGCTGATGCAGGCGCGTGCCGTCGAATAAGTAGGCGCGGCTGTCCCCGACGTTCAGAACGGTTACCTGATCGTCCTGCACAAGCGCCGCAACCAGCGTGGTTCCCATGCCGCGGAATTCCGGCTGCCGTCCGGCAAGCGAAAACACCGTATCGTTCGCCTGTACGAGCGCATGCGTCAGCAGCGTCTGGCGCTTTGTCGCGTCGAGTGTCTCCTTCAGCGAATTGCGTGCCGCCTCCATAAACGACTGCGCGGCAAAACGGCTGGCCACGTTGCCTGCGTTGGCACCGCCCATACCGTCACACACGACGAGCAGCACGGTCTGATTATCCTCCCGCGCTTCGATTTGATAGATATCCTGATTGGTCGGGCGCACACGGCCTCTGTCCGTCAAGCCAAACCATTCCATAGGAACACCTCCAGTGTCTTGTAAGGATGATATCTCCCGTTCGGGTATCCGGTTTTGATAAAACCGGCTTAATTTTGCTGTTTTTGCAGCTCCCTGCGGCGCAGCTGGCCGCAGGCGGCATCGATATCCGGGCCGAGCCGCCGGCGCACGGTCGCGGTCACGCCGCGCTTTTCCAGCGCCTGCTGGAAGCGGCGCACGGCTTCCGGCCGCGAAGGCCGCAACGGGCTTTCCGCCACCTCGTTAAGCGGGATCAGATTCACGTGCGCGGGCCTGCCGCGCAGGAGCGAGGCCAGCTTTTCGGCCTGCCACGGGCAGTCGGTTTTATCCCGCGCCATCATGTACTCGTAGGAAATACGCCGTCCAGTGGTGTCGAAGTAGTAGCGACATGCGCGCATCAGTCGTTCGACCGGATAGGCGTCGTTTACCGGCATGATGGATGAGCGCGTTTCGTCGTCCGGCGCGTGCAGCGACACTGACAGCGTGATCTGCAATTTTTCTCCCGCCAGCTTCTCTATTTTATCAGCAATTCCGCTCGTTGACAAGGAAATATGCCGCTGTCCGATGTTCACGCCCTCCGGGCAGCTGACCAGATGCAGGAATTTCAGCACATTGTCGTAGTTGTCGAGCGGCTCACCTGTGCCCATCAGCACGATGTTGGACACCGTCTCACCGCTGTCCTTCTGCATGAACAGCACTTCATCCAGAATTTCGCCCGCGGACAGATGGCGTTTTAGGCCATTTAAGCCTGAAGCACAAAACTTGCACCCCATCCGGCAGCCCACCTGCGTGGACACGCAGACCGACACGCCATGCTCATAGTGCATGAGTACGGACTCGACGCAGTCGCCGTCCCGCAGCCGCCACAGATATTTGACCGTGCCGTCCACCTGACTTACCTGCTTGCGCGCCACCTGCGGCACGGTCAGCACAAAGCGTTCGGCAAGCCGCGCGCGCAGGTCTTTTGACAGGTTGGACATCTCTTCAAAGGACTCTACCCCTTGGTGGAGCCATTTGAAGATCTGTCCTGCGCGGAAAGGCTTTTCGCCCATCTCGGCAAGTTCGGCTTTCAGTTCTTGGATTGTCAGGGATTTGATCTCTGTCATGCGTTCTTCTTCCTCATCTTGGCGATAAAAAAGCCATCGGTCTGATGTACGGGCGGCAGCAGCGTCACCATGCCGTCCTCGCGTGCACCGCATACCTTGTGCTCCCACGGCACAGCCTCAAACGACGGATTTGCCGCGAGAAACGCACGGACAACGTCCTCATTCTCGCGCTGCAAAATCGTGCAGGTCGAATAGACCAGCGTGCCGCCGGGTTTGACATACTGCGCGCAGTTTTGCAGAATTTTCGTCTGCAAGTCTGGCAGATTTTCCAGCTCCGCGGGATCTTTGTAGCGGATTTCCGGTTTTTTGCGGATAATACCCAGTCCGGAACACGGCACATCGCACAACACCACATCCGCCGTACCTTTCCATTCCTCTCTCGGCGCAGAAGCATCCTGCAAGGCGGTTTGGATATTTGAAAGGCCCAACCGCTGCGCGCCCTCGCGGATACGGGTCAGTTTATGTTCGTAAATATCGCACGAAGTAACGCTGCCGCGTCCCTGCATGCGTCCGGCCATGGCAAAGCTCTTGCCGCCGGGCGCGGCACAGCAGTCGAGCACCGTGTCGCCCGGTTTGGGGTCGGCCACCGCGGCTGCGAGCGCGCTTGCCGCGTCCTGCACGGTGATTTCGCCCGCCTGAAACGCGGGCGTTGCCGCTGCGTCTCCGCCGGTGCACAGCAGAATGTCATCCAACGCCGGATGCACCTGCACGGTCAGCCCCGCGTTTTCCAGCGCCGCGCACGCGGCTTCCGGCGTGGTTTTTAAAAGGTTGACCCGGACGGATACCGGCGTGTCTGCGTTGTCAGCCTGACACAGCTTTTCGGCCATTTTGCGCCCGAACTGCTCGGACCACAGCCGCACCAGCCATTCGGGATGGCTGTACCGCAACGCATAGTAACTTTCCTTGTCCGGACAGTCGAGCACGGGCAAACTGCCGTTTTGCACCGCTTCCGCTGCGTGCCGCAGCACGGCGTTGGCAAATGAAACCGTGCGTCCGTCCGCGCGGCAGTACCGCCGCACCAGCTCCACCGTCTCCGCTACCGCGGCGTGCGGCGGGATTTTATCCATCAAAATCAGCTGATACAGCCCCATGCGCAGGCAGATACGCACGCGCGGCGCAATTTTTTTGAGCCGCACGCTGGAAAAGTGCCGCAGATACCAGTCGAGCAGCATTTCGTTCTGCACCGTGCCGTACACCAGCCGGGAAGCAAGCGCTGCGTCACGGCTTCCGAGCGCAGCGCGGGCAAGGCACTGGTGCAGCGCACCGTCCGACCATGCGCCGTCCTCGTCCATTGCAAACAGCGCAAAGGCCGCGGCTTCGCGTGCCGTGCGCGGGCGTTTGTCAGTCATCGCGTCTCCGTCCTCCAAAAATCAGCAGCAGGCGCAAAAGCTGCGCAAGCGACACCGCCAGCGCGGCCACATAGGTCATCGCAGCGGCGGTCAGCGTCTTTTTCGCCATCGGATATTCGTCTTCATAGAGCAGATTGCGCTCACGGATGGCCGCCAGCGCGCGGCGCGATGCGTCCAGCTCGACCGGCAGCGTCACCAGTTGGAACACGGTTGAAAGCGCGAACGCAAGGATGCCGACATTGATAAACACCTCGGAATTGAACACCAAACCGAGCAGAATGAGCGGAAACACCGCCATCGAGCCGAACTGCGTCAGCGGAATGATGGCCGAGCGCAGGCGGATTGGAAAATACCTGACCGCATACTGCACTGCATGGCCCGCCTCATGCGCGGCCACGCCGACCGATGCGACCGAAGTCGAGTCATACACCGCATCCGATAGTCGAATGACGTTCGAGCGCGGGTCAAAATGGTCAGTGAGTCTGCCGGACACGCGCTCGATGCGCACACCGGTCACACCGTTTGCACGCAGAACGGCCTCGGCCGCCTGTGCGCCGCTCATGCCGCGGCGGTTCAAAACCTGTGAATACTGATTAAAGGTGCTCTTAACCTTGCTCTGCGCCCAAAAAGCCAGAATGATGCAAGGAACCACCAGCACGATATAATACATATCGATGCCATAATAACCAAAATAAGGCATAGTTTACTCCTTTGATTCGCCCAAAACGGTTGCTTTCTCCACCGCATGACCGCGCAGGAAATCCGCGCTCTTCATTCGTTTGCCACCGACCAGTTGAATCTCCTCGAGTGCCAGCGCCCCCGCGCCGCACGCGACCACAAGCCCCTTTTTCGCGTCACTTTCCAGCACTTCGCCCGGCTTACCTGCCCCGTCCACCGGCTGTGCCGCATAAATCTTGAGCCGCGCGCCGTGAAGCGTCGTCAGCGCAATCGGCCACGGATTCAGCCCGCGGATCAGACAGTCGATCTCGTGCGCCGACTTGGACCAGTCAATCACCGCCATAGCTTTATCCAGCATGTGCGCGTAACAGCTTTGGCTGTCCTCCTGCGGGGTCGGGGTGATGCTGTCGAGTTCGACGAGCGTGCGCACCAGAAGTTCCGCGCCCGCCTGCGCCAGGCGGTCGAACAGCTCGCCTGCGGTCTCCCGCGCGCCGACTTCGGTCTCGTACTTCAGCAGCATGTCGCCCGTGTCCAGCCCTTCGGCCATGAGCATGGTCGTCACGCCCGCCTTTTGATCGCCCGCGATCACCGACCACTGAATGGGTGCCGCGCCGCGCCAGCGCGGCAGCAGCGAGCCATGCACGTTGATGCATCCGCGCGGCGGGATGTCCAGCACGGCCTTCGGCAGCAGCTTGCCATACGCCACGACGATGATGACCTCGGGCGCCAGCGCGCGCAGCTGCGCCTGTTCGTCCTCGTTTTTGAGCATCTGCGGCTGAAAAACCGGGATGTTGTGCTCCAGCGCCAGCGTTTTCACCGGCGGCGGGGTCAGAATCTGCTTGCGGCCCTGCGGCTTGTCGGGCTGGGTGTATACCGCACATACCTCATGCCCTGCGTCAATCAGCGCCTGCAAGCTCGGCACGGCAAAATCCGGCGTGCCCATGAATACAATTCTCATTCCGCATCGCCCTCATCGCCCTGCTGCAAATCCTCGGGATCAACATACTCTTCTACCTTCTCAGTGAACAGGTGACCATCGAGGTGCTCGGTCTCGTGGCAGAAGCACTGCGCGACAATGCCCTCGCCCTCGCGCTCAAACCAGTTGCCGTCGCGGTCCTGCGCGCGGATCTTGGCCCAG
>ERZ1090860.1952-NODE-1957-length-10208-cov-8.972619_pt1 | contig 10208 bp, 13 predicted proteins | sample MGYA00478483_ERZ1090860 | MGnify/ENA primary metagenome ERZ1090860 (study PRJEB33644, sample SAMEA5815741) | chicken gut metagenome | biome: Chicken; feature: Gastrointestinal Tract; material: Caecum | place: Ireland | collected 2019-01-01 | study: A study of...
CAGCCGCAGCAGAGAGAGTAGGAGAACTGATCTCCATCCATGTGATCCCAAGACCACACGAGGAAGTAGAAGCAATCCTGCCTTCCTTAAACAAATAGCAGTCAGATAAGAAAAAGGAGGAAACAGATATGGCAGCACAACAGGCCCTTGGAATGATCGAAACAAAAGGATTGGTAGCTTCTATTGAAGCAGCCGACGCAATGGTAAAAGCAGCAAACGTGACCCTGATCGGAAAGGAACACGTAGGAGGCGGATTAGTAACCGTTATGGTAAGAGGAGATGTGGGAGCTGTAAAGGCAGCTACCGATGCGGGAGCAGCCGCAGCAGAGAGAGTAGGAGAACTGATCTCCATCCATGTGATCCCAAGACCTCATGAAGAAGTAGAAGCGATCCTGCCTTCTTTAGGAGAGTAATCCCCTTCGGACCGGGAGAAGATGTCTGTGAAAGGGCGGTATACGCCCTGGCGTCTTCCCGGTCAGGAAAAAAATCAGGTAAGGAGGCAGCGGACAGAAAATGAAAGTAATCACAGAAGCGATTTTAAGAGACGAGCTGCGTGCTTCTGTTCCCGAGACCTACACGGTACCTGAGGGAAAGATCCTTTCGCCGGCTGCCAGGGAATTCCTGCAGCAGAACAAGGTGAAGATCCTGGACGGAAAAAAAGTTTCCTATCAGAAAGAGAAAAAGCAGGAACCGGAAAAAGCGGAAAAGGAGGATAAAAGGCCGGATGTAAAGGCCACAGAAGTTCCTCCCATGCCTGCGGTTCCCACTGAAGAAAATAAAAAACCCAGATTTGTAGACTATGAAACAGGAGCTTTTTACTTTGAAAAGCCGGAACATATGACCCATCTGTACGGAAATGTTCTGGTCCCCAAGGATCATAAAAGGATCTATTTCAGAGGAAAACTGGACAGTCTGGAGTCTGCTTTTGTTCTGAACCAGACTCTTCTCCTGGAGATGGGAGAAGACCAGTCTCTGATTGACGACCTTCAGGATATCCTGGAAAGTCTTCGGGAAATGATGCGCTGCGACGTTATGGACGAGCCTTTCCGCAGAGATTACATTATAGGATTGAATCACAAAGAACTGAGAGAACATTCTCATAATCCTATGAAGTTCTATCACATTAAGCAGATGGTCCTTCCGGATTATACTCTGGGAAAATCCTATGCTCTTCTGAATCAGCTGAGAGCGGCGGTAAGAGAAACCGAGGTAGCTGCCGCAGCTGCTTTCCATGTCGGAAAAGAATATTTAAGACAGGATATCATAGAGGAGCTGAACCGTATGTCCAGCGCCATGCACATTATCATGTGCAAGTATCTGGCAGGTGAATACGGCAGGAAATGACAGACAGGAGGAACCTATGGAAAGGCTTATAAAACAGGTAACAGACAGCCTTATAAAGGCCGGGCTGGTGGAGGTGGAAGTGTCTGCCAGACACGTACATCTCACAGCAGAGGACGTAGAGGTGCTTTTCGGCAAAGGCGCCGTCCTGCACCCTAAACGTCCCCTGTCCCAGAAAGGCCAGTTCCTCAGTGAAGAGCGTGTAACCCTGGTGGGGAAAAAAGGGAAAATGCAGCGGGTAGCCGTCCTGGGACCGGTGCGCAGCGCTACCCAGGCAGAGCTTTCTGTAAGCGACTGTGTGGCTTTGGGGGTCCAGGCTCCTCTAAGAGAATCAGGAGATATTGAAGGATCCGGAGGAATCCTTATTGAGGGACCTGCGGGAACCCTCCAGATCTCCCAGGGAGCTATTGTGGCCCACAACCACATTCACGTTCCTACACAGACTGCAGCCCGGCTGGGACTGAAAGATAAGGAAAGGGTGTCTGTAAAGATCCTCAGTGAAAGACCGGTGACCTTTGAAGATGTGATCATCCGGGTGAGGGAGGACTTTAATTTTAAGATGCACATCGACTTTGACGAAGCCAATGCGGCTTCTGTTAAAGGATTTACATTAGGAAAGATCATAAAACACACATAAGGAGCAGGACCATGGATATACAACAGGTAGAAAATTTTATGAAAATGGTAAGCAGGTCAGAAAAAGAGACTTTTCCCCATAAGGGAAAGCTGAAAACAGGCCTGGACCTGGGTACCGCATATATCGTACTGGTGGTCCTGGACGAAGACAACAGGCCTGTGGCCTGTGAGAAGCAGGCGGCCAGCGTGCTGAGAGACGGAGTGGTGGTAGACTACACCGGAGCATTGGATATCGTAAAAAAGCTGAAGGCAAAACTGGAGGAACGTATCGGTGAAGAACTGATCAACTGCGCCATTGCCATGCCTGCGGGAACGGAGAGCAGCGTGAAGACCCATCAGTATGTGGCAGAGGGCGCCGGTTTCGAGGTGACGGCGGTACTGGATGAACCCTCATCTGCCAATGCCATTTACAAGATACAGGATGGGGTGATCGTGGACATAGGAGGGGGAACTACAGGCCTGGCTGTGATCCACGGAGGAAAAGTGGTCCGGACCGAGGATGAACCTACGGGAGGAACCCATCTGTCTCTGGTCCTGGCGGGAAACTACCATATTTCTTTTGAAGAGGCGGAAGCCATTAAACAGGATTATTCCAGACATAAGGAGATCCTGCCGGTGGTGAGAGCAGTGGTGGAAAAAATAGCTTCTATTATCAAACGGTATGTAGACCCCAAAGATGTTGACACCATTTATCTCTGCGGAGGTACCTGCTGTCTTACAGGAATTGAAAACATTATACAAAAAGAAACAGGAATCAAGACAGTAAAACCGGCAGATCCCTTTCTGGTCACGCCGGCGGGAATCGCGGTGAACTGTCTGATCTCTGATTAAAAGGGAAAGGAGGAGAGAGATGGATACAGATGCTTTGATCAGCGAGATCTGCCGGAGAGTTATGCAAAAAGCAGCGGCTCTGTAAGCACAGCGGAAGGACACAGCCGATCCGGCCAAACCTAAAATCCTGATCCTTACAGAGAAACACGGGGAAATCTGCCATGAAACCCTGGAAAACCAGATCCTGGCAGGCAAGTATCAGACAGAATGCGCCCTTCTGAAAGGGGAAGACTGTAAGGCAGAAGATTACGAAGCCATTCTGGTATATACCCTGTCTAACGTGGCTCTGGGAAAACTGGCAGCAGGGATCTTTGACTGTCCCTTTACCCGGATCCTGGGGGAAGCCCTTCTCCAGGGAAAGAAAATACTGGCAGCCAGGGAAGGAGTAGAGCTTTTTTCCTATAAAGATACAGCCCCAAAACCATACTATGACAGGCTGGCAGAAAATCTGAAGCTGCTGGAAGAAAGCGGCATGATCCTGACTCCTCACAGCCAGATGGCGGCCCTTCTGACCGGTGAAATGCCAGAAGCCGGCCTTAAGAAGCCGGAGAAGGAATGCCCGGCAGAGGAAGAACAGGAAAAAGAACCTTCCTGCCAGGAAGAAGTACTGACGAAAAGAGTGATCACAGAACGGGACATGGCCGCCCTTAAGGAAAGGAAGATTTCCAGGATCCTGGTGGGTGAAAAGACCATCTTCACCGATCTGGCAAGAGAATATGCTTCCAGATATGGCATTACGGTAAGACGCAGTGACTGCCTGGAAAAGAAGGGAGAGTAAAAGATGAAGACAGCAAGAGTGATCGGAAATATCTGGGCTACCAGAAAGGAAGAAAAGCTGGCAGGCCTGAAGCTTCTGATACTTCAGCCTTTAAATCTGCTGGATGACTCTCCTGTAGAGTATCCCATTGTAGCAGCGGACATTATCGGCGCAGGAGTGGGAGAAAAGGTGATCTATGTAGGCGGCAGTTCCGCGAGAGGAGCTGCCGGAGGCATGGATATTCCTGTAGACGCTACCGTTGTGGGGATCGTAGATGATCAGGAAATAGAAGAAGAGCTCATAGAAAGAAAGCGGTGAAGCCATGGAATTTTTAGAATTGATCCAGTCTGCAGGAGTGGCCGGAGCCGGCGGGGCAGGATTCCCCACCCATGTAAAGCTGAAGGCCAAAGCAGAATATTTCATAGTAAACGGGGCAGAGTGCGAGCCGCTGATCGAAACGGATAAATATCTGTGCAGGACTTATCCGGAGCGGATCGTGGAGACCACAGCAAAGATCGCTTCCCATCTGGAAGCTGAACATGCAGTGATCGCCCTGAAAGGAGAATATAAAAGGGAGATACAGGCCCTGTCACAGGCCATAGAAAAGCTGAACGCCCCGGTGGAGATCTTTCAGTCAGAGGCTTTCTATCCGGCGGGAGATGAACAGGTCCTGGTATGGAACGTAACAGGAAGGAGCATTCCGGAAAAAGGACTGCCTCTGGATGTTGGCTGTGTGGTAGATAATGTGGGAACTGTATTGTCCATAGCAGACGCTCTGGAGGAAATACCGGTATGTGAGAAATTCCTTTCCGTGACAGGAGCGGTAAAAGAAACAAAAATGTTTCATGTACCCCTGGGAACTGCTGTCACAGATATCTTAAAAGCAGTCCAGATCATTCCCGGAGATTACGCAGTGATCCTGGGAGGTCCTATGATGGGGAAAATGCTCCGGACAAAGGAGGAGATCCAGAGCGCCGTGGTGACAAAGACCACAGGAAATCTCCTGGTCCTTCCAAAAGACCATTATCTGGTAAGGCGCAGCGAAAAGACAGTGCCCCAGATGATCCACATTGCAAAGTCCGCCTGTATCCAGTGCAGGATGTGTACAGATATGTGTCCCCGTTTCCTGATCGGCCATGAGGTAAGACCAAACATGGTCATGAGGAATCTCTGGAGAGAAAATCTCATAACTTCCTCCCAGGAGGCCCAGAAGGCTTTTGGAACCGCAGTAAACTGCTGTTCCTGCGGCGTCTGCGAGATGTTTGCCTGTCCTATGGGACTGTCTCCCAGAAAAATGAACGAATATGCGAAAGGCATTTTAAACAGATGGGAAGTAAAACCTGAGAGAAATATGGAACCACAGGCCAGAGCAGGGATCGAACATAAGAAGATCCCTACAAAAAGGCTTATCGCCCGGCTGGGGCTTGCCCCTTATGTGTCGCAGAAACTGCCGGTTTTTCAGGAACTGGATGTAAATACATGTTACCTTCCTCTACGTCAGCATATCGGAAAGCCGGCAGTTCCCGTGGTACATCCGGGACAGCATGTGGAAAAGGGCCAGCTGGCTGCGAAAGCCGCAGAAGGACTGTCCCTGAATATCCACACAGGTATGGCCGGAGTGGTGACTGAGGTCACCCAGGAAGGCATTAAGATCTGCAGGGAGGAGGTATAAGCTATGAGCAGCAAAGCAATCGGAATGATAGAACTGTCCAGCATTGCCAGAGGGATCGAAGTCAGCGATTATATGGTAAAGGCCGCTCAGGTGGAGCTTCTTAGGGCCTCCACTGTGTGCCCGGGAAAATATGTGGTCATCGTAGGAGGAGATACAGGAGATGTGAAGGCTTCTATGGAAGCCGGACTGGCTCAGGGAGGAGAATTTGTGGTAGATTCCCTTCGGATCTCCAATGTCCATGAACAGCTGATCCCGGCTCTTTCCGGAACAGTCACTGTAGAAAATCCCCAGGCGGTAGGGGTTGTGGAATTTTATTCCATGGCTTCCGCTATCCTGGCGGCAGATGAGGCGGCCAAGGCAGCCAACATTACATTGATCGAAGTCCGGATGGGCTATGCGGTAGGGGGAAAAGGATTTGTCACTCTGACAGGGGACGTAGGAGCGGTAAGAGCCGCGGTAGAGGCAGCCAAGAGGGATAAAGAACTCTATGTGGAGAGCACAGTGATCCCAAGACCGGCTCCTCAGGTATTCCAGTCCCTTCTGTAAGAAAAGAATACAGAGGCATATCCACAGGGCAGCTATAGATACATAAGAAACAGAAAATCACAAAAAGGAGGAGGATCTATGTTTCAAGAACTGATTGATAATATTACTAATGTGGGAGTTTTTACTGAAAGCATAACTAACTGGATCCAGAATATTTCCATCAACTCTGTGATCATTTTGATCATGATGATCTTTATGCTGGTAGGCGCTATTGACAAGATCCGGGGAAATAAAAAAGGATACGGTGAAAAATTTGAAGAGGGATTTAACGCCATGGGACCTCTGGCTATGGCAATGGCCGGAGTTGTTGCCGCAGCGCCGGTACTGGCGATCATCCTGAAGCCTATCATTGTACCTATTTACACAGCTCTGGGCGCAGACGCGTCCATGTTTGCCACCACTCTTCTGGCCTGCGATATGGGAGGTTATCCTCTGGCTATGGAGCTGGCGTCTAACGAAACCATGGGAAATTTCTCCGGTCTGATCCTGGGAACTATGATGGGCCCTACTCTGGTATTTACCATTCCCGTAGCTCTTTCTATTATTAAGAAGAAAGACAGAGCTTACCTGGGAGCCGGTATCCTGGCCGGTATGATCACCATTCCTATCGGCTGTATCGTAGGCGGTCTGGTCATGAACATGACCCCTTATAAGATGAATATCCTTACGATCCTTATAAACCTGATCCCTGTTATCATTATCGCAGCCCTTATCGTAATCGGACTGTGGGTGATCCCGGGGAAGATGATCAGCGGATTCAATAAATTCGGAACAGGGGTTACCATTGTTATCACAGCTCTGACTGCGATCGCAGTATTTGAATATCAGACAGGAATCGAATTCCCGCTGTTTAATATCATGGTAGAGCCAGACGCCGACGGAGCGATCCCTCTGGAATCCGGTCTTCTTACCTGCGGACAGATCGCTATTGTATTGATCGGAGCTTTCCCGATGGTAGAGTGGATCACACGTACTTTCGGAAAACCGCTGAACGCCCTTGGAAAGAAACTGGGTATGAACGAGACAGGATGCGCAGGTCTGGTGGCTACCCTGGCTAACAATATCGCCATGTTTAACGTAATGGGCGATATGAACCCCAAGGGAAAACTTCTTAACGTAGCTTTTGCCGTAAGCGCGGCTTTCGTATTCGGAGATCACCTGGGCTTTACAGCAGGCGTAAATTCCGAAATGATCTTCCCGGTTATCGTAGGAAAACTTGTTGCAGGTATTACGGCTCTGATCCTTGCCAATATCCTGGCGCCGAAGCTCCTTGACAAGGTACAGTCAACGATTCAGGCAGAAGGCGGCAGCACAGAAGAATAAAGACAGAAGGGAGACGGGCAATGAACGTAAGTGAAGAATTAGTGCGGCAGATCGTACAGAAGATCCTGGAGGAATCTGCGGCTCAGAATACCCCAAAAGAAGACTTTGTAAAAGAAAAAGATCCCAGCGGCATTATCAAGATCAAAACAGATACTGTGAAATGTGAGAGATTCCAGCAGGACGGTGTGGCCCTGAAAGATGTGGTCACCCTGGAGGAAGCTCCCCGGATGGGCTGCGGGATCATGGAGCTGGATCACACCAGCTTTGAATGGACACTGACCTATGACGAGTATGACATGGTCATAGATGGAACTCTGGAGATCGAGATCGACGGACGGGTGCTCACTGGAAAACCGGGAGATATCATCTACATACCGAAAAACTCTCATATCCATTTCCAGACTCCTTCCACTGCCAGATACGCCTACTTTGTATATCCGGCAGACTGGCAGTAAGGCCGGCAGCAGCAGGAAGACGGAAAGGAGACTGACATGGAGATACGTTTCGTAAGACCGGAGGAAGTCCGGCAGCTTCAGCGAAATGTGGTCACAGGTTTCCCCTCCAAGACTCCCCAGGAGCTTCTGGAAAATATGGCAGGAGAGCTGGTCTCGCCGCAGGAAGGCAGATACCTGGGATGCTTTGATGAGGATAACACCCTGATCGGCTCTCTGCTGATGATGGACTTTCAGCAGAATATAAGGGGAAAGCTGATGAATATGGGCGGTATCGCCTATGTGTCCACCGGGTTTCTCCGGAAAAAGGAACATATAGCCAGAAATATGATCCGGGTAGCCATAGGCGTTTTCGCCGGGACAGGAACTTACGTAGGAGGACTTCATCCTTTTAACCCGGCCTTCTATGGGAAAATGGGATACGGCTACTGTAATGAGAGTATGATGTTTTCCCCGAAACCTCAGTATATCCGTTCCTTCGGCCACAAGGAACACCTTTCCTATGCCAGGGAAGAGGACCGGGAAGAAATCCTCAAGCTCTACCGGAGACAGGCGGTGAAGACCCATGGAGCCACCATCCACCCCTATATGGATTACCATCGGATCTTTGATATGCCTTATGTAGTGGTGTGCAGGAGAGAGGGGCGGATCACCGGATATCTTACCTTTGAGTTTACTTTGGTGGATCATTACACAGACATGTACCATGATCTGACTGTCCGGGAAATGGTTTATGAAGATATGGATACCCTGGAGGAATTCCTTACCTTCTTTGCCTCTCAGACAGATCAGATCGAGAGGGTGCGGATCTATACTCCCGAAGAAAACTTCCAGATGTATTTTACCAATCCGGACAGCGGGGAGAACCGGGCCTATGACGGAGCCATTCAGGAGATCGGCAGGAAGAACATGGGGCATATGTTCCGGATCCTCAGCGTGGAAAATTACTTCAAAGAGCAGGACCGCTGTGAAGAAAAGACCAGGAGAAACTTCATTCTGGAGCTCCAGGTGGAGGATACCTTTGTGGAAGAAAATAACAGAAGCTTTTTCCTGAAGATCCAGGAAGACAGGGTAGAGCTCCTGGACAGCAGCGAAGAACATATCCGGGCGGACGTGAGGCTGAAGACCAATATCGCCGATCTGTCCAGCCTGGTCATGGGAGCGGTTCCTCTGAAGAAATTCCTCTGGAGCCGGCGGATGAACTGCAGTGACGAAAGCTATGCAGAGGACATACAGAGAGCCATAGGCTGGAGCGAGAAGCCTGAGAACTATACTTATTTTTAATAGACGAATGCCTGAAAAGGGATTCTTATAAAATGTAAAATGCCAGAGGCCTGTAAGCGGAGAATGCTTACAGGTTTCTGGCGTTTTTATTATACAAATATCGGGTGAAAAAGGACGGGCAACGTTGTTACGAATTACAAATAGACTTCCTTTCCCCAATTATTCTAGAATAATATCAAAGAAAGGAGGCTCTTCATCACGGAAACAACCATAGCAAAAAACTTTTTTACCGCTGATAAAAAGAGAAATCTATTATTGCTGCCGGATGGTATCCAGCCAGTATGGGACAGTATTTACAAGTAGTCATTACGAGAAGATCAAGAAGGTGTATTCCATCTGGATCTGTACGAATCCGCCGGAATATCGGAAAATTGGAGAGGAGGTGTCACAGATGTGCAATTTAAGCGAAGGAGTAGAGCAAAAGGGAATTCAGAAAGGAATTCTTGAATCGATCGGAAATCTGATGGATACCATGAACTGGACAGCTAAGGAAGCCATGGATGCACTGAAGATAAAGGCAGAGGAGCGTTCTTTGTATGAGAAACTGCTGATTTAATTCTCCGAATTCATCCATGGCCTCTATTTCTGTACGGACGCTTAAGTCTCCTTCTGTGATCGTGTTGATATCCTGCCGTAATTTTTTCAACGGTTTACTCATATATCTGGCATTATAGAAGGACATGATCATTGCCAGCAGCAAATATATGACATAGATTCCTACTACAATAAGAAGGGTTCTGTTTCCTTCCCAGGCAGACTGCCGGGATTCATCATACATTAATATCTTCCAGCCAGTGGTAAGATTCGCAGTAAAATATATTTGATGCTTTTTTCCATTTAAATTTCCCCGGAAAACACCTTTTTCTCCTTCCTTCAATTCCACACTATCGAATACAGGAATATACTGTATATAACTGCTGCTCTTTTCGAAATTACTGTACCATTCTTCTTGCTCCAGCTTTTCCAGGACAGGATAGTCGATGATCTATTCACCAGTGTCAAGAGAAGAATAGTTATAGCCGTTGTTCCCCAGTAACTCTGATTCGTATTCCAGATTGCTGTAAATTGTCCGGCTGTTACAGAAAAAATAATTTGAATAAGAAACTACTTCACTAAACATATCCTCAAAGTTTTCGTCAATCTGATTTAAGATGACCATCCTGGAATTATCCAGTTCCTGATAAGCCTCTTTCTGTACGAGATAAAAGAGAAGTAAAGACAGAACTATGCAGGGGATCACAAATAGTACCAGATTAAAAATCAAGATTTTTTTCCCTATTTTCAGACTTTTAAATTTGCCTCTCCACCCCATACATAGTTTGCCCCCTTCTTATGTAAAATTCTGTTTCTTCCCATTGTATTATAA
>ERZ1090860.1953-NODE-1958-length-10204-cov-4.895655_pt1 | contig 10204 bp, 15 predicted proteins | sample MGYA00478483_ERZ1090860 | MGnify/ENA primary metagenome ERZ1090860 (study PRJEB33644, sample SAMEA5815741) | chicken gut metagenome | biome: Chicken; feature: Gastrointestinal Tract; material: Caecum | place: Ireland | collected 2019-01-01 | study: A study of...
TCGGTAAGCGATGTTATTCATAATCCTATTCGGGTTTATGATTATCTGCGTCTGCGGGGGCTGCTGAAGAAGAGCAAAGATCATATACAGGGAAGACCATAATAAAGGAGGAGCGCCTATGTGTGGACGTTATTATGTAGATGACGAGACTGCAAGAGAAATTGAGAAGCTGGTACGGGATCTGGATAGGAAACTGCAGATAGAACGCACCGGGGATATTCGTCCATCCCAGAGAGCAGCGGTGATAAGAGGAGAGAACAAACATCTAATGGCAGACTGCATGGCATGGGGATTTCCGCGCTTCGACGGAAAAGGACTGTTGATCAATGCCCGTGCTGAGAGTGTCACAGAGCGAAAGATGTTTCGAGACAGCGTGCAACATAGGCGATGCATTATTCCGGCTAAAGGATTTTATGAATGGGATAAAAGCAAAGAAAAGTTTTCGTATGAAAGGTATGATGCTCCGCTTCTGTTTATGGCGGGTTGCTATAATAAATATCAGGACCAGGAGCGATTTGTGATTTTGACGACAGGGGCAAACCTGTCTGTATCTCCGGTGCATGACAGGATGCCGCTGATCCTGGAGCCGGAGGAGCTGAAAGACTGGGTGCTGGATGACAAGGCAACAGAATATTTACTGCATAAAACGCCAGTGCTGTTAAAGGCTCATGCTGAATATGAACAGATGAGCTTGTTTTAATGAGGATGGTGTAGTGTTAATAGATTGCATTTGGTATACTTGGGGAAATGAAAGGATTAGAAGCTGTGTAATTAAAGAATATTTGTAGAAGTGGCTACCTAAAGGGGAGCATATCACGGAAATAGCCACTTTTATTTTGATGCTAAAGCGAAATGTCAAAAGTTCTTGACATTTCCTGGGTGTTATTATATAGTAAAAGTGTCAAAAGTATTTGACATTTAGCGAATCAAAAGGAGGGTATTTTATGGATAGGACTATTGCGATTACACTATTTTTTCTTATCTTACTTCTTGCTGTAGGAGTGATTATTATTATGTTTGTTTCCTTAGCAAAACAAGGGGATGAACGTCGAAAATTAATTATCGAGAAGGCTAGCAGCAAAACTTTTGCAGTAGTGATTGTGTATCTATTATTTTGTGTAGCTGAAAGTATCTACAATGTAATAGCAGATAACGATTTATCACCAGAAGGAATGAATCCGTTCATTACATTAACTGTAATTGCTGTGGTTTATGCCATTGCTCTCACTTATCATAAAAAGAAATATGGAGATTGATATGGAAAATGTGATAAGAGAAAAGCGGAAGGAATTAGGACTTTCTCAAGAGGAATTGGCAAAACGATGTGGAGTTGCAAGGCAAACTGTAAATGCGATAGAAAATAATAAGTATGATCCTACATTAGTATTAGCTTTTAATCTTGCAAAAGAGTTGCGAGTTAAAGTTGACGAATTATTTATACCTTGATAAAAATTCTTACGGAACTACACTACCGGAAAAGTTTCACTAGAACAGATAAGTATAATATACTCTAAGTGGCGTTGGCGAGGAATGTTGCTTAGAGTATTTTTATATGAACAGGAGGAAATGTAATGTACACACAGGAACAGAACGAAGAGATTAGAAAAGTAATTAACGCATTTGATGATTATATCCGGGAAACGCCTTATTTTGATATAGTATGGTCTGATAAACTGGGATACGTCATGCTTAATGGGATTACGGATGATGGTGATGACTTTTACATAGCACCTGCTATCTTAAGAGATGGAGCAACTCTATTTGATCAGATTATTCGTTTTATTTCCACAGATCTGATGAAACGGGAGGAAAAGCCTTGTGATCTGAGATTATGCGGACTGACAGAGCAGAAAGAAATCCGAGATGCGCTGTCGCCGTATACAGAACAACTGCCAGAATACGGCTATCTGGTTGATGAACTATTTGCAAAGTATGAATAATTGGTTTTGGAATATGAAAAGAGCCGTCCATGCGGGCGGCTCGAAGTATTTCTGAATAATATATAGGGGAGAGACAGCGGATTATACCATCATATCAGAGCAACATACAAGTTCATTTCGCAGCTTCGCCCGTATATCCATCAGGATAATCCCCAGATGATTCTCTCCATAGCCATTTACTGTTCCCCAGTAACGGTCGCCCCATGTATTTCCTTCAAACAGCGGACAGCAACAGGTCTGCAGGAGTTTCTCACGCAGATCCGGATGCTGGAAGAATTTGGCCATACAGATATTGTACATCTGCTCCAGCTTGATTTCTTCCCAGTCCTCCCTGAGCTGCAGATGTCGGCCAAGCCTTTTGGCATCTCCCGGATGCTGAAGGTTCTGGATTGTGAATTCCTTCCGCTTATTGGGATTGCGTGTCTTCTGGGCCTGAAAAGCGGCTTCGTTGTTTGCATAGCGCTGGCCCATATAGGTAATGGGAGCATAGTAAAAATTACTCAAGAAAAAGAATTCTCCGCGGAATTCCGTTACCGCTTCCTGTGCTGCAGGAGAAATTCTTACTGTTTCTGTATGCATTGTCCTCAATGTCTGGTTCATTCATGTTCACCTCTTTCATTTTTTATCAAAGCGACGGATGGAAGCTCTGCAATCGAGATCTGCCATTCGTGCCAGTCTCCGTGGACCACGGCTGTTGCAGAATAACCTTCCAGAAAGCTGCATTCCAGTTCATCTGGTGTTTGTTCAGCATCGTCTATTGCTTCCTCATATGCTGTCTTCATTGCATCATAAACAATAGAATAGTCTGTAGATACGACCGGATCTGTAAGCCCGTCCACATATCCATGTAATATATATATTTGCATTTGCTGCCTCCTTATGAAAAGGAACCGTCCAGAAAGGACAGTTCCTGTAAATTTTATTTAATTTCCTTCTGTGTTATTTTTCTTCTTAGCCTTTTCCTTGAGCCAAAGACCGTTGCTCTTTACCAGAATGCTGCAGTTTTCGATCTCGTACCGCTTTTTAAAAGCATTTGCGCTTTCCCTGGAATAGAACAGAAACATGGCATCATTCAGATCATAAACGGAAACAGCAACCTTTCCGTCAGGTGTTGTCCGTTCACTTTTGCTGAAATGACGCAGTAAATTCGGGATTATGGGAGGCATGGGGATTGTATTCCATCTCTCACCATAACCGAGCTCCTTATAGATGGGAAAGTCATCCTCAAAAACTGCACAGCGCATAGCAGCCGCAAAACCAGCCGGTAACAGCTCCATCAATTTCTTAAGCTCCTTCGTAACTATCTCAAAAATGTACTCCGGATCAGAAAATGCATTGATTTGTTTCCTGATTTTGGCTTCAGCGGATCTGTATGCCTTGAAAGCACGAATTCCCTGTTCTTTCAGGTCTTCGATTGATACCTCTGAGGAGAACAAGTTCCTGCTATGTAAGAGATTAGAGATCGTCTCCGGATTTTCATAAAGAACAGTAATGGAAAAATGATAGAATTTCAGTTCAGAGAGAAGCAAAATCGGATTATAAACCGGCATCTCAGAGACTTCAAAATACTTTTTGCCATTATAGTATCCATCTTCACAGCACCGCCTGAGAATACATATAACCAGATCATATAACGGCTTGTCCGTAATTCCCTTTATGATGCTTCCATTATCTATGGCGGCTAATTTCCGAATCTCATCCGCAGATAATGAAGGCATTCTCCAGTTCTTTTGGACAATAATTTTGCCCAGTTCCCAACAGAGTTCGTCGTCTTTTAAAAATTCTTCGATGTAATCAAAGTCATTAAGCAAATATATTTTATTTCTCATTTCACTCCTTCTTTCCTAAGCAGCCTGCAAAGCAATAGCATTCTGCTGTACCATCAGCTCTACTTTGTCAAATATTGTGTTAAGCGTATCATTAAACGTGCAGTTACAGTCCTGAAGCTCCTGATACAACTTGTATGCAGCTTCCAGTAATTCCGCCTCGTTTTCCAGTGTATTTACAGGAAGATTACACAGGCCGATCTCCTGATCACACCGATCAATATACCGTTCCACAAAGTCATCAGCGAATGCCTGATACTTCATGATCTCGTAAGCCTGTTCCATTTCCCTGTTCGTCAACGGGATTGCAATTCGTTTCGTTCCGTTCATTCGGTAAATATTCATTCGTTGTTTCCTTTCTTGTTATAGGAATCGTAGTGTCATAGGGGCGTTCCCGGAGATAGATCAGCAATTTCCACTCCAGATTAAGCTCATGGTCAACCCATTTTCCATCCACCCAGATCTGCTTTGTGATTGTATTGTAGATGACCGGCTCCTGCTCCATATGATCCAGATCTGCCACAAGACATGTTTCCAGATCCACAAAGGGCCAGAGAGCGGTTTCCACCTTACTTTTTAATTCTTGTATCAGCGGATCTATTGCTGCTATGCTGTAGGTTCTGCTGACACAGCGGGAATTCTCAGGGATCAGACCGGACTCATCTATGGCCTGTTGAAGAGCCTCAATCTGAGGATCTTCAGGCATATAAGGATTCTTATATAGACGGTCCGTAAGCCGCGTGCAGATATAGTGCCAGAGCAAATGGTTGATCTGACCGAGGAGCTGATAATAGGCATTCCGGAATCTTGTTTTGAGTTCATCACGGGGAACTTGCTCCCGGTTTCTTTTCAGGATAGAGAGCAGCTTTTGCAGGCTGCTCTCCAGTTCTATTATCTTATTCAAGCACATATCACCCCAGTTTTTGCGTTCGCCGTAGTATAATCAAGGCGATAGATGATATTTTTGGTTTCAAACAAAATACCTGACTCGGATACTTCCCAGATTTTTTCTACTTCGGAAGTAGGGTGGATACCTGAATTGCTGATGATCCATGCACGATCTCCCACGCGAAGCGGAAGGGAAAGATATCCAGTTAAATGTAATTCTTTTTTAGGATGATTCTGAAAGTTAATCACTTTATTCTTCTCCATATCCTCTCTCCTCTCATATGGCGGCCTTACGGATTCTTGGCGACATCAGACGGTTGCGAAAACGACTGATGCGGTTTTGAACTCCTGCTACACTGATGCAGCAGTATTCGCTGATCTCATGATAGGAGTATCCGTCTGCCTTTAAATACAGAACCTCCCGTTCTTTCGGTGTAGAATAAGAAAGCAGCTCATAGAGGATTTCACGATCAAACATTTGATCCTCAATCGCCTTTTCCCGATCCGGAAGAAGACGGTTTAATTCGTTAAGGCTGGTATCTTCCTCATAGGAAAGAGTTGCAGCACAGCGTTTCGGACGGCGCTGGTAGATCTGTTCTTCTGCCAGAGCATCCATCATCCGGCTCCATGCAATCGTAGAAAAACGATACTTCTGAAGTTCGGGATCAGACAGATAACTCTGAACCGCAGAAAGATAACCGAAGATTACGACATCATAGTAATCTGCCATTTTCAGATGAAAATGAGACAGAAAGTGTAAAACTGTGTCGTGATGTTTGTCCGCAAACTGACGTTCATTCTCTGATAATACTGTTATTTTCTTCATTGTGTTCCTTCCTCCTTTGTAAAAAGCATGAAAATCGTAATTATATGTTAGGGGTGCTGATCAGTGCGGCAATCAGGCGGGCGCAGGCCCGTTCCGATTCCGTGATTTCACGTCTCCCCTTAATGACAACAAGTGCTGAAGACTGCCAGAATCTATCCGGTGCGGACAGCGGGATTAAAGTATCTACTTGGGAAACCGATGAATCTGTCAGATAAACCGGCTCTGTAAATATCTGCTGTTTTCCGGACCGGATAAAATCCTGAAGTGTTTCAGATATGGTCGTTCCTTCCATGATGCAGAGACCTTTGGAGACAATCACCTGATCTTCCGTGCATATAGCAGCGCCGCAGCGGGTAACGGAGTAAAGAATATTGAGATATTTTTTCATACTGCGATCCCCGGCAGAGGCGCTTTTGTATTTGCTTAACAGGACTCCGTTTTCTACGGTGCGGATCTCTATGGTATCTCCGCCGGAAAGGTTCATAGTCCGTCGGATTTCATGGGGTATGATGATCCGCCCCTGAGAATCCATTGTCCGAATCATTGCTGGTTTCATTGGGTCCTCCTTCATCTGGTGAGGGGCTAGAGATCCCCTCGAATCGTTCAGGCTGCATTAAAATCAGGATTATATCCGGTATCGTAGCCATTGCCGTAATTATCGCTGTAGTTTCCACTGTAACTGTTGTCATAGTTCCCACCATACGAATCGGTGTATCCGTTGTATGCTGCACCGCCGTTGTTTTGTCTCTGGCTGAGTGCGTTCTGAAGAGCATCCTTTCCGCTTACGATCAGATTGGGTGCGATAGCAGTTTCCCATGCATGGACATATCGGACGACGCGGTTTAACACATGAAACATATCAGCATCGGTAAGGGAGATTTCAACCTTAGCGTTTGACAGAAAGCTGCCTTTTTTCATGTAAGATCCACCGTTCGGATTTTTAACAGCGATCCCTTTCCCGTTGTCTACGGATATGATCCAGGGAATCCGTCGCGGCTGTCCGTTAGGAGTAACAGTAGCCCGGATAATACTCAGCCGTGTCACCTGTGAGTAGCCTCCCTGATCCTGTTCACCGAAGATTTTGTCCTGGTAAAAAGAAAATTCAGGAACTCCTGCGCATAACCGTGTGAAAATGAATTCCAGAGTGTCAGGAGATACGTTGGCATATACAGAAACCGTACGGTCGCCGGTGCCGTTGGAATAATCCAGAAGCCTTAAGCCTATCAGAGAGCGCGCCTTCCGATTATTCTCATAGTATTCGCCGTCAGCGTGAAGCTGTGCATACCTGGTAACATCTGCAGTTTTGAGCTTGTCATAAAAGGCAATCAGCCTGCGGTCTGTTTTGAGTACGCTGATCTGTGTAGAAACATAGGGTTCATTCATATTGCTTTCCTTCTTTCTATTCAATGTATTGAGTAATAAGCTGGGGCAACAGCTTCGGTAATTTGTTTAAATCTGTAATGTCCAGGAAACCGTCTCCGTAGATCCGCTTAATCCTCTCTTTATCTGAGCCGATTGCAGCCGCAAACAGGATGACACCTTTCTGGCGATATTCCTTTTTAATGGCCCGCAGATCCTTTTCAGCCTCGGTTCCGTAATATCCGGTTCCGGCAGGCTGACCGTCTGAGATCAGGATTAAGATTTTCAATTCTTCCGGCCGTTTTACAAGATGTTCTGCCACAAAGCGGAGCGCAGCTCCGTCTCTGTTTGCTACTCTGGCGGCCATATCCATTAACCGATAGCAGTCCTGATTATCAATCGAATCAAATTCTGCATAGGAATATAGCTGTACAGCATCGGAGTAATCTTCTGTATGACCATAGATCGTGACGGGGATATCAAGAGAACGGCAGAAATCATAGAGAATAATTGCGGTTTGGTTTGCCATTGGAAGCCGGGCCGCACTTCCCATAGAGCCGCTTTCATCAATGAGCAGCCCCACGGCCAGTTCGGATGGATTTCCTGGAAGCAGGGTCCGCGAGAAATATCCGCCGTCATTGTGATAGAGGTTCCTTGGTTCCAGACGCCTTCCATATACCAGATGATTCAGTTTTTCTCCGTTCCGTTTCTTGTCAAGAATTTCACTGATCGATTGCTGCAACCGTCTGGAGATGTCTAAAAGTGGTCCGGCAACAGCGTCATAGCTTCGCTTCAGCCGATCCGGAACATGAGTCATGCGGTTGACGTAGATATGGATTCCTTTATGGATATTGCCGTATTGAATTGCGTTGGACTCCTTCTGGAGCTCTTCGGAAAGGTCTTCCTCATACTCCAGTTCGGCAAGATCCTTTGCGAGTTTTGTGAGCACGCCTTTGATATCGTTCGCAGCGTTTTCATAACCAGAGCCGGTATAATCGAAGCTATAGGAAATTCCCGGGTTGTTGCCAACTGACAGATCAGAAGTTTTTTCAAGTGCAATGCGCCCGGTTTCCTCCTGGAGAATTTCCTGTATTTCTTCCCGGCCTTCCTGAAGAACGCCCTTGTCGATTTTTGCTTTGCGTTTATCTTTGGGGCGCCCCTTTTTCTTAGGAAGCGGGCTGCCTCCGACCACCTGTCTGCCAAGTGTTTCCGCCAGTTCTTCTCCAAACGTGCCAAGATCTCCGGCTTGTTCCCGCTGTTCTGCTTCCTGGATCAAGGGCTTGATATATTCCCACAGGATAACGAGGATTTCATTTGCTGCCTTAAACCGTTCTCTCGGATCTGTTTCATAGATGCATTCGGAAACAATGGGAAGACATTCATAAAAATAATCCAGATATTCACCCTGGTAATTGGTAGGATTGTTGATGTCTCCTGCCTTGCAGTAATGAATCAGCAGATTCGCGACAATGGCAAATCCCTGATAGTGGCTGTCAATCTGTTTCTGGATTGACGGGATCTGTTCGGCATATCTGTCATTGTTGAGGTTAATGCCCTGACGGATGCTTCCCGGAAACTCCTGGCACATTCTGGCTTCGATATAAACATCTTCAAGAATGTTGACAAGTTGAGATGCAAATTTCGCCAGTGCAAGGCGTGCGGCTTTACCATTGAGGGCTTGTGATAATTCTTGATAATTAGAGGTATATTGGGAAGCAGCGATGGTTGGTTCACATGGATAAAAGCTGCCGCTTTCCAAAGAACTGAGATATAAGGATGATGCGGTGAAATCAGTGAATAACATATGCCCGCATTCATGTCCGTTCATGCCAGTCAAGCTGAGGGATTTTAAGAGCCTGGTAGGAAAGCTGGAGGTGATCTTATTGGCAGCGTTCATATGAATCGTGATGTTATTTGTATATGCGACAGCCGCATTTTCATCTTCATTCCACATCATTACAACATGAACAGCTGCCCGGTATCGTTTGGTAATACCTTCAGCGATCCGGCTCTGATAATCCGCATAAGCGCCAGAGGAAAAAAGTTCTTTGTCAGTAATCTCGTCACGCTTTTCCATGATCTGCTTTTTGAGTAATCTGTAATCTGCGCGCAAAATCATTCTCCTTTCGATAGATCTGTTGTAAGTAGCCGCTCCATCGGTATCCCGGAATAGAGGGATACCAGATAGACCACATATGCGGTCGGAGCTGCACGGTTTGCTTCATACATACTGACGGCATACTTAGAAAGGCAGAGTCTTCTTGCAAGTGTTGCCTGTGAAAGCCGATATTTGCTTGTGCGCCTTATGTATGAAAGATTCTTTGAGAAATTTGTCCGGATTTCGGACTCTGATAATTGATTCATAGAAACCTCCTTATGCTGCAAGAAGCGTCTTCATGCAGGTGTCTTCGATTTCTTTCCTGCAGGACGCATCTGAGGAGGCGGAGGACAGGACAGTATATTTTGCTGCCTCTGAAATATCTTTGATAATCATGTAGGACTGTACCCATGCGATCAGTTCACGAACACCGCAGCAGCCGTCTCGGATCGAGGTTTCCTGGCAGTATTCATGGATCTTATGTACAATCTGAGCCATCTTTGTTACTGCGGATTTGTCTTTACATCCAGTGACTCCCATTACCCGTTTCACCAACGTCTGCTCATCCGGCTCATCCAGATCAATGACAAGGTTCATTCGGGATATGATGGATTGGTTCATGCCACGGCATCCGGCATAATCCACATTAGTTGTGATTACAATGACGGTATCCGGATGGCGTTCCACCGTTTCCCCGGTGGGAAGCGTAATGGATTTACATTGATCCAGAAGCCCGTTTAATCCAACCAGGACAGCAGGATTGGCAATGCAGGTAGGTTCCTGCAGCTCCAGCACATACCCGTTGCGGATCGCTTCCACAAGAGGAGTATCTACATAGTGAAAAGAATTGCTCCCATTCTGTGCTGCAGCCGAATGTTCACCGTCCTGATGAACCTTATCAAGCAAGGTTTTATAGACGGTAAATTCGTCGATTTCATCCTCATAAGTTCCGGTCAGCATATAATAAGCACTTGCCGGGTCCATCTGAATGTCTGTAAGGGATGGATAAGTACCTCCGCTATCTTCTTTGTTCTCTTCTGTTGCCGGGAGAATCTGGCCGATCAGATCAAATACTTCCGTATTCGCTGAGCAGGTAATGAACCGATAAGGAAGATGCAGTGCTGCAGCAACCGCTTTTGCACCTTCAGTTTTCCCGGTTCCTGCAGGACCGCGCATCATAAAGTTACGCATGGCATGAGATGTTCCGGTTGTTCCTTTTGCGTGTTCGCAGATTATTTTGATCTCCGGAGGAATCAGATACCAATCG
>ERZ1090860.1954-NODE-1959-length-10202-cov-6.928747_pt1 | contig 10202 bp, 8 predicted proteins | sample MGYA00478483_ERZ1090860 | MGnify/ENA primary metagenome ERZ1090860 (study PRJEB33644, sample SAMEA5815741) | chicken gut metagenome | biome: Chicken; feature: Gastrointestinal Tract; material: Caecum | place: Ireland | collected 2019-01-01 | study: A study of the...
TGCACAGACCGCAGGAAAATTCAGTGCCTGCGGGCGTCGGGCCCGCGTCGAGGCAAGGTTCAGCTTGTCTCAAGAACAGACGCGGCGGTTTCCTGATAGGTTCTGAGGTCCTTCGCCTTTTTTATTTTTTTCAGTTCTTTTTCTTTTCCCGGAAAATTCTTTCCAAAATAACTCCAGAATTCTTTCATTTTAAAGAGGACATTCCGGTCTCCGGAGATTGTTTCCCGGTATCCTTCAAGAAGCAGGTCGTGAAAACGCTGCAGCTGCGCGGCGGAAGCCGGAGGTTTCCCCTGCAGCCGGGCGACCAGATCCGGTGTTTCCAGCAGCCCCCGTCCGATCATCGCGGCGCGGGTGCCGGGAAAATTCTGTTCCAGCCGGCGGATATCCTCCGTGGTTTTCAGATCTCCGTTATAACAGAGAGGAAGCTGTGTGTGGGAAGCTGCATAGCTATAAGCCTCCATATGAGGCGTGCCTTTATAAAAGTCCGAACGGAGCCGGGGATGGACAATCAGTTCCGTGAGAGGGTACGCACTGAATATTTCAAGAAGCCGGGGCCATTCTCCGGTATCTTCCCATCCGATTCTGGTCTTGACAGACAGCGTCAGCCGCTCCCGTTCCAGGCCATTGCACACCTCATCCAGGAAGCGGTTCAGACCATCGGGATCTGTGAGAAATCCGGCTCCCTTGCCTCGGGTGACGACAGTGCCGGAAGGACAGCCGAGATTCAGATTGATTTCCCGGTAGCCATACCGGGTCAGTTCTGCTGACAACCGGAGAAAATCCTCTGACCGGTTGGTGAGAATCTGGGGAATCAGCGTAATGTTCCGGTTATGCTCCGGAAGAATATCGTTTTTTTCCCGGGAATCAAACGCGCGGTTCTGATGCGGAACAAGAAACGGAGAGAAATAGCGGCTGATTCCCGGAAACACGGCCGCATGGGCACTGCGGAATACATATCCTGTGATTCCCTCCAGTGGGGCAAAGTAACAGTTCATGGTGAAAATTCCTTTCTGCCGGATTTGCCGTAACCGTTCGGCCAGCGGAACGGTTACGATTTGCTGCTGTTTTATTTTAGCATAAGAACAGGGAAAAAGTCAGCAAATGATTTCACACGTTCTGTGCAGGGAATGTACAGACCTGGCTGAACTGTAACGTAACCGTCAGGCAATGGAACGGTTGCGGATTGTAAGCTTTCGCAAAGTATGATACTATCAGAGTACAGGGGCTTTTCCGGCCCGGCCCGTTTCGTTTTTTCCGCCGGGAGAGAGGGAAAGTCCGCAAGTAAATTTCAAATCTGCCCGGACGACGCGGCAGGCGCGTCAGAAGAGAGGAAAATATGGAAAAAAATGAATTGCTGATGATTTATGGTACTGATTATAAAGAGATGGCGAAGCGGCTTCTTGAGGCTGCGGACCTTGCAGAGCGGATACCGTCCAGGGACAGCCGGATCGGGCTGAAGCCGAATCTTGTGTCGCCCAGTGAGGCGTCCTGGGGAGCGACGACCCATCCGGAGGTCGTCGCGGGGACAATCGAATATCTGAGAGAACATGGATTTGAGAATCTTGTGATCCTGGAAGGCTCCTGGGTGGGAGACAAAACCAGGGAAGCGTTCGAGGTCTGCGGATATGACCGTCTGGTGAGAGAATACGGTGTGGAGTTTATCGATACGCAGAAAGATACCTTTCACACGGAGAACTGCGCTGGGATGGAGCTGGAACTCTGCGACTGTGTGAGACAGCTGGATGTGCTGATCAATCTTCCGGTGCTGAAGGGACACTGCCAGACGCGGATTACCTGCGCGCTGAAAAACATGAAAGGGCTGATCCCCAATCGGGAGAAGCGCCATTTCCACGGAATGGGGCTTCATCGGCCGATTGCCCATCTCAACGCGGGGATCCGCCAGGATTTTATTCTTGTGGACAATATCTGTGGGGATCTGGATTTTGAGGACGGAGGAAATCCTGTGGTGATGAACCGGCTGATTGCCGCTGTGGATCCGGTTCTCTGCGACGCCTACGTCTGCCGGATGCTGAATTATCAGCCGGAGGAGGTTCCGTACCTTTCGATGGCGGAAGCGCTCGGCGTCGGAAGCGCCGATCTTTCCCGGCTGAGCATCCGGGCGCTCAATGAACCGGAACAGGAACTGACGCTGCCAGAAGAGCGTAAAATTGTGGAACTTCAGGATGCAGTGGAAGAAGTGGAGTCCTGCAGCGCATGCTACGGGTATCTGATTCCGGCGCTGGACCGGCTGAAGAGGGAAGGCTTGCTGGACCGGCTGGACACCAGGATTGCGATTGGACAGGGTTATCAGAAAAAAACAGGGCGTCTGGGGATCGGAAGATGTACCAGCTGCTTTGAATATTCTCTGAAAGGCTGTCCGCCGACGGAAGAAGAGATGTATGAATTTCTGAGACAGTATATTCAGAACGGCTGAAGAAGAAAGCGATGGTCAGGAAAGGGAACAGAAAAAAAGAAGAAAAGGTAACGGTTCAGCCGGCTGAACCGTTACAGGAAAAGTCAACGGGGATGCCGGAAAAAAGAGGCAGGGACGGTGTGAGAAGAGCGGGAGTTCTGTTTGCGGCTGCAGCAGCTGTCATGCTGTGGGGCTGTTCCGGCAGCGCCGGACTTCCGGAGAATATCCGGGAACAGCTGGAGGAGACAGAGAGCACGGGACTGGAGACGGCAGATCCGCAGGAGCAGGTTCAGGAGGTCCTGGAAAATTCTGTCGGCTATCAGCAGGAAACCATCGGCGAGGAGGAACTGAACCAGAGATATTATTATAGCCTTCTGGATGAGGAATCCCGGCAGATTTACCGTGAACTGGTTCAGGGGATCCGGGAGGGAAAGGAGGTGATCGTCACCCACGGAGACGATCCGGCCGCTGTCAACGGGATCTGTACCTGGGTGTTTATGGATTACCCGGAGTTTTTCTGGTGCAGCGGGACCGTGGAGACGACCAGTTACACGGGAGCTGTGGCTTACTGTGAGGTACGCCCGGAATATACGTGTACGGCGGAGGAACGGACCAGGCGTCAGCAACAGATTGACGAGGCGGCGGCGCAGTGCCTGGCCGGAATGCCGGCGGACGGAAGCTCCTATGAAAAAATCCGCTACCTTTATACCTGGCTGGTGGAACAGACAGAGTATGCGGAAGATTCTACAGACAACCAGAACATATACAGTGTTTTTGTCAATCGCCGGTCGGTATGCGCCGGTTATTCCAGAGCGTTTCAGTACCTGGCAGGGCAGGCGGGAATCTTCAGTCTGTATGTGACCGGGACGGTAGACCAGGGACAGAGCCACGCGTGGAATATCGTCAGATGCAACGACATGTATTACAATGTGGACGTCACCTTTGGGGATCCGGTCTTTATCCAGAGCGAAGAAATGGAGTCCGGAACGGGAGTCAGCCAGAACCGTACCTATTATGATTATCTCTGCGTTTCCGACGAAGAATTTCTGCGAACCCATACGCCTGACGAAACTCTGACGCTTCCCTCCTGTGATTCCAACGCACTGGAATACTACCGGATGAGCGGACGGTACTTTGAACAGGCTTCTTCCGACGAGATGCTGACACTGATGCAGCAGGATATTGAGCGCATGGACGACTGGTCCGATTTCAAATACGCCAGCGACGAGGTTTATCAGCAGGCCGCGGCCTTTCTTCCCCAGGTCATGGACGAAGCCGCCACTTACCTGTGCAGTTATTACAATCTGCCTCAGACAAGCTACCAGTACAGCCAGGATCCCGAAAGCCTCCGGATTTCCGTATACTGGAATTATGGGTAACCGTTCAGCCAGCTGAACTGTAACTTATGGCGCATAAAAGAATTGCATTTTTGGCGATCTTTCGCTATACTAAATAGAATGACAGGCAGCCGCATCCGCAGGATAAACGGCTGTGAAAACAGACCATATGGGGGAAAACAAATGCTGACCGTGATGAAATTTGGCGGAAGCTCCGTTGCCGATCTGGAAAAGATCCGCAACGTGGCGAAACGCTGTATTGAAAAGAAGAACCAGGGAAATCAGGTAGTGGTAGTCCTCTCGGCGATGGGAAAGACCACGGACGGCCTGATCCGGACCGCAAAGGAGATTACGCCCAATCCCTCCCGCAGGGAGATGGATATGCTGCTGTCCACAGGAGAACAGGTTTCCGTGTCGCTGATGGCGATGACGCTGCTCTCCATGGGCGTTTCTGCCGTGTCTCTGAACGCATGGCAGGTGCCGATGTATACAACTTCCGATTATCAGAATGCAAAGCTGAAACGCATCAGCACGGAACGGATCCGCAAGGAGCTTGACGCGAACAAGATTGTGGTAGTCACAGGATTCCAGGGAATCAATAAATATGAGGATGTCACGACCCTTGGACGCGGAGGTTCCGACACGACGGCGGTAGCGCTGGCGGCAGAACTGCATGCGGATGTGTGCGAGATCTATACGGATGTGGACGGCGTCTATACCGCAGATCCGAGGATCGTTTCGAATGCACGGAAAATGGAGGAAGTTACCTACGACGAAATGCTGGAGATGGCGTCTCTCGGCGCGAAGGTTCTGCACAGCCGCTGTGTGGAAATCGCAAAGAAATACAACGTCGAGCTGGTGGTATGTTCGAGCATGAATAACAATCCGGGAACATTGGTGAGGGAGAATCAGAAGATGGAAAAAATGTTGATCAGCGGTGTGGCAGCCGATAAGAATGTAGCCAGAGTGAGAGTGGCAGGACTTGTAAACGATGCGGACAGCACCTTCCGCCTGCTGAATGTGCTGGATCAGAATAATATCAATATTGACGTAATGATCCAGTCTCTGGGAAAGGACGGAACCAAGACGATCACCTTTACCGTTGCGCGCACAGATCTGAACCGCGTGATGGAAATTCTGAACGACAATATGGATAATCTTGGGATTACGAAGCTGACTTACGACGAGAAGGTGGCAAAGGTGTCCGTTGTCGGGGCGGGAATCCGCTCTCATTCCGGAGTGGCAGCGAAGATGTTCGGCGCGCTGGCCAATGCCGGAATCAATACGGAGATGGTGACAACCTCGGAAATCCGTATCACCGCTCTGGTGCAGGAAGAGCAGGCGGATGCTGCGATGCGTGCGATTCACGAGACGTTTCTGGAATAACAGGTGAGCCGGCGGAGATGCCGGCGGGCGGTTCCGGAAAAGGGACATATGGAAAAGCACGGTTTTTGGAGATGCGACATATGATAAAGATAAATCCCCTTTTTGAGGTGCGCATCCCATGGAACCATTCCAGAAGCCTCTCTCTACATCCGAAGAAAAAGCATACCTGGAGGCATATAAAAGGGGCGATGAAGGGGCAAAGGATATTCTGATCGAGCGGAATCTGCGCCTTGTGGCTCATGTGGTAAAGAAATATCAGGGGCTGCACGAAGAGCAGGACGATCTTCTGTCCATCGGAACCATTGGCCTGATCAAGGCGGTGACGACCTTTGACCAGGAAAAGGGAAACCGTCTGGCTTCCTATGCGGCCAGGTGTATTCATAATGAACTGCTGATGTATCTGCGGGCGAAGAAAAAGACGTCCCGCGAGATTTCTCTCTATGAACCCATCGGGACAGACAAAGAGGGAAATGAGATTCATCTTCTGGATATTATAGAAGGCGGCGGCGAGGATATTGCCGACTGTTATACCAGAAAGGAAGACTGCCAGCGGCTCTACCGGTATTTTGCGTCAGCGCTGAATGAGAAGGAAAAAGAAGTTCTGATGCTGCGCTACGGGCTGTTTGGAGAAGAAACCGGCACACAGAGAAGCATTGCCGTCCGGCTCGGCATCAGCCGATCCTACGTCTCCCGCATTGAAAAAAATGCGGTGGAAAAACTCCGGGAATGCTTTGAAGAGCAGAGTGTGTGAGGAGCCGTGTATCGCTGAAAACGGCTTTGTTCTATGGGGCCTGCGAAAAATGTATCCGCATTTTTCGCAGGCCTTTTTCCTGTTGGCAGGCATTTCACTGCCACCTTGTAAGAAAGGCGGAAAAGCTTTCCGTTTTTTTCTGAAAAGAATCGAAACATTTTCAAAACGAAATCTGAAAAATCATCGGCAAGGCGGGAAACATACGAAAATGGATTGACACACTCCGCAGAAACAGGGTATACTTTTCAGAAATCACAGTTATTCTTGCAGAACAGTTCTGTTCTGTTTTTCCAGCAATTTTATTTTCTGATAACAAAGCAAAAAATGGATGCAAAGGGGGAATGGCATGTTCTGCCGTGTATGGTCCATGGTGATTCATGGCGTGGAGGCAGTTCCCGTCCGGGTTGAGGCGGATGTCAGCGACGGGATGCCGGTGTTTACAATTGTCGGATATGTGAGCGCGCAGGTGAGGGAGGCTCAGGACCGGGTGCGCACGGCCTTAAGAAATCTGGGAATCGTCCTTCCGCCGAAACGGATTGTGATTAATCTGGCTCCTGCGGATATCCGGAAGGACGGTCCGAGATTTGATCTTCCCATCGCGGCGGCGGTTCTGCAGGCAGTGGGGAGAATTCCGCCGGGCAGCCTGGAGGAAACCATGATGATCGGAGAACTGGGGCTGAACGGAGATGTACAGGCGGTAAACGGCGTGCTGTCGTCGGTTCTGGAGGCCCGGAGAACCGGCATGAAGGCCTGTATTCTCCCGAAAGCCAATCTGCCGGAGGGCAGGCAGGCGGAAATGAAGCATACATATGGAATTTCCAGCCTGCGGGAGCTTCTCGCTTACTGCTGCGGGACAATGCCGGAGGAAGAAGCGCAGAGCGGGGAAGAATCCCGGGAAGTATGGAACGCAGACGAAAGTGCCGAACCGTGGGAAAACTCAGGGACGTCTGAGAACGACGCCGCCCGGACCGACGAAGATTTTGACGATCTTCTCGGACAGGAGGGAGTCAAGCGCGCCGCAGTGATTTCCGCCAGCGGCTTCCACAATCTTCTTCTCATCGGACCTCCGGGAAGCGGAAAATCCATGACGGCCCGGCGAATTCCATCGATTCTGCCGCCGATGACCAGAGAGGAGCAGCTGGAGGTCACAAGACTGTACAGCATTGCCGGACTGCTGCCCTCCGGCCAGCCTCTGATCCGGAACCGTCCGTTCCGCGCGCCGCATCACAGCATCACGGCGCAGGCGCTGGTGGGCGGGGGAAGGTTTCCCTCCCCCGGGGAGATTACTCTGGCGCATCGGGGCGTGCTGTTCCTGGATGAGCTTCCCGAAATGTCCCGGCGGGTGCTGGAGCTGCTGCGGCAGCCACTGGAGGAGCATCAGATCCTGATTTCCCGCCAGGAGGGTACCTATCTGTTTCCGGCGGCCTTCGTTCTTGTGGCGGCGATGAATCCCTGCCCCTGCGGCCATTATCCGGACCGGGAACACTGCCGGTGTTCTGAGCCGGAAATCTCCAGATATCTCGGAAAAATCAGCCAGGCGTTTCTGGATCGCATGGATCTGTGCATGGAGGTCCCTGCTGTAAGCTGTGAAACACTGATGCGGCGCAGCGGAGGGAAAAGGGAAGACGGGATCACTTCCGCGCAGATGCGTCTGACGGTGGCCAGGGCGAGAGAGGCGCAGGAAGAGCGTTACCGGGGAAGCGTTCAGAACTTCAACAGTGAGCTGAAGGCAGGACAGATGGAAAAGTTCTGTCCGATGACTCCGGAGGCGTCGAGAATGATGGCACAGGCCTACCGTTCTCTGGGGCTGAGTGCGAGAGGGTTTCACAGGGTGCTGAAGGTGGCAAGGACGATTGCAGACATGGAAGCGTGCGGGACGATTGGATCCGCCCATGTGGGAGAGGCGCTGTGCTGCCGCAGTATGGATAAGAAAATCTGGAGGGTATAAACGGATGGAAAGCATTGTATATTATGACAAAGGGACGAAAGAATATCCGGAGCGGATGATGCCCTTTTCCGATATGCCGGAGGGGATTTATGTAAAAGGGAGACTTCCGAGGGACGACAGGCCTTCGGCGGCGATTGTGGGGGGACGTGTCTGCAGCGCTTACGGAAGAGAACAGGCAAGGCGGTTTGCCAGAGAGATGGCGGCGTCCGGCGTCCAGATCATCAGCGGCCTGGCCAGCGGAATCGATGCGGCCGCCCATGAGGGAGCGCTGGAAGGGGGAGGGACAACCTTTGCTGTGCTGGGATGCGGGGTGAATATCTGCTATCCGAGGGAGAATTATCCGCTGATGCGGAAAATTCTCGGGCAGAAGGGCGGCGTTCTCTCAGAGTTTCCTCCGGGAGAACGGCCTCTGGCCTGGCATTTTCCCCAGAGAAACCGGCTGATCAGCGCTCTGGCTGATCTGGTGCTGGTGGTGGAGGCACGGAAAAAAAGCGGTTCTCTGATTACTGCGGATTTCGCGCTGGAACAGGGAAAAAGCGTTTACGCGCTTCCGGGCCGGGTGAACGATTCTCTGAGCGAGGGGAGCAACCGGCTGATTGCCCAGGGCGCGGGGATTGCCGTGGAGCCGTCCGTACTTCTGGAAGAACTGGGAATCTCCGTCCGTTCGTCGCTTTCTGAAACCACTGGAGAACCGGGAAATTCTGCAAAGCGTCGGACAGACCGAATGTTTACGGAAGAGGAGCGGCGGATCCTTCAGGCATTGGAAAACGGCAGCCGCACGCTGGAGGAACTTCATCAGATCTCCCGCTGTCCGATTCCGCAGCTCTCTTCGCTTCTGGTCCGGCTGCAGCTGGACGGAGTGATTCAGGAAGAAGGAAAAAACACCTACTATCTCAGAGGATGACAGCCGGTTTTGCCGCCTGTTATTGTCCAAAAGAGTTGCCGTTTCCGGGGTCTGTGTTTTCCCTGCACAGACCCCGGGAAAGTATAGTACCTGCGGGCATTTTGTCCATTGCAAAGCGATTTTCAGCGGCCGGATGCCGTAGCCGTTCCGCTGGCTGAACGGTTGCACAAAAGAAAAAATTAAAAGAAAAGGTACTTGCAAGAAAAAACTTTTTGGTGTATATTTAGCTAAATTTGGTTAAATCAGGAGGCAATAAGGTGGCGAAATATCTTGTAATCGTGGAATCACCCGCAAAAGTGAAGACAGTCAAGAAATTTCTGGGCGCTAACTATGAAGTGGCCGCGTCTATGGGACACGTCCGCGACCTGCCCAAGAGCAGTCTTGGCATTGATGTGGAACACGATTTTGAACCGAAATATATTACGATCCGCGGAAAGGGAGAACTGCTCGCATCTTTGAGAAAATCGGCGAAGAAAGCCGAAAAAGTATATCTGGCAACGGACCCTGACCGTGAAGGAGAAGCGATTTCCTGGCATCTGTCCAAAGCGCTGAAGCTGGACGACAAGAAGATGCGCAGAATCACATTCAATGAAATCACAAAGACAGCGATAAAAGCTTCCATTAAAGAGGCGAGAGATATCGATATGAATCTGGTGGACGAGCAGCAGGCCCGCCGGTGTCTGGACCGCATGGTTGGCTATGAGATCAGCCCGGTTCTGTGGAAAAAAATCAAGCGCGGCCTCAGCGCAGGCCGTGTACAGTCGGTGGCGCTGCGCATCATCGCCGACCGGGAAGATGAAATCAATGCGTTTATCCCGAAGGAATACTGGACGCTGGACGCGCATTTCTCAATTCCGAAGGAAAAGAAGCCTCTGGTGGCGAAATTTTACGGAAAAGAGGGCGAGAAATATACGATTTCTTCCGAAAAAGAGATGAACCGGATTCTGAAGGATCTGGAAGGGGCAGAATTTTCCGTATCCGAAGTGAAAAAAGGGGAGCGGAACAAAAAGGCGCCTCTGCCGTTTACGACCAGTACACTGCAGCAGGAGGCTTCCAAGGTTCTGAACTTTTCAACCCAGAAAACCATGCGGCTGGCCCAGCAGCTCTACGAGGGAGTTGACGTAAAGGGAAGCGGAACCGTCGGCCTGATTTCTTATCTGCGTACGGATTCCACCCGTATTTCTGACGAGGCGGACGCGGCGGCGAGAAGTTATATCGGGGAACAGTACGGCCAGGAATATGTGGCGCAGGGGGAGAATACAAACGGAAATCAGAACCGGGGCGCGCAGGACGCCCACGAGGCAATCCGCCCGACCGATGTGACCCGCACGCCGGTCCTGGTAAAAGAATCGCTTTCCAGGGACCAGTTCCGGCTGTATCAGCTGATCTGGAAACGGTTTGTGGCCAGCCGTATGAAACCTGTCTCTTATACACATCTGACGCTGCCGACGACTTAATAGGTG
>ERZ1090860.1956-NODE-1961-length-10199-cov-12.059050_pt1 | contig 10199 bp, 12 predicted proteins | sample MGYA00478483_ERZ1090860 | MGnify/ENA primary metagenome ERZ1090860 (study PRJEB33644, sample SAMEA5815741) | chicken gut metagenome | biome: Chicken; feature: Gastrointestinal Tract; material: Caecum | place: Ireland | collected 2019-01-01 | study: A study of...
TTGTATTTTTATTCTATTGCAAGAGCATATTTATATTCCATCCGTTCTTCTGAGGAAGATCTGTTTTTTCTGCCGGATCTGCACAGGACTCTGGACATCCCCAGTTTTTCCATAAGAGAATAAGAAGGGATATTTTCACTGTCGCAGTAGGCGATAAATTTCTTGATCCCAAGATTTTGGAAAGCATAATCTATCAAAGCCTGTGCAGCCTCGAAGGTATACCCATGTCCCCAATATCGTTTGTTCAGGATCCATCCCAACTCTCCTTCAGTCCTATCCTCGTTCAGATAGAGACAAACGGAACCTATATGGGCCCCTTCTGTGAGAATGGCAAATTCGTAAAATTCAGGAAATTCCTTCTGCCATTCTGCCTCTGCTTTTTTAAGAAATTCTTGAGTTTCTTCTATACTTTCTTCCGGAAGATCCAGCATGAATTTTGTGTTTTCCAGGTCGCCGCTGTAAACAAAAGCACTTTTTACATACTGAGGCCCCAGGGGGGAAAGAAGGAGCCGTTCCGTTCTTATTTCTGTGGGCAACGAGCCAAGCGGACATGCCTGCATATCCATTTGGCGACTGCCGCAAGGGTCTTTGATTTTCATAATAAAAATTCCTTTTGATTCATATATTTACAGACATTAAAGCTCTGTAACGGAGAGCTTCCGGGAGATCTCCCGGGGAGCTAACGGCTTGGCCGGATAGCCTACAACTGCCGCAGAGAGTATTTCATATCCCTGGGGAAGACAGAGCTTTTTCATAACTTCTTCGTTTTTCCTAAGTTTTTTCAGACAGCCCCAGATATAGGTGCTTCCCAGTCCAAGAGCAGTGGCCTCAAGCAGGATATTTTCAATGATACATCCGGTATTACAGTATTCGATATGATCTTCCGAAAGGTCTGTGGCAGAGACAAAAATCATTGCCTGGGCTCCGTATAAAGCGTCGATTTTCTGTCCTGTTTTTCTGGAAGTCAGCATACAGGCATTCCGGATTTCTTCCATAAGGACAGGATCCTTTACCAGAGTCAGATGCGTGGTTTGATCATCTCCGGCAGCCAGGGGGGCTGTCTGAGCAGCCTGGAGTATTTTCTCAAGATCGGAATCAGAAACTTTCTGATCTGTATATTTTCTGGTTGTCTGACGTAATGTTAATACTTGCTCAAAGTCCATAAGTATTTTCCTCCTGTTATATAGTAAAATCAATATCAAACCGTCTTCCGTGAGAAAAAAGAATTCCATCTGTTAACTGGATACACAGGATACAGGTATTTGTATCTGTGAAATCGTTATGTCCGTTGTCGATCCATTGAGAAAACGCCTGCTTCAGTTTTCTGGCGATCTCTGCATTTTCTGCCTTCCCGAAATATCCCAGATTTATGCCAATTCCGTGCGCGGTGAACCATTCTCCGGAAATGGCGGCATGGGGATTTTCAGCTAATTGTTTCATTTTATTGGAAAGGGCGTGAGTGATAATGTAGAAAGCCTTGTTCTCATAAAAAGCATTTACATTTCGTACATAAGGAAGATCATTTTCGATAGTCGCCAAAGCGATTACATTATCTTTTCCAAAACGCTCCGACAGGATCTTTTCTGCCTCTGAGCCTAATTTTTCCATAATTATACTCCTTTATATATATATTTCTTTTACTTTTCCAGCTTTGCTCTCTTGACCAGCAGCAGAATAAAAAGTACAAACCAAACCAGCCAGGCTAGTCCAGTGCCAATACCGGGCTTAAAGAGATCCAGGATCATTCCGAACAGAAAGGGAAGTGCCATGACCATCATTCTTTTACCATAACACTGGCACATGAAGACTTCATTTACCTTTTTCCGCTGGGCTTCTGAACGGAGATTATATCCAGTTAAGTAATCAGCAGCTTTACCTTTTGATCTGTAAAAATAAAGACCGATCAGAAACATACAGAGAGCCGCGATCAGATTATCAAATAATAGGACTAATATAAGAAACATAGGTTGCCCTCCCCTCATATCTTGCAACAGACATTTTAGAATATCAGACTTAATGTAGTTACCTAAGATTCTTTTCCATAAGGATTATAGATTCCCCCTGCTTTCCGATCTTTTCCACAGATATAGTGTCTGCAACGGTGGAAAAAGATTCGGAGATGCTTTTGACAGCCTCATATGCTGCATGGAGAGCGTTCCGGTTTTCCAGGTTTCCCAGAGTCATATGAGGGCTGTAGGGGGTCTTAGGAGAAAAAGAACTTAAAACTCCGGAATAAAGACGGTCATGGAGCTGCATAAGGGTGTCTCTTCCTTCTTGAATGTTTAGGAAAAGATAATTTCCAAAGACGTTTTCCTCCTTTGAGATCCCTGTAAGCTGCAGAGAGAAAGGAGGGATTCCAGATATTGCATTTTCTATGTGGCTGCCTAACTCAGCGTCGGTAATATCTGAATGAAAAGGAAAGACCAATGTAATATGGGGCCTTACCAGATCCGCCAGAGGATCATAGTTTCTTCGTATGCGGTCTATGATTTCCATATTACTGAATTTAGGAAATATCATAATAGTTCTCTCAGACATTATATAGTACTCTGCTTTCTGATTTTAATATAATCCACAGGGGTGATTCCTGATCTAGGCTTTACTTTTTATCTGGTGTATCTTTTTTGGACAGGTCATTTGTAAAATCCGTCCAGGCTTTTCCTCTTAAAAATACTGCTGCACATACGGCGATCAAAGCGATTATAACAAAGAATATTTCCATAAAAACACCTCCTGTAAGTAGATTATCAGGATAAGGAATCACCCTCTGTGGATATACATTCTTGACATTTGAGGCTCTCCGTCGCCCTGGACCATGCAGTAAAATTCCCAGCCGTATCTTTCGTAAAAAGAAGTATGGTCTGTAATAAGATATAAGGTGCTGATTCCTTTTTCTTTCATGTCTCTGCATACATAGTCCAGAAGTGCTCCGGCCACTCCATGGTTTCTGTATTCTGCTTCTGTGTAAACGGCGCAGACATTAGGCACCAGGTCTTTTCGATCGTGAAAATCATTTTCAATAACGCCCATTCCTCCAATGATCTCAGAATCTTTTATTGCCAGATACCATTGGGGAACAGGAGTCTTTTTCAGGAGAGATTCTTCCATGCTTTCTCTGTATGCTTCAAGGGGAATCCCCCATTTTTCATGGAACCATCTGGCGGCGTTGTCCAGAATTTCCGGCTTTTCGGATAAGTTTATGATTTTATATTCCATAGAAATATACCTCGGTTAAGTGTTGATCTATAAATCGCAGACACTCTCATAATCATCTATGGTCATTACACGGATATTGCTCATATGGAATTCTCCTCCTCGTTCTTTGAAAAATTTTCTTTCAGATAGTTTTCCGCTGCGTCTCTGGATCTGAAAATGTGGACATTCCGGTTTTGACCATACTTTTCAAGAAGCTGGTAAATAATGGGAAGCTGGTCTTTGGGAAAGTCCAGGATCCATTGACGGAATTCTTCATCAAATTCTGTTTCCAACCAGGGAATATCTTCCCGCTTGGTGCCGATACGGGCTTTGGCTCCTGCAAGACAGACTTCCAGAGGGTAATCCAGGAGAAAGATGGTATCGCAGTTTTCCAGACGCAGTTCCATGGTGCTAAGATAGTTTCCGTCGATGATCCAGGACTGATTTTCCATGATCTTTTTTTGCTCTTGGACTAATTCTTCCCGGGAAATGTTGGTTCTGTCAGGCTTATGCCAGATCATGTCCAGATGGTATAAAGGCAGTCCGGTTACAGCTCTAAGCTTCCGGGAAAAAGTGCTTTTCCCGGCCCCAGGGCTGCCGATGACGATCACTTTTTTCATAAGGTTCTTTTCTTCAGCGGGCTTTTCCCATTTCTTTTCAAGTTCCATGACAAAATTAGTAAGAAGAATCCCCTGGCGCTCTACCTGCTGTTCTTTTATAATTTTATAGCCTCTATTTTGAAAAAAAGGTTTGGCAGTGATAGAAGCATGGGTCCGGATATTCCCTGAAACATGGGCTTCCAGTTTATCACAGAGTCTGGAGGCAATCCCTTCTCTCTGGTGATCCTTATGGACGTATAGACGGTCCAGGTATCCGGTTTCGTCTATGTCGCCGAACCCCAGGATTTCGTCTCCTTCAACAGCTACTAAAGTATAGTGTTCCAGGAAAGAGTGATTCCAGGCACTAAGGTCCACTTCACCGGTGGCCCAGGCGTTTAACTGTTCTTTGGTATAGTCTTGCTTATTGACTTCGTGTACGGTCTGGTAAAAAAGCTTTGCCAGCCGGGGACAGTCGGAAGGATGGTATTTTCGGATCAACATGTCAGGTGCTCCTCCTTTTATAAAGCAGTTCAACGATCTGTATTCATCCATAAGCTCTTTTCTCATGGGGAAATTTTCCTCCATAGATTTTTGTACAATCGGTATTCCCGCATGCTTATAAAGTCATTTGCAAAAAAATCAAATTGAAGGATCCACGGCATGAAATTCCTAATTTCCTGAAAATTTTCATATCCGAAAGCAGGATTAAAGTAATGGATTATAGTACTAAGAGATGTGCCGTGAGTGCCTATTACAATGTTTTTCCCTTTATATTTTTGCAGTATCTTTTTTAATGCCCGGATATTTCGTGATTGAACTTCCTTTAAACTTTCACCGCCAGGAAGTTTGAAATTAAAATCTTCCCACTGGCTTTTGCAGAAAGATTCGAAATCATCGACCCATGCAGTATCCACTTTTCTTTCCCGAAAATCATCAACAATAAGAATCGGCATTTCGTTTTTATCTGCAAAATTTTTGATTGTATCAATGGCTCTCCGATAAGGGCTGGATAATATAAGATCAATTTTTTTATCAGATAGAAAAGCGGTTACTGATCTGCTGTCCTCCAGTCCTTTTTCCGTCAGTTCACGGAGACGATCGTTGTGATTTTGATAATCAGGTTTGGCATGGCGCACAAAATATATGGTTGTCATAGTTGTTTCTCCAAAAGAAAAAGGCAGTATTTAAATTTGATCACGTTCAGATGATTTATATCTTATGGATCAGTTATCTATATTATATCATCTTTGTGTTCAGAAAGAAGTTTTTTTACATAAAATACATGAAATTTGGCAGAAAAGGATCAAGGTTTTCAGAAAGTGCCGGGGTTTTTCAGAAACTCAAGAAAAACTGGGACTTCAGGATCGGGATTATTAACACACAAATATTCAGAGAAATCCGGGTTGATCTGGTTCGACAAGCTGATGAGAAGGTTTCCAGGATCCGGAAAAGAAGAACCTAGTCCAAGGGTTCGCCACGGTTATAAAAGTTTCTACAGTTTTATTGAACACATTGTCTTCAAATTCTTTTCAGAATTTAAAATTTTGACAAATCTGTCTATTTTATATCTTTATATTGATTTTAGTACAGTAGTTATGCTAAATTTTAATTACAGGTTCATGTTATTCATGCACAAATAACATGAATAGAGAATAAAGCAATTATGCATAATGGCTAACTGAGCAATGTGTTTCATGGAAGCTGCGTGAAACATGATTTCGACTACGGAAGAAAGGAATTCGTAATGAAAGAAGAAAAGAAAGTCCCCAAAAAAGGGCTCAGCAAAATGCTGAAACGTTTTTATGGAGTAGGAGACTGTGGCTTTACATTGATGTCCAATATTGAAAGCTACTATTTTAGTTTCTTTTTAACAAATCTGGCCCAGTTCAGTCTGCCGATGGTAACTTTGATCACTACTATATCCAGTACGGTAGACGCAGTTCTTTCCTGGATCTACGGGGCGATCCTCAATAGCATTAAGCCTCTGAAATGGGGACGCTACCGCTCCTGGCTGGTTGTCATACCGTGGCTGGTGCCCTTTTTGTATGCGTTCCAATTTGTAAAGATCGGAGACGGATGGATTTCTGCTATTATTATCATAGTGGCCGCCATTGCCAGCCATGTGGCGTGGAATTTCGCTTATGTAGCTAATGTATCTATGATCTCCGTAGCGGGGAAAACGCCTGAAGAGCGTTCCCAGCTTTCCTCTACCAGGGCTGCTTGGGCGAACTTCTCTAAAGTTATTTTCTCTTATGTAGGACCAGGATTGGCTGCGGTTATGGCTGGATTTATCGGAGAGGTAAATCAATATGGCGCAGCGGCATTTGTCCTTGGCTGTATTATGGCGGTTCTGTACTATGTTCATTTCCGTATGTTTGACGGCTATGAGGAAGTACAGGAAGCGCAGCCTAAGGAAAAGTCCCGGAAACAGGAAAAAGATAAGAACAGAACCGGAGGCATGGATCTGATCCGGGCTCTGCTTCAGAATCCTCCTCTGATCGCCCTTTTAATCGCTGATCTTGCGAAGTTTATGTTTAATTTTGTGCTTATGGGAGTTGCGACTTACTATTTTACGTATATAGCTGTAGATGATGGATTGCTGTCCGCTTATATGCTGGTTACAAATATTTTCTGCGTGATCGGGGCATACCTCAGCAAAGCATTGAGCAACCGTTTTACTACCAGAACTACTACCATAGGCGTTATGGCTGTCCAGGCAATCCTCCTGATCGTTTCTTATCTGTTTTATAACAATGTTACTCTGGTAATCGTACTGATGAGTGTGGCAATGTTCGGTTATGGTATTACTTATGCATGCACACCGGCACTTTATGGAGATACCATTGTATATAGCGAATGGAAAACAGGAAAAAATGCGGCAGGATGGATCAGCGGACTGCAGAATGTACCTTTGAAAGTCTCTATTATGACCAGAGGAATTATTATTTCAGCATGTCTGGCTATGGGAAATTTCAGTGCGGATATTAATCCGGCGGAGACTCCTGAAGGACTGAAAAACGCCATAAGTATCGGGTTTATGGTGATTCCTGCCATTGCTCTGATAGTTGCTGTTATTGCGCTGCTCTTTGGCTTTAAACTTACAAAAGATAAAGTAGAACAGTATGCAGCTGAAATTGCCGCCCGTTCCTGAAAATAAGAAAACAGACAGAGACAAGATGAACAGAGATATTAGATTTTTCTTGAATTTGCAGATCCTTGCAGATGAGCTTATAGAACAATATCAGGATATAAAATTTTACAGAGGGCAGGATGCCCAGACTTTAGAAGGGGTTTATTTCTATAATAGTAGCAGAGAGCTGCTTTCCCGGTATGTATATATCCTTAAAGAAAAGGATTTACAGAGTATTTTTCCGGAGCAGCATTGTTCTCTGATCGTACTGGGGGAAATTCCGGAAAGATGGAAAACGGGTGTTCACAGTATTTTGCAGCTGCCAGAGGAAACAGATATTCTGGATCTGATGAACCGATGTCAGGAAGCTTTTCATAAACACGAGTCCTGGGCGGAAAAATTACAGAATATTATCGTTCAGGAAGGAAGTGTGGATGAACTGTGCCAGATCAGCTGTTCCTATTTCGAGAATCCCCTTTTTGTCCATGATTCTCAGTTACAGGTGATTTCCTGCCCTGTATGGCGGGAAGAAATGATCGCATGGGAGAAAGATGAACAGACCGGTCAGCTGATCACTCCCCTGGAGGATCTGAATGATTTTCGTACAAACCGGGAATATCTCCATACGCTGACTACAGAAGGAGCCCATATTTTTTCTGCGGAACTTAGGGGATACAGAGATATATATGTAAATATCCGGGACGATAACGGGACTTATGAGGGGCGGCTGGTAATCTGTGAGATTGACAATCCCTTAAAACCCGGTCAGTTTGCCTCTGCGGAATATCTGGCAAAGCTGATCCGTATGGTATTGTCCAGACGGGGACATTTGGATATTCCATATAAACGGGCCTTGTATCAGATGCTGGAAAGCATGGTCCAGGGTAAAAGCTTTACAAATTCGGAGATTGAAAGTAGGATTTCCCAGTGTAAATGGACATTAACAGATCATTATGTCTGCATACGCACAGACGGGGAAGAACAGGAAGGAAATCCCGGGTCCGCAGCCAGTTTATGTAATTATGTGGAAACAAAGGTTCCTGGAAGCAGAGCCTTTTTCATAGGGAACCAGATATGCATAATCATCAATCTGTCTGTAAATAAAGACTATACTTCAGAAATGGCCGGTATTCTTAGAGATGGGCTTTTTAAAGCAGGATTTAGCAATGTTTTTGATGATTTTACCCGGTTGAGCCATTACTATCACCAGGCCTCTGTTGCTTTGGAATACTGCCGCAGACGGAATGATACAAAGTGGTATTATATGTTTGAGGAGATTGTAATGGATTATATCGGGGATCTCTGCGGATCTCAGTTTGAGCCGGAAGAACTGTGCGCCTGTGAGCTTAAAATGCTGAGAGAATATGATAAAGAAAACCATACAGAACTTTATGAAACTCTTTGCAAATATATTTTGAATGAGCGCAATACAGTGGCTACTGCCGCTCAGTTGTATATAGGACGGAGCACTTTGTTTTACCGCCTCAGAAAGATTAAAGAGATTACCGGACTTGCAGCTGCCGATATGGCAAAGCCAATAAAAAATTTATATTTAAGATTTTCTATGTTTATTATGAAAAATTATATAGAGAAGGGAGAATAAATTATGTTGACACCAAAACAAAATCTGTTGGAAACTTTAAAAAAGGATGGAAAACCGGAATGTCTGTGTAATTCACTGACCATGTTCCGGACAATTCCAGGAGATCCTTGTTTTAAACTGCTGAGAGGAAACCGGGTCAGAGGAACCAATTCTTATGATCAGTGGGGCACCTATATCATGTTTCCTGAGGATGCGCCGGCGGCAGTGCCCTATGTAACAGAGGAAAATCAGGTTATTAAGGATATTACAGAGTGGAAAAAATATGTTAAAGTTCCGGATCTGGCAGGAAAATGCGCAGAGGGGTGGGAAGAGGCCCTGGAAGCAAAAAGCAAGATCGATCAGGATAAATACCTGACTATGGTTGTTATGGGAACAGGTATTTTTGAACAGCTTCATATGCTTATGACTTTTGAAGATACTTTAGTGAACTTCCTTCTTGAGCCGGAAGCTATGCATGAATTGATCGATGTGATCTGTGAATATCGTCTTACCTATATGAAACTGATCGTGGAACATCTCCATCCGGACTGCATTATGTCCCATGATGACTGGGGATCCAGGACCAGCATGTTTATGTCTCCGGAGGTATGGAGAGAGTTCTTTAAAGAACCATACAGGAAACTTTATGATTATCTCCATTCACAGGGTGTGATCGTTATGCATCACGGAGATTCTTTTATGGAGCCGATTGTAGAAGATATGGCGGAAATCGGAGTGGATATCTGGCAAGGGGTTCTGAATACCAATAATATTCCGGCTATCTCTGAAAAAGTAGGAGATCGGATGCTTCTTATGGGCGGTGTAGATTCTGTCATCGACCGGGAGGACGCCACAGAAGAGGAGATACGAAAGGAAACCCGCCGGGCCTGCGAGGCCTATGGAAATCTGAAAGGATACTGGCCTGGAATTACATATGGAGGCCCTGGAACTATTTATCCTCATGTAGAACCTATTGTAATTGATGAGATTAATAAATACAATATGGAACACTTTGGAGTGGCAATTTCATAAGATGGAAGATATAAGAGAATAATCTTGATTTTGTTCCTTTGATAAAAAACAAGAGACCATCCCGGGGGATCATGGCTTTTATAAAGCCTGGATCTACCGGGAATGGCCTCTTTCTTTTGTGTGTGCGCTCAATGAGGAAAAAGGATCAGGATCTTAAGACAATGCCAGGGCCTTTTTCAGAGATCCTCTTTTACAGCGAGCAGCCGTTCTCCATACAGATCCGAAAGCTCCAGTCCTTCTTTTTGTCAGAAATTTTTTAAGAGAAATAATAATCTTCTCCAGCGGGAATTCCCTGGAAAGAATAGTCTTTCAGCACTTCTTTGACCAGATAGGGCTTGTCGGAGATCAGGCCGTTTACCCCCATATCCAGATACTTTCTCATATTTTCTTCCATATCTACGGTCCAGACATATACCGGGAGCCAGGCCCGGCGGCAGGAGGAGATAAAGCTGTTGGAGACCATGTTTTCTTCAATGACTACAAAGTCGCAGTCCAGGGAAAGAAGGTCCTCCACTGTAGTCTTGCCCAGGTTTCCGAACATACAGCAGCCGGTCTTTAAGGACGGATTTTTCTGGCGGACAAGCTGGATCAGGTCGAAGTCCAGAGACATAAGGATACAGTCTTTTTCAAAATCGTATTTCTCGATCAGAGCCAGGATCTG
>ERZ1090860.1958-NODE-1963-length-10191-cov-3.634767_pt1 | contig 10191 bp, 11 predicted proteins | sample MGYA00478483_ERZ1090860 | MGnify/ENA primary metagenome ERZ1090860 (study PRJEB33644, sample SAMEA5815741) | chicken gut metagenome | biome: Chicken; feature: Gastrointestinal Tract; material: Caecum | place: Ireland | collected 2019-01-01 | study: A study of...
GAAAGAAAAGGATTTTTTTGAAAAATTTAAAGCAGCAAAAAAGGCGGGCCCTAACAGCTCCGCCTTTTTTATTCTTATCAAATTGTTACTGAGCGTCAACAGCAGCCATGTGCTTGATCAGCTCGAGGACCTTGTTGGAGTAACCCCACTCGTTGTCGTACCAGGAAACGAGTTTGACAAAGGTCTCGTTGAGCATGATGCCCGCTTTTGCATCGAAGATGGAGGTTCTTGGGTCGCCCAGGAAGTCGGAAGAAACAACCATGTCCTCGGTGTAGCCCAGGATGCCCTTCATGGTGGTCTCGGAAGCCTCTTTTACCTTCGCGCAGATCTCTTCGTAGGTGGTCGGTTTTGCCAGCTTAACGGTCAGGTCAACAACCGAAACGTCCAGGGTTGGAACGCGGAAGGACATGCCGGTCAGCTTGCCCTTTACCTCCGGGATAACCAGAGCGCAGGCCTTTGCAGCGCCGGTGGAGGAAGGAATGATGTTGCCAGCTGCAGCGCGGCCGCCTCTCCAGTCCTTGTTGGAAGGACCGTCTACCGTCTTCTGGGTGGCGGTGGTGGAGTGAACGGTGCTCATCAGACCCTCTACAACGCCGAAGTTATCGTTGATAACCTTGACCAGCGGAGCCAGGCAGTTGGTAGTGCAGGACGCGTTGGAAACAACCATCATGTCCTTGGTATATTTGTCCTCGTTTACACCCATAACAAAGGTTGGGGTCTCTTTGTCCTTTGCAGGAGCGGAGATGACAACCTTCTTTGCGCCGGCTTTGATGTGGGCGGAAGCCTTTTCGGTGGTGGTGAAGACACCGGTAGATTCAACGACATACTCTGCGCCGCACTCTTTCCACGGAATTTCGCTCGGGTCCTTGCAGCCGTAAACGTTGATCGGGTGGCCGTTTACTACAAACTTGCCGTCCTTGGTCTCCAGGGTGCCTTTGAACTGGCCATGCATGGAGTCATATTTGGTCATATATACCATGTAATCAAGATCGATAAACGGATCGTTGATGCCGACGACCTCATAAACTTCCGGCTGAGCCATCGCTGCGCGGAAAACTAATCTGCCGATACGTCCGAAACCGTTGATGCCAATTTTAATTGCCATGAGAATCAACCTCCTAAATATTCTTGCAACTTTCTGCACCTATATATTACCCTATTTTTGGAAAATATACAATCCCTTTGTTATATTTTTAACCAAAATTTATCACTTTAATCCGTTTGCCCTCCCCTTTCCTTGTCATTTTGTACATCCTGACACAGCCCCTTTCCGGTCTGTCACCGCATCCGTCTTTTTTCCATAAGCTGGAATGAGATTTTATTTGCTTTTTTGTGCGGAATTCGCTATACTAATGCTTAGCAGCATTTGTCAAAATGTGTCGTTTTTTGTCGAATTTTCAGCGCGCGTATATTTGGCCCCGGATTTGGCAGGATAACCAGCAGAAGGCGGCAGGCAGAAAGAGGTGCAACATGCAGCAGGATTTTCTATCAAAAAATAAAGAACTCCTATCGTCCCTGATGGAGGCCTCGGACCGCCTCCCGCTCCCCATCGCTCTGGTGGACCAGGAGCTGTTGCAGTGCTGGGAAAACCAGTATCTGAAAAAACATTACACATTTTTGTGCAGCAAGGACAATGTCCTCTCCCTGCTGCAGGGGTATGATGTCCGCTCGATCATCCTTTCCCTGCAGAGCCAGGACGCCATCCTCTCCTGCCCATCCCGTGTGCCGATGGTCAACACCTCGCTGACCCTCTCCCCCATCTATGACAGCCAGCAGGTGCTGGTCGGCGCTGCCGTCCACTTCTCGGTCAATTCCCCCGAGATGTTTCCTACAGACGCCAACCGCTCTCAGCAGATGCTGCAGAACTTCAGCACCACGCTGCGCGACCCGCTCAGTCTGATCTTTTCCATCATCTCCTCGATGGCCCGCCGGCTGGAGGTGGACGACGTGGAGTCCTGCGAGGTCATGCTGCAGGAACTCTACCACTCCTGCTACCACATGCTCAAATCCTGCAGCAGCCTGTCGGAATACGCATCCTACGCCAACGGCCTGTCGCTGCTCAACTTAAAGCTGGTGCCGCTGAACCTGTACCTGGAGGACCTGTTCCACCACCTGCAGATGATGGTGCGGCGCAGCGGCATCCACCTCACCTACACCCTGCCGCAGGAGCAGGTCGACCTGATGCTGGACACCGACAAGCTGATGGTGGTGCTGGCAAGCCTTGTCTCCAACAGCATCGCCTTCTCGCAGGAATCCTGCGAAGAAAAGAAGGTGCATATCGAGGTGAGCGCCAGCAAGCACTCGGTCCGCTTTGTGGTGTCGGACAACGGCCTTGGCATCCCGCCCGAGGTGCTGCCCCGTGTCTTTGAGCCGTTTTTTACCAGCGGCCGCCACGACCTGCAGCACACCCATCTGGGGCTGGGACTGACACTGTGCAAGCTGATTGTCAAACACCACCAGGGGGACATCTCGATTCTCTCCACCTCGGAGGCAGGCACCTCGGTCAATTTCACCATCTCCCGCGACCTGAAAGGCGAGCAGGACCAGCGGCTGACCTTTTGCGACAACCCGCTCGACTACATCACCAACACCTATTCGCCGATCTATACCTACCTCTCCGACGTCTGTGAGTGGGTCAATCCATAAGCATGTTTCCGGCCCGCCGGTTTATAAAAACCGGCGGGATTTTTATTTTCTCCCAAAATCTTTTTCCCCTATTGACAAACACCCCAATCCGGTGTAACATGAAGGAAGCTTCATGTGAAGCAAGCTTCATGTTCAGGAAGGGGCGATGGATTGAAAAATCTGGTAAAGGAGCTGCGCACTGCACACAAAATGACCCAGCAGCAGCTGGCAGAGCTGGTGCACGTCTCGTCGCGGACAATCATCTCGCTGGAAAAGGGGCAGTACAACCCTTCCCTGCTGCTGGCCTACCGCATCGCAAAGGTGTTTGGCACCAGTGTGGAGGAGCTGTACTGTCTGGAAGAAAATCTGGAGCTGGATGAAAAACAGTACCGGGAACTCTAGACTGCCACTGGGAAAGGAGAAGAAAGATGAAAATTTACCACAGAAAAAATTTTTTAGCTGGTCTCGTGGAGACGCTGCTCTGTCTGCTCAATCTGATGCTGGCTTTCCTCAATGGCTCCGAATTGTCCAACCTCGTCATCGGCCTGGCCTGCCTGTTCTTTGGTGTCGGCACCATTCTGCGCGCCTGCTCGCGCAAATATGCAATCGAGGACAAACTGGAAGAACTGGATGAGCGCAACCAGCTTGTGCAGCTCAAGTCGCTGAGCAAATCGTTCCAGCTCACCCGCTGGATCTCCTTTGCGATGATGCTCGCCTTTCTGGTGATGGGCAAGCTCTCGGGAGAGATGAGCTTCATCGGCATGGCGGTGGGAATCGCGCTGGTCTTCCCCGTCTCGCTGTTTGTGGAGATGGGGACCTTTCTGTACTACGAGAGCAAAGAATAATTTTGTAAAGGAGGTATTGCTGTGGAACTTTCCGCCCGGCAGATCCGCGCCCACCGGCTGCGCGCGCATCATCTGGACCAAAAATATCCTTTTGGCGAGCTGGCCGCCGTCGCCGGAACCTGCGGGCTGCAAAACTCCCCGCCAGGAGCCTGGGAGACAGCCGCCTTCTGCCGCCTGAAAAACTGCACTCTGCCACAGCTGCACCAGGCGCTGTATCAGAAAAAGGAACTGCTGCAGGCGTGGAGCATTCGCGGCGTACCGCTGATCTTCCCGACGGCGGACAGCGACGTTTTCCTCTCTGCGCTCATCGCGCAGGAGGGAGAGGAGCCGTGGATTTACACCAAAGGAATCGGCCTCGCGCTCGATTATCTGGGGATGTCCTTTGCCGAGCTGCTGCCCTTGGTGGAGAGCGCAGCAGAATATCTGGAAGATCACACCATCAAAAGCAAGGAGGAGCTGGACCGGGTGTTGGCCCAGCTGGGCGCCGAACAGCTCCCGGCGCAAAAGCAATCGCTCTGGAACGCCCCCTCGATGTACGGCGCGCCCGACCGGCAGACGGTTGGCGGCGCGGCCGTCTCTTTTCTGTTGCGGCCCTGCTCCTTTAAAGGGCTGGTGGTCTTTGGGGAACGAGAGGGCATCTCCCCGACCTTTACCTCCCCGCTGCGCTGGCTTGGGCACAAGCTGGTTCCATCTGCACAAGGCACAGCCGAGCTTGCACGCCGCTTTCTGCACGCCTACGGTCCCGCGACGCCGCGCACCTTTGCCGAGTGGCTGGGCAGCACTCCCGCTCAGGCAAAGCGGCTCTGGCAGCAGATCGAGGGGGAGCTTGAACCGGTGACGGCGGCGGGCAAAAAAGCATTCATCCTGCAGTCCGACCGGGAGAGCTTCCGCCGCGCGGACACCGAGGAATCCCTCCTGCTGCTCGGCCCGCACGACCCTTACCTGGATATCCGCGACCGGGCAATTCTGCTGGAGGACACCGCCGCCCAGCGTCAGGTTTGGCGCACGGTGGGCAACCCGGGCGTTATCCTCAAGAGCGGGAAAATTATCGGCATCTGGAAAACCAGGACCCAGCGGGAAAAACTTTCGGTGAGCACCACACTTTGGGAACCGCTTTCCACCCCAGAGCAAAGAGAATTAGAACGACAGATGGAAGGATATGCGTCCTTCCTCGGGCTGGCGCTGCAAGGTATCGCCCGGCTCTAGCAATCCAAATCTTCCTCCGGGAATGCCTGCCGCAGCAGCGCGATGTCACGAAGATCCTTTTCCCGACCCAGCTTCCGCTTCATGGCAACCAGTCCTTTGCGCGAAACCACCGGGACACCTTCCCACAAAACTATCTGATCCTCCAACCTGTTTTCAAAAATTTCAACCTGTCCATCATAGACAATTCGTCTGGTTCCGTCCGGCATCCTCTCAACCAGATGTCCCTCCCGTTGCAGCTGGTCCGCCAACTGGCTGGTGCAGCCAAGGTCGATGTCCGCTGTCTGTTCCTTTGCGCCATAGAGCACCATCGCCCCTCCGGTAATCAGCCAGTACTGCGTCCAGTCCAGGTTCATCTGCTCCAGCTTTTGAAGCAGGGATTTTTTGTCAAACATTTTCTTCTCCTTTCCTGATGATAGCCAAAACAGGGAGGAGGAACGATAACGTTCCTCCTCCCTGTTTTATTGCAATCGCGATTATTCCACAGAAATGATAAAGTAATAAACTGGCTGCTTGCCCTCGATGAGTACGACCTCCGCGTCGTCGCCCAGGCGCTCGGCGACCGCTGCGCGAATCTGCTCCGCTTCCTCGGCGGAGACGTCCTCGCCGTGGATCAGGGTGACAAAGTTGCAGTCCCTGTTGGGGGATTTTCTGACCAGATTGTGGGTCAGTTTCACAACCGTCTTTTTCAGGTCGGTGTCCACAAAGGAAAGCTTGCCGTTTTCCAGCGCCAGCAACTCACCCTTCTTGATGTTGTGGCCCTCATAGTCGCTGTCGCGCGCCGCAAAGGTGACCGAACCGGTGCCGACCTTCTCATAGGCCTTGACCATATTCATCATGTTCTGCTTGCGGTCCAGGCCCGGGTCAAAGGCCAGCATGGCGGACAGTCCCTGCGGAACGGTCCGGGTCTGCAGCACATAGACCTTGCGGTCGGCAAGGTTTGCTGCCTGCTCGGCGGCCATGATGATATTTTTATTGTTGGGCAGCACAAATACCCGCTTGGCTGCTGTGGCGTGGATGGCCGAGAGGATATCCTCGGTGGAGGGGTTCATCGTCTGGCCGCCGCTGACCACATTGTCGACGCCGAGGTCGGTGAACAGCTGCTTGATACCGTCGCCCGCTGCAACCGCTACAAAGCCGTATTCCTTGTCCGGGTCAACCGCTTTGTATGGGAAGGCCGGCTGGCCCTCCGCCTCCAGATCGACCAGCTGGTTGTTGTCGCCGTGCTGTACCTTCATGTTGTCGATCTTCATGTTGGTCAGATATCCCAGCTTCAGCGCCGCCTGGATGGCGTTGCCCGGCTCGTTGGTGTGGACGTGGCACTTGATGATCTCCTCATCGTCCACCACCACAACGCAGTCGCCGATCGATTCGAGATACGCTCTCAGCGCCAGTGGGTCGGCATCGGGGCTTTCCTTGTTGATGATAAACTCGGTGCAGTAGCAGAAATGGATGTCCTCTTCGTTAAACTCAGCGGCAACGCCATGCGCCTTCTTCTCCTTGGGAGCAGCCTGTTCTTCCTCCTCGGAAGGCACAATTCTGCCCTCCTCGATGACCGAAAGCATGCCCTTCCAGATGACGACAAAGCCCTGACCTCCCGCATCCACAACGCCCGCCTTTTTGAGCACCGGCAGCTGCTCGGGGGTCTGCGCCAGAGCCTCCTCGGCGCTTGCAAGGATCTCCTTCCACATCTGCACGGCAGTGAGTGGCTGCTCCTGCGCCGCAAGCTCTGCTGCGTGCTCGGAGGCCACGCGCGCCACGGTGAGGATGGTGCCCTCGGTCGGCTTCATAACCGCCTTGTACGCCGCCGCTACACCCAGCGACAGCGCGTTTGCGATGTCCTTGGCGTCGGCGGTCTCCTTGCCCTCCAGGCCCTTGGAAAAGCCTCTGAACAACAGCGAGAGGATGACGCCGGAGTTTCCTCTTGCGCCGCGCAGCAACGCCGAGGCAGCCTTTTTGGAGACCTGCTCCACTGTCGGCTCCTCCTTGAGCGTTTCCAGTTCCCGCTTGGCGGCGTTGATAGTCATCGACATGTTGGTGCCGGTGTCGCCGTCCGGCACAGGGAAAACATTGAGCGCGTCCACCTGCTGCCTGCAATTCGAAATGCTGTTTGCGCCAGAGATAAACGCATCTCTGAGCTGACTTCCCTTTATCACGATCATAACACTCCTTAACAAAACTTTCATCCGCTTTTTGCCCGGCTATTCCCTGCCGCCCTGCAGGGGATGCGGGCGGGTTCCCTTTATCGTTACTGCTTCATGTCGTCGACAAAGACGTTGACCTTTGCCACCTGAAGGCCGGTGGCCTCCTCGACGGTGTAGCGAACCTTATTGACAATGCTCTTGACGATGGCGGCAATGTTGACGCCGTAGGTGACCGCGATGTGCAGGTCGATCACCAGTCCCCCTGCCACGGTGCGCACCTTGACGCCCTTGTCCTGCGCCTCGTCCTTTTTCATAATATATCTCAGTCCCTGGGAAGCCGTGCTTTCTACCATTCCGGCAACGCCAAAGCATTCCGAGGCAGCGTGGCCAACCAGGTTCGCAAAGTAATCCTGGGAAATCTCGATGGAGCCAAGATGATTTTCAAATTTAATCATAAACCACACATTCCTTTCTCAACGGTTCAGGTATACCTGTTAGTTATCATTATTATACCTTATTTTCGTCTTTTTGGATAGGCTTTCCTTTTGAATTTTCTCCATTTCATGCTTTATTTACAAATCACCGGCAGACAGATCGGCCTGATCGGTGAACTTTAACAACTGTTACAATCAATTTTCCGCCTGCCAGCTGTCAATATTGTAAAAAAGGTCGCTTCTCACCGCCAGCACATCCAGCGAAAACTCCCTGGAAAAGCAGAAGGTGCCGTTGCGGAAGGCCAGCGGAATCAGCGGATACTCCTGCATGAAAAGCTGCGCAAAGCTGTCCCAGCCTTCGCCGGTGGAGAAAGCAGTCTGATAGGCTGTCAGCAGCTCCTGTGAGGGCTGTACCCCGTAGCCGTACCGCTCCCCCTGCGTCCAGAGGTGGCTGAGGTCCATGTCATTCCCCAGCAGAATTTCTCCCAGATACAGATCATAAGAGCCGGATTCCAGGGCCGCGAAGTATTCCTCCTGCGCCCTGCCGTCCAGCGTGACCGTGATGCCCGCCTCGCTCAACTGGGCAGCAATCTGATTGGCTGTCTGCGCCCGGTCCGCGCCGTCGGTGCTGTAGAGCAGCGTCAGCGAGAGGCTCGTGCCCTCCCCGGTCAGGCCCGCGTCGGTCAGCAGCTGCTGGGCCGTCTGCAGGTCCCGCGTCTCGACAGAAGGTGTGCTCAGCAGGGAAAAATCGGGGTGGCCCGGCAGGTTGGAGGGCTGAGCCGAGGTGCTCAGCGAGGTTTCAATCAGGTAGGAGCGGTCCAGCGCCTTGCTGATAGCCTGGCGCACTGCAGCGTTGGCAGTGGCAGTGCGGTTGGGATTTGCCCCCAAAAAGAGCAGCTGGTTGCTCACCACCGGGTAGCTGCTGGCTGAAAGGTTGGTGATGTCGCTGGAGGCGCCCTCGATGTACAGGCAGTCGATGTTGCCCAGCTTCAGGCTGTAGACCGCCACGTCCTTTTTCTCCAGCGAGACAAGTTCGATCTGCTCGATGCTGGCCGCCTCCCCCCAGTAGGCGGTATTGCGGCTTAAGGTGACGCTGTCCTCCCCCTGTGTGGAAAGGCGATACCGTCCGGTACCGACATAGCTTCCCCCGCTCAGCTTTGCCACCGGGAAGGTTAACAGGTTGGCAAACAAGGCGTCAGCGGTGTTGAGGGTAACCTGCACCGTGTTGCCCGAAACGCTGTGGGAGGCGATGTTGGTCAGCTGGTTGCGGTAGTAGGAGCCCTCCGCCATCGCCATGGTCAGGCTGTCGTCGACATCCTGTGCGGTCAGCTGGGAGCCGTCGGAGAACAGCACACCCTCGCGGACAGTCAGCGTCCACTGGGTGCCGGAACCGGACACCGTCACCAGGGCCGGTTGGGAATCGAAGGTGGTGGTGAGCTTCACCGGCGAATCGTAGAGCAGCATCGCCGCCTTGCGGCTGTTCAGGTCCTCGCAGTTCCAGGGGGAGGCCACGATGTTCTCATAGTCGGCCGCGACGCGCAGGCTCTGCACCTGGGTTTGCTGCGCCTGCTGGGTGGTCTGCTGGGTCAGCTGCCCCGACTGGCCGATGGTCGCGTTGGGGCTGAAGGCCTGCACCTCCCCGATCGGCTGCTGCCCGCATCCGGTCAACAGCAGCGCCAGAACCAGCAGCAGCGAAAACAGTTTATATCGGTTGTTCATGGAAATTCCTCTTTTTCTCAAATCAAAAAAATCTCTGCCCGGTCGGGCTTCTCTATTATAGCATAAGTACAGGGCAAATGCTTGTATTTTTTGTTTCCCACACACAAAAAAGCCCCCGCCATAGCCGGAGCTTTTTTGTTTTAATCGCACAAACAGATCCGCTCGATTGCCTGCGCCCGGCCGCCGGACGGGTCGATGGTGATGAGCACGCCGTTTAGCTCGATGTCCTGCGGGTCGTACTCAAAGCGTGCGGGCATGTTGGTGATGAATTTCTGCAGAATGATCTCCTTCTTGACACCCAGCACCGAGTTTCTGCCGCCGCACATTCCCGCGTCGGTGAGGTAGGCGGTGCCGCCGGGCAGGATGCGCTCGTCCGCCGTCTGCACATGGGTGTGGGTGCCGATAACCGCCGACACCCTGCCGTCCAGATAGTAGCCCAGCGCCTTTTTCTCGGAGGTCATCTCGGCGTGGAAATCCACCAGGATATTGGGGTTGCGCACCTTCTTGAGCAGCTGATCGATCCGCTCGAAGGGGTTGGCACAGACCTCCATCCCCATCTGGCCCTGCAGGTTGATGACGCAGAGCTGCCAGCGCAGCTTATCCAGAATAAACATTCCGCTTCCCGGCACGCTGGGATGGTAGTTTGCCGGGCGGATGACGCCGTTTTCTTCCTCCAGCACCGGGTAAATCTCCCGCCTTTTTAAGACGTGGTTGCCGGTGGTGATGACATCCGCTCCCGCATCGAACAGCATCCGCGCGCTGTCCGGCGTGATGCCGTTGCCCTCGGCGGAATTTTCCCCGTTAATCACGCAGGCGTCCACTCCGTACAGCTTCTTTAAGCTGCGCAGGTGCCTGTTCACAAATTCGCAGCCGGCCCTGCCGACCACGTCTCCCAAAAACAAAACCTTCAAAAGCCCGTTCCTCCGTCCCTCTCCAAATTGATTACAGCAGGCCCTTGCGCCTGCAGCGCCAGAAGGCCAGCCCCGCAAACACTGCATAGGCCGCCATCGCGATGACCGACGTCTCGACGCCAAAGCTGCCGCCGGTCAGCAAGGTGGAGCTGCCGGTCAGGACATAGTTTGCGACGGCGTCCGCCTGCGCCGACGGGCCGATATGCAGAATGCCGCCCACCATCACCATGTTCCACACCGCATGCATCAGCGCGGAGCACCAGATGCCTGTCTCTTATACACATCTGACGCTGCCGACGACTTAATAGGT
>ERZ1090860.1973-NODE-1978-length-10145-cov-5.734688_pt1 | contig 10145 bp, 7 predicted proteins | sample MGYA00478483_ERZ1090860 | MGnify/ENA primary metagenome ERZ1090860 (study PRJEB33644, sample SAMEA5815741) | chicken gut metagenome | biome: Chicken; feature: Gastrointestinal Tract; material: Caecum | place: Ireland | collected 2019-01-01 | study: A study of the...
ATCTACACCTATTAAGTCGTCGGCAGCGTCAGATGTGTATAAGAGACAGGGAGCAAGTAGTAGTTCATTGTTCAGATTATGGCGTGCGTCCTGATGTAGCTGCCCAAAATCAAGATTTATTAATAAAATCTGGTATTAAGTATAAATATTTAAAATATTATGGTGAAAATCAATACTGTGATGGTTGGGTAGATAATGGTGATATTGTTCCGCATAATCGAACCGATGAAGAGAATAAAGCTGTTTTTGCAGCCTGTTCCCATGTTAACCGGGGTGGTTCGTGGTATATCAGGCATGGGCAGATGCATTGGTGTGGCCGGTCTGTGCGAGGAACTGAGTTGGGAAAAATTCCGCTTCATCAACAGGATTATGTAGACATCCTTGATCCTAAAACAACTGTTGAAGAAAAGCAACATCAGCTAAAGGAACTCATGCAGGTAAATATGATCACAGCCTGTGACTATTGTAATGGATACTATGGAACAACGGATGAGGAAAAGCGCTATCCGGCTGGGGAGCAGATTTCATGTTAAAAGCATTGATTATTGGAGCGGATGCCGTTTGCCCAGAATATATTTTTGAACATCCGGAGCGATATCCTCATTTACATCAATTGATTAAGCGCGGTGCTAGCGCATCTTATTCTGCTTATGTGCAGAAGGGATATAGAGACTCCTATCTGAGCGAAATGAATTGGTCTTCTATTTACACAGGTTTAGCGCCTTGGGAGCATGGGATTGCACAGAAAGATAGCAATGGCATTCGAAGAGCCACATCTATGGAGCAGTTTGATGGATTAAATCCATTCTGGCAGATACTAAATGAGAATGGGTTGTCTGTTGGGCTGTGGAGCGCAATGTGTTGTGAAAAACCAGTAAAAATAGATGGTTATGCGGTATCTGTGCAGCATACACCGCTTGAAATACCCGATCCTGTTCGTGTAGTGAAACGGACACTTCAAGTAAACGATAAAGATCAAAGGATTCTCAATTTAATTTCTGAAGAAATCCCACAGAGAAAATATCCGCTTACATTGGCGCAACAAGGATATACATTTCAACAACTGAAACAAGATCCCGATCTGGCATGGAAAGCAGTTGAGCAATATCATTTTCAAGATGCGCTGGAGAATTTTCAAAAAGAATTAGATTTCTTTTTTAAGGCTATCACGGATGTGCAACGTAAGAATCCAGTTGATGTACTATATTTTTATACGCCATCTACAGATTTGATTGTGCATTGCTGTATGTATTGTGATGACTGTGATGTGTTGATAAAGGCATATCAATTGCTGGATGAATATGTTGGAAAGTTGATGACTGTGCTTGAGCCGGAACATGTTATTGTTCTGTCTGATCATGGTATGTGTAACTTCAAAGACTTGGTTCAATGCTCAGATGAGCAGATTCGTCGAGAGGCGTTTGCTGCAAGGGACGAGGTTCTGTGGTTAAAAAATGGATATATTGCTTTCGAGGCACATAATGGGGCACTGCTATTTACCGCACATGCCATGAAGGGCCTTTTTATTGCAGCTGGACCAGAAATCCGTCATACTACAGTGGAGGAAATGAGAACTCTGGATATTTACCCCACCATTCTGGAACTGTTGAAGCTCCGGGTTCCTGATGGCAGAAAAGGTTATGTACAGAATATTTTTTCTAGACCGGTTTTGAACCATGGGGATCTCTGGGATCACGAAACGGTACAATACAATCATGCCGCAGTGCTACAATGTTGGTCACCGAGTATAACTGATATTGTACTGAATGAGCTCTATATAAGGGATCGGTTTACTAAGTTCACTGTGGTAGGAGAGGAAAAGTACAGGGAGATTTTTTTACATAATCCACGGGTGGAAGGCTTTGTCTCGCACAAAGAGTTTCGGCCCAATCAATTCGATGCAGTATACTTTGGTTTGTACCATGAAACGACTGGGCTTACGGGACATTTACAAATCTGCTAAGAGGTTTAAAAATATATGATTTATATTCGGACATGCGCCTATAATGCCGAAAAAACTTTGAAAAAGGCAATAGATAGTGTCTTAAATCAAACTTATGGAGAGTTTGTATACTATATTTTAGATAACGGGTCAACGGATGCTACCGGGGATATTATTCGTGCTTATGCGAAGCAGGACAAGCGAATTGTCCCATACTATAGTGAAGTAAACCGTAATTTTAAAGAAAACCCAGATTTTTGGAACCTGTCTCAACATATTCCAGCCACAGATTTTTTTTGTATTTTAGATGCAGATGATTATTATCGTCCAACATTTTTTGAAGAAATGTTGAAGTTTATGGACGTATACCATTTGGATATTGCGGCTTGTGGCACTGATTTCATAGATGCAGAGACTGGAGAAAAATGCGGAGGGCGTACACTTAAGCAAAATGTCATCCTAAATTCTGCACCACAATGGAATGCCAATTTCCCCAAGGTACATTGGAACTTAAGGCAGGTCTGGGGAAAACTTTATCGTGCGCATGCAGCAGCGGCTAGATTTGAAATTGATTTGCCTGATTGGTGGCCTCGTGCTTATGGAGGAGATACCCTTAATGTAATGGAATGCGTGAAAGCAGCAAAAAATTTTGGTGTGTACGCGAAGTCGTTGCATGTCTACAGCCTTTCGAAGAAGTCTGTATCTTATAAATGGATTCCGGGGCGAGTAGAGTCAGATGTCATCCTCCATGAAAAAACTACAGAATTTTTAATGCAAATGAGCGGAAGCATATCATCGACAAACAAGAGTTTTCTTGCAGAGGTTTATGCTAATGCCATATTAGATACTGCTCAAGTAATCTATAACTGCGATCTTTCTTCTTATGAAAAAGTGTATGAGTTTACTAAGGTTGCGGTTCATCCGATTACGCAGCAAACGTATCGCTATCAAACTATCGGATGCCAAAATAGTAAGCAACAGCTTTTGATTCGGTTGCTCTCAGTTTGTAGTAATGAAAAATATAATGAGCAGGATTTGCAACGAGCGTTGCAAGTATTGCTGCCCAAGTGTGGGTTGGCAGTAACAGCAGCGAATTTACCCCTGTTTTTAGCTCCAGAAATACAAAGTTATTTTTTGGCGGATGATAGGGAGGATGTGGTTAAGACATTGCTTGCCAGGTTGCCTAAGATTATAAACCCCAAGAAATATAATTTAGGTGTTACTATGCAAAGGCTTGCCATCAATCACAAGCTATTATTCCAAATCGATGATTTGGATTTTATGCTTCGGTTTACTGATATTTATAGTTTGTTATGGAAAGAAAAATACATAGAAGCATTAGATCAAATGACAGGCATGCTATTGAAAAACAAGTTTGAAACAGGAAAAGAAACATTCTTGAAATTATATGTTAATCTTGCAGCTCTGCAGAGCCAGGAGAAGGCATTCGTGTTTGGAAAGATTCAACTTGCTAATTTCTATTTACAGAATAATGCTTTGCTAGAGACTCGAACGATTTTAGAGGAACTGATGGAATTAGGGTTGGGAGAACTGGAAGATGTCCAGGTATTGCAATCCTTATTAGAGCAGCGGGAGGCATAATGAAACATTTTCTGTTATATGGCTATGGCGGGGCTTATAACCACGGTGCTGAAGCAATTGTGCGCACCACCATTCCGCTGTTACGTCGGCAAGGAGGGGAGGTTGTGCTTTCAACCCACTTTCCAGAGCAGGATAAAGAGTTTGGCGTGGATATATTGGTGGACAAACTCATTCCGGCAGATCTTTCATATGTAGCACAGGAACGGAAGGCTGCCACAATGGAAGAAAAGGAAGCTTATGCAAAGTTGATTTATCAAAATGCGCTGGCAGAAATTGATGACGATACTGTTTGTATTGGTATTGGAGGAGATAATTACTGCTATCCCAACTGGCATAGACAAAGTATTTTTCATAAAGCTGCCAAAGAGCGGGGGGCCATCAGTATTCTCTGGGGATGTTCAATTCAGCCAGAAATGATTGATAATCAAATGGAGCAGGTTTTGCAACAGCATGACCATATTTATGTTAGAGAAAGCAAAACACAGAGTGCACTGTTAGAGCATGGAATTACAGCAGTTTCTTTGAGACCGGATCCAGCGTTTGCCTTGGCTCCACAGCCTGTACAGTTGCCAGAAGGGTTTTGTCCAGGCCAGACTATAGCCATGAACCTTAGCCCATTAGTATTGCGCCGATCAGAAGAATTGATGGAATACTTTGTGCAGACTGCGCATCAGTTACTGCAACATGCGCAAGCTCTATTGTTGTTGCCTCATGTCATTATGCCAACAGATGATGATCGTGCTGCTTTATCGGAATTGAAAAAGCAGCTTTCTTCAGACGAGCAGGCGCGAGTTTGCTTTCCGCATGATTTGTTTAATGCCGCACAGCTCAAGTATCTGATTTCTAAATGTGAGATGTTAATATGTTCACGAACCCATGCATCTATAGCGGGTTACTCTTCTAGCGTGCCTACATTAGTCGTAGGATACTCTGTAAAATCTGTTGGAATAGGACAAGATTTAAATATGGCGGATTGGGTAATACCGCTGGAAGAAGGAATGAAATTACCTGAGAAAGCAATGCAACTTTGGGAGAAACGAGCTGAGGTGCGAGACCTTCTTCGTAGGCAGTGTGATACTTTTTGTGAGGAAGGTTTCATGAATAAATAAATGGTGATAGAGAAAGTGGCATCAAAGTAATTATTCCAATAATAAATGCTTTTACTTGTCTATTGGATGGTATGAAGAAATATAATCGTCAAATTTACAGCATGTAATAATCTCAACGCGAAGATGCGTTGAAGTGATCCCGAAGAGTGAGACAAATATTTCTGACGCAAAATGTTCAAGCAACCGAAAGGGGTTGCTGCCTGTAAATTTCATTTCGATATGCTCCCTTTATGAGAGAGACAGTGGAATAAAACGCTGCGATCATAGAGGGAGCATTGGTAATGTCAGCCGGCAATAGAGGCGATAGAGTATCATTGAGTTCGCAAAATTGGATAGAAAATAGGCAAGACATTAGAGCTCCTGTAAAATGGCAGTGAAAAGCACTTGATATGCAAAGTGTTTTGTAAAAGATTGCAATTTTCTTGGTTAGCGTTTATAATAGTACTCGGTTTGTATGTGGTTTTGCATAGAAATTGTTTGGGTATAGGTAAACGAAGGAGAAAACGATATCGAAGAAGAGGAATACTTGCAGACTCGGGGGAGGCAAAGACGGATTGGAAAAAGCGCGCAGCAAAAAAGAGCCTCAAAAAAGGAAGATAGATCTTAAACTATTAGCTATCTTCGCTGCTATTGCCTGTTTATTATTTTTTTGCATCTTTCGGATTATTATTATCCGGAGCGCAGCCTGCACTTATGTAATGACAGATGGTGAACGGCATGAGACTGTGCGGCTCTATCCGGGCTCGGTGGAAGAGGCATGCAGAAAGGCTGGCTTCCGCAATGTTGAGGTCGTAAATCGGAAAGACGATGACGGAATCGTTTATTTGACGCTCAAAGAAACCTTTGATGTATCGGTCCAGACCAGCGAAGGGGCTTTGACCGTTCGTACAGCGCCCTGTACGGTGGGAGAACTGCTGGAGGCAAACGGCATTAGCATAGGCAGCGATGATATTGTTACACCGGATGTGGATGACTGGCTTTCCGATAGCTGTGAGGTTACAGTGACCCGCGTCAGTTATTCAACCGTTACGGAAACCGAGGACGTACCGTTCTCCGTGGAAGTACAATATGACAGCCAGATGCTTAAGGGGCAGCAGGAAATTGCTCGATACGGCGAAAACGGAGAAAAGAGCCTTGAGTACCGCGTGGAAGAGCACGACGGGGAAGAGGTTTCCCGCGAGCTGGTCAAGGAGGAAGAAGTAAAGGCGCCGATCAATTGCATCGTCAAGCAAGGCATCCGGATTGCGCAGAATACGCAGGAGAAGCAGGCGACTTCTGAGGAAGCCAAAGCAGCGGCGGCGAGCAGCCAGACCTTACCATCGAGTCAGCCGGAAACCGAGAGAGAAAGTACTGGGGAATTGTCTACGGCCGGTCGATCTCAGGTTTGGTCTGTGCCGGCAGGAATTACTGATGACACAGAGAATAAAATCATTACAGCCGGTGACGGCTCAAGCTATGAGTATACAGCGGTGATTGATGTAACAGCCACTGCCTATCATCGGGTGGAGGACGGCGGTGAAATCACTGCATCCGGCACAGTGACCCAATACGGAACCATTGCGGTGGATCCGCGTGTCATTCCGTTGGGTAGCAGGCTGTATGTCGTATCAGACGGCGGCGATCAATCATGGTCCTACGGACCGGGGCTTGCAGAGGATACAGGCGGTTTGATCAAGGGAACAAAGATCGATTTGTTTTTCATGACAGGTGATGAAGCTGATGATTTTGGTATTCGTCCGGCAAAGGTATATATTTTAAAAGATTGATAGATAGCCTTAACTGTCATTCGGCACGGTCGATACTATCAGTAGCGATCCGGGAGAAGGACCGCAAATGTAAAGGGAGGTGGCTTGAATGATGGATAGCATTGGCGCAGTGTCTGTGAACATGCATGCGGCACAGCTTCAGCAGAGTGTTTCGATTTCCGTAGCGAAGAAAGCAATGGATTCCACGGAATTAGCAGCACAAGAAATGCTGGAAATGCTTCCGGATACTTCCGGCATGGGACAGGTCATTGACACATATGCATAAAAAAGAACGGCACGAAATGTGCCGTTCTTTTTTTATGGTCTTTAGGTTGTAGGCTCTGTTTTGACTGCGGTTTCGCCTTCTGTCGGCAGATCCTCCGGGATATCGCTTGGGAATTGGATTTCCTCCACTTCATCCGATGTCTCACCGATCTGACGATACAGAGTAGAGCAGTCAGAAGAGATGAAATAGGTTCCCATCAGACTGTTGGTTCCAACGGAATTCTTACCATATACATATACCGTTAAGCAGGCCTGCCCATCTACCATGACAAAACCCGGGCCGGGCTTGAGGCTGTATTCAGACATAGACTCACCGGGAAGTCCGATCTCAGCCGGTGTTACCGTGCTCATCAGCGCTTTTGCACCGGAAAAAGAAAGGAATGTACCGGCTTCCTGCAGGGAAGTGACAAAGTCTTGGCCGTTCGTCTTATCCAGCGTAATCAGGCAGCTGGTAGGAGTCCAGTCAATACGTACCCGGAAACGCATCTGCGTATCCTGCTCATAATCAGAATAAGGGAGCAGCGTCGAATCATCGGATGCTTCGGCATCCTCCGTATCGCCGTTCTCTGTATCTGCGTCCGCTTCTTCTGAGGTGGTTGCCGTTTCTTTTTTCTGCGGCGCGCCGCTGCTATCGGTTGCGACCGCCTGACGAATCAGGGTAACAGAACCGGTGCTGCTATCGAAGGAAGGCTCGTCCTCGCTTTCGGTATGGAGCGCGATGTCATCCCCCTCCAGAAGGGTAACATACGATTTGGCGACGGTTGCTGGTTGACCATCCTTAAATTGCTGGTAATCATAGGAAAGATAATTTTGCACCTCTGCGGTGTCGTCGGTGGTGGCACCGGTATCTTCGGTTGCTTGTCCATCGGTTTCGTCCGTGGATTCCTGATCGCCTGTTTCGTCCGATGCAGTCTGATCGCCACCCTCTCCCGATGCATCCGGGCTGAGCGTCGCTACCAGGCGGCCGCCGGTTTCATCGTTGAGAAATTGTTCAATGGAAGGAATGGTATCGCCTTCAAACGTATAGTAAGCGAGAGACTCATCGCCCGACTCCCCCTTGCCGCCGCAAGCAGTGAGCAGCGTGCACAGGATCAGGGAAAACAATAATCCTTGTTTTTTCATTCGATTTCATTCAGTCTCCTTTGAAATGATATTCACAGCTATAATAGTACATGTTTTTGCATGGAAACGCAAGGGAAAACCTGTAAAAAAACATCATATAGGGAAAAAGAAGGGGAAAAAGAAAAAATTATAAAAAATCGAAAGCTGTCGTTAATTTCATCCAAATTCTGACGATATAGACTATATCCTGTCAATTTATTCAATGAAGCTAAAAGGGTGGTTATGAATGAAGAGTGTGAAAGGAAAAATATTACTTGGCATGGTTGCCACAATAGTAATAGGCATGTTGGTTGTTGGTATTGTCAGTATAGTGCTGAGTCTGCAAAGCTCGAATTCACTGTTGAAGACTGCTATGCAGGGAACGGCAGACATCGCGGCGGGCCGTGTGCAATATGAATTGACTTCTTATATTCAGATTGCTACTGCGGCAGGACAGAACCAGGTCTTGGGCAGTGATGAAGTTCCTCTGGATGAAAAAGAGGAGTACATCAATCAATTAGCGACGAACAATAATATGACGCGCGGCAATCTGCTTGATTTGGATGGCAACAGCTATTTTGACGGAAACAACTATTCGGATCGTGAGTATTTCCAGCGGGCTGTGGCTGGCGAAAGCTTTGTTTCCACGCCGACTTTGAGCAAGGTAACCGGGGAGCTTTCCATTTTGGTTGCAGCGCCGCTTTATCAGGATGGCGATAGCGACAAGGAAATTATCGGCGTGGTATACTTTGTGCCGGAAGAGACATTCCTGAATGACATTATGACATCCATTCATGTTAGTGAGAACAGCGAAGCGTTCATGATTGATAAAGATGGCATGACCATTGCGGATGTTACTTTGGACACTGTTGGTGTGCGTAATATTGAACAAGAAGCGAATGCGGATGCTTCGCTGAAAGATCTGGCAACTTATATGGTAGATATGAGGTCTGGTAATAGTGGAGTTGGACAGTACTCCATCAATGGTACCTCTAAACTGCTGGCCTATGCGCCGGTCAACAATACGGATAGTTGGAGCATCGGTATTGTAGTTCAGGAATCTGACTTTATGGGTGCGGTTTACCGTGCAGCTATCATCATTGGTATTTTGATCGTTGTAGTCGTTTTGATTGGCGTATTTGTTGCGATTCGTATGGCAACTTCGATCGGCAGACCGATTCAGCTTTGCGCAGATCGTATTCACAAGCTGAGCGAAGGTGATCTGAGTTCTCCGGTTCCGGAAATTAAAACCAAAGATGAAACCGGCAGATTGGCGCAACAGACTGTTACCATCGTCAAGAATTTGCAGGACTTGATTGGCGACATTGGTTATCTGCTTGGCGAAATGGCGCGTGGCAATTTCAATGTTCGTTCCCGCGATTACAACTATTACATTGGCGATTACGAGCAGTTATTGTTGCATGTGCGCCATATCAATAAGGAATTGAGCAATACGCTGGCGCAGATCAATACTGCATCGGCACAGGTGTCTGCGGGTGCGGAGCAGGTTTCTTCTGGTGCGCAGTCGTTGGCGCAGGGCGCAACTGAACAGGCAAGTGCAGTGGAAGAGCTTTCGGCAACCATCAATGATATTTCGATGGACAGTCAGAAGACCGCAAAGTTGGCGCTGCAGTCCAAAGAGGCGGCAGATCATGCAGGTGCAGAGCTCACTGCAAGCAATGAATATATTGCAACGCTTGGAAACGCCATGAACAATATTTCGGATTCCTCGCAGGAAATCAGCAAGATCATTGCTACTATCGAGAATATTGCATTCCAGACCAATATTCTGGCACTGAACGCTGCGGTAGAGGCGGCGCGTGCTGGTGCCGCAGGCAAGGGCTTTGCAGTAGTTGCGGATGAGGTTCGCAATCTGGCGCATAAGTCGGATCAGGCAGCTAAGGCTACGAAGGATCTGATTGAGAAATCTATCAACGCGGTTAATGAAGGCGTTGACATGATGCAGAAGGTAAGCGAAGCCGTTGACAGCGTAATGGAATCGGCTGGTGTGGCAGTATCCGGTATGGATGAGGTTGCGGATGCGGTTCAGCGTGAAACTGACTCGATTGTCCAGATCACGCAAGGTATTGACCAGATCTCCAGCGTTTTACAGACCAATTCCGCGACTGCGGAAGAGTCTGCGGCAGCAAGTGAAGAACTTTCCGGTCAGTCTGAGATGCTCAAAAACCTGATCGCTGGCTTCCAGCTGCGGCAGGAGTAAATTCATAAGTGCAGCAAACCCCCGTCAACGATAGACGGGGGTTTGATTTTTTTATCTTATTTTTATTGTGCTTTGGACGATATATTTTCTGTCTCTTATACACATCTCCGAGCCCACGAGACTGCAGCTAAGCTCGTATG
>ERZ1090860.1975-NODE-1980-length-10143-cov-4.312847_pt1 | contig 10143 bp, 6 predicted proteins | sample MGYA00478483_ERZ1090860 | MGnify/ENA primary metagenome ERZ1090860 (study PRJEB33644, sample SAMEA5815741) | chicken gut metagenome | biome: Chicken; feature: Gastrointestinal Tract; material: Caecum | place: Ireland | collected 2019-01-01 | study: A study of the...
TCCTCCAGCAGAGCCGCGGCCTGCCGGCCTCCGGCCTCGTTGTCGGTATTGACGCTGCACACAAACTGGTCCTCCCGCTCGATGGCCACCACGGGGATCGGGAACTGGGACAGCTCCCGGGAGGAAAGGGTATGACTCAGCACGATCATACCCTCGATCTGATAAGAGAGCAGCTCTTTGATATACCGGCGCTCACTCTCCTTGTTGTTGTTGCCGATAAATACCAGAAATTTATAGCCAAAGGTCTCATAGGTGGCCAGGATCTGGTTGAGGACCTCGGAATAATACCGGTGGTAGAACTCGGGGACAATGACGCCGATAAACTCCGTTTTCCCCATGGCCAGGATGCGGGCCACCCGGTTCTCATGATAATCCAGCTTCTCCAGCGCATCCGAGATGATCCGCTGACTCTTCTCCGTCAGGGAATCCGGGTCGTTGAAATACCTGGATATGGTGGTTTTGGATAAATTGGTATATCTGGCAATATCGTCAAAGGTCACTCTTTTTTTCTCTTCCATATCTAGCCCTTCCATCTGCCGGGGTCCCGCGCCGGGATGCTTTGGCACAGCCAAAACACACAACTGGTAAAACCTTGAAGAATCATGCGCGTTTTCTTCTCGAATTTGATCGAATTTCATTATAACAAAGAGGAGAAATGGATGCAATCCCTTGGGCTCGGCGGGTCTGGGTGTAATTGTGCATAATTTCAAGCACTGGAAATGAGGCGGATTTTACAAAATTATTTCCAGCAGGGGAAAAGCATTGACGGAAGCTTACCATGAGGAGTAATATTGTAAAAGAATAACCGGTTCCATTACCGGTTACATAACCGGTTTTTTGTATGTTTTTTGTCAGAAAGTCAACGAAAAGAGGAAACAGGAGGAGAGACAATGAAGAAACACGCACCGACCAGATTCCTTGCGTTGGGTCTTTCGGCCGCTCTGATGACCGGACTGCTGTCCGGATGCAGATTCGGCTTCGCCAGCGACCCGGACGACCCCAACGCGGTGGAAGTGGTGGAGCCCATCGATATGTCGGTGGACACCTTTGAGTACGACCCGTCCCTCAGCGGCACCAGCATCACCCTGCTCAACTCCAAGGCGGAGATCCAGACCGCTCTGGTGGAGATGGCGGCGACCTACGAGGAGAAGTCCGGCGTCCATGTGGAGATCATGCCCGTGACCGACGGCGATTCCCCCTATACCAAGGTGGTCAGCCTGTACAACTCCGGCAATCCCCCCACGCTGTCCATTCTGGACACCACCGATGTCATTGCTCTGGCGGAGGAGAAGGCGGCGGACCTGTCCGATCAGCCCTGGATCGCCGAGGCGGAGGGCTATGTGACCCAGATCAACGGCAAGGTGTACAGCTTCCCCCTCTGTATCGAGGGCCGCGGCATCATCTACCACAAGGAAGTAATCGAGGAGACCCTGGGCGAGAGCTTTGACCCCTCCACCATCCGGACTCAGGACGACTTCGTGGCCCTGCTGGACCGGCTGGTTGCGGCCGGTATGGAGCACCCCGTCTCTCTGGCCATGGAGGACTGGTCCCTGGGCGCCCATCACCTGCAGTACATCTACGAGACCTACGACGGCACCTCCGACGGCGCTGCCGAGTGTATCAACCTCATTAAGGACGGTCAGCTGGATCTGACCACCTATGACCGTATGTCCCAGTTCCTGGATATGTTTGACATCCTGAAGAAGTACAACGTGGCCTACCGGGACCCCCTGGGCGCCGACTATGACGAGATGGCCATTGACTTGGCCGACGGCAAGACGGCTTTCTGGTTCAACGGCAACTGGGCCTGGCCCAACCTGGCCGAGGCCGACGCCGAGGAGGACGACGAGTACGGCTTCCTGCCTTACTTCATGAACAACGACCCCGACGACTTTGTCAACCAGCAGATCCAGGCCTCTCCCTCCAAGCAGATCATGCTGGACGGCATTGTGGCCACGGAGAAGGAGCAGGCCGCGGCCAAGGAGTTTTTGAACTGGATCGTGTTCAGCGAGATCGGCCAGCAGATGCTGGTCAAAACCTGCAAGATCATCCCCCCCTTCCAGAACAACCCCTATGAGCCTTCCGATCCCCTGAGCCGGGATATCTACAGCCGGGTGCATGAGGGCAAGGCCTTCAACGCGTCCGCCATTGTCCCCAACGACCACTGGTCCGTCCTGGGCGCCGCCCTGCAGAAGTATCTGGCCGACAGAAGCGACCGGGCGGAGCTGATCGATTCCATCGTGGCCTACTGGGACGAGCAGCAATAAGGAGGAGCTAGGATGAAAAGAAAAAGCGGAGGAAAAGATTTCTGCGGATTTGCCCTGCCCGGCCTGTTCTGTTTCGCGGCAGTGGTAATCATCCCCTTTATCTACGGCATTTATCTGACCCTGACCGACTGGAACGGCGTCTCCGATACAAAGAACTTCATCGGCGGCGCCAACTTCCTCAGCGTGCTGAAAGACAGCCAGTTCTGGTCCTCCCTACTGCTGACCTTCAAATATGTGGTGGTCGTGGTAGTGGTGGTCAACATTCTGGCCTTTGCCATCGCCTACCTGCTGACCCGTGGCTTTAAGGGCCAGAACTTCTTCCGGGCCGGCTTCTTCACCCCCAACCTGATCGGCGGCCTGGTGCTGGGCTACATCTGGCAGTTCGTGTTCTCCCGCGTGTTCGTGGGCATCGGCGAGGCCACCGGCTGGGAGCTCTTCGGCGCCTCCTGGCTGTCCGACCCCACCCTGGCCTTTGCGGCCCTGGTGTTCGTCTCCGTTTGGCAGCTGTCCGGCTATATGATCCTCATTTATGTGGCCGGCTTCATGGGCCTGAACAAGGACGTGATGGAGGCCGCCAGCATTGACGGCGCCACCGGCTGGACCAAGCTGCGCCACATCATCCTGCCCCTGATGATGTCCTCCATCACCATCTGCCTGTTCCTCACCCTGTCCCGCGCCTTTATGGTGTACGATGTCAACCTGTCCCTGACCGCCGGCGCCCCCTACGGCACCACCGAGATGGCCGCCATGCACGTCTACGAGAAGGCCTTTACCTCCCGTCAGTTCGGCGTGGGCCAGGCCGAGGCTCTGATCCTGTTTGTGATCGTGGCCATCATCAGCGGTATTCAGGTGTACCTGACCAAGAAACGTGAGGTGGATGCGTAATGAATAATTCGACCATCGGCGGCACCAAGCGCAAGGTCGCCAACGCGCTGGCCATGACCGGCATGATCATCATCTTCATCGCCTATATGTTCCCCTTCATCATGGTGGTCATTAACTCCCTGAAGGAAAAGCGGGATATCATCACCGACCCCTTCTCCTGGCTGTTTACCATCAAGGGCCTGTCCTTCGACAACTTTGTGAAGGCCTTTACCCAGATGGACTTCCTCAATGCCTTTAAGAACTCCCTTATCGTCACCGTTTCGGCCACCGTGCTGGTCACCCTGCTGTCCTCCATGCTGGCCTACTACATCGTCCGCCGCAACAACATGATCTCCAAGATCGCCTTTGCCCTGATGGTGGCCTCCATGATCATTCCCTTCCAGGCCATCATGATCCCCCTGGTAAGCATCTACGGCGGCACCCTCAACGTGCTCAACCACCGCATCACCCTGATCTTCATGCACACCGGCTTCTCCATGGCCATGTCGGTGTTCATGTTCCACGGCTTCATCAAGGGCAACATCCCCATCGCCCTGGAGGAGGCGGCCTACATCGACGGCTGCACCCACCGGCAGACCTTCTTCAAGATTGTTTTCCCCCTGCTCAAGCCCATCATCGCCACAATGGTCATCCTCAACTCCCTGGCCTTCTGGAACGACTACCTGCTGCCCTCCCTGGTGCTCACCGACAAGGAGCTGCTCACTCTGCCCCTGTCCACCTACAGCTTCTACGGTACTTATTCCGCCGACTACGGCACCATCATGGCCGGCCTGCTGCTGTGCGTCATCCCCATCCTCATCCTCTATGTGATCCTCCAGAAGCAGATCATCGGCGGCGTTGTTTCCGGCGCAGTCAAATAACAAAAACCGTTCAATTCTACCACAAGGGCCTCTTGCCCTTGTGGTAGAATTTCGGTTATACTGGCTTTCAGCATTGCCCCCAGGGGCTACAGGGAAAGGAGAAAAAGCACACCCATGTGGAAAGATACCCTGCATTTGAAAGCGCCGGGAAACTGGATCAACGATCCCAACGGCTTTATTTATTATCGAGGCGAGTACCACCTTTTTTACCAACACTTCCCCTATGCCCCCCGGTGGGGCACCATGCACTGGGGCCACGCGGTAAGCCGCGACCTGGTCCATTGGGAGCACCTGGGGGTGGCCCTCTACCCCACCAAGAGTTACGATCAGAACGGCGTCTTTTCGGGCAGCGCCTTGGAGCTGGACGGAAAGCTTTGCCTGTACTACTCCGCCGTGCGTTACCTCAAGCAGGACGAGGAGGACATCCACATCCCGCCCGACGACTCCTTCGTGACCAGCCAGGCCATGGTGATCTCCGACGACGGCCGGACCTTTGACAACATGGGAGCCAAGCGTCAGATCATCCCGGTGCTGGCCGGCGAGTCCATAGGCGACCCCAAGGACACCAGAGATCCCAAGGTGTGGGAGCAGGACGGGCTCTATTACATGATCCTGGGCAGCACCTTCCGCAAGGAGCAGGGCAAGGCCCTCTTTTACCGCAGCCGGGACGGAGTACACTGGGACTATGTGAATCAATACGCCTCCCCCGAATTCCGCACCATGCTGGAGTGCCCCGACCTGTTCCGGCTGGGGGAGGAATTTGTGCTCCTGGGCTCCCCCATGGGCGTGACCGAACCGGGGATCGAATACGCCCACCATGCCATGTGGGGACTGGCGGACTTCGACCACCAGACCTGCACCCTCGCCCTTAAGGGACCAATGGAATTTGTGGACTACGGGCTGGACCTCTATGCCCCTCAGACCGCCCTGGACAGCGAGGGCCGGCGGGTGCTGATCGCCTGGATGCGGATGCCCCAGGCGGCGGCTGATCCGGGAGACGGCCGGGGTCCCTGGAACGGCATGATGAGCCTGCCCCGGGTGATGGAGCTGCGGCAGGGCAAGGTCTGCTTTGTCCCCCATCCCAACGTGGAGGCCCTTTTCCGCCCCGTGGAGGGCAACTGGGACCAGGCAATCCGGCAGCGGCCCTTCCGGCTGAAAGCCACCCTCCGGGCCGGGGAGGCCCTGGACGTGTGCGGCTACCGCATTGCCCTGGAGGGCGGGCGGATCGTTACCGACCGCAGTCAGGTGTTCCCCCATCTGCCCAACCATCGGACCACCGCCCAAACCCCGGCGCTGGACGGAGCGGTCTGCCCGCTGGACATCTTTGTGGACGACCATCTGATCGAGGTATTCGTGGACGGCGGGCGCTATGTGGTCAGCCATGTGGTCTACGGATTGAAGGACCGGCTGGAAGGTCCGGTGGAGCAGCTGCTTACCCTCAGGGAGGACGGCTGAGGACCTATTTCAAGGAGAAAGGGAAGGATTATCCATGATGGATATTACCGCCATTGGCGAAGTATTGATCGACCTGACCCAGACTGGGGTCAATGAGCAAAAAGTACCGCTGTTTGCCGCCAACCCCGGCGGCGCCCCTGCCAACGTGGCGGTGGCGGCCGCCCGGCTGGGGGCCAATACCGCGTTTATCGGAAAGGTGGGTCAGGACGGCTTCGGGTCCTATCTGACCCAGGTGCTGGAGGAAAACCGGGTGGACGTGTCCGGCCTGCGGACCGACGAGGCTGCCACCACCATGGCGGTGGTAGCGGTGTCCCACACTGGAGAGCGCTCCTTCCGCTTCGTACGGGGTGCTGACTGCAACCTGAAACCGGAGGAGGTGGACACCGGCCTGATCGCTGGGAGCAAGGTGCTCCACTTCGGCTCAGTGAGCCTGACCGCCGGTCCCGCCCGGGAGGCCACCCTCTTTGCCGCGCAGAGCGCCCGAGAGAAGGGCGTGCTGGTGAGCTACGACCCCAACTACAGAGACGCCCTGTGGAACAGCCAGGCCGAGGCGGTGGAGTGGATGAAGAAGCCCCTGCCCCTGGTGGACGTGCTCAAGTTGTCCGACGAGGAGCTGCCCCTCATCACCGGCACCGGCGACCCGGAGGAGGGCACCCGGCGCCTGGAGGCCGAGGGCATCCGCCTCATTCTTGTGACCCTGGGCGACAAGGGCGCCTTTTACCGCTGGCAGGGCAAGACCGGCCTGGTGCCCGGCGTGGCCACCACCGTGGCCGACACCAACGGCGCCGGGGACACCTTCCTGGGCGCGGTACTCAGCCGTCTGGTGGCCCGGGGGGAGAAGCCTCTGGAGGGACTGGCCGCCCCCGAGCTGGAAGCCATCCTTGCCTTTGCCAACCGGGCGGCCTCCAAGACCTGCTCCCGCAGCGGAGCCATCCCCGCCATGCCCACTCTGGCGGAACTGGAGGAAGGAGGCAACGCCCATGAAGCGTAAGCAGACCAAGCAGACCGCCGCTCCCACCGCCGGACAGACCGACCGGCTGGTGCAGCAGGCGGCGGAGTCTACGGCCCCCAAGGAGGCCAAAAGCAAAAAGGAAACCAAGGCGGCAGACCCTCTGACCCCCGCTCAGGTGGGGATTGGGGAGGACGCCTCCATCTTTGAGCGCCGTCTGGCCCGGCATTACGACGAATTGAAATGGCTCTACTGCGAGCTGTACCACGGCGATCAGGCCGCCTTTGACTACTTCACCCAGATGCTCCGCCGGAGCTGGGAGGAGCGCAAGGCCGACCTGCGGGTCCAGGACGCCCGGCGGGAGTCCGATCCCGACTGGTACCGCCGCCGGGAGCTGCTGGGCATGATGCTCTATACCAACGCCTTCGCCGGTACCCTCAACGGGGTGGCCGAGAAGCTGCCCTATCTGAAGGAGTGCGGGGTGAATTATCTCCACCTGATGCCCCTGCTGGAGAGCCCCAAGGGCCGCAGCGACGGCGGCTACGCCGTCTCCAACTTCCGGAAGGTGCAGCCCGAGCTGGGCACCATGGCCGACCTGGAGCACCTGGCGGATTCCTGCCGGAAGGACGGCATCAGCCTGTGCCTGGACTTTGTGATGAACCACACCAGCGAGGACCACGAGTGGGCCAGAAAGGCCCAGGCTGGAGAGCCGGGTTACCGGGAGCGCTATTTCTTCTATGACAGCTGGGACATCCCCCGGGAATTTGAGAAAACGGTGCCCCAGGTCTTTCCCACCACGGCCCCCGGCAGCTTCACCTGGCTGGACGACTGCAAGCAGGTGGTCATGACCAACTTCTACCCCTACCAGTGGGACCTGAACTACGCCAATCCCATGGTGTTCAACGACATGACGGAGAACCTGCTGTACCTGGCCAACCGAGGCATCGACGTGATCCGGCTGGATGCGGTGCCCTACATCTGGAAGGAGCTGGGCACCGACTGCCGCAACCTGCCCCAGGTCCACACCCTGGTGCGGATGATGCGCATTGTGTGCGAGATCGTCTGCCCCAGCGTGCTGCTGCTGGGCGAGGTGGTGATGGAGCCCGCCAAGGTGGCCCCCTACTTCGGCAGCACCGACAAGCCGGAATGTCATATGCTCTACAACGTGACCACCATGGCCACCACCTGGCACACCCTGGCCACCGCCGACGTGTCCCTGCTCCGCCATCAGGTGGATGCGGTGTGCGCCCTGCCTCGGGACTTTCTGTTCCTCAACTACCTGCGCTGCCACGACGACATCGGCTGGGGCCTGGACTACCCCTGGCTGAAGGAGCACTTCGGCACCAACGAGGTGGCCCACAAGAAATATCTCAACGACTTCTTTACCGGTAAGCTGCCCGGCAGCGACAGCCGGGGCGAGCTGTACAACGACGATCCCCGGCTGGGCGACGCCCGGCTGTGCGGCACCACCGCCTCCCTGTGCGGGGTGGAGGCCGCCGACTATGAGCGGGACCCCTTCAAGCTGGAGCGGGCGGTGTCCTGCGACCTGATGCTCCACGCCTGGATGCTCACCCAGAGCGGCATCCCCGTGCTGTACAGCGGAGACGAGGTGGGGCAGCTCAACGACTACTCCTACCACCACGACGGGGAGAAATGGGACGACAGCCGCTACATTCACCGGGGCAACTTCCAGTGGGATCTGGCCAAAATGCGCCACGATCCCTCCACCCGCCAGGGCAAGCAGTTCATCGGCCTGCGGCGGCTGGAGGAGCTGCGGGCGGCGGAGCCCGCCTTCGACGCCCGGGCGGAGATGTGGACCTTTGACACCGGGGACAGCCGGGTGCTGGGCATCGGCCGGTGGTACCAGGGCCGCAAGCTCATTGCCCTGTTCAATTTCAGCCAGGAATTTGTCACCGTCTCCAACAGGGATCAGGGTCCCTTTGAGGAGCTGATCTACGGCGGGACCTTTGAGGATCTCAGGCAGGTAAAGCTCTACCCCTACGGCTTTGCCTGGTACCTGCACACGGAGGAGTGATATGGTCATGAACAAAGCATGGTGGAAAGAGAGCGTCATCTACCAGATCTACCCCCGCAGCTTCTGCGACTCCAACGGCGACGGCATCGGGGACCTGCCCGGCATCACCAGCAAGCTGGACTACATCAAGGAGCTGGGGGCCAACGTAATCTGGCTCTCCCCCGTCTACCGCTCCCCCAACGACGACAACGGCTACGACATCAGCGACTATCAGGCCATTATGGACGAGTTCGGCACCATGGCCGACTTTGACCGGCTGCTAGCCGAGGCCCACGCCCGGGGTATCAAGATCGTCATGGATCTGGTGGTCAACCACACCTCCGACGAGCACGCCTGGTTTGTGGAGAGCCGCCGGTCCCGGGACAGTGCCAAGCGGGATTTCTATATCTGGCGGGAGGGCAAGGAGGGCAGAGAGCCCAACAACTGGGGCTCCGCCTTCTCCGGCTCCGCCTGGACCTATGACGACGCCACCGGTATGTACTACCTCCACTGCTTTTCCCCCAAGCAGCCCGACCTGAACTGGGACAATCCGGAGGTGCGTAACGCCGTCTTTGACATGATGACCTGGTGGTGCGAAAAGGGCATCGACGGCTTCCGCATGGACGTGATCTCCATGATCTCCAAGCGGGAGGGGCTGCCCGACGTACCCACCGGCGGCGCTCCCTACGGCCCCTGCAACCTGGGCTGCTGCAACGGTCCTCATGTCCACGAGTATCTCCAGGAGATGCGCCAAAAGGTGCTCTCCCGCTACGATCTGCTCACAGTGGGGGAGTGCGCCGGGGTGACCATTGACCAGGCCAAGCAGTACGCCAACGCCCAGGGCACAGAACTCAACATGGTCTTCCAGTTTGAGCATGTGGACTTGGATGGCGGCGACGCCATCATGGGCAAGTGGAGCACCCGGAAGATGGACCTGGTGGCCCTGAAGAAGCTCCTTTCCCGGTGGCAGAACGAGCTGGACGGCGTGGCCTGGAACAGCCTCTATTTCTGCAACCATGACCAGCCTCGTATCGTCTCCCGGCTGGGGGACGATTCTCCCCGGTACCGGGAGATCTCGGCCAAGTGCATTGCCACCTGCCTCCACATGATGCAGGGGACTCCCTATGTCTACCAGGGGGAGGAGCTTGGCATGACCAACGTGCCCTTCGGCCCCATTGACAATTACCGGGATCTGGAGTCCATCAACGCCTACCGGGACCTGACCGCCCGGGGCGTGATGGCCCCGGAGGAACTTTTGAAGGCCATTGCCTACAAGAGCCGGGACAACGCCCGCACCCCCTTCCAGTGGGACGACTCCCCCAATGCCGGCTTTACCACCGGAGACCCCTGGATCATGGTCAACCCCAACTACAAGGAGATCAACGCCAGGGAACAGCTGGAGCGGGCGGATTCTGTCTTCCATTATTACCAGAAGCTCATCGCCCTGCGCCGGGGCTCTCCTGACAGTGACCTCATCGTTTACGGCAGTTATCGTCTGATCCTGCCGGAGGACCCGCAGCTTTTCGCCTACACCCGTACCTTAGAGGGCAGGACCCTTCTCGCCGTCTGCAACCTCTCCGGCCGTCCGGCGGATTTTGTTCCACCGGCGGACCTGGCGGGAGGAAAGGGACGTCTGCTCATTGCAAACTGGGAGGGCGCTCCCGCCGTGCCCACTGCCGTCACCATGGAGCCCTGGCAGGCCGTGGTCTGGGT
>ERZ1090860.1984-NODE-1989-length-10104-cov-7.976018_pt1 | contig 10104 bp, 7 predicted proteins | sample MGYA00478483_ERZ1090860 | MGnify/ENA primary metagenome ERZ1090860 (study PRJEB33644, sample SAMEA5815741) | chicken gut metagenome | biome: Chicken; feature: Gastrointestinal Tract; material: Caecum | place: Ireland | collected 2019-01-01 | study: A study of the...
ATAAAACATCTTGAATTTTTCGTGAATCAACTAACTTCGCGAAAAATTTGAGATGTTTTTTTATGGAAAAGAACACATACTACGCTATCACAGTACGGAAATTCAGCGTCCTTACCACACATCTGGACTGGATGAAAAAGACGCAGGAACTTTATAACGAAATCCTTGGGTTTTATTACAATTTATACCTGGATTTGTTTTTAGGAGAAAATGTTTCTGATGAAAGAACCGGGGATTCCCAGAAGAGGAACGTAAAAAATTCTCCAGGTTCCATGGAAGCCATGCGCGAACTTGAGAAGCTGACAATCGTGGGGCGGGAGAAAAAAGCAGTTCCATATCCTCTTCCCTGGAAGAAAATCCCCCTGTATTTCCGACGGGCAGCGATTAACGGGGCTATAGCAGCAGCCCGAAGTTATCTTTCACGGGCTGAGGCGGTTAGTCAGGAGGGAAGAAAAGATTTTCCAGACCTCAATTCCTGTAAAAAAACTGTCTCACCAATTTCTGATATCCCTGTCCAAAAAGAAAGAACAAAAATATTTACGGAATCCGTCACCTTTTATAAGGGAATGTATAAGGATTTCAATGGAAAAGAGATCACACTGAAGCTCTGGAACGGTTTGTCATGGCAGTGGACAAGATGCAGGCTGAGAGGAAACACCATTCCCGGGGAGGGAAAGATGATGTCTCCGGCTCTGATATTGAAGGATGCCCGTGCAGAACTTCATATCCCGTGGAAATCGCAGGTGTGCGACGGGCGAAGCGCAAAAGAGCGCATGTCCGCAGGGGAAAAGATCTGCTCTGTAGTTTTTACCAATAGAGACGCCTGTGTTGTCTGTTGTATCCAGAATAAAAAAGGAGCTATGGAAAACTGCCTGTTTATAAAAGGTGGAGCAGAATACGCGCATTACTGCAGGGTGATAACAGAGAAGCTGAAAAAATCCCAGAGGTCTTCCGGAGGCGGGAATCATCCGCGGGCGAATATAAAATATTGGGAAAAACTGAAAAATATCAGTGAACATTACGCCCACCAATTCAGCAGACAGGTGATTGATTACTGCGAAGAGCATAATGCGAAAATACTGGTAATGCCTGAATATGATCTCAGCCACAGAAAACTGATTATATGGTCTTCGGGAAACTACTCGCCTATTTCTCTGAGCACGTCTATCCGGCAGAAAATCAAATACAAGGCATGGCAGGCAGGAATCGTGGTGCTGGAGTCACAGCAATATAAAACAAGTTCTGTGTGCAGCGTTTGCGGAGGAACTGTGAAGTTAAAGGGAAGTAGTTTTCGTTGTGAAAACGGACATCAGGGGAACCGTTATTTGAATATGGCCGAGAATCTGGGAAAGAAATGCATTCTTGGCTTTGCCAGTTCAGAGACAAAATAATTATAGCGAAAACAGTCGGGGAACCGCTGTTTTCATAGATAACAGCAGGAAACTGCGGAAACGGCGGTACCTACAGGGCGCCGCCGCTGGGTATGAGCACCGCCCGCCGGAGCCGGAAAAGGCCCCGGGAAGAATGGAGCTGTGAGGCTGCGAGAGTGTTTGAAGTTATAAAAAATGATTATCCACAGTGATTTCGATCATTGAGAAAAAGAATCAAAGGGGAACAACAAGATGAGTTGTGTGGATTTGAGAGGAAAAACGATATTAGTGACCGGTGCGGCCGGGTTTATAGGATCCAACCTGGTAAAACGCCTTTATCAAGATGTGGAGGATGTGACAGTTATCGGCATCGATAACATGAATGACTATTACGATGTGCGATTGAAGGAAGCAAGGCTTTCTGAACTGTCGGAACATCCTTCCTTTATTTTTATAAAGGGCAATATTGCAGATAAAGAACTGATAAGTAAAGTGTTTGAGCAGTACCGGCCTCGGATTATTGTAAACCTTGCAGCACAGGCGGGGGTTCGCTATTCCGTCATTAATCCAGATGCTTATATAGAGTCAAATATGATTGGTTTTTATAATATCCTGGAAGCCTGCAGGCATTCCTATGATGAAGGTCATACTCCTGTAGAACATTTGGTGTATGCGTCCAGTTCATCTGTTTACGGATCCAATAAGAAGATTCCTTATTCTACAGAAGATAAAGTGGATAATCCGGTTTCTCTTTATGCAGCTACGAAGAAATCAAATGAACTGATGGCCCATGCTTATGCGAAGCTGTACAATATTCCGTCTACGGGACTCAGGTTTTTCACAGTGTATGGTCCGGCTGGCCGTCCGGATATGGCATATTTTGGTTTCACAGATAAATTAAAAGCAGGTAAGACAATTCAGATTTTTAACTATGGAAATTGTAAGAGGGATTTTACATATATCGATGATATCGTGACTGGTGTAGAAAAGGTAATGACAAAGGCACCTGACAGAGCAACTGGTGAAGACGGTCTTCCTGTTCCGCCTTACGCTCTCTACAACATTGGAAACAACCATCCAGAAAACCTGCTGGATTTTGTACAGATACTGAGCGAAGAATTGGTAAGGGCAGGCGTGTTACCGGGAAACTATGACTTTGATGCGCATAAGGAACTTGTAGCGATGCAGCCGGGAGATGTGCCGGTAACATATGCTGATACATCGGCATTGGAGCAGGATTTTGGTTTTAAGCCGAGTACTGATTTACGAACCGGTTTAAGAAAATTTGCCGAATGGTACAAAGAATTCTATATGTAGGGCTTCTTTTTCAAGCAGTTAGAAGTATAGGATCCGGGAGGAAAAAAGATTATGAGAGAATTTAAAGATTTGAAGATTGCGGTTGCCGGAACAGGGTACGTGGGCCTTTCGATTGCCACGCTTCTGGCACAGCATCATAGGGTAATGGCTGTTGATATTATTCCTGAGAAGGTTGAACTGATTAATAATAGGAAATCACCGATTCAGGATGAATATATTGAGAAATATTTGGCTGAGAAAGATCTGGATCTGACAGCCACACTGGATGCCATAGAAGCTTATACAGATGCAGATTTTGTGATTATTGCCGCTCCTACGAACTACGACAGCAAGAAGAACTTTTTTGATACTTCTGCCGTAGAGAATGTTATTGAATTGGTTATGAAATATAACCCTGAAGCAATCATGGTAATTAAGAGTACCATTCCGGTTGGTTATACAAAGTCCATCCGGGAAAAAACGAAAAGTAAAAATATAATTTTCAGCCCTGAATTCTTGAGAGAGTCAAAGGCATTGTACGATAATGGCTAGCCTGAATTTTTAGTGGTTTGAAAATGGGCTATAATGACCGTTTTCCACATCAAAAGTGGCTGAATTAGGTGCTTTTGCGTAGAAGGGGTTGGATAGTGATTTCTTCATTGTAAAGCGAAAGTCGGATAGGTCAGTCAGGGTGGCTACCTATTATAAAGCGAAAGTGGGGAGTCTGACTGGGCTTGAGAAACATGAAATTATTCATTTTGGATAGAGGGACGCAGACAGTGATGAGGTTATTATAAAGCGAAAGTTATTACATGAAGAATGATGTCCACACGGTAGGAGGCCTGATAAATCAAGGACTTTTAAGTAATGTTCGTTACATAACAGCGGGTCTGTCCAACCGATATTAGTTGGATGAAAATCGTCTTTTTCCGATTGCTATGTACAAAGGGTGTCTATTCAAATGGGATTATTGAAGCAAATTGAAGTCAATAAAGTATTTAACATTTGAGGTGTCTATCCAAAATGGAATAGTTGTTGGTTATGAACCTAAAATGAACATTTCTAGCATTGATTTGGCAAGATTTTGTACTGCGTTGATTGGACAGACATGACCTGAGAAATAGATATAATGGATTACTTTGGCTGATAGGAAACGGTGGAAATCATGAAGATATTAAGAATATTTGAATGAAATTTCCACAGTGATTTCGATCATAAAAAATATTCCGGCTCTGCCGGACGGAAAGAGGAAGTACGTTATGGATAAGAAGTATACGATTGCTGTAGCTGGAACTGGATATGTGGGATTATCGATTGCCACACTGCTGTCTCAGCATCATAAGGTTTATGCTGTGGATATCGTTCCGGCAAAGATTGATATGGTGAACCAGCGTAAATCACCGATTCAGGATGAATATATCGAAAAATATCTGGCAGAGAAGAACTTGGATTTGACCGCAACGCTTGACGCAGAGATGGCGTATAGTGCTGCGGATTTTGTTATAATCGCGGCACCGACAAATGTCTACTCAACAAACCGTATTGACGTAACATCGTCGAAAAGTGCCTGTTTTGCACATTTTATGGGGTGCTAAAACTAGTTATATTTCACAATTGCATGAACCGAAAACGCCAATAACTTATACAAAACGCTGAACTTTTGACCTCTGCGACACAAAATTGGCACAACTTTTTCGGAAGTTATGAGGAAATGGAGAAAAACAGGGAAAAACAACAAAAATCCATGAGTTTATCATTAACGTCTGAAACTGCTGTTGAGTACACTATCTGACCCGCTAATGACACCTACATCATAACGGTTTGTTGAGTCATGAAAAATAGAGAAAAGCAGATGATTTCTATTTCATAAAACAGCTGTTGAGTAGAGCCTGGATGGTGATGATAAATACGTGTTTTGTGCAGTGAGAGTGAATGATTTGTTCATAACGAACAATGAATGGTGAGAGGTGGATTGAATGATATGTACAGTTTTAACAAAACTCATGCACCGACAGGGTTCGATTCAACAATCCAACACTTAGAAAAAACGTCATTGCAGGGTATACGGGGTTCGACTGTATAAATCAACACTTCGTCTATAGAGGAATAGAGACGAGTGTACTCAACGGATGTTTTATGGAGTAGAAAACATGATTGCTGGGGTAGTTGGATACAACAGTATAAGAAAACACTTAGCCGCGTGAGCGGCATGAGGAAAAAGAAATACTATCTGTGAAGAGCAGATGTGTACATAGATAAAAAACATATTGAGGAGCATAAAATGGGAAAGTACTTTGGAACGGACGGCTTTCGTGGAGAAGCCGGTATTACATTAACAGCAGACCACGCCTATAAGGTTGGACGCTTTTTAGGCTGGTATTACAATGTGCTGCGTGAGCGCAATGGTGACAGTAACCCTGCTCGGATTGTCATCGGTAAGGATACTCGTCGCAGTTCTTATATGTTTGAGTATAGTCTGGTTGCCGGTTTGACAGCATCTGGTGCGGATGCCTATTTGCTCCATGTTACTACCACACCTTCTGTAGCTTATATTGCTCGTGTGGATGACTTTGATTGTGGCATCATGATTTCTGCAAGTCATAATCCGTATTATGACAACGGCATCAAGCTGATTGACTGCTATGGTGAAAAGATGCCAGAAGAAACGCTGCTTCTGGTTGAAGATTATATTGACGGAAAGCTCCACGTGTTTGATAAGGACTGGACGGAATTGCCTTTCGCAAGCCGTGAACATGTTGGTTGCACTGTGGACTATGTGGCAGGTCGTAACCGCTATATGGGTTATCTGATTTCTCTGGGTGTTTATTCTTTCAGAGGTGTTAAGGTTGGTCTGGATTGTGCCAATGGTAGTTCTTGGAATATCGCAAAGTCCGTCTTTGATGCTCTTGGCGCGGATACTTACGTCATTAACAACAAGCCAAACGGTACTAACATCAACAATAATGCAGGTTCTACTCACATCGAGGGTTTGCAGAAGTTTGTTGTTGAGAAGGGCTTGAATGTTGGTTTTGCCTACGATGGCGATGCAGACCGTTGTCTGTGTGTAGATGAGAAAGGCAATGTCATTACAGGTGACCATATTCTGTACATTTATGGTTGCTACATGAAGGAACGAGATAAGCTGTTGACTAACACAGTGGTTACGACTGTCATGTCCAATTTTGGTTTGTACAAGGCATTTGATGAGCAGGGGATCGGTTATGCCAAGACTGCTGTAGGCGACAAGTATGTCTATGAGTACATGGCAAAGAATGGCTGCCGCATCGGTGGCGAGCAGAGTGGTCACATTATCTTCTCCAAGTATGCAAGCACGGGAGACGGTATTCTGACCAGTCTCAAGATGATGGAGGTCATGCTGGCTAAGAAGAAGCCGATGAGTGAACTGGCAGCTCCGCTGAAAATTTATCCGCAGGTGTTAGAGAATGTTCATGTAACTGATAAGAAGACCGCACAGAATGACCCTACTGTGCAAGAATCAGTAAATAAAGTTGCTGAAGCGCTGGGGAATTCCGGCCGCATCCTTGTTCGTGAGTCTGGCACTGAGCCGGTCGTGCGCGTTATGGTGGAAGCACCTGATCACGATACCTGCCAGAAGTATGTTGATGAAGTGGTCAATGTAATCTGCGAAAAAGGGTACAAAATCTAATCATAATACAAATTTGAGGTGTGTTTTATTACAAAATTTGGAGGATAAAACTATGTGTGGAATCGTTGGTTTTACAGGAAACCGACAGGCGGCACCAATCCTGCTGGATGGACTGTCTAAATTGGAATATAGAGGATATGATTCGGCCGGATTGGCTGTTCGTGATGGAGAAAAACTGGCACAAGTTGTAAAAGCAAAAGGCCGTCTGGCTAATTTGATGGAGAAAACAGATAACGGCAATGCACTGAAGGGAACTTGTGGTATCGGACACACCCGTTGGGCAACCCATGGTGAACCGAGCCAGACCAATGCACATCCTCATGTTTCTGGTAATTGTACCCGCTCTGGTTCTGGTGAAGTGGAGTCTGAGGTTGTCGGTGTACATAACGGTATTATTGAGAATTATACGGAGCTGAAAGAAAAGCTACTGAAGCACGGTTATACATTCTATAGCCAGACTGATACGGAAGTAGTCGTTAAATTGGTTGATTACTACTATAAAAAGTACAATCTCGGCCCTATCGATGCTATAGCTAAAACGATGGTTCGTGTCCGTGGTTCCTATGCTCTTGAACTGATGTTCCGCGACTATCCGGGCGAAATTTGGGTGGCTCGTAAGGACAGCCCTATGATCATCGGCATTGCTAACGGTGAGACTTATGTAGCTTCGGATGTTCCGGCAATTCTGAAATATACTCGCAATGTGTACTACATCGGCAACCTTGAATTCGCAAAGCTGACTCCGGGTGAGGCTCAATTCTATGATTTGAACGGCGATGAAATCGAGAAGCAGACCACGGAAATTAAGTGGGATGCAGAGGCGGCTGAAAAAGGTGGCTTTGAGCATTTCATGATGAAAGAAATCCATGAGCAACCGAAAGCAGTTCAGGACACGCTTAACTCTGTGATTAAGAATGATGTAATAGATCTGTCTAGCGTGGAAATTACTGAGGACGAGATTAAGAACTTCGAGCAGATTTATATTGTTGCCTGTGGCTCTGCATGGCATGTGGGAATGGCTGCTCAGTATGTGCTGGAGGATATGGTGGACATTCCGGTGCGTGTGGAACTTGCATCCGAGTTCCGCTATCGGAAGATGCCGCTCAACCAGAAGGCACTGGTGATTGTTGTCAGCCAGTCTGGTGAGACCGCGGACACACTGGCAGCATTGCGTCTTGCAAAAGAAAAGGGCATCACCACAATGGCAATCGTCAATGTGGTGGGCAGTAGCATTGCTCGTGAAGCAGACAAAGTTTTCTACACGCTTGCTGGTCCGGAGATTTCTGTGGCAACGACCAAGGCATACAGCGCCCAGCTTGCCGCTATGTACTGCCTAGCTGTTCAGTTTGCAAAAGTCAGAGAAAAGATTACGGATGAGCAGTATAGCTACTATGTTTCTGAACTGCAGGCAATCCCGGATAAGATGCAGAAGATTCTGGAAGATAATGAACGCATTCAGTGGTTTGCAGCGAAGTATGCCAATGCACATGATGTGTTTTTCGTGGGTCGTGGCATTGATTATGCTGTCTGCTTGGAAGGTAGTTTGAAACTGAAAGAAATCAGCTACATCCATTCCGAGGCATATGCAGCGGGTGAGCTAAAGCATGGCACCATCAGTCTGATCGAGCAGGGAACGTTGGTTATCGGCGTGCTGACTCAGAGCGAGCTGTATGAGAAAACCGTAAGCAATATGCTAGAGTGCAAGAGCCGTGGAGCTTATCTGATGGGGCTGACTACTTATGGCAAGTACGAGATTGAAGATCAAGTGAACTTCACGGTGTATGTGCCAAAGGTGGATGAGTATTTCATCGGAAGTCTGGCTGTGATTCCATTGCAGCTGCTTGGCTATTATGTATCTGTTGCCAAGGGATTGGATGTGGATAAGCCGAGAAATCTTGCAAAGAGTGTAACAGTAGAATGATTTCATAATGTGTTTTTATGGCTGAAAAGCCAATAATTTATATTAATTTTTTGGAGGAATAAAAAATGTCTATGTATGAAAAGTTGATTAATGGTGAAGAAAAGCTTGCTCTGGTTGGTCTGGGCTATGTAGGTATGCCTATTGCAGTCGCTTTTGCTAAAAAAGGATTAAATGTCATTGGATTTGACTTAAATAAAGATAAAATTGAACTGTACAAGTCTGGAATTGATCCGACTAAGGAAGTAGGTGATGAAGTCATTAAAACTACATCTGTTGAATTTACTGCTGATGAACATAAACTTCAGGAAGCAAAATTCCTGATTGTTGCGGTTCCTACTCCTGTAAATATTGACCATACTCCGGATTTGACTCCTGTTATTGGCGCCTCTGAAATTGTTGGCCGTAATTTAACAAAGGGTGCGATTGTCGTTTACGAATCTACGGTGTATCCGGGTTGCACAGAGGATGTATGTATTCCTATCTTGGAAAAAGAGTCTGGTCTTAAGTGCGGTGAGGATTTTAAGATTGGTTACAGCCCTGAGCGCATTAATCCTGGTGATAAGGTTCATCGTCTGGAAAACATCCACAAGATTGTTTCTGGTTGTGATGATGAGTCTTTGAAAGAAATCAAAAATGTATATGACATTGTAATCGAAGTTGGGACTCATCCAGTCTCTAATATGAGAACAGCTGAAGCTGTTAAAGTTGTTGAGAACAGTCAGAGAGATATTAACATTGCATTTATGAATGAACTGGCAATGGTGTTTGATCGTATGGATATTGATACCAACGAAGTGGTTGATGGCATGAATACTAAATGGAATGCGCTTGGATTCCGTCCGGGTCTTGTTGGCGGTCATTGCATCGGTGTTGATCCGTACTACTTTACATATGAAGCGGAAAAGTTGGGGTATCATAGCCAGATTATTCTGAACGGACGAATTGTAAACGACCATATGGGTGCTTTTGTTGCAGATGCAGCTGTTAAACAGATGATTGCTGCCGGTCAAGCCCCGAAAAAGTCTAAAGTTGTAATTCTTGGTTTGACCTTTAAGGAGAACTGCCCTGATACTAGAAATAGCAAGGTAGATGACATTATCAAAGAGTTGAACACCTATGGTATTGAACCTGTTGTTGTAGATCCTTGGGCTAGTGAACGTGACGCAATGCGCGAATATGGTGTCACTCTGACAAAATTAGAAGACGCAAAAAACGCAGATTGTGTGATTGTTGCTGTCGCTCATAATGAATTTAAGGCGTTGAGCTTGAATGATATCAAGGCAATGTTTAAAGCGAGTAGTGATAATGAAAAGGTGTTGATTGATGTAAAGGGTCTTTATAAAGTATCTGATCTTAAGGCATCTGGTATGCGTTTCTGGAGATTGTAATTAATGAGCGAGAAGAAAATAAGGATATGCTTGGCATCATCATCTGGAGGACATTTTGAGCAGTTAATGATGCTTAAGCCCTTAATTGAAAAATATAGTGGATATATCGTTACAGAAAAAATTGGTTACGATGTCAAAGCCGGAGATATACCGGTGAGGTACGTTTTACCAATTAATCGAACGGATAAAACTTTTTTTCTGAAATTTTTTGTAAACATTATAAAATCACTCTTTATTGTTTTATCGGATAGACCAGATTACATCATTTCTACAGGAGCCTTGGCAGCAGTGCCACTAATGGTATGGACGAAGATTTTTGGCGGTAAAGTGATATATATTGAATCATTTGCAAAAATTAACTCGCCTAACCTTTCTGGGAAAATTGCATATAAGTTTGCTGACAGGTTTTATGTACCTGTCTCTTATACACATCTCCGAGCCCACGAGACTGCAGCTAATCTC
>ERZ1090860.1992-NODE-1997-length-10068-cov-23.033057_pt1 | contig 10068 bp, 8 predicted proteins | sample MGYA00478483_ERZ1090860 | MGnify/ENA primary metagenome ERZ1090860 (study PRJEB33644, sample SAMEA5815741) | chicken gut metagenome | biome: Chicken; feature: Gastrointestinal Tract; material: Caecum | place: Ireland | collected 2019-01-01 | study: A study of...
GTCCGCCGGGCGCCACACCCCCCCCCCCCCCATCAAGGGGTCGAAAACGCGGCTTGGGGGGTTGCAAAATAAAAAACCCCGGGGGGGGGAAAAACTGGGGGGGCCCCCCCCGGTTCCGCTGTATGGAATTTACTTGTTCCCCGTGTTGAGGAAGGGGGCCAGGGCGGCGGCCACGCCGCTGATGGCCATGGTCTGGAGCACGATTTTGCCGGGGCCGGTGACCACCGTGTTGAACAGGCCCTCGCCGCCGAACAGCACGTTCTTGACGCCCTTCACCATCTGAATGTCCATGGAGCAGGTGGCGTCCATCATGGCCAGGTTGCCGCTGTCGATGACCATGCTCTCCCCGGCCTGGAGCTCGTACTCCACCGCGGAGCCGTCCAGCTCCACAAAGGCGGTGCCGTGGCCGGACAGCTTCTGCATGATAAAGCCCTCGCCGCCGAACACGCCGGCGCCCAGCTTCTTCTGGAAGAAGATGGACAGCTCCACCCCCTGCTCCGAGGCCAGGAAGCCGCTCTTCTGCACCACCACCGGGTGGGCCGGATCCACCTCAATGGCCCGGATGGAGCCAGGGAAGCTGGAGCCGAAGGCGATCATGCCCGGGCCGCCCTGGGCGGTGTACGTATTCTGGAAAATGGAGTCGCCGGAGAACATGCGTCCGAAGGCCTTGCCGATGCCGCCGGCGCCGGTCTCCATCTTCATGTTGGGGCTCATCCAAACCATGGAACCGCGCTCCGTAATCATGGACTCGCCGCCCTCCAGGTGGCAGACGACTACCGGCAGGGGCTCGCCGAGAATCTCGTATTTCATGCTGGTGCCTCCCTTTTTCAAGATACCACCAGTATATTACGATTTCCGAAGGATAGCAAGCCCTGTATGAAATCTTTACAAACCCTTTTCCGCTGTGCTATGATAAAGCAAACCCACGAAGGAGGCGTCAGACCATGGAACTGACAAGGGAGCAGGCCCTGGAGCTGCTCAAGGAGTACAACAAGGAGCCCTTTCATCTGCGCCACGCCCTGACGGTGGAGGCGGTGATGCGCTGGTTCGCCCAGGAGCTGGGCTATGGCGGAGAGGCGGATTTCTGGGCCGCCGCCGGCCTGCTCCACGACCTGGATTTTGAGCAGTACCCGGAGGAGCACTGCGTCAAGGTGAGGGAGATCATGGAGGCCCGGGGGCTGGAGCCCGCCCTGATCCACGCGGTGGTGAGCCACGGCTGGGGCATGACAGAGGGCGACGCCCAGCCGGAGCACCAGATGGAGAAGGTGCTCTTCGCCGTGGACGAGCTCACCGGCCTCATCGGGGCTGCCGCCCTCATGCGGCCCTCCAAGAGCGTCCAGGACATGGAGCTGTCCAGTTTGAAAAAGAAGTTCAAGGACAAGCGCTTTGCCGCCGGCTGCTCCCGGGAGACCATCCAGCAGGGGGCAGAGCTGCTGGGCTGGGAGCTCAGTGAGCTGCTGGAGCGCACCCTCCAGGCCATGAAGGCCACCGAGGCGGATATTGAGGCCCAGTGCGCGGCGCTGTAGGCGCGTCACAAAAGCGGCCTTGGCCGCTTTTGTGAGAAGGCCGCATAGCGGAAGGGCTTCATTTTCCTGCGAAAAAGTCAGCCCTTCCGCTATGAGAAGGGTCATTTCCGAGGCGCATGTCCCCGGAAATGACGGATTTTCATTTTATTCCGTCATCTGCGGATGACGGAACTCTGCGAGGCTCTCCTTCGCGGGAGGTTTTTCGACAGGCTGAAGGCGCGGTTCCCACAGGAACCGCGCCTTGTTTTCTTATCTTCTCTTCATCTTCTCCGCCCGGAGCACAGCAGGCCCAGCACCGTGCCGACCAGGGCCGGGAGCACCCATCCCAGCCCCACCGCGGCCAGGGGCAGCCCATCCAGGAAGCCAAGGGGCAGCCCCGCATCCCGCAGGGCGAACAGCACGCTGAACACCCCCGTGAACAGCACCGCCACAGGATAGACCCACCGGTGCCCCTCCAGCCGGCGCTGGAAGAAGGACAGGGCGATGAGCACGATGGCCACCGGATAGAGGGCGCCCAGCACCGGCGCCGACACCGCCAGGATCTGGGCCAGCCCCGCGTTGGAGATCACCATGCTCACCACGGCGAAGAGCACCGCCCAGGTGCGGTAGCCCAGCCGGGGGCAGATGCCGTGGAAGTAAGTCCCGCAGGAGCTGATGAGGCCCACGCACACGTTGAAGCAGGCGATCAGGAAAATGGCGGCCAGCAGCACCCGGCCGCCGGTGCCGAACAGCAGGCCCGCCGCGTTGGTCAGGGCCTCCGCCCCGTCGGCGGGGTTGGGCATGGCCCCGCCGGACAGGGCCCCCACATGGGCCAGCATGCAGTACACCGCCAGCAGCAGCACCCCGGCGATCACCCCGGCCCAGGCGGTGGAGCGCACCACCGCCCCCGGCTTCTCCACCCCGCGGGCCCGCAGGTTCACCGCGATGACAATGCCGAAGGCCAGGGCGGCCAGGGTGTCCATGGTCTGATAGCCCTCCAGGAAGCCCCGGACGGCCGGGTGGGTCAGGTACTCGCCGCCGGCCGGGCCGTATCCCTCCAGGGGGTTGAGCAGGCTGGCGGCAAAGGTCACCACGATGAGGCCCACCAGCACGGGGCAGAGGATCTTGCCCAGCCGGTCGGTGAGCTTCTCCGGCCGCAGGGCCAGCGCCAGGGCGGCGGCGAAGAACACCAGGGAGTAAACCAGGCGCAGCAGGGCCACCGGGGCCCCCTCCCCTACAAAGGGGGGCACCGCCATCTCAAAGGAGGTGGTGGCCGTCCGGGGGATGGCCAGGCAGGGGCCGATGGCCAGATAGACCGCCACGGTAAAGGCCCGGGCAAAGGCGGGGTGCACCCGGCCGGCCAGGGCGTCCATGCCGCCGGCCCGGGACACCGCCACCACCCCCAGCACCGGCAGGCCCACGGCGCTGACGGCCAGTCCCGCCACGGCAGGCCAGGTGTGCACCCCCGCCATGGCCCCGATGCCCGACGGGAAAATCAGGTTGCCCGCCCCGAAAAACAGGGAGAACAGGGTCAGGCCCACCAGCAACAGGCCCCTCGCCCCCAGTCTCTTCTCCTCCACAGCTTCACATCCTCTTTATCGCGTTAAAAACAGCGGCAAGCCAAAGGCATGCCGCTGCTTTTCTACGCTAAGTAGTACGTACCAGATTAGCCCTGGGAGATAGCGCCCGTGGGGCAGGTATCGGCGCAGGAACCGCAGTCAATGCAGGAACCGGCATCGATGACGTACTGGCTGTCGCCCTGGGAGATGGCACCCACGGGGCAAGCGCCCTCGCAGGAACCGCAGCTCACGCAGGCGTCGCTGATAACATAGGCCATTGGATACACCTCCAAACACTCAAGCTACAGTCATTGTACCATAACTTTTGAAAATTGCAATGCTAAATTGCCCCGACTGTGGGTATATTTTTTCATGGTGGGAAAAAATAGGATCCGATCAACCGGAGGAGGTGCAGTTTTCCATGGACAGATCCTCGCCATTTCACATGGAGGCCGCCGGGAGCCTGACCCCGGCGCTGGACGGGGCGCCTCGGAGCAGCCCACACCGGCACAGAACAAAGGAGAAGGGGCGTGGCACAGCAGATGAAGCACGTCAAGAAGCACCGGATACGCTTTCCGTGGAGCAGGAACAGACGAGGTGAGGGGGACATGAACGAGACCAGATTTACCGAGCGGGCCCAGGCGGCCCTCCGTCTGGCCCAGGAGGGCTCGGCGGAGCTGGGCCACGGCTACGTGGGCAGCGAGCACCTGCTGCTGGGCCTGGCCCGGGAGGGCAAGGGGGTTGCCGCCAAGGTGCTCCAGGCCGCCGGGGTGGAGCCCGAAGGCCTGAAAGCCGCCATCGCCGGCTTGGTGGGGGTGGGCGCCCCGGGCGGCGCCCCGTCCCAGGGGCTCACCCCCCGGTGCAAGAAGATCATCGAACTCTCCCTGGCGGAGGCGGCCCGGCTGGGCCACCACTATGTGGGCACCGAGCACCTGCTGCTGGGCATCCTCCGGGAGGGGGACGGCGTGGCGGTGCGGGTGCTCACCGGCATGGGGACGGAGCCCCGGCGGCTCCACGCCGACGTGGTGGCCGCCATGGGGGGCGAGGCCTCCCCCTCCCCCTTCCGGGGGAACGGCAAGACCCGGGAGCGGGAGTACGGCGGCGACGCCAGGCTGCTGGAGCAGTTCGCCCGGGATCTCACCCGCCTGGCCGCCGGGGGCATGCTGGATCCGGTGGTGGGCCGGGAGAAGGAGATCAAGCGGGTCATCCAGATCCTCTCCCGCCGGCAGAAGAACAACCCCGCCCTCATCGGCGAGCCCGGCGTGGGCAAGACCGCCGTGGCCGAGGGTCTGGCCCGCCGGATGGTGGCCGGGGACGTGCCCGACGAGCTGCGCTCCAAGCGCCTCATGGCCCTGGATCTCTCCGCCATGGTGGCGGGCACCAAGTACCGGGGGGAATTTGAGGAGCGGGTGAAGAACATCCTGGCCGAGGTGCGCCGGGTGGGCAACATCATCCTCTTCATCGACGAGCTCCACACCATCGTGGGGGCGGGCTCCGCCGAGGGGGCCATCGACGCGGCCAACATCATCAAGCCCGCCCTGGGCCGGGGGGAGCTGCAGATCATCGGCGCCACCACCACCGACGAGTACCGGAAGTATATCGAGAAGGACGCGGCCCTGGAGCGGCGGTTCCAGCCCGTGCTGGTGCCCGAGCCCGACCAGGACACCGCCCGGGCCATCCTCCGGGGCCTGCGGGATCGGTACGAGGCCCACCACCGCCTCCAGATCACCGACGGGGCCATCGACGCCGCCGTGGCCCTCTCCACCCGGTACATCGGGGACCGCCGCCTGCCCGACAAGGCCATCGACCTCATCGACGAGGCCGCCTCCCGGGTGCGGATGGAGCGGCTGGGCACCCCGCCGGAGCTGCGCACCCTGGAGGAGAAGGTGGCGGAGGCCCGCCGGGAGAAGGAGGAGGCCATCCGGGGCCAGGACTTTGAGAAGGCCGCCATGCTCCGGGACGCGGAGGAGGACTTCCGCAGGGAGCTGGAGCGGGAGAAGGCCGCCTGGCGCTCCGGCCAGAACACCGGGGCGGTCACCGCCGAGGACGTGGCCGCCGTGGTGTCCGGCTGGACGGGGGTGCCCGTCACCACCCTCACCCAGGCGGAGAGCCAGCGGCTGCTCCACCTGGAGGACGCCCTCCACCGGCGGGTGGTGGGCCAGGAGGAGGCGGTGAAGGCGGTGGCCCGGGCCGTCCGCCGGGGCCGGGTGGGCCTGAAGGATCCAGACCGGCCCACGGGCTGCTTCCTCTTCCTGGGGCCCACCGGTGTGGGCAAGACGGAGCTGTGCAAGGCCCTGGCCGAGGCCCTGTTCGGCAGTGAGGAGGCCCTGCTCCGCTTCGACATGTCCGAGTATATGGAGAAGCACACCGTCTCCCGGCTCATCGGCTCGCCGCCGGGCTACGTGGGCCACGAGGAGGGGGGCCAGCTCACCGAGAAGGTGCGCCGGCGGCCCTACTGCGTGGTGCTCTTCGACGAGATTGAGAAGGCCCACCCGGATGTGTGGGGCATCCTGCTCCAGATCATGGAGGACGGGGTGGTCACCGACGCCCAGGGCCGCAAGGCCGATTTCAAAAACGCCGTGGTGGTGCTCACCTCCAACGTGGGGGCGGCGCGCATCACCGCCAGGGGCTCCAGGCTGGGCTTCTCCGCCGCCGAGCGGAAGGACGGCGAGACCCGCCCCCTGGAGGAGCTGAGGGCCGCCGTCCTGGAGGATCTGAAGAAGGTGTTCCGGCCGGAGTTCCTCAACCGGCTGGACGAGACCATCGTGTTCACCCAGCTGGGCCGGCCGGAAATCCAGGCCATCGCCCGGCGGATGCTGGAGCGGGTGGGAGAGCGGATGCGCGCCCTGGGTGTCACCCTCCGCTTCACCGACGCCGCCCTGGCGGTGCTGGCCGACCAGGGCTTCGACCCGGACTACGGCGCCCGCCCCCTGCGGCGCACCATCCGCGCCCAGTTGGAGGACGTGGCCGCCGAAAAGCTGCTCAGCGGGGCCGTCCAGGCCGGGGACACCGTCCTGGTGGACGGCTCGGAGGGCGCCCTGCGCCTGGAGATCCCCCCTGCCGCCGTCCAGGCTCTCAATACAAAGGAGGAACCCACATGAATCTGACCCGTATACTCCCCCTGGCGCTCTCCCTGGCCCTGCTGGCCGGGTGCTCCGGCAGGGACAAGCCCGCCCTCTCCGCCGAGGCGCGCACCCAGCTCTATGAAACCGCCATCGAGGACGCCCGGGACGCCGAGACCAACGACGCCCTGCCCGTCCTGTCCGACAAGGCCGACGAGCAGCTCCCCCTCTATCTGGATCTCATGGGCCTGACCCCCGACGACGTGGACGCCTTCGCCCTGTCTGCCTCCCTCATGAACGTGCGGGCCTACGGCATCGCCGCCGTCTACCCCGCCCAGGGGAGGGAGACCGCCGTGCGGGAGGGGCTGGAGGGCTTTATCGACCGGCAGAAGCAGAGCTTTGAACAGTATCTGGCCGACCAGTACGACATCGCCTCCAACGCCCGGCTGGAGACCCTGGAGGACGGCACCGTCCTGCTGGTCATGTGTCAGGATCAGGACGCGGTCTTTGACGCCATCCGGGACGCTATCCTGGCGGCATAAATGGGGGCGGGCATTCACCCGCCCCCTTCCCTTACATATGTCCTTGGCGCACCGCTCAGGACAGCTCCAGCTTTTTCGACGCCAGCCTGTACACCTGCAGCAGATTTTCCCCCTCAACGGGGATCTTCTCCTCCAGGCTCCTCCACACGGCGCTCCCCTCCTCTTGTATTTTTCCAGTATAGCACAGGCCCCCGCAATTTCAAGGCTTGCGGACGGGGCCGGCAGGGATTATAATGGGGCGGAACGTGATTCTTCCTGTACTGGAGGTCTTTGTATGCAAGCGCGCGCAAGCGGCGTCCTGCTCCCCGTATTTTCCCTGCCGGGGCCCTACGGCGTCGGCACCTTCGGCACCCCCGCCCGGGAGTTTGTGGACTTTCTGGCGGCGGGGGGCCAGAAGTTCTGGCAGATTCTCCCCCTGGTGCCCCCCGGCGGGGGCAACTCCCCCTACATGTCCCCCTCCTCCTTCGCCGGCAACCCCCTCTTCCTGGATCTGGACGAGCTGGCGGAGGAGGGCCTGCTCACCGCGGAGGAGCTGGACTCCGCCCGGCGGGACAACCCCGACCGTGTGGACTATCCCTGGCTCCTGGAGACCCGGATCCCCCTGCTGCGGAAGGCCTGGGCGCGGGGCAGGGCCCGCTATGCCCGGGAGCTGGCGGAGTTCCTGGAGGCGGAGCGGAGCTGGCTGCCCGACTACGCCCTGTTCCTGGCCCTGCGGGACAGGTTCGACGGAAAGCCGCTGGCCGACTGGCCCGACGAGCTCCGGCTGCGGAAGCAGTCCGCCCTGGAAAAGGCCCGGGCGGAGCTGAAGGAGGCGTGCGATTTTCACGCCTTCCTCCAGCTGCTCTTCTTCCGCCAGTGGACGGCGGTGAAGGCCTACGCCAACGGGAAGGGCATCTCCATCATCGGGGATCTGCCCATCTACGTCTCCCCCGACAGCGCCGAGGTGTGGGCCCGGCCGGAGCTGTTCCAGCTCAAAGAGGACATGACCCCCGCCGGGGTGGCCGGGGTGCCCCCCGACGCCTTCTCCGACAAGGGCCAGCACTGGGGCAACCCCCTCTACGACTGGGACTACCACCGGAAGACCGGCTTTGCCTGGTGGCGCAGCCGGGCGGTTCACCTGGCCCGGCTGTACGACGTGGTGCGCATCGACCACTTCCGGGGCTTCCACACCTACTGGTGCATCCCCGACGGGGCGGAGGACGCCCGGGAGGGGCACTGGGAAAAGGGCCCCGGCATGGAGCTGGTGGAGGTGCTGCGCGCCGTCCCCGGGCTGGCGCTGATCGCCGAGGATCTGGGGGATCTGGACGAAAACGCCCTCCGCTTCATCGCGGAGAGCGGCCTGCCCGGTATGAAGGTGCTGGTCTACGCCTTTGATCCCAACGGGGAGAGCGCCTATCTCCCCCACAACTGCCCCCGGGACGCGGTGATGTACACCGGCACCCACGATACCCCCACCTTTGTCCAGTGGCTGTTTTCCCTGGCCTCACCCGCGGAGTGGGACTTCGCCTCGGACTACCTGCGCCTGCGGGAGGACGAGGGCTTCGGCTGGGGCGCGGTGTGCGGGGCCTGGATGTCCCCCTGCCGCCTGGCTATCGCCCCTCTGCAGGATCTGCTGGGCCTGGGGGCCGACGCCCGGGTCAATGCCCCCGGCACCTCCGGCGCCCTGAACTGGAGCTGGCGTGTGCGGCGGGAGGCCCTCAACCCCGACGTATCCGGCCGCCTGGCCCGGATCACCCGCACCTACCGCCGGTAACGCCCAAGAAAACGTGCCCGCCGCAGAACTGCGGCGGGCACGTTTTTGCTCGGTCAAACCTGTCTCAGGCGTTGACGGACTCCACCAGGGCGTCGGCCAGGGCGTCCAGCTCCACGGCCTTGTCGTCCCCCAGGGAGGAGGCCATGCTCAGGCGCTCGTTGAGCACCGTCATGTTCTTCATCTCCTCATCGATGAACTTCTGCATCAGATCCCCGGACTTGCAGGCCCAGGAGCCGTTCTCGATGAGGGCGAAGGTGCGGTTCTGGAGGTTGAGGGCCTTCATGTCCTCCAGGAAGCTCTTCATCACCGGATAGATGCCCAGGTTGTAGGTGACGGAGGCCAGCACGATGTGGCTGTACTTCCACGCCTCGGCGATCAGGTAGGACACGTGGGTGTTGGACACGTCGTACACCGCCACGTTGGTGACGCCCTTCTCGCACAGCCTGGCGGCCAGGGCCTGGGCGGCGGCCTCGGTGTTGCCGTACATGGAGGCGTAGGCGATCATGACGCCCTTCTCCTCCGGCTCGTAGCGGCTCCACTTGTCGTACTTGTCGATGAAGTAGCCCAGATCCTTGCGCCACACGGGCCCGTGGAGGGGGCAGATGTACTTGATCTGATCCAGGATGCCGCCGGCCTTTTTCAGCAGCAGCTGGATGTGGGGGCCGTACTTGCCCACGATGTTGGTGAGGTAGCGGCGGGCCTCGTCGATCCAGTCCCGGTCGAAGTTGACCTCGTCGGCGAAGAGCTTGCCGTCCAGGGCGATGAAGGAGCCGAAGGCGTCGGCGGAGAAGAGGGCGCCGTTGGTGGTGTCAAAGGTGACCATGGCCTCGGGCCAGTGTACCATGGGGGCGCCCACAAAGGCCACGGTGTGCCTGCCGAAGCAGTGGGTGTCCCCCTCGGCCACGATGCGGCACTCGTGCTCGTCGGGATGGAAGCCGAACTGCCGCATGAGCATGAAGGACTTCTCGGTGGAGATCACCTTCACCTTGGGGTAGCGGCGGAGGATCTGCTCCACGCTGGCGCCGTGGTCGGGCTCCATGTGGTTGACCACCAGCCAGTCCAGGGGCTTGTCGCCCAGCAGGTGATCCAGGTTCTCCTGGAGCTGCCGGTAGGCAGACCAGTCCACGGTATCGAAGAGCACGGACTGTTCGTCCAGCAGCAGGTAGGCATTGTAGCTGACCCCCTTGGGGATGGGGTGGATGTTCTCAAACAGGTGGAGCCGGTGGTCGTTGGCCCCCACCCAGTACAGATCGTCGGTTACCTTGCGCACGCAATACATAATCTTCCTCCTTGTCTGTCATGCTTCGGCGGCTCCGCGACGGCACACTGCTTGCCGCTCCGCGAAAAATCCGCTTCGCCCTTCGGGCGTACGCCTGTTTTTTTCGTCTGCGCGGCGCGCTGTGTGCCTGCTCCGCACGCCATCCGCACTTCCTTTACGCCTCGATGAACTGATCCTTGCCCTCAGCGCACTCGGGGCAGACCCAGTCCTCGGGCAGCTTCTCAAACAGGGTGCCGGGGGCGATCTCCGCATCCTCGTCGCCCACCTCGGGGATGTACTCGTAGCCGCAGCCGCCGCAGACGTACCGCTTGCCGATGGGCTCGGGCTTGGGGGCGGGGGGCCGCTTCATCTTGACCATGGGCGGCGCG
>ERZ1090860.1998-NODE-2003-length-10057-cov-9.482304_pt1 | contig 10057 bp, 10 predicted proteins | sample MGYA00478483_ERZ1090860 | MGnify/ENA primary metagenome ERZ1090860 (study PRJEB33644, sample SAMEA5815741) | chicken gut metagenome | biome: Chicken; feature: Gastrointestinal Tract; material: Caecum | place: Ireland | collected 2019-01-01 | study: A study of...
CAGACTGTTAATCTGAAAGGAGTTAACTATTATGAAGAAGTATGTATGCGAACCATGCGGATATGTATATGATCCTGAGATCGGCGATCCGGACAACGGTATCGAGCCGGGTACAGCATTTGAAGACCTTCCTGAAGATTGGGTATGCCCGGTCTGCGGAGTAGGCAAAGAGGAATTTGTACCGGAAGATTAAAATCCGGGGAAGGGTGCCGAAAGCAAGCTGCTTTTGACACCTTTCTTCTTTTCGGAATATAGACAAGGGGTTTGGCATGGCAAAATCACACAATCAGAAAATAAAAATTCTAATTTTGGAAAAACTGCTGAGCGGTACCGGGGAACATAAGGTGGTGACGATGCAGGAAATCCTGGATAATCTGGGCCAGTACGGCATCAGCGCGGAACGTAAAAGTATTTATGACGATATGGAAGCGCTGAGGGATTTCGGATACGACATTCAATATAAAAGGGGACGGACTGGCGGCTATTACCTGCAGCCGAAGGCTGAGGAAAAGACCGGAGAGGACGCCACAGAAAACGGCGAAGCCGGAACGATCTGCCAGAGCGGCGCCGAGGACACGGCAAAAAGCCGGACAGAGGAAAGCGGCGGAAATTCCAGCGTAAGAAGCGAAGAAATTTCAGAAGCAGGAAAAACCATGAAGCTTCTCTGCAAAAAAGAAAGAGAAGAGGAGATCAGGGAATATTTCGGCAGCATAGGAAAGTATAAGATAAAAACATCGGGGCAGTTATCCGTAGCGGCGCCCCAGATATCCGGACCGTATTTTTTTGGGTGGCTGACCTCAATGGGGCAGGATGTACATATTGTAAAACCGAAGAAAATAGCGTCTGCCTATCGTGATTATCTGAAAACCCTGGCGAAGGACTATAAAGGACTGTAGACAGAAAGGACAGAAACATGAAAAAAAGGACCGCAGGTATTTTATTGGGAATCATCATTGCTTCCGTCTCTCTGGCCGGCTGCGGTGAAAATGAAGCGACAGAAGCAGCCAGCGAAAGCGCCCAGACAGAGGGCGAAGGTTCCGGAGAGATTACGGAAGACGGTGAGAAAACAGAGGATGCCAGTGTAAACGGAGACAAAAAAACGGAAAAAAACCAGGAAGAAAAGAAGGAAAATGATGAAGCAGATTCCGATGGTAAGACGGAAGAAGAGCCGGAAGAGACAGAGGATGAAGAAGAGGCTCTGAAGGTTGCGGTACTGCTTCCCAATGAGGACGAATGGTCTGTGGATGCGGAGGCTCTGGAGAGTAATCTCGAGGAAGACGGTTATGAACCGTTTATTGATTACGCAGAGGGAGACGTATCCAGACAGGTGTCCCAGATCCAGGAACTGACAGAAGAAAAGGTGGCTGCATTTATTATAGCGCCTGTGGATCCTTATGGGCTTCCTGATGTCCTTGCCGATGTGAAAGAAGCGGATATTCCTGTATTCTCCTATGACGAGCTGATTATGGATACGAACGCTGTAAATTATTATACTGCTTTCGGGGGACGCCAGGTAGGACGCCAGATCGGCAAAGAGATTGTGGAACGTCAGGATCTGGATAAAGTCAGAGAGGAGAAAGGCTCCAGAACCATAGAATTTTTTATGGGATCTCTGGATGATTCCCAGGCGCTGTTTTTGTACAACGGGCTGATGGAGGTGCTTCAGCCTTATCTGGATGACGGAACTCTGGAATGTCCTTCCGGAAAAATTTCTTTTGACGATACCGGTCTTCTGCGCTGGAGCGGCAGTCTGGCGGAAAGCAGGATGCAGGAAACACTGGAAGAGTATTATGAGACCGGAGAAGTTCCCGACATTATCTGTACAGGGTTTGACGAGGCTGCTCTGCAGATCGGCTCTGTCCTGGATCAGCAGGGGATTGCCGTCGGCAGTGAAGAGTGGCCGATGATCACAGGAGTCGGCTGCGACGCGGAGGCAGTGAAGAGTATTGCTTCAGGAAGGATGAGCTTCAGTATTTTTATGGATCCAAGAGAAATGGCGGCGCGGTGCGAGGATATGGTAGACGCCTATCTTGTGCGGGAGGAGGATCCAGAGGCCGAGGAGCCGGAAGTAAACGACTATGAATCTTATGATAATGGAGTGAAGATTGTAGGCGCGTACCTCTGTGAATCCCAGGTTGTTGACGCGGATAATTACGAAATCCTGATCGATAACGGCTATTATACAGAAGATGAGGTGACTCCGGAGGCAACGCCAACCCCGGAACCGTCGCCGACGCCGGAGCCAACGGCGACGCCAAAGGCAACGTCAACACCGGAACCAACGGCAACGCCGAAAGCGACGTCCACGCCGGAGCCTACAGCAACGCCGAAAGCAGAGTCAATGGCGGATGAAGAAGAGCCAAGCCCAACGCCTGAAGAGGAGGCGCCGGAACGGACAAGACTTACGATGGCAGATGAAAAGAATGAAAAATAAAAGACAATAGAAACAGCCCGGAAAGGCCTGAGAGTCGGACTTTCCGGGCTGATATTGTAATCTGATGCAGATTTTACGGATTGCTGAAGCTGGAGAACTTCTGGGAAGATCAGTCTTCCCGGAAGGTCAGTGAATCGTCTGTCATAGAATCGATAATTGCGAGAGATTCAAGGCGGACACCCATATCCCGGATCTTCTTTCCGCCGTCCTGAAAGCCTTTTTCAATAACAATGCCGGCTCCCTCAAGAGTAGCGCCGGATTCCTTTACAATTTCGATCAGTCCCAGAAGGGCGCAGCCATTGGCAAGAAAATCGTCGATCAGGAGAACATGATCATCCGGTCCCAGAAACTTTTTGGATAAAATCACATCATATACCTTTTTGTGTGTGAAGGATTCTACTTTAGAGCAGTACATTTCTCCGTCTAGATTCAGGCTCTGGGCTTTTTTGGCAAAAACAACTGGAACATGAAAATACTGAGCTGCGATACAGGCAATCCCGATACCGGAAGCCTCGATAGTTAAGATCTTTGTGACAGGACAGTCTGAGAAACGGGCTTTAAATTCTTTGCCGATTTCGTTGATAAGCGTAATGTCCATCTGATGATTCAGAAAACTGTCTACTTTCAGAATATTTCCCGGTTTTACGATTCCATCTTTCAGAATACGGTCTTTTAAAAGCTGCATAGCGTGTCTCCTTTGGTCTGTTTACGTTCTAAGGTATATCTACTATACGCTATTCTAATAGGAAGTTCAATTCTTTTCGACAAATTTCTGCAAGTTTTTTGCGGAGGAAGAATCTGGAAATCTTGTGCCAGGCGGCGTTGCATTGGCCGGAAAGGTCTGGTACAATGAAAAAAACGAGAAAAGAGGCTGACAATAATGGAACACAGATATATTGTAGACGCCAGAGGCGAGCAGTGCCCGGTTCCTGTCATAAAAACAAAAAAAGTCCTGGACAGTATTGAGGGCGAAGCTGTAATTACAGTGCTGGTGGATAACGAGACCGCAGTTCAGAATCTTACAAGAATGGGGAGAAACGCAGGCGCCGGGGTGATATCCAAAAGACTGGGAGAGCATGAGTTTCAGGTTATTTTTACTGTAAACGGAGCCGTCCATCAAGATGCTTCGGAAGCGGAGCAAAATACAGAAGCTGTGAAACCGGAAGAAAACCTGGTAGTGGCAGTGGATACGGCTGTGATGGGACATGGAAACAAAGAACTTGGAAAGGTGCTGATGAAGGGTTTTCTTTTTGCGGTGACACAGCTTGAAAAACTTCCAACAACGATGCTCTTTTATAACGGAGGCGTACTGCTGACAACAGAAGGTTCAGATTCCATTGAGGATCTGAAAAAACTGGAAGCACAGGGCGTAGAGATCAAAAGCTGCGGTACCTGTCTGAATTATTATGGAATTTCAGATAAACTGAAGGTGGGAGAAGTGACGAACATGTATGATATTGTGGAGACGCTTGCCGCGGCGTCAAAAGTAATAAAGCCATGATCGTCAAAACAGAAAGGTGGATTCTTACCTTTTACAGCGTCAGCGGAGCTATGGCTGTGGAAAGGTTCTGTAAGACCAAGGGACTTCCGGGACGTCTTCTTCCGGTGCCGCGGGAAATTTCCGCAAGCTGCGGACTTGCCTGGGCGGTTCCGGCTGAAGAGAAGGACAGGCTGTCGGAAGTTATGAAAAATTTTCCGGAGGAAATAGAAGGCGCATATCAGGTAAAGCTGTAAGAAGAAAAGAGTGATGAAAATGAAAGAATATGAAGTGATCTGGGAAATATTTAATAAATGTCCCAGAAATCAGATGCGGGATGTATTTGTGGAGGAAGTGGAAATCGAAAATCCGGAGGAATATATAAAGAAAAAATTCCAGGGAAAAGACGTATCCTATGAAAAGACGGTGCTGGAAGATGGAACGGTGATCTTTGATATTCTTACATCCCAGATAAAACAGAGATGCTCCTTTACAGAAATTTAGATGCTGTGCTATAATGACATCTGTGCGGCGGAAAGGAGAAACCATGAGCGAAATAAATGAAAAACATCATCACAGCCATGCACAGACGAAGGCTGTACTTAACCGCCTTTCCAGGGCTATTGGCCATCTGGAATCCATCAAACGTATGGTAGAAGACGGACGGGACTGTTCTGAGGTTCTGATCCAGCTTTCGGCAGTGAAATCCGCCATTAATAATACAGGAAAGATCATTCTCCAGGATCATATCGAACACTGTATCGTGGATGCCGTAGAGCATGGAGACAGGGACGCGATCAAGGAACTGGAGAAGGCGATCGACAGATTTATGAAATAAGATTTTATACCTGAACGGAGACACAGCGAAGAAACAGAATATGTGCCGATGTCAGATAAATAAAGATATCAGAAGGAGAAGTAAAATGGCAAAAGAATGTAACAGTACTACATGTGACAAGTCAAGCTGTGAAGGCTGCTCACAGAAAAATAAGCCTCAGGATCTGAGAGCCGCGGCCAACGCTTTGTCCGCTGTGAAGCATGTTGTGGGAATTGTCAGCGGAAAAGGCGGCGTGGGAAAATCTTTTGTAACGGCGTCTCTGGCAAACCGTATGGCGGCAAAGGGAATGAGAGTCGGCATTCTCGACGCGGATATCACCGGGCCGTCTATTCCGAAAATGTACGGCCTTACGGGCGCGGCTCAGGCAGATGATAACGGCATTTATCCTATGGAAACAGAGAATGGGATCAAAGTAATTTCCATCAACCTTATGCTTCCTACCGAGGATACGCCGGTAATCTGGAGAGGGCCGATCCTGGCGAACATGGTAAAACAGTTCTGGACAGATGTGGTATGGGGACCGCTTGATTATCTTTTTGTGGATATGCCTCCGGGAACAGGCGACGTTCCGCTTACAGTATTCCAGTCCCTCCCGGTGGATGGAATCGTGATCGTAAGCTCTCCTCAGGATCTTGTGCGGATGATCGTGAAAAAGGCGTATAATATGGCGGAAATGATGAAAATCCCGGTCCTTGGGATCGTAGAGAACTACAGCTATGTAAAATGTCCCGACTGCGGAAAAGAGATCAAAGTCTTTGGCGAGAGCCATATTGACGAGATCGCAGAAGAACTGAAGGTTCCGGTCTTAGGAAAAATGCCTGTGGAGGCGCAGTTTGCTGAAAAGGCAGACCAGGGGCTGTTCCATCAGGTGACAAATATTTATCTGGAAGGGGCAGAGAATTATCTTCCCGCTTAAGCGCCGCTTTTGACGCGGTATTCAATAAAAAACAAGCTCTCAAAATACAAGGGCCGACAGGCCGGACAGAGAAAGGAGTTTCTTATGAGTAACGTAAGACGCGTTTATGTAGAAAAGAAACCTGCCTATGCCGTTGAGGCAAAAGAACTGAAGCATGAAATAAGCAGCTATCTGGGAATTCAGGCAGTTTCCGCTGTAAGAGTGCTGATCCGCTATGACGTGGAGAACATTTCCGACGAGGTTTTTGAAAAAGCCTGCAGAACAGTATTTGCAGAGCCTCCTGTAGATGAACTTTTCCTGGAAAAATTTGACGCGGCGGAGGACGCCAGAATTTTTTCTGTGGAGTATCTTCCCGGACAGTTTGACCAGAGGGCAGATTCAGCAGTACAGTGCGTACAGTTCCTGGACGAAAATGCGCAGCCGATCATCCGCTCCGCTACCACTTATGTAATAGAAGGAAAAGTAACTGACGAAGAATTTGAAGCGATCAAGCATCACTGCATCAACCCGGTGGACTCCCGTGAAACAGGTATGGAAAAGCCGGAAACGCTGGTGACAGTTTTCCCGGAGCCGGAGGATGTAAAGGTTCTTGAAGGCTTTAAGGATATGCCGGAGGAAGAACTGAAAAAGCTTTATGATTCTCTGAACCTGGCGATGACTTTTCGTGATTTTCTCCATATCCAGAATTATTTCAGAGGAGAGGAAAAGCGCGATCCTTCCATGACGGAGATCCGTGTTCTGGATACTTACTGGTCTGATCACTGCCGTCATACGACTTTTTCTACAGAACTTACAGATGTGAAGTTTGACGAAGGCGATTACAGAGAACCTATCGAAAATACTTACCGTCAATACCTGAAGGACAGAGAAGAACTGTACAGAGGACGCAGCGACAAGTTTGTCTGCCTGATGGATCTGGCTCTGACCGCAATGAAAAAACTGAAGGCGGAGGGTAAACTTCAGGATCAGGAGGAGTCTGACGAGATCAACGCCTGCAGTATCGTAGTTCCGGTGGACGTGGACGGAAAAGAAGAGGAATGGCTCATCAATTTCAAGAATGAGACGCACAATCATCCTACTGAGATCGAGCCTTTCGGCGGAGCGGCGACCTGTCTTGGCGGAGCCATCCGCGACCCGCTTTCTGGAAGAACATATGTATATCAGGCAATGCGTGTGACCGGGGCGGCCGATCCCACAGTTTCCGTGAAAGAAACTTTAAAGGGCAAGCTTCCTCAGAAAAAGCTGGTGCGCGGAGCTGCCCACGGGTACAGCTCCTATGGAAACCAGATTGGTCTTGCCACCGGCTATGTAAAAGAAATCTATCATCCGGATTATGTGGCGAAACGTATGGAGATCGGCGCAGTTCTGGGCGCGGCTCCCAGACGCGCGGTAATCCGTGAAAATTCTGATCCGGGAGATATTATTATCCTGCTGGGAGGACGTACCGGACGAGACGGGATCGGCGGCGCTACAGGCTCTTCAAAAGTGCATACAGAGGCGTCTATCGAGGTCTGCGGCGCAGAGGTACAGAAAGGAAACGCTCCTACTGAGAGAAAAATACAGAGAATGTTCCGCAGAGAAGAAGTCAGCCACATTATCAAAAAGTGCAACGATTTCGGAGCAGGCGGCGTTTCTGTGGCAATCGGCGAGCTGGCGGACGGCCTTCGCGTAAATCTCGACAAAGTTCCGAAGAAATACGCGGGTCTGGACGGAACAGAGATCGCTATTTCCGAATCTCAGGAGCGTATGGCTGTGGTTGTGGATCCGAAAGACGTGGATACCTTCCTGAACTATGCGAATGAGGAGAATCTGGAGGCCGTTCCTGTAGCTGTCGTTACAGAAGAGCCCAGACTGGTCCTTGTATGGAGAGATAAAGAAATCGTTAATATTTCCCGCGCTTTCCTGGATACCAACGGCGCTCATCAGGAAACCGCTGTGGAAGTGGAGATTCCGAACCGCGAAGGATGTATGCTCACAGAGCGTAAAGATGTGCCGGATGTGAGAGAGAAATGGCTGGAAACACTGGCTGATCTGAACGTATGCTCCCAGAAGGGCCTTGTGGAAATGTTCGACGGCTCTATCGGAGCGGCCAGCGTACTGATGCCCTACGGCGGCAAATATCAGATGACAGAGACGCAGGCCATGGTTGCCAAGGTTCCTGTATTAAAGGGAAATACAAATACAGTAACAATGATGAGCTACGGCTTTGACCCCTATCTTTCTTCCTGGAGCCCCTATCACGGAGCCGCGTACGCAGTGACAGAATCTGTTGCCAGAATCGTGGCTACCGGAGGAGATTACCGTAAGATCCGGTTTACGTTCCAGGAATACTTCCGCCGGATGACGGAGGATCCGAAGCGATGGAGCCAGCCTTTCGCAGCTCTTTTGGGCGCTTATGCCGCACAGCTTGGATTCGGGCTTCCTTCTATCGGAGGAAAGGACAGTATGTCAGGAACCTTTAACGACATTGATGTTCCGCCTACGCTTGTATCCTTTGCCGTAGACACGGGAAAACTTCAGGATGTGATCACTCCGGAGTTCAAAAAAGCCGGAAGCAAACTGGTATGGCTCAAGGCTCCCAGAGACGCCTACGATCTTCCTGATTACCAGGGAATCATGGAACAGTACGGCAAGGTGCATGAGGACATGCAGAAAGGCTATGTGCTTTCCGCTTATGCTCTGGATCGTCATGGAATCGCCGCCGCTGTTTCAAAAATGGCTTTTGGAAACGGGTTCGGCGTAAAGATCGAGCATAATCTGGATCCGAGAGATTTCTTTGCGCCGGGCTTCGGCGATCTGATCCTGGAAGTTCCGGATGGAAAAGTGGGGGCTCTCTCCATTACTTATACATTGATCGGCGAAGTAACGGACGATGGAAAGTTTTCCTATGGAAATACCGAGATTTCGCTGGACGAGGCGGAGAAGTCTTGGAAAGGCACGCTGGAAAGAGTATTCCGCACTGTGTCCGACGAAAATGCAGACGGCCCCACAGGCATCATAGTGAAGCCGGAAGATCCGGACAGTGTGATCGAGAACGGAGTATACCGTACCTCCAGGATTTATGTGTGCAATCATAAGGCTGCGAAGCCGAGAGTATTTATTCCGGTATTCCCCGGAACCAACTGTGAGTATGACAGTACCCGCGCTTTTGAACGGGCGGGAGCTGAGGTTGACGTTAAAGTATTCCGCAATCTGACGGCTGAGGATATCCACGATTCTGTGGAAGTGTTTGAAAAGGCCATTTCCCAGGCGCAGATCATCATGTTCCCCGGCGGTTTTTCCGCAGGCGACGAGCCGGACGGCTCCGCGAAATTCTTTGCCACCGCGTTCCAGAACGCGAAGATCAAAGAGGCGGTTATGAAACTTCTTCATGAGAGAGACGGTCTTGCCCTTGGAATCTGCAACGGTTTCCAGGCGCTTATCAAGCTGGGGCTTGTTCCCTACGGCGAGATCTGCGGGCAGAAAGAGGATTCCCCCACTCTGACTTATAATACGATCGGCCGTCATATCTCGAAGATGGTTTACACGAAAGTAGTCAGCAACAAGTCCCCGTGGCTTCAGAAAGCAGAGCTGGGCGGCGTATACTGTAATCCGGCGTCTCACGGCGAAGGACGTTTTGTTGCGGATGACGAGTGGATCGCGAAGCTGTTTGCCAATGGACAGGTGGCGACACAGTATGTAACTGCAGACGGAGAACTGGATGCCAGCGAAGAGTGGAATGTCAACGGCTCTTATATGAACATTGAAGGTATTACCAGTCCGGATGGACGTGTGCTGGGTAAAATGGCGCACAGCGAGCGCCGCGACAACGGCGTTGCGGTAAACATTTACGGAGAACAGGATATCCGTATCTTTGAGTCCGGCGTCGAGTACTTTAAATAAAATAATCTGACGGAGGAATCAGCAAGAAAATCCGGTCAGAATATCATCCGGGGCAGCCGTCCCGGATGATATAAAATTGAAGGAGGTAATCGAAATGATTATTACATTAAAAGACGGATCGAAGAAGGAATATTCTGAAGCGAAATCCGTCATTGATATTGCGGCCGATATCAGCGAAGGTCTGGCGCGGGTTGCCTGCGCGGGAGAAGTGGACGGAGAGGTTGTGGATCTCCGCACCGTGCTGGACAGGGACTGTGAACTGAATATCCTTACTTTTGACAGTGAGGGAGGCAGAGGCGCCTTCCGTCATACCACATCTCATATCATGGCTCAGGCGATCAAACGTCTTTATCCGGATGTGAAGCTTGCCATCGGACCGTCTATCGACGACGGTTTCTATTACGATATTGACAGCGAAGAACCCATCACCGCTGAGGATCTTACAAAGATCGAGGCGGAAATGAAGAAGATCGTCAAAGAAAATCTTGCCATCACAAGATTTACAAAGCC
>ERZ1090860.2000-NODE-2005-length-10046-cov-39.075668_pt1 | contig 10046 bp, 6 predicted proteins | sample MGYA00478483_ERZ1090860 | MGnify/ENA primary metagenome ERZ1090860 (study PRJEB33644, sample SAMEA5815741) | chicken gut metagenome | biome: Chicken; feature: Gastrointestinal Tract; material: Caecum | place: Ireland | collected 2019-01-01 | study: A study of...
GAATATAAACGCTATCAGGCACAAACTCTTTCCCCTGTGGAGGAAGAATATCTGAAGACCATTAAGCAGCTGGGAAAAACGGCCAAGACAGAGGCGGAAAAGCAGGATGATTCTTCTGACCCAAGTTAAGAACGACCAATCCAATTTTTCGATTCGCACCACATGAGGAAGATTACGATGCAGAAAGAAAAGATTAAAGTTTACACCTACACCAGAGTCTCCACCGCTATGCAGGTGGACGGATACTCGCTGGATGCGCAGAAGGCCAAAATGAAGGCATATGCCGACTACAATGATTATGAGATTGTCGGTGAATATGAGGATGCGGGAAAGTCCGGCAAGTCTATCGAAGGTCGGGCGCAATTCAGCCAGATGATGGAGGACATCAAATCCGGTAAGGATGGCGTGTCCTATGTTCTGGTGTTCAAATTGTCCCGGTTTGGCAGAAACGCGGCGGACGTGCTCTCTTCCCTTCAGGTCATGCAGGATTTTGGCGTCAATCTGGTATGTGTGGAGGATGGCATTGATTCTTCCAAAGACGCGGGCAAATTGATGATCTCTGTCCTGTCAGCTGTGGCGGAGATTGAGCGGGAAAATATCCGTGTCCAAACGATGGAGGGCCGCATCCAAAAGGCAAGGGAGGGCCGTTGGAATGGCGGCTTTGCTCCCTATGGGTATCAGCTGGTCGATGGAAAACTGATGATCAACGAGGAAGAAGCAGAGGCAATCCGTGTCATCTATGACCAGTATGTTCACACGGACATTGGCGCAAACGGCATCGCAAAGTATCTGGAAAACCACGGTATCCGTAAAATTCCCCGGCAGAATGGGAAGAATCCTCTGTTTGACGCACATTTGATTCGCTTGATTTTGAAAAATCCGGTGTACTGCGGCAAGATTGCCTATGGACGCCGCAAAACGGAAAAAGTGCGCGGCACAAGGAACGAGTATAAGCTGGTGGAGCAGGACAACTACCTGCTGGCAGAAGGATTGCATGAGCCTATTGTTTCGGAAGAGGTCTGGCAGGCGGCGCAGGTGAAGCTGCTGGCACAGGCCAAGAAATACGAACACGTCAACCGCGGGAAAGATGAACACGTACATTTGCTCTCCGGCATTGTAAAATGTCCTGTCTGCGGAGCCGGAATGTATGGGAATAAAAGCATCAAGCACAAAGCAGACGGTACCAAGTACAAGGATTTTTATTATTACGGCTGTAAACATCGCTCTATGATTCGTGGGCATAAGTGCGATTACAAAAAGCAGATTCGGGAAGAACTGCTGGACGATGCCGTGGCAGAAGTCATTGTAAAGCTGGTGAGCAATCCGAAGTTTGCTGCCATGATGCAGGAAAAAATCAATATGAAAGTGGATACTGCCGCCATTGACCAGGAGATTGCCAATTACGAGAAGCAGCTGCGCCAGCATTATTCCGTCAAGGCAAAACTGTCGGAGGAGATCGATTCTCTCGACCCGGATGACCGGCACTATGTGCGGCGCAAGGCAGACCTTGATGACCGGCTCTACAAGATGTATGATAAGATCGAAGATACGGAATCTCTGCTGATTGCAGCCAGAGCGAAAAGGCAGGCCATTGAAGCGGAAAAGCTGACCGGCGACAATATCTATAAAGTACTGATTTATTTTAAAAAACTGTACGGCGTGATGAATGAAGCGGAGCGGCGGCAGCTGATCGAGGCGTTGATCTCTGAGATTCAGATTTACCCGGAACGCCAAGCCAATGGACAGTGGTTAAAATCCATCAAATTTAAGCTGCCGATCATCGAGGAAGACATGAGTATCAGTTTGGACAACGAAGAACAAATCGAGACGGTAGTTCTTTTATCCCAACAAAAGCCGGATGACACCATAGAGATCGACCTGGACTTGGATGAGCTGGACGCTACGACTGCTGAGACAAAGGCCACCTATGAGGAAATCAAGGCATACGTCTGGGATAAGCACCATTTGAAAGTATCCAGCCTGTATATCTCCCAAGTCAAAAGAAAGTGCGGATTAGAGGTTGGTCAGAATTATAACCTGTCCAAATCCGAAAACCCGAAAGTGCCAAAGTGTCCGCCAGAAAAGGAAGCGGCGATTATGGACGCCCTGAAACATTTTCAAATGATCTGATGACAAAAACACGGATGACTTGCCACTTGGCAAGCATCCGTGTTTTTGCATTATCCAGCCTCTTATACATTCTTGAGCAGATATGCGTTCAACCTGTTTTTTTCATCGATGTAGGATTGATAGATATTTTTGACCCCGGCTTCTTTGGCCATGGAAATAATCAGATTTTTATCTGCTGGAGGTGTTCTCAATCCAATAATGACTCCAGCCGGAACACACTCTATCATTGCGGGGAGATTCATTTTGCAATTAGCAAGCATCCGCCATTCTTCATCATATTTGTGGCATTCCTTTTTAATCAAACTATTCCGCTCGACTTCCCAAGGAAGAGGTTTTAATTCCTTTTGCATAAAATCCGGCAAGTGAACCCCTATTCGCTGTACCATATCTTGTCCCATAACAAACTTTGCAAAATTGGTTGCATCATGTGGAGTGTCGGAATAATATATTGGATAAACCCGCGTTCCGTATTTATAGACGCCACAATTTACGCACTTATCCATTTTGCCGCAATGGGAACTTTCCTCATCACTTAGGTCGTACATAAGGCAAAAACCCCTATGCATATCAGCATATTTTAGCCAAAGAGTTTCATTGAACCCATTTTCGGAAAAACAGATGGACAAAATCTCATCTTGTATTTTTGACCGTAAAGTTAGTAAATAGGATAAAAACTGGTTTGTTATGCCACTTGAAAACAGCTGTTTTAGCCCGTCGACATTTGTAATTTGTTGAATAAATTCTTGTGGGATGTCGGGTTGATTTTGAAAGGTTTCTTTCATCCCGTTTGCCAACGCTGCTAATGCCTCAGGGGAGCTATAGTTACTAACAAATTCTTGACGGATTTTCTCCACGTCAATATGTAAAAAGGTGTCAAACGGATCATCATAACTGCTGGCTTTAGAGAAGAATAGTTTATTAGAGCGTAAAGCATCAAGGTTATTGTTATTCACCGCACGATACTTATACAAAAATCTTGGATAACGAATTTTCGCCATCAGTTGATTAACTTCATTTTGTATATCTTCACCTGTAAATGAACACAACGTTTTCCAATAATCCTGCATTTCATCGTAGCTCATAGCTGTTTTTCGTTCTTCTACTTCCAAAAAATCACCTTCCTATTATCATGTGGCATTCAATGAATCTCTATAGCTCACTTTGAAGCTCTTTATAGTACTTGCTTAGAGCGATATGAAGCTCCTTTTGGCTTGCATAATTTTCGCTAGATTCCAACTGTTTAATATTAAATTTTCGGCACCAGTTTAGTTCGAAGCGCGACAAGGAATATTTTTTTACAATCTCCTCTTGAATTTGCTGCGCTGGGTCTAAGTAGGCTCGGATATCTGGATCGCAAAAATTTGGATCGTTCAAAGTTGAGGAATACAACTGTAAAATATCATCTCGGATTAGTGTAAATACTCTATCGACGCAATGATTAAAATTTCGAATTTTTTCAAGAAAAAACTCTTCTGATGTCAAAAGAAGCCTGCCGTTTGCATGAGCATAGGCATTTCGCTCTTTTACTAACTTTTTTAGTTCGCCCTCTAAGTTGCTATCCATTCCAACAATATGCAAGAGTTTAAAAACATCACTTTCTCCAATGGCTGCAAAACTTCCAAAATACAACTGTTCGTCTTTGGTATTTTCTTTTCCCGAAAAATCATTATAGCGATCTTTTAGAAGATAATATAACGCTTGTTCCATCTCATCGTGATGTAGAGTATATAATTTAAGTAGAACAAAATAAATCGCAGTCATAAAGAGCATATGATACTGCATATACGCAAACTGATACAGGCCGTTTTCATAGCTGGTCTGCATAGCCAATGAAAGAGCTTCAATGTATCGCTCTTCATCCCTATCTTGGAATAGTTCTGGCAGATATGCAAAAATCTCAAACAACTCCTCTGGTATTTCAGGATATGGAATATCAGAGGAAACTGTTTGTGCGGCTTTTTCTATGGCTTCTTTGATTTTATTTCCGTTAAAAACAGTGTTGGAAGATTGAGGACTCATTTGGTTATCCCCCAAACATCATTGATTATATCGATTATTTTCTGAGCAAATATTTTAGCCAATTTTTTGTTTTGCTGTATAATGTTTTTTTCGTATCTGATTTGACTTGCAATCGAATTCTGTACATCTATGTTGGGCAAAGGAATAGATACATTGTATATTGTACTTTGCGAGATAGATGGTTGTCCACCTACTTTTGCGTATTGATTAAGATTAATCTGATTTATAATTGTTTCAAGATATTCAGGGTTTACTTCTGTAAGATACTCTGTAACCATCAGTGCATTATCTGTAATCCAACATTTTGAAGATGTAATATGGGCTACTCCGCAGTATTCTCCCACTCTACCAATAGTCAGAGTAGGAGAATCCACAAAATATTCGGAGTGTTTTCCAGTGATTCCGTTGCCGCCGTAAACATTATACGGGCCATCAAATCTATTTTTTGCAGGTAGCCCTTTTCCGCTTGCCAGTTTGAAAACCATCCCTAGTTTAACAACTGGCCATGATGCAGAAGTACTGACAGCAGGTAAATAATTATCAGTTATTTGTTTAGTACCATTAATAATTTTTTGATATCTATCAATCTCAGCAACAACCTTTTCTTGTACCGATAATGGCGGCAAAGGAATCCGAATTTGTGATACATCCTTTTGATTTACACTGGGATAAGCGCCCTTACCCATCATAGAAGCAAGTCGGGCTTGTACCGGTTCGCTATAGAGCATATAGTAAACATATTTAGACAAAACCATGTTTTTTGCAGAGATGACCGCAAAACCGGTAGATGCTACACAACAATCACAGTCTTCACGTTCAACATATCCATACGCTTTCAGGTTAGGGCGAACAGTTGAAAAAAGGATATCTCCTTTTTTTACTGCTCGTTTTGCTCTACCGGGAGCATCGCTCCCCTTAATTTTATTAGAAAAATCGATTTTACCAGTACCGTTTTCAACAGATGAGATATCGATATAGATAAACTCATCATCTCCAAATGCAAGTGCCGGATTTTTGTTCTCAGCATTGATTTCGCAAATATCAGATAGTGGTACAACTGGATAGCTTGTATCTAATAACTTATCTATTTTGTAGCGTTCCCCTACCAGAATATAATCTTGTTCTGCGACTCTCTCTTTATTAGCGATGGTGATCAGCGGGTGATGAAGAATTTCATCATCCGCTGTTTGTGGTTCCGGATCAGCGTGATATCTTTTTATAATACGAATAATTTCCGGGATTTCGCTGCCCTCTATTTCGCGGCGCTGTGCTCCCAGATCAAATCCGTCGTTATTCAGTTTTACAAAAAGAAGCTCATCTTTTAATCTGGCGAAAGACTTGTCAATGAGCAAAATACTGGTTTTGACACCACTGTACGGGTTAAAAACACCAGCAGGTAGAGAGATTACCGCATACAGAAAGCCGTCATCTACCAGATATTTCCGGAGCTCCTTGTAAGCATTAGCGGACTGGAACACAATGCCCTCAGGGACAATGATTGCTGCTCGTCCATTAGGGTTAAGGTGCTCAGCAATGTAGTCCACAAACAGCACTTCGGAGCGCTTGGCTTTTACCCGGTAACGGCTATGGGGCATAATTCCACCCTTTGGCGTCATGAAAGGCGGATTGGCAAAGATAACATCATAACAATCATCCCATTTTTCTTCACTGGTTAGGGTATCGTATTCACTGATTTTGGGCTTTGTAAAATGGTGAAGGTACATATTTACCCGGGACAGACGCACCATATCGGGAGAAATATCGTACCCGGCAAAGTTTTCCGTCAAACGCTTGCGGTCATCGGCGGTCAGTGTGCTTTTTCCATCCTCATCCTTGTTCTGTGCCAGAATGTGACGATAGGCACTGATCAGGAAACCGGCTGTACCGCAGGCAGGGTCCAGAATGGTCTCGTTTTTTTTCGGGTCTACGATTTCCACCATCATGTCAATGATATGGCGGGGTGTGCGGAACTGTCCGGCATCTCCCTGACTGCCCATGATGGACAGCAGATATTCAAAGGCATTGCCCAAATCCTCGCTGTTGTCATACGAGAAGTCGCTGACTTCTTTGAGGAACATATTCAAGGTATCCGGGTCCCGATAAGGGATATATGCTCCACGGAAAATATCACGGAACAGCTGCGGAAGGTTGGGGTTCGTAGTCATTTTCTCAATGCCTTCTGCATAGAGTAAAGCCCTTTGCTGACCGCTGTTTTCCGGCTTCATGATTTCCGTCCAGGCATACTTCTCATATTCACCTGTAAAAAACTGCCGGGTACCGCCAAATTCCAAACCTTCTATATCCATGTCATCCATGAATTTATAAATGAGCGCAATGGTGATCTGTTCAACCTGCGCCTTGGGATCAGGCACCTTGCCCACCAGAATATCACGCAGCGTATTGATCTTGCGCTTTACATCAAATGTCAACATTTCCTTTCCTCCTACATAAAGCGGGATACATTGACGTTATCGGCAACGTAATCTACCACGCTTTGCATACTATCCAGCCCCAAATGCTTCAGATCAGCCATAGTGTATGTGCTGATGTCCGTTCCAAGCAGCTGGAATTTTCGGTCTTCGATGGCTCTGCGCACATCCTTGTCTGTTACATAAGTGGCAAAGAACTCTTTTACATCGGCATACTTTTCTGACGGAATACTGTGCGTCAGGGCATATCCCTCAAATTCATCCTCTACCAATTCCTTTTTGCTCTTGAAGAAGGGCAGGACACCAAAGATTTTGTCCAGAATTTCCCGGGCCGTGATGCGGCGATCACTGCCAATGGAGCGCCGCAACTTGTCCCAGGTGTAATACTCGTTGGGCTGATTCATGATGTGGTCATCAATATAGCGGATGACAGCGGGATAGTTGCCTTGCTCATACTGTTCTCTCGCAACCGGATCTTCTTTGACAGTCTCCTCGAATTTATCAAAGTACATCCGGTCAATCTTCATGCCCTCAGCACCGATTTTGGTCTCCACCAGTGTTTTCAGCGGGTCAGGAGCAAAGTTTTCATACCCATCCGGATCAACAGGTGGAGTACCTGGCGACACGCTGCTGCCTTGGAAGCGGGGCAACTTTAAGACCTCATCATAATCAAACTTTTCTTCAAAATATTCGCAGTTTCCAAAGAAGTCGAACAGTTTGAATGTTTCCTTGGGGTACTTATGGACGATTTCCTGACCGCCGTTTCGCTCTTTGAAGATGAAATCATGTTTTCGTGTACCACGTCCCTTAATCTGAATAAAGTCTGTGGGAGAGAAGATAGGGCGCAGTAACCCGATGTTCAGCAAATCTTCGCAGTCATACCCGGTTGTCATCATGCCCACTGTGACACAGATTCTGGTCTTGGATGATTTATACCCTTCCAGGAAATTGGTTGTTCCGCTCAGATTATTGTTCTGAAAGTTGATTGTATAGGTTTGTGCGTTCATAATGTCTGATGTGATCTGCATAGCAAAATCAGAACAGTATTTGCCGGGGAACATCATATCCGCATACACGTTCAGCAGCTGTGTGATTTTTGCTGCATGTTTGCGGCTTACGCAGAAGATGATGCCTTTGCCAATTTCTCCGGTAATCGGGTCACGGAGCGCATTGTCCATAAAAGTTTTGACAAACATCTTGTTGGTTTCTTCGGAGAAAAACTTCTTTTCAAAGTCACGGGCAAAGTAGGTTTCTTCCTGTTCTTCGTCCGCTTCATCCCCTTGCGAAATCACGGCATAACCTTCATCTGCCAATAGTTTTGTTGTAATATCAGTTCTGGCGTCCACCACTGTAGGATTGATCAAATAGCCGTCACGAACTCCATCCAGCAGTGAATAGCGGTATGTTGGGTCGCCACTTTCACAGCCAAAGGTTTTATAGCTGTCCAGCAGTTGCCGTTTTTCCCATGCCCGTGGATCAGTAGCTTTCAGCCTTTCTACATCAATATTTTTGATATAGTCTTTGGGCGTAGCCGTCAATCCCAGCTTATAGCCGAGAAAATATTCGAATACGGCACGGCTGTTTCCATTGATGGAACGATGACTCTCATCGGCAATGATAAGTGAAAAATCGGTAGGCTTAAAGAAACGCTTGTATTTATTATTGAACATAAGCGTTTGTACGGTGGAAACAACAACCTCCGCTTTCCGCCAATCATCTACATTTTCCTTGAAGATAACTGTGTGATAGTCAGGAGCAAGATAATTCTGGAAGTTTTTCTTAGCCTGATTTTCAAGCTCGATTCTATCCACCAGGAAAAGCACCCGATTCGCATTTCCACTCCGCAAGAAAAGACGAATTACGGCAGCAGATGTGAGCGTCTTACCTGTGCCGGTTGCCATCTCAAACAGGAATCGCTGATTTCCACGTCGTACAGATTCCTGCAAGGCTTTCAGCGCATTGATCTGATACTGACGGAGAAATCGTAGACCATTATCATATAGGAATTGCTGACGAGTTTCTGGATTTATGTACTCGGGTGCATCCATATATCGAGGATTTTTGATTACGGCAATATAATCTGCACCAATTTCCTCAGAGTATAGTTTTGCTGGGTCCGCGTTCATGGCTTTGCTTTCCCGAATGCTTTCATAGCTGGGGAAAGCCGTGATAAGCTGCGGGTTTCCCTTGTAAATATTCCAGAAATAATGCTGATTTCCGTTGGAGAGAATCACATACTTGAGATAAAGAGACTTGGCATATTCTCTGGCCTGCTCCTTGCCGACCAGGGGATCTTTATCCTCTGCTTTTGCTTCCAGCACAATAAAAGGCTTACCTTTATCATCAAGGAGCAGAAAATCCACAAAGCCATTCTTTACCTTATCAAAATTTTCGCCCAGGCCTGTCAAATCAGCTTTGGACATTTTGACATTGGGTTCCAGCTGTATGTTTGCAGGTCCGTTTTCATCATCAAAGAAACGCCAGCCAGCTTCTTCTAACAGATGATTGATTTTAATTCTTGCACTTGCTTCTTTCTTTTTCAAAACAGCAGTCCTCCTTCTGTCTGCGACTGCAATTATAATTTATAAACCATGCTGTGATTGATATTTATAGGTGTTCGTTGGTTTGCTGACATTGGCAGGTATCAGCCATATTCTATTGATTTGCACAGCGCCTTCTATACGATTATTCTTACAAAGGATTTGTACCTGTCGGGCACTTATATTCCACTTCTGTGCGGCTTCCAGTGTCGTAATATAGCCATTCAGCATTGAACGTACCTCCAGTAAAAGCAAACAATTACTATCTCCATTATATTCGTTTGAACGAACTTGTTCAATACAGAATCACGAATTATACCCTACAAAAAGAATGGGATTACGAGTTCTTTTAAGTTAATTAGCATGGAATTGTTTTGCATGTAGCAAATCGCTTTTTTAGCAAATATTTTGCTTATCATTCGATCCCATTCCGCAAGTTGCTGAATTTCTGCAACCCGGTTCACAAAATCAAAATATATTTCGCCCCATTCGCCATCGAAGTCTACCTGATACAGATAGATTGCGGTGGCGATTTCTTTTTCCTTTCTGGTAATGTTTTTGCGTTTTAGATGCACAGCGTGCAGAATACCCTCTTCTACCAAAATAGTGGTGAGTTTGTCCAGCGCCTTACGATATGCACGTTCCGCACCACTGGTTCCGCTTCCCTCAAACAGAGTAGCAAGCTCCTCAAAGGAAGAACGGCTGCTCATAGGACTTACTCTGCCGCAGTGCATACAGATAGCATTGCGTTTTTCCAGCAAAGTCTGTTCCCGATAGTCGAGAGTATCAAAAGCTTTTTGAATGGCTTCAGCTTTGATGCCATTCCAGAGGATTTCGGCGTAGTCCCAATGATCGTCTCGGCTGACATCTTCACCGGTTTCCTCGCTGTCTTCATCTTGTCGGGAAACATAGAATGACTGGCGGCTGC
>ERZ1090860.2004-NODE-2009-length-10031-cov-6.724238_pt1 | contig 10031 bp, 9 predicted proteins | sample MGYA00478483_ERZ1090860 | MGnify/ENA primary metagenome ERZ1090860 (study PRJEB33644, sample SAMEA5815741) | chicken gut metagenome | biome: Chicken; feature: Gastrointestinal Tract; material: Caecum | place: Ireland | collected 2019-01-01 | study: A study of the...
AGGAAGCCATCGGCGGCGTTGAGTTTATAGGAGTTAATACAGATAAGCAGGCGCTTACCCTGTGCAAGGCACCTACGATCATCCAGATCGGCGAGAAGCTGACCAAGGGCCTGGGTGCGGGAGCTAAGCCTGAGATCGGGGAGAAAGCTGCTGAGGAAAGTATCGAAGAGATCAAACAGGCTATCCAGGGCGCTGATATGGTATTTGTTACCTGCGGTATGGGCGGCGGTACAGGTACCGGAGCCGCACCTGTAGTTGCGGGAGTTGCCAAGGAAATGGGGATCCTGACCGTAGGCGTTGTGACAAAGCCTTTCCGTTTTGAGGCCAAGACCCGTATGAGCAATGCTCTTGCAGGAATCGAAAAATTAAAAGAAAATGTTGATACACTGATCATTATCCCAAATGACCGTCTGCTGGAAATCGTAGACCGCCGTACTTCTATGCCGGAGGCGTTGAAGAAAGCGGACGAAGTCCTGCAGCAGGCAGTTCAGGGTATCACCGATCTGATCAATCTGCCGGCACTGATCAATCTGGACTTTGCCGATGTACAGACTGTTATGATCGACAAGGGTATCGCCCATATCGGTATCGGTGAAGGAAAAGGCGATGATAAGGCTATGGAAGCTGTTCAGCAGGCTGTATCCAGCCCGCTGCTGGAGACAACCATCGAGGGCGCTTCTCATGTGATTGTCAATGTATCCGGAGATATCTCTTTGATGGATGCAAACGATGCGGCAAGCTATGTTCAGAATCTTACCGGAGAGGATACCAATATTATCTTCGGTGCGCTCTATGACGATAAAGAAGCAGACTATGTACGCATCACGGTTATTGCTACAGGTCTGGATGATGAGACTGCCAGAAAAGCCAGTGTTTCCAGAGACAAAAAATCCGGAAAAACAGATAGAGGAGCAAAGGCTCAGACAACCAGACAGGCACAGCCTCAGCAGGCGCAGCCCCAGCAGTCTTACCAGATACCGACTTTCCATCAGCCGACCTTCCAGCAGCCACAGTTTAAGAGTACTGTGCAGCAGAAGGACATTCAGATCCCGGATTTCCTGAAAAACAGAAGATAAGGTTGTAAGAGATCAGGGCTGCCGCAGTTTATGCGGCAGCCCTTTGTGCTTTTTATAGAAAAGAAAGGAGTTTTTTATGGAACGGGGATTTACCCATTTCGATGAACAGGGAAATGCCAGAATGGTGGATATTTCAGAAAAAAAAGCGACCAGCAGGATGGCTGTCGCCAAGGGCAGTATTCTGGTAAGCCGCGAGATCATGGAGGCCGTCAGCCAGAAACAGGTGCCAAAAGGAGATGTGCTGGGGATTGCCAGGACTGCCGGGATCATGGGAGTGAAGCAGACGCCTTATCTGATCCCCTTGTGCCATACTCTTCTTCTGGATAAATGTTCTGTGGATTTTGAACTTTTCCCGGAAGAAAACAGGATCACAGCATACTGTACTGTCCAGTGCCAGGGGAAGACCGGGGTGGAGATGGAAGCCCTTACGGGAGTCACCACAGCTCTTCTGACCATTTACGATATGTGCAAGGCCATAGACAAGAGAATGGAGATCACAGATATCCATCTGATAGAGAAGAGCGGAGGAAAAAGCGGATATTTCAAATTTTAAAAGATACAGGAACCACAGGCATGAAAGTCCTGCCGGAAAAGAAAGGAGAGAACATATATGAGAAGAGCAGCAGTGATCACTTCCAGCGACAGCGGAGCCAGAGGCGAAAGGGAAGACATCAGCGGACAGGTGATCTGTGAGATCTTAGAAAAGGAAGGCTATCAGGTAGTATACCGGAATATACTTCCGGATGAGAGGGAGCTTCTGGCAGCGGAGATGGCCAGGATCGCTGATGAGGATATGGCAGATCTGATCCTGACAACAGGAGGGACCGGATTCTCGCCAAGAGATTTTACTCCGGAAGCTACGCAGGATATCTGCCAGCGTATGGTGCCGGGGATCCCGGAGGCTATGAGGGCCTGCAGCATGCAGGTAACAAAACGGGGAATGTTAAGCCGCCAGGCCGCAGGGATCCGGAACCGGACCCTGATCGTAAACCTTCCCGGCAGTCCCAAGGCGGTCAGGGAATGCCTGGAGTACGTGATCGGCGCTCTGGGACACGGGATCGATATCTTACGCGGCGATGCAGGGAACTGCGGAAGTCTCCATTGATCAGGGATAAATTTTTTTCTGACGGAGATAGTCTCTTAAAGGCGTCATAGGCATTTCCCGGCCGGTCCAGATCTGAAATGCCCCGGCTCCCTGCCACAGGAGCATGGAGAAACCGTTAAAGGCAGTGCAGCCGGCCTCTTCTGCCATAGTCAGAAGCCTGGTCTTCCAGGGGGAATAAATAATATCTGCCACAGCCAGTTCCGGAAAGAGAAAAGAAGGATCCGGAAGGATACAGCCCTGAGTATCAGGAGCCATTCCCACAGAGGTGGCATTGACAAACAGCCGGCTTTCTTTCATGGCAGAGTTTAATGCATGCAGGTCCCGGATATCATGGAGAAAAATGGCGCAGGAAGTTTCTTTTTCCAGATCGGCAGCCAGTTTTCGGATCCGGGGAAGGTGGGAGCTGGTACTCCTGGCGAAAATATGGATACTTTTTACTCCGTCCAGAGCCGCCTGGGCGCAGATGGCAGTGGCTGCCCCGCCGATCCCCATAAGGGTCATGGTCTGGCCTTCCATCTGGATGCCCTGTTCTTTTACAGAGTGCATAAATCCCAGACCGTCGGTATTATGGCCGATAAGACGTCCATCCCGGTTTTCTACTGTATTGACGGCTCCGATAAGCCTGGCGGCTTCAGAAAGACCATCCAGATATTCCAGGATTTTATTTTTGTTAGGCATGGTAAGGTTAAAGCCCAGGACATGAAGGGCTTTCAGACCTTCCACAGCCTCTTTTAAAGTTTGTTCATTTATGTCAAAGGCAAGATAGGTGCAGTCCATCCCCAGATACTGGAAACTGAAATTATGTATCAGAGGGGAGATGCTGTGGGATACCGGGCTGCCAAGGAGACAGGCCAGCTTTGTGGTGCCTGCAATTTCGGACATAGGAAATACCTCCTGATGAAATAGTGTTCAGAGTTCCGTTTTTGTGAACCTGTTTAATAGTTTAAAATGTTATTTCTCTGCTGTCAAGAAAGATCAGCCGGGGAGAAAGGAAAACGCATATGAAAACAGTAAAGATCAAAGAGATAGAAATCGGAAAAGGAATGCCAAAGATCTGTATTCCCATCACGGGAAACAACCGTGAAGAGATCCTTCTGGACGTAGAAGAGATCCTGAGACAGAAACCGGATCTGGCAGAATGGCGGGTAGATTGTTATGAAGAGGGAGAGAAGGAAGAAAAAGTCCTGGAAATGTTAGAGACAATAACCGACAGACTGGGACAGATTCCCCTTCTTTTCACCTTTCGTACAGCCGGAGAAGGAGGCAGCCGGGAGATCTCGTTTGAAAATTATGTAAAGCTCCTTTACAGGGCGGCAGATACAGGGAGGATCGATCTGGCAGATGTAGAGATCTTTTTTGGAAAGGAAGCCTCCAAAAAGCTGGTGAGCCGTCTTCAGGAAAAGGGAGTCAGAGTAGTAGCTTCCAACCATCATTTTGAGGGAACTCCTTCTAAAGAAGAGATGCTGGAGATCCTGGAGAAGATGTATAACAGCAACAGCGATATTCTGAAGATCGCAGTCATGCCCAGGTCTTTCTCAGATCTGCTCATACTGCTGGATACAACGAAAGAAGCCTCCGGAAAATATGACCGGCCGCTGATCACTATGTCTATGGGAGAGACCGGCTTTTTAAGCAGGATCTGCGGAGAGTTTACCGGCTCTGCCCTGACCTTTGCCGCGGGAAGAAATGCTTCTGCGCCGGGACAGGCGGCAGCGGGAAATATGCGGAACATACTGGAAAATATCCATGAGATCTTATCTTGACATAAAACAGGTGACATAAGACGAAAAAAGAAGGACCGGGCTGTCGAAAAGATTTTAGATCTATCCAAGCGGTTTTGACAAAATCAGCACCCCCTGACCTCTATAATGAACATTGCTTATTCCAGATAAGTAAGAGAGTCATGTAGAGGTTTAGGGGGTGTTTTGTGTACTACGAATTTTACATAGATGTGTTTTTCGTAGTAAATCTTTTTATGGATTTCCTGGTTCTCTGCCTGACAAACCGGATCCTTCGGGGGACTGCCAGACCCTGGAGAGCTTTATGGGGAGCTTTGGCGGGAGCCGCTTTGATCTCCCTGTTTTTCTGGACTGCAAAAGAGATCAATACAGGAAACATGTTGATTTTTTCCCTTGGGACCTCCCTGGTGATGGTCCGGCTGGGCTGCGGCCTTAGAAGGGGAAAAGAACTGCTCGCCAGCCTATTGACCTGCTGGGGCATATCTTTTTTGCTTGGAGGACTGTTGTACGCGCTGCCTCTTCAGGCAGGAAAAGGAATCCTGATTTTTTTTACGATCACATTTACCGCTTATTGGATTTTGGACACAAGCATAAGACTCTTTAAATACTTAAAAGGAAAAGCTGTTTCCCGGTGCCGGGTGGTCCTGGAGACCGGAGGACAGAAAATGGAATTAGAAGGACTGCTGGATACAGGAAACTGCCTGACTGACAGAAATACCGGAAAACCGGTATGTGTCATGGAAAAAGACAGATTTTCCAGTATGCTGGAGAAAAAGCAGCGGGAGGCGCTGGAAAGCTTCTGTAGTCTGAACAATATCAAAGGAGAGGATCTGGGAAGCCTGAATCCCAGATTTATCTTTTATACAGCCCTGGGCTGTGAAAAAGGATTGCTCCCTGTGGTGACTGCAGACCGGCTGGAGATCTTCTGGGAGGGAAGGAAAAAAAGTATCTCCCAGGCCGCTATAGGACTATCTGCCGCTCCCCTGTCTCCTTACAGAAAATTCGAGATGATCATCAGTCCCAAGATTCTGGACAGTTAGTTAAGGAGGAGTTTTGTGAATATGGATGTTTGTATGAAAAAAGGATTTCAGTTTTCAAGGTTTACAGGATTTTTACTGCCGGCAGGGAATGAACTCCATTATATCGGAGGAGCAGAGGTCCTGCCAGCGCCTTTATCCCCGGAAGAGGAAAGCGCTCAGATCGAGAGACTCCAGAACCAGGAGGATCAGGAAGCCAGATCCACCCTGATCGAGCATAATCTCCGTCTGGTTGTCTATATTGCTAAAAAATTTGATAATACAGGAGTGGGGGTAGAAGACCTGATCTCCATCGGGACTATCGGTCTGATCAAGGCCATCAATACTTTTAATCCGGTGAAAAAGATCAAGCTGGCTACCTATGCTTCCCGGTGTATAGAAAACGAGATCCTCATGTATCTGCGGAGAAACAGCAAGACAAAGCTGGAGGTCTCTATTGACGAGCCTCTGAATGTGGACTGGGACGGGAATGAACTGCTCCTTTCGGATATCCTGGGAACAGACGAGGATGTGATCTATAAGGATATTGAGAATGAGGTGGAAAGAAATCTTCTGGGAAAAGCTATCGGGAAACTGACAAAAAGAGAACAAACTATTGTACGGCTGCGGTTTGGGATCAATATGCCGGACGGCAGAGAAAAGACCCAGAAAGAAGTGGCAGATCTGCTGGGGATCTCCCAGTCTTATATCTCCCGGCTGGAAAAGAGGATCATGAAAAGATTGAAAAAAGAAATTGTCAGATATGAATAAAAACAGGATATAAAATATGACGGGGCTGTCAGACAGACAGCTCCGTTTCTTTGATTAAGCGTCAGGTATACTTGCATTCGGAAGGGGATTTTTATTATAATAGATTTAAATGAACTTGCATGGAGGAGAGGAGATAAGTGAAAGGACGGAGATATACTGTTTGTGCGGCAATCTTATTGTCAGGATTACTGCTGCTGACAGGATGTGAAAAAACAGAAGGTGGGGAAATAAGCAGAGAAATGCCGGCAACAGGGGAGAAGATGAAAGAGTCGGAAGTACAGGCAAAGAAATCCGGGGAAAAAACCGCAGAGGAGGAAAAAGCAGAAACAGAAGAGAAAAATGAACCGGAGGAAACAAAAAAAGATACAGAAGTAGAGGAAGCGCCTAAAACCGTACTTCAGACAGATATACGGATATGTATCGATCCAGGTCATTTCGGAGGCGTCAATGAGGTTATCACAGATACAGGTACCTATTACTGTGAGGGAGACGTTACTTTGGAAATCGCAAAAACCTTACAGAAGATCCTGAAAGAAGATTATGGGATCAGCGCCTACCTGACAAGAGATACAGAAACAATTACGATTGACGGATATAGTAATGAAACGTTAGATAATTCCCATATTTCTTTAAGAGGGAAGGCCGCGCAAGGGGCTGATCTGTTTTTATCACTGCATACAAATGCAAATCTTGATGGAGCGAATGGATTTGATACTTATTTTCAGCCTGTTGGGATCAATAAACCTATCATAATTGCTAATCAGATAGCGTGTCAGCAGGAAACGGCATTAAAGACAGGAAATTCCATAGGAAAAAATATCGCACAGATATACAGGGAAACAGGACTTTCTTCTCAGGATACGTTCCAGACCAATATGGACGGTGAAAGTCTCTTAGAATGGTCTGATGCCTTAAATGACAGCCTGGATACCCCGGGTACTATCTGCAGAAGAACCGGGAATAACGGCGATTATTATGGGGTATTGCGGGGAGCTGCCGAGGCAGGCGTTCCCGGGTTTATCATTGAGCATGGTTTCCATACAGTGGAAGAGGTCCGAAAGCAGGCGGCAGAGGGAGGATTGATCGACCGATGGGCAGAGGCTGACGCTAAAGGGATCGCAGAAGGGTTCGGTCTGCTTCCGGAGGAAATGGAATAAGAAAATTTATCGAAGGAGAAAAAGAAGTAGGATGAAGTGTAAAAGATGCGGAAAAGAATTAAAACCAGGGGATAAATTTTGTATGAACTGCGGCGCTAAGGTGGAGATACCTGCGGGGCTTAAAAATGATCAGGGGTTAAAAAATATTAAGCAAAATACGGCAGCTAAGAAAAAATCTAAAATACCGGTTATCGCTGCTGTGCTGGCTGTGATCGTTCTTGCCGCCGCGGCAGCGGCGGGGGGACTTCTGCTGCTGCCGGAGTATCAGCGGCAAAAAGTTGTTTCAGAGATCGAGAAGCTGCAGATCCCGGAATATACGGAGCAGGCGGACAGTCTGGAAGACCAATGGAGATCAACGGGAATCCTGGATCTTTCGGAGAAAAATGACCTTATCCATGAATTAAAAGATATTAAGACGGAAGCGGAAAACTTTCAGGAATGTAAAGAAGACGTTGAACATCTGGAAAATGAAAAGGAAACTTATAATTTAGATGAGGTAAAATATTCAGCCTATGTTGAAGCTCTTACCGCATGCGAAACAGCGATCAATGAAGATAGAGCGTCGGAGGCACTTGCTTTATATGACCAGGCAGAGCAGGCCAGGGAAGATCTGATCAGCGCCAATGACGCTTATATTCAGGAGCGGATGGAATTGTATGAATCTTTAGACCTGGAGAATGCCGATGCAGATGTAAAAGCCGGATATGAAGAAAATATGAAAACTTTAGATAGTCTGGAGTCTGCCGAGAATGGAAAGGATTACGCCGCTTTCAAAGAAGCATTTGCTAAGATGGATGCGACCGTTTATATGTATATAGAACCTGAGAATCCTCTTTCTGTCAGTGTTCAACAGGTGGATGCATCAGATTTCCCAAAAGTAAAACTATATTTGCAAATTTTAAATTCAGATACAGGGGAAGTTCCTGAAGATTTAGAAAGTTCCTTCTTCTATATCAATAAAAAAGACGCAAATGCTCAGTACATAAAAGAGACTGTGACGGCAGTAAATCAGTTAAATGAACAGGAAGCGCTGAAGGTAGATATGGTCGCAGACGTAAGCGACAGCATGTCAGGCAGCCCTATGGCAGAGGCCCAGAGCATTATGAAAAACTTTGTAAACAGCGTGCAGTTCCAGGCCGGCGATATGGTTGAACTGACGGCGTTTTCAAATGGGGTTTATCTGGAAAAAGAATTTACCAGTGATCCGGATACACTTATTGCCGCGATTAATGATTTGCATACAGACAATATGACCAGTTTGTATGACGCCCTGTATACGGCGGTAGGCAGAGCGGCCTCTCAGACCGGAGCAAGATGTGTGATCGCCTTTACAGACGGACTGGATAATTACAGCCAGTGTTCGGCAGATGATGTGATCAATCTGGCAAACCGCTATCACATTCCAGTATTTATTATCGGGATCGGAGATGCAGATTACTCTGGCGTAAAAGAGCTCGCAGAGCAGACAGGCGGCAAATATTATAACAGTCAGGATGTATATGGCATGGAAGGGATCTATGATGAAATTTACCGCATGGAAAAAGAACTGTATCTTCTGGAATATGAAGATACTTCCGGAGCAGAGATTACAGATCAGGCAGATATTCAGGTAGGATACCGCAGTCTTGAATACGGTGGAGAGTGCGAATATGTATATACCCCAAACACGCTGCTTAGCGTAGACGCAGATGTATTGTATACAGACGGCCCGGAAGCGGTTGTAGAAAAATATATGAAAAATTTTGATGATGCTATGACAAACATGGATTTTTCTTATATTGAAGACTGTCTTCTGCCTGGAAGCAGTATTTATGAAGAGCAGAAAGCCTATGTGCAAAGGGGAATTGAGGAGCAGCTGGATTCTTATGAAATCGTAAAGGCGGAATATTCAGATGAAAATAATTGTATCGTGACTACCAGGGAAACCTATTATGTGAGAGTGCAGGGCGAACCTCTGCAGCTTATGACCCAGGAATGCCGGTACCAGGTGGTTAAAAACGGCGGTGACTGGAAAATGTCTGCTTTTGCAGGAGATATTCATGTATTGTCGAGAATTGATCAGTGAAATATCTGAAAAAGAAATGCTGTCAGCTCATGGCTGACAGCATTTCTTTTTTCGTTTTCAGCACAATGGCCGATAATTTGCGGATCCGTTCATCGGTCATGCGGGCCACGGGAGCGGAAATGGAAAAAGCATACCGGGGACGTCCGAGATAGTCCGGGATACTTACGGCAATGCACCGGACTCCCAGTTCGTTTTCCTCATCATCCAGAGCATACCCTTTTTCCCTTATTTCTTTAATTTTATCCAGGAATTGGTTATAATCAATAATTGTATGAGGTGTCAGTTTTCGGATCGTGCTGTTGTTCCAGATAGACTGGATCTGAGGCTCTTCCATATCTGCAGCCATGGCTTTTCCCACACCGGAACAGTAAAGAGGGATCCGGTTTCCTACTTTAGATACCATGCGGACAGAGTTCTGAGTGGATTCCTCCTTGTAGATATATACTGCTTCTGTGCCTTCCAGCTGGACGAAATGTACGGTCTCGCCTGTTTCTTCTGCAAGGGATTTCAGACTTGGACGGACAGCGTCCAGGATATCCATATGACCAAGCAGTTTGTTGGAAAGGCCAAGGAGCTTTAAAGTCAGGCTGTACTTTCCGGTTTCACTGTCCTGTTTGACGTAGCCCATATAGATCAGGGAGCTGAGCAGGCGGTGAAGGGTGCTTTTATTCAGGCCTAACTGGCGGCAGAGTTCAGCCAGCGTGACAGAACCTGTGTCGGCCAGTGTTTCCAGCACAAGAAACAGCCGGTCAGCTACCTGGATAGGATTTTTATCTTCCATGATCAAACACTCCTGTTTGTAAAGATTTAAGAATGATTCCGGCGCTATTGTATCACTTTCCAGGAAATGTGGCAACTGGAAAAAAAGCCTTGACTTTTGGCGGAGGGGGAGTATAATGCAGATAAAGACATACCACATGACGAAACAGCATTCCATAATATGAAACAAAAAGCGTATAAGGAGGAAATATTATGAGTACAGCAGCAGAAAAATTTGCCCAGTTAGGCGTAGTGCCGGTAGTGGTCCTGGAGGACGCAAAAGATGCAGCTCCTCTGGCAAAAGCTTTAGTAGAGGGAGGACTTCCCTGTGCAGAGGTAACTT
>ERZ1090860.2007-NODE-2012-length-10018-cov-6.521931_pt1 | contig 10018 bp, 10 predicted proteins | sample MGYA00478483_ERZ1090860 | MGnify/ENA primary metagenome ERZ1090860 (study PRJEB33644, sample SAMEA5815741) | chicken gut metagenome | biome: Chicken; feature: Gastrointestinal Tract; material: Caecum | place: Ireland | collected 2019-01-01 | study: A study of...
GGCGTCGGCCTGTGCCTTCAAATCCGCGTCCATGCGGATACTGATGTTTGTGGTCTTTCCAGCCATAATCATCAACCCCTTTCTGCTGATACTTTTAGTATATGCTATTTGCACGAAGAAAACAATACTCTGCACGAATATTTAACATTTCAGCGGAAAAGAAACGGTAAATGTCGCGCCCCCGCCGGGAGTATCGCTTACCTGGATCGCGCCGTTCAGCATTCCGGTTAATTCCTGGGCTATGCTTAAGCCCAGGCCGAAATTTGCTTTATTTGAATGAGCCTTATCCCCGCTGAAAAAGCGGTCGAAGATGTATTTTTTATCTTCCTCGGCAATTCCCTGTCCGTGGTCGATGACAGAGAACGCTATGTGGTGTTTGGTATGAACAGCCTGTATTTCCAGCAAAGAGCTGTCCTTTGCGTGCCGGACAGCGTTATCCATAAAGATACATAAAATCTGAAACAGCCTGTCCTGATCGGTATTCAGCACGGGGTACGTATCTTCCGAAAAGTTCACTTTCAGCTGTATTCCGTTTTTGATACACGTCTGTTCATACGTTTCATACAGTGTGATCAGCAGTGTATCAATATCCACCGGGCTTTGGTGCAGGGTCCATGTTTTGGCGTCAGAGGAAGCAAGCAGCAGCATGTCTTTTACAAGATGTGATAATCTCATACATTCCGCCCCGATCACGCTGACCGCCTGTTTGGCCTGTTCATCAAAGGATTTGTTCTCGGTGAGAAGGTCTGTGTTTGCCACCATGACCGCCAGGGGTGTTTTCAATTCATGGGAAGCCGCGGCCACAAAATCTTTTTGACTTTTTAAGACACGTTCCGTTGGCGCAAAAGCCTTTTTCAGCAGGAGGCGCGTTAAAGAAAGGACACCTGCAAGAGCCAGTATCCATATGAGCAGATAGCGCGGGAGCAGCCGGCTTAAAACAGCGCGGAAATCTCTGATATGATAAATAAATACAGCCCTGTACCCGCCGTTTGCCCTGGTGGCGATCGCGGCAGGAATGGCATAATATGCATCATGGTCTTTTCCGGTCAGTGTATACAGGCCGCCCTGCGAAGTAAAGGAAGAAGGATTTCCTTCCGGGGTCATTTGCCGGCCGCCTGTCTGTTTTGAAACCTCCTGAAGCAGCAGATCTGTTTCCGTGGGAAAAGAAAGACTGCTCTGATATATTTCCTGTCCTTTGTTATTCTCCAGCCTGACAAATAAATCATATTTGTCCTCGTAAGACTGAATGGTACTTTTCATATCGGACCGGGTGTTTTCCAGCTGATAAATCAGCAGGGTTGTCATTCTCTGAAACATGGTGCTTTCATTCTCTCTGTCTGAATGAACGGAAGTTGTCACCGCAAAAGCAATGACCAGACTGATGATCAGCATGATCGATACGGAAAAAAGGATATAAAGTTTTCGGTACAGATTATTCAGCATGGTTTTTCTCCAATTTGTACCCGGCTCCATAGACGGTTGTTATTTTGCAGGTACTTTGTAACTGTTTCAGCCTTTTCCTGATGAATGAAATATAATTGTCTACATTTCCGGCTTCGATCCCGGCGGAAGTTCCCCATATTTTCGCCACCAGCTGTTCCCGGTGAAACAGGATTTCCGGATTTTGCATGAATACCGAAAACAGCTCCGCCTCCTTGGAGGTTAGCTGTACCGACTTTACGGGGGATGCTAAAAGCCGGTTTTCTTTATCAAAAGTCAGGTCCGCGTAAGTGATTTTTTCAGACAACTGCAGGCGGGCCGGCCGCCGGGTCAGAGCTCTGACTCTGGCTGACAGCTCTTTCATATGAAAGGGCTTGACCAGGTAATCGTCAGCGCCGCCGTCCAGGCCCTCGACTCTGTCATCCAGAGCGCTCATACCGGTGATGATGATAACGGGAATCGAAATTCCTTTTTTTCTCATAGCTTTGATGATCGTCAATCCGTCGATAATGGGAAGCATGCGGTCAACAATGGCAAGATCATAGGCGTAATCGGTATTCAGAGCGTAAAGCATGGCTGTTTCACCGTCATTACAGCAATCGACAAGGTAATTTTCCTGTTCCAACGCTCTCTGTATGGAAGAGCAGAGAGCAGCGTCATCTTCTAAAAGAAGTATTTTCATTTCTATCCGGTCCTTTATTCTGCGTTTTCCACCTATTATACCAGAAAAAGTCTGTAAAAATCCTCTAAAAAAGCCTTGAGATTTTCTTAATGATTTACAGGATTTTTAGGGAGGTTCTGTCCTAGAATAGGGCAAAACAAAACGAAAGGCGGAATACAAAAAATGAAACGAAAACCATTTGGGAAAATTTTTCTAGCGGGATTATGCGTGTTTGCTCTGTCCGGGTGCGGAAAGCAGGCGTCGGATGTCCCGCGGGAACATGCGCGGACCGCAAATGAAAACAGCAGCTCCGGCACACCCGGTTATACCGGCGAAATGCTCGACGCGGCAGACTTAAACGGAAGCGTGATTGCTTTTACGGACAGCGGCTGTTCGGTCAGTCCTGCGAAACTGATTGAAAATGGAGCAGGTTCGCAAATATCCGCGGACGGATATGAAAAGGAAGAGAATGCGGTCACTGTAAACTATAACTCTGACTGCAGGTTCCTTATCGCCGTCCTAAACAGTGAAACAAATTCTATTACAAGTATGACGGACGGCTCTGTTTCTGATATAAAGAAGCAGTCCCAGATTTTTGTGTATGGGGATTACGCTGACACAGATACCTTCCATGCCGACAAAGTCATTCTCGCGCGCTATGAATAGAGGTGGCCGCTATGAGATTTTATCAGCTTGCCTTAAGGTATCTGTGGAGAAAAAAGGCAAAAACCTTCCTTTTATTTTTGGTACTGGTTTTGGTAAATACCATGATTTTGAGCATCAGCATGATACGCAGAGCTGCCAGTGAGTCCATGGACTCCATGCAGGCAAAGACCAATTCAAAAGTGGCTGCAGAGATAACGGACACGGGAACCAAGATTACAGAGGCAGAGGTCAGGCAGATAGAAACCATGCAAAATGTAGCCTCTGTCAATCGTGTGGGACAGTATGACGTATTTCCGTCAAATTTTATGCCGGTTACGGGAAGCACTTCGTCAGGGGAGGAAAATTCCAAGGCCGTATTGTTGTCCTATGATGATTTAGAAAAAGACAGCCCGTTCGCTGATTTACAGTATAAGCTGACAGCCGGAGAATACATCAGACAGGATAAAAAGGGCGCGGTGATCCATGTCAGCCTGGCGGATCTAAACGGATTGAAAATAGGAGATACTCTAGAACTTGACACAGGAAGCGGCCGTACCGTGTCTGTACCCATTATAGGATTTTTCAGATCGTCCGGAAATACAGAAGAAAAACAGCCTGCGCAGACAACGGCTGTCAACCGCATGGAAAATCAGATTTTTATCGATCAGAGGACCTGCTCTGAGCTGTTCGGGGATACAGATTTTTATAAACTGGTTGTCTATACAGATCATCCGGACAAGATACGTGCTTTAGCCTCTGATATTCAGAAAGTATTAGGAAATCAGGCGGAGGTGAGTACGTCAGATACCCTTTACAGGCAAATGTCCGCTCCTTTAGAGCAGGTCAGCCGGGTATCCGCGCTCATGCTTGCTTTTACCTTAGCGGCAGGAACCATCGTGGCCGCGTTGCTTCTCTGCATGTGGATGAGAACGAGACAAAAGGAAATGGCCGTCTTGATGAGTCTGGGCAAAACAAAAGGGGAGCTTGTACTGCAGGTTTTCTGTGAGGCCGGGATTGTTTTCTTCCTGTCGGTATTTGTTTCTGCCCTGATAGGCGGCAGTATTCCGGCCGTTTTGCAGAATTTGATTTACCGTTCCGGAATATCAAATGCCGATCTGACAGTATTGCTGGGGATCAAAGACATAGGCGCTTTGGCCGGTCTGGGAGGCATAGTTGTTTTGGCGGCACTGTGCGTTTCTATTTTTCCGGCCCTGAAGGCAGATCCAAAAGATATTTTGGCAGACATGGAGGGATGATCAGATGAATTTTTTAGGATTGGCAAAACGCTCTGTACTGAGAAAACCTGTAAAAAGTATCCTGCTTTTGGCGGCGGTATTTGTGATCAGCACGCTGCTTTTGGCGGGCATGTCCGGCGGGGACGCCAGCATCGAAGTGCAGGATAAGACCAGGCAGGCCATCGGCGCCGGATTTCTGCTGGAAAAGAATGACGGATACCGGACAAAACGCATCCAGGAATTATCAAAAAAGATCGGCGATCAGGACGGGGAGCTGGACGGGTACTATCAGAAAAAGATTGCTGTCAATGGCAGTGTGTGCTGGAATACAGGAACGACAAATGTTTTTGAAACCTTAAATTTAGAAGATATTGAAAAAATCTCAGAGACAAAAGGAATCAGTGATTATAATATCACAACGGCTGTTACTGCCGTAAATCCGGTGGATTTTAACAGGATCGAGGATAAAGATACCGACCAGAGTTCCGATATAGGCGGTGTGAGTTTAATTGGAAACCGGGATATGCAAATGGATACAAATGTCCTGTCCGGCAATCTCACTGTAAAGGAAGGACGGATGGTACGGCCGGACGATACAGATGTATGCGTGATTTCTGAAGAACTTGCCCGGGAAAACCATTTATCTGTGGGAGATACCCTTTCTTTTAATGACTATCACGACAAAGAAAATTCAGCCGTTGCAAAAGCAGAGATTATCGGTATCTATCAGGTCGGACAAAAAATGTCTCCGTATATGCAGGGCGACACGTACCGTTCAGAGAATGTGATTTTTACGGATTTATATTTCCCGCAAAAAGCGGAAGGAGAGTCCAGCCCCCTGTTTCAGCGCGCTTATTTCAAGGTGGGAGATGTGAAGGATTACGAGAAGGTAAAAGAAGCGATCAAGAACGTGGATATACAGTGGGAACAATATGATCTGATCGATCATAACGGAAATTCAGAAACCATGTCCTCAAATTTTAACGACTTAGGGAAGATCAGCAATGGGATGATTTTCGTGATTTCTGCTGCCGGTCTCTTGCTGCTGATCCTTATTTTCCTGTTCTGGCTGAAAAACCGGGTACATGAAATCGGCGTGCTCCTTTCACTGGGGATTTCAAAGTTTTCAATTTTGGGTCAGATTTGGAGCGAAGCTGTGATGATCGCGATTTTATCCATCGGATTGTCCTTTGCGGCCGCTCCTGCCGTATCACAGATGACAACAGAATATTTAGCCGGCCGGCAGGTACAGCAGGCCCGGGAAAAGGATGAAAATGAAAGTACAATGGTGGCTGCCGATTATGCCGCGCCGGAGCAAAACGTGCAGAAAGTAAATGTAAGGATCACGACGGCCATGTATCTGACTGACGGGGCAGGGGTATTATTTTTGATTACTGCTTCTGTCATGGTATCCGGAATTGGAATATTGAAAAAAAATCCAAAAGATATTTTATCAGAAATGAGCTGATGCTGGGAGGATAGGACAATGCTTGAAATGAAAAATATAGATTACGCATATAAATCTAAAAAGGATAAAACGATCCTGAATGATATTTCCTTTGCCTTTAAAGACGGTATTTTCTATTCTATTATCGGTTCCAGCGGAGCGGGAAAAACAACGCTGTTATCTCTGCTGGCAGGCTTAGATACTCCCGTAAAAGGCGCGGTTCTCTGCAATGGAGAGGATATTCAGAAAAAAGGTCTGAATTATCATAGAAAGCACCAGATTTCCCTGGTCTTTCAGAATTACAATCTGATCGAGTATCTGACGGCGGAGGAGAATGTCATGCTGGGAGGCGGCAGGAATCCGGAAACACTTTTAAAAGAAGTGGGGATTGAGCAGGAGGACTGGAAAAGAAACGTTCTCCGATTATCCGGCGGGCAGCAGCAGAGAGTTGCCATAGCCAGGGCCCTGGCCAGCGACGCGGGGATCCTGCTGGCCGATGAACCCACAGGCAATCTGGACGAAACCACGGCAGAGGAGATCACGGAGCTTTTGAAAAAGACAGCACATGAACGCGGAAAATGCGTCATCGCCGTTACCCACAGCAGAAGCCTGGCAAAAGAGGCCGACGAGGTTCTGGAAATCAAAGACGGAAAGCTTTACCCTGCCGCGCCGCGGGAAAAGGAGAAAATATTGACTGACAGTCATTGACTTTTAGTCAAAAACTGTGATATGATGACTGCAACAGCAGGGGCGAAAGTCCGGGAGGTGAAACAGATTTATGACAAATCGGCAGAGGATGGCCCAGGAAACCAGAAAGAAACTGCTGGAGGCCGGAAAAAAGATCCTGACGGAAAAGGGAATGAGCGATACCTGCGTGGAGGAGATCACCGAAGCGGCAGGGGTGTCCAAGGGAACCTTCTATACCTATTTCCGGCGGAAAGAGGAGCTGGTGTTTGAACTTTCCAGGAACCGGTTTGACGAGCTGCTCCAGAAGGCCAGAGAGACTCCGGGAAGTTTTCCTGACAGGCTGAAAGAGTACCTGACAGGCTTTTCCGGCCTGATCGAGGAGGGAGGCGCCAGGCTGGCTCAGGACTGGGTGAAGAGTGTTGTATCCCCGGCCGGGAAGGGACAGTATACCGACAGGGGAAAGCTGGCGGCGGATATTGCCGCTCTGGAAGATCTGTTCTCCTTCGGCGTCCGGGCAGGCCTGCTGGACAAAAGGGTTCCGGCAAAGGAACTGGCGCGGACGCTGGCGGATCTGCTCTACGGAGAGATGCTATGCTGGAGCATGAGCGATGGCACCTACAGCCTGAAAGAGCGGACGCAGGAATTCTGCGCCGCGTATCTAAAGGGAATGCTGCGGGCATACATTTTGGAACAAGGAGGAAATCGTGATGAGTAATCTGGGAGAAAATATTAAAAAACTGGGATTCGGACTGATGCGTCTGCCCCAGAAGGACGGCGTGATCGATGTGGAGCAGACAAAGGAGATGGTGGATCTCTTTATGGAAGCCGGCTTTACCTATTTTGATACAGCCTGGGCGTATGCGGGCTCTGAGGACGCCATCCGCCAGGCTCTGGTGGAGCGATATCCGAGAGAGCGCTTCCAGCTGGCCACCAAAAATGCCGCCTGGATCAACTGCAAGACAAAGGAAGAGGCATACGCCCAGTTCGACACTTCCCTGAAACAGACCGGAGCCGGATATTTTGATTTTTATCTGCTCCACAATCTGGGGGAGGCTAGAACGAAATATTTTGATGAGTTTGACATGTGGAACTGGGTGCAGGAGAAAAAGAAGGCGGGTCTGATCCGCCATGTGGGATTTTCTTTCCACTCCACGCCGGAGGAGCTGGAGGCGATCCTGACAGCCCATCCGGAAATGGAATTTGTGCAGCTGCAGATCAATTACGCGGATTGGGAGAATCCGGCCGTGCAGTCCAGAGGCTGCTATGAAGTGGCAAGAAAACACGGAAAACCGGTGATCATCATGGAGCCGGTCAAAGGAGGCATGCTGGCGAACCCGCCGGAATCCGTGCGGAAGATCCTGGAGAGCGAGGAACCGGAATCCTCCGCGGCTTCCTGGGCGATCCGCTTCGCCGCGGGTCTTGAGGGAGTGATCACGGTGCTTTCCGGAATGAGCAGTGTGGAGCAGATGAAGGATAATCTTTCCTTTATGAAGGACTTTGCGGGACTTACCGAAAGAGAGCAGCAGACGCTGAAAGCGGCCCAGGAGGAGCTGAGCAAAATTCCGCTGATCCCCTGCACCACCTGCAACTACTGCGCGAAAGTCTGCCCCCAGCAGATCGGTATTTCCGGTTCCTTCACCGCCATGAATTATCTGACCCTTTACAGGGATAAAGCCATGGCGCTGGGACAGGAAAACTGGCTGGTGGAAGGCCACGGCTTGAAACGGGCGGATGCCTGCGTGAAATGCGGCAAGTGCGAGGAGGTCTGCCCCCAGCATATTTCCATCCGGAAGAATCTGGAGAAGGTGGCCAGTGAACTGCTGAAATAAAGAAGAGATACACTGCAAAGGCGGATCTGCGGATCCGCCTTTTGCAATGGAGCCGGCAGCTTCCGCTGCGGATCCTTGACAGGAAGAAAAAGATATTGTACAGTGATGAGACGCGAAACTATGAATCAGAAACAGAGGAGAGAAAACGTGATCTTATATTTTACCGGAACCGGGAACAGCCGGTTCGCCGCCGGGATCCTGGCGGAAGAGCTGAAAGAAGCAGCGGTGCCGCTGAACGATATTTTTAAGGAAAACCGGGCCTGGCGGTTCCATTCAGATACGCCGTTTGTTTTTGTGGTGCCCATTTATGCCTGGCGGATCCCTCTTAAAATCGAGAAACTGCTGAAAAAGGCGGAATTTTCCGGAAGCCGCCGGATCTATCTGGTGGGCACCATGGGAGCCCACGCGGGGCTGGCCGGGGAGTACTGCCGGCAGATCCTGGAGCGCCGGGGGCTGGAGTATATGGGATTTGCCGGGATCCGGATGCCGGACAATTATGTAGTGGATTATCCGATGCCGGATCCGAAAACCGCTGCCCGGAGGATCCGCGCCAGTGTTCCGGCGATCCGCCATGCGGCGGAGAAAATCCGGGCAGGACAGCCCTTTGATCCGGTGAAGATCAAAAAGGGGGATCAGCGGCTTTCCGGCCCGGTCAACTGGGCCTTTAACCATCTGATGGTGAAGTTCAGCCGGTTTTCTGTTTCAGACGCCTGCATCCGCTGCGGCAAATGCGTCCGTCAGTGTCCGGTCAATAACATTGTCCTGAAAAATGGAAAAGTCCGTTTCGGAAACCACTGCATGTTCTGCCTGGCCTGCCTTCATCAGTGCCCGGCCCAGGCCATCGATTACCACGGAAAGGCCGCGGAGCACGGCCGCTATACCTGCCCGCTGCAGGCGGAAGACTGGGAGAGGGATGCGGACTCCTGAGCCTGCTTAGAGTATGGAGGCGCTCTTGCCTTTGCCGCATAATGGGTTTAATATTTAAGAAGAAACAGAGATGAGGAGGTATAATTTTGGAACTTCGTACACTCCGTTATTTTCTGGCGGCAGCCCGGGAAGAAAATATCACAAAGGCAGCGGAAATCCTTCATCTGACCCAGCCTACGCTGAGCCGGCAGATCATAGACCTGGAGCGGGAGCTGGGCGTGACTTTGATGCTGCGGGGCAAAAACGGTCTGACGCTGACAGACGACGGGATCTTTTTCCGGCAGCGGGCGCAGGAGATCGTTGAACTGGCGGACCGGCTGGAAAAGAATTTTGCCGAGCGGCAGGGCGACATCAGCGGCATGGTCGTGATCGGCGCCTCCGAGGCGGTCGGCGGACAGACGCTGGCGAAACTGATCAAAGAATTTTCCGGGAAATATCCCGGGGTGCAGTTTACACTTTACAATGAAACCGTAGACAATATCAAAGACCGTCTGGATAAAGGCCTGGTCGATATCGGTTTGCTGCTGGAACCCATCGATATGACCAAATATGATTACGTCCGTTTATCCCAGCAGGATACCTGGGGCCTTCTGGTGCGGGACGATCATCCGCTGACGAAAAAGGCGTCGCTGGCGGCGGAGGATGTGGTCTCCTATCCGCTGATCATGCCGCTGCGGGAAAACATCCGCGCGGAAATCCTGCACTGGCTGGGGCGTGAGGAAAAAGACCTGAGAATTCCGCTGTTTTATACGCTGCTTTCCAATGCCGCCCTGATGGTGGCGGAAGGCCTTGGCTGCGCGTTCTGTATGGACGGCGCCCTGGCGATCCGCAGCGATCCGCGCCTGCGTTTTATCCCGCTGGAGCCCCGGCGGGTGACCTACAGCGTGCTGGTGTGGAAGAAGAACAAACTGTTTTCCACGGCTTCCTCCCTGTTCATTCAGGAGATCAATCTGCTGCGGGCGAAAATCGAATAATCATTGGCTGCCAAGATCCTCCGGGTAATGGGCCCAGGCCCGCGGATAAAACTTCATCTTGAAATCCACTACTTTTTGCAGTAGACTCAGCTGCGCAAACGCTTTTCCCTTCACAGGAGATTTTGCCATACAGTAAAGGTCATAATAATGGCGGGAATACCTCTGGGGCATGG
>ERZ1090860.2012-NODE-2017-length-9996-cov-5.283774_pt1 | contig 9996 bp, 7 predicted proteins | sample MGYA00478483_ERZ1090860 | MGnify/ENA primary metagenome ERZ1090860 (study PRJEB33644, sample SAMEA5815741) | chicken gut metagenome | biome: Chicken; feature: Gastrointestinal Tract; material: Caecum | place: Ireland | collected 2019-01-01 | study: A study of the...
GGCCAGCGGCAGCTGCTGGCCATCGCCCGGGCGGCCGTGGCCGACCCGCCGGTGTTGATCCTGGACGAGGCCACCTCCTCCATCGACACCCGCACCGAGGCGCTGGTGCAGAGCGGTATGGACGCCTTGATGTACGGGCGCACCACCTTCGTGATCGCCCATCGGCTGTCCACCGTGCGCAACGCCGACTGCATCATGGTGCTGGAGCAGGGCCGCATCATCGAGCGGGGCACCCACGACGAACTCATCGAGAAAAAGGGCAAGTATTACCAGCTCTACACCGGCAACTTTGCCGAGGAGCCGGCGTGACCCCAGACACAAACAAGCGCGCCCCCGCCCGGCGAAAAGCCGGGCGGGGGCGCTGTCTTTTATCCCTTATGCCAGCCGGTGACGCTCCAGCCAGGGGGTGAGGGTGGGTTTGCCCGCGCGGATGCGCTTTGCCCGCGCCGTGAACACGACCAGCGTCAGCAGGGTGAACACCGCGGCCCACACCGCCAGATACACGGCGCAGCCGGTCACGTCCTGCCCGGCGCAGATGGCGCTGCGGAAGGCCTTGACGGTGTAGGTGAAGGGCACCCAATCGTACAGGTACTTCACAAAGGAGCCGGAAATTTCCAGCGGGTAGGTGCCCACCGAGCCGGCCAGCTGCACCACCATGAACACCAGCATCAAAAAGCTGCCGATGCGGCCCAGCAGGCTGGTGAAGAAGTACATCACCGACATGAAGGTGACCGCCGCCAGGCAGGCGATGAGCAGGGCCTGCCCCATCCGGGCGGGGGAGAAGCCGTCCAGCGCGTGCAGCGCGCCCACCATCACCACCGCCTGCAAGATCGCCACCGGGTAGAGCACCGACGCCTTGCTCAGCCACCAGGCCGCGCCGCTCTTCATCTCGCCCTGGTACTCGGTGAGGGGGTACATCAGGCTGAAAGCGATGCATCCCACCCACAGCGCCACCGACATCATGTAGGGCGCCATGGCGTGACCGTTGTTGGGCACATCGGTGAGTTGGGTCTCGCCGGCGCTCACCGGGGCGGCGATCATCTCGGCCACTTCATCGCCGGTGTTGGTCTCGGCGATCTGCTGCGCTCCGTCCGAAAGGGATGCGCCCAGTGTGGCGGAGCCCTCCCGCAGCTGACCGAGGCCGTCGGTCAGTTCGCCGCTGCCCTCATAGAGTTTGGACGCGCCGTCCCCGATTTGGGCTGCGCCATCGGCCAGGGCCGCGGCACCGCTGTTCAGCGCGGCGCTGTTCTTCTGCAATTCGCCGGTGCCGCTTGCCAGCTGCCCGGCGCCCTGCTGCAGGTCGCCGGCGCCGGTCTGCAGCCGGGTCAGCCCGTCGGTGAGAGCGGGCAGTTTGGCGGAGAGGTCGCCCAGGCCGGTCTGCAGCGCCGCGCTGCCCCCGGCCAGCTGGGCCAGGCCGCCGCTCAGGTCCTGCGCGCCCTGGCGCACCACACTGGTGCCCTCCTGCTGCAGCTTCTGGCCTCCCTGGGCGGCCTGGTCGATGCCCTGGGCCAGCAGCGGCGCCTGCTGGGCGAGGGTGGCGGTACCCTGCTGCAGGGTGGTGAGCCCTCCGGTCAATTCCGCGGATCGGCCTGCCATCTGGCCGAGCCCGTCGGCCAGCGTGGGCAGCCCCATGGCCGGGTCCACCAGGGCGGCGGCCCCGGCGGCGGACGTATCCACCCCGGCGGTGTATTCGCCGATGCCCGCCTGCAGCGCCGCAGCGCTCTGCTGCAGCTGGCTCAGGGTCTCCGGGGGGATGGTGCCCCCCTGCGTCGCCAGCGCCGTGATGCTTTGGACCAGCGCGGCCGCCCCGTCGTTCAGCGCGGCGGACTTGCCGGCCAGCTCCTGCAGGCCGTCGTTCAGCTGCACCGCGCCGTCCCGGGCGGTGTTCGCCCCGGCCGAGGCGGTCTGCAATCCGCTTTGCAGTTCGGTGGCGCCGGCAAGGGCCTGCTGGGCCCCGGCGTCCAGCGCCGCCGCGCTGTCGGGCAGGCCGGCGGTCTGGGTCTGAAGCTGGGCAAGGCCACCGTTCAGTTCGGTGAGTTTGTCGTCCACCTGGGCCGCCCCGGCGGCCAGCGTATCGCCGCCGGACTTGGCGCTGTCCACGCCGCTGGCCAGATCCTGCACGCCCTGGCTCAGTTTGCCCGCCCCCTCTGTCAATGCGGGGGCCGCCTGGCCCAGCTGCCCCGCGCCCTGGGCCAGCTGGTCGGCGCCGTCCTTCAGTTTGGCCGCGCCCTGGGCCGCCGCGTCTACCCCGGCGGTGTACTGGGCCAGCCCTTCGGTGAGCTGGGTGCTGCCGCTGCGGAAGGTGAGGGTGCTGTCCGCCAGAAGTTTGAGGTTGTCCCGGATGGTCTGGCCGCCCTGGACCAGGTCCTCCGCGCCCTCTTCCAGTTTTGCCGCCCCGTCGGCACCCTCCTGCAGCCCGTCGCCGATGTCCGCCAGCTGCTCCAGCATGGTCTCGGCGTAGGTCCGGGTCACCTCCTGGCGCACCTGGGCTTCGATCTTGGCCATGGCGCTCTCCCCCAGTTTGGAGGCGATGTAGTTGGTGCCAGGATTGGTCTCATAGGCCAGCTGCATCTGCCGGGGCGAGGCGTCGGTGACGGTGGCCGCACTGGCCGAAAAATCTTTGGGAATGGTGATGACCATGTAGTAGGTCCCGTCGGCCAGGCCCTGCTGCGCGGCCTGACTGTCCACAAAGTGAAAGTCGAGGGAGCCGTCCTCCCGCAGATTGTCCGCCAGTTCGCTGCCGATGGCCAGCGTCTCTCCCCGGTACTCCACCGGTTCGTCCTCGTTCACCACCGCCACCGGCAGGTGTTCCACGCTGCCGTAGGGGTCCCACATGGACCCGAGAAACAGCGTGGTGTAGATGGTGGGGATGGCCACCACCGCCGCCATCACCACCAGCATGATCCAATTGCTCCGCAGAGCATTCCATTCGTTCTTCAACATGGTTTGAAATTCCGCACCCTTTCCCCGCGACGTTAAAAGCGACACGAAGTTGATTTTTCATCGCGGTATTGCTTTTTCTGCGAAGAGAATTATACTGAAAGGGGGAAAAACAAACAACCGTTGATTTTTAGCCGAAATGATGTTTAATAGACATAATGACGAAAAACTGTTGAACATTCAAAAATGATTTACAATTCGCCCGGCGGGCGAACAAGGAGAGGCCATGGACGAGACAAAGGACCGGCGCATCCGGCGCACCCGCCGGCAGATACGGCGGGCGCTGGCGCAGCTGATGCAGCAAAAGAGCGCCAGCGAGGTGACGGTGAAGGAGTTGGTGGATCTGGCGGACATCAACCGCTCCACCTTCTACCTGCATTACAGCGATATCTTCGATCTGCTGGGCGCGGTGGAGGAGGAGTTGTTCCGTGAGATACGGGCGGCGGTGGACGCTCACCCGGTGAGCGCTTTTGAGCAGGAGGGTCTGGCCTTCATCGAGGAGGTCTTCTCGATCCTCTACGAAAACCGGGAGATCTGCGCCGCCCTGGTGGGCCCCCACGGGGACATGGCCTTCCTCCACCGCATCGAGCGGATGATGGCGGAGAACGTGCTGCCCCAGCTGCAGGAGAATTTTCCCGACCGGCGCAGCAGCATCGACTACGGCTATGCCTTTTGCACCACCGGCGCGGTGGGCCTCATCAAGCACTGGCTGGCGGCCGGGTGCGCCGAGCCGCCCCGGGAGATGGCGCAGCAGACCTACCGGATGATCCACAACATGATGACCCTGGGCCTGGGTCGTCCCGACCGGGGCTGACCGGCAGGAAAAACGCCCCCCATCGCCGCAAACAGCGGCGATGGGGGGCGTTTGCTGCGCTTGCCGGGAAGGGGATCACTCGGCGCGCGCCATGGCCTGACGGAAATCGGACGTATCGGTGAAGATCTCGTTCTTGTAGGGATTCTTTTTCTGCTGCACGGCGCGCTTGATAATAATGGCCAGCACGATGACGTTGGCGGCCAGCGCCAGAACGGCGATCACGCCCTGCATGGTGGGGTCGGCGGCGGTGGGCCGCACGGTGGGATCCATCACCCCGTCGGCATACAGCACCGGGATGGTGCTGAAGACGCTGGCGTCCTGGAAGAGGGGGAACACCTGGGCGAACATGCACCACAGCGCCAGGGTGTTGGCCCGGTTCTGGATCCAGCCGCCCTTGTTCCACAGCGCGTTGGCAAAGGTGGGGGCCAGCAGCAGGGCCAGGCCGCAGTACCAGGCGTGGGTGGGCAGGTTATTGTAGGTGTATTCGAAGTTCCACAGGTCGTAGGCGATGATGTACAGCACGGTCATGTCCGGCCAGAGCATGTCGTCCCGCTTTTTGGAGGAGTAGATGCCCCACCAGCCGGTCATGCACAGGATGTTCAGGATGCCGGCGATGCCGTTTACCCAGTTCCACCAGCCGCCGTAGAGCCAGACGTTCTCGCTGGACAGCCACCACCGCTCGCCGGTGGCGGCCAGGGCCATGGCGCCCCGGATGCCGGACTCAAAGTCGCTGCCCACGGCGATGAGGATGTTGATGGCCACGATCACAAAGGGGAAGGCCTTGAACCAGTGGGTCTTGCCCACGCCCCACTTGTACTTGAGCATCATGAAGCCGATGCACCCGGCGGTGGCGGCGTAGAGCTTGGCGTAGTGGAACCAGCTGTTCATGTGGGTGTAGGTGGGGTTGGTCAGCGCCCATTCAGCCCCCATGGCCGCGCCCACATAGATGGAGATGAAATAGACGGTCAGCCCCGCGGGCAGGATGAGAAAGCAGAAGATGCCGCCCTGGGGCGTGCGGCGGGCCACCTCGTTGGCCAGCACCAGCCCCGCGAACACCAGCAGCCAGCCCAGCAGCTGCCAGCCGGCGGTATCCCCGTAGATTTGAAACAACATGATGATTCCTCCTTGTCTATATACGACATTAAATTACAAATTGGATTTGGACTTTTCGGTCAGAGGGGGCGGCTCGTCCGGCACCGCGATATCCCGGATGAGCATTTCATTGCCCTGCACCAGGTGGGCCTGCCCGCTGCCGCAGGCGGGGCAGGTGCGCCCGTGTTCCAGTGTGGCATACACCTGGCCGCACGCTTCGCACAGGGTGCGGGCGGGGATGGCCTTGACCCGCAGTTCCGCGCCGGTGAGCATTTCCGAGCGGGCGGCGGCCCACTTCCAGCAGTCCTGGAGGTAGTCTCCCACCACGCCGGACACCTCGCCCAGCTCCAGCGTCACGGCCTTCACCCGCTGGACGCCGTGCTCCCGGCCGGCGGCCTCCACCGTCTTGATGATGTGGAATACGATGCCCAGTTCGTGCATGGCCCTCAGCCCTTCCTGCCGAATTTCAGCCGCAGGCCCCGCTTCACCATGTAGGGCAGGATGGCCTTGAACTTGTCCTCGGTGCGCACCATGGTGCTGCACGCGGGCAGGTCGCGGGAGAGGTGGATGGCGTCAAATTCGCACTTGGTGGTGCAGATGCCGCAGCCGATGCACTTGTTCGGGTCCACCACCGACGCGCCGCAGCCAAGGCAGCGGGCGGTCTCGGTCTTGACCTGTTCCTCGGTGAGGGTGCCGTGGGTGTCCCGGAAGGAGAGGCCCGGCGCGGGGGGCGCGGCCTCCTGGCGGGCGGCGTTGTCGTAACCGGCCAGCACCAGGTCGTCCTTGTCCAGCTGGATGAAGTCCCGCCGGTTGCGGCCGATGGTGAGGCTGGTGTCCGGCTGCACAAAGCGGTGGATGGACACCGCGCCCTCCTTGCCGGCGGCGATGGCCTCGATGGCAAAGCCGGGGCCGGTGTACACGTCGCCGCCCACGAACACATCCGGCTGGGCGGTCTGATAGGTGAGGGCGTCCGCCGCGGCGCGCCCGCCGCGGGCCAGCTCCACCTTGCTGCCCTGGAGCAGGTCACCCCAGAGAATGCTCTGGCCGATGCTCAGGAAGACCCGCTCGCAGGGCACCGTCACGGTGTCGGCCTCGTCGTACACCGGGGCAAAGCGACCCTGGGCGTCGGTCACCGAGAGGCACCGCTTGAACACCACGCCGGTGACCTTTCCGTTCTCGGTGAGAATTTCCCTGGGGCCCCAGCCGCAGTTCACCCGCACCTGCTCGGCCTCGGCTTCGGCCACCTCCTCGGCGGTGGCGGGCATGGCCTGCCGGTCTTCCAGGCAGAACATGGAGACCTCCTCTGCGCCGCAGCGGCGGGCGGTGCGGGCCACGTCGATGGCCACGTTGCCGCCGCCGATGACCACGGCGCGGCCGGTCACGGAGGTGTGCTCGTCCTCGGCCACCGCGTGCAGGAAATCCACGGCGGTCATCACGCCCGCGGCGTCCTCGCCGGGCACGCCCGCCTTCCGGCCGCCCTGGCAGCCGATGGCGACGTAAAAAGCCTTGTAGCCTTCGGCCCGCAGCTGGTCCAGGGTCACGTCCCTGCCCACCTCCACGCCGCAGCGGATGTCCACGCCCATGGTGCGGATGACGTCGATCTCCGCCGCCACCACGTCCTTCTCCAGCTTGTAGGAGGGGATGCCGTACACCAGCATGCCGCCGGGCCGGGCGTTCTTTTCAAACACAGTGGGCTTGTAGCCCTTTTCCGCCAGGTAGTAGGCACAGGACAGGCCCGCCGGCCCCGCGCCGATGATGGCGATCTTTTCGTCAAAGCCGCCCCGGTTGGTGGGGGCCACCACCGGCGGGATGTAGCGGGTGGCGGCGTCCAGGTCCTTCTGGGCGATGAACTTCTTCACCGCGTCGATGGCCACCGCCGCGTCCACATTGCCGCGGGTGCAGGCGTCTTCGCAGCGGCGGTTGCACACCCGGCCGCAGACGGCGGGGAAGGGGTTCTCCTTCTTGATGAGGGCCAGCGCCTCGGTGTAGCGCCCCTGGGCCGCCATCTTCAGGTAGCCCTGCACCGCGATGTGGGCGGGGCAGGCGGTCTTGCAGGGGGCGGTGCCGGTGTCGTGGCAGTTCACGCGGTTTTTGTCCCGGTAGTCCACCGTCCATTTCTCCGGGCCCCAGGGGGTCACCGCCGCATCCTCTATCCGGGGATACTCCACCCGGCCGTTTTTGGTGCACAGCTTCTGACCCAGCTTTACCGCGCCTGCCGGGCAGAACTCCACACAGCGGCCGCAGGCCACACAGTTCTCGGTGGTCACATGGGCCACATAGGCCGACCGGCCCAGGTTGGGGGTGTTGAACATCTGGCTCAGCCGCAAAGCGTTGCAGATGTTCACGTTGCAGTTGCAGATGGCGAAAATCTTGTTCTCGCCGTCGATGTTGGTGATCTGGTGCACAAAACCGTTGTCCTCGGCCCGCTTTAAAATGCGCAGCACCTCGTCGTAGTCCACATAGCGGCCTTTTTTGGTCTCCACCAGATAGTCCGCCATGTCGCCCACGCCGATGCACCAGTCCTCCGGGTCGTCGCCGCAGCCCTCGCCCAGCTTCGCCCGGCTCATCCGGCAGCTGCAGGGGCTGGCGGCGTACTTGCCGTCGTACTTTTTCAGCCAGTGGCTGATGTGCTCGATGTCCACCGACTGATTCTCGGTCTCGATGGCCTTCTCCACCGGGATGACGTGCATGCCGATGCCCGCGCCGCCCGGCGGGATCATGGCGGGGATGTGCTCCAGGGGCAGAAAGGTCATCCGCTCGAAGAAGGCGGTCACCTCCGGATGCTCCTCGATCTGGTGCTTCTGCATATTGAAGAACTCGGCGCTGCCCGGCACGAACATGGGAAGCACATACTGCTTTTCGTGCCGCTCGTTCTCCCAGTTGTATTCCAGCAGGCCCACATAGCTCATCTGGTAGAGCAGCGGCTCCAGCTCCTCGGCGCTGCGGCCGGTGGCCTTCACCAGCTGGGGCAGCGTCATGGGCTTGCGCACCTCCATCTTGAGGGCCACGTCCGCCATCTCGTCGGTCACAAGGCCCGCCAGGCCCCAGTATTCCGGGTCGTCGCCGGTGACGCCCTTCAGCTTCGCGGGAATGCGGTCGGTGATCTTGCGCCCCAGCTTCAGAATCTTCTCCCGGGGCTGCTCGTCCCGGGGGATCTCAAAGGACAGTTTGCTCTCGTCCAGGGGGAAATGGGTCTCACTCATGGCCGTTCTCCTTTTTCGTTTCTTCGCCCCGCCAGGCGCGCACCTCCCGGCGCAGCCAGTCGTACCAGGCGTCCATTCCCTCGCCGGTGGCGGCGCAGATGGGGATGACCTGCGCCTTCGGGTTGCGCATCCGCACATATTCGGTGCATTTCGCAAGATCAAAGTTGAAATAGGGCAGCACGTCGATCTTGTTCACCAGCACCACGTCGCACACCTGGAACATCAGCGGGTACTTCAGGGGCTTGTCGTGGCCCTCCGGCACCGACAGGATCATGGCGTTCTTCGCCGCGCCGGTGTCAAATTCCGCCGGGCAGACCAGGTTGCCCACGTTCTCCAGAATGGCCAGTTCCACGTCGTCGAGGCCAAGGCCGTCCAGCCCCTGCCGGGTCATGCCCGCGTCCAGGTGGCACATTCCGCCGGTGTGCAGCTGGATGGACTTCGCACCCGCCGCCGCGATGGCACGGGCGTCCACGTCCGAGTCGATGTCCGCCTCCATCACGCCGATCTTGAACTCGCCCTTCAGCGCCGCGATGGTGCGGGTCAGGGTAGTGGTCTTGCCCGAGCCGGGGCTGGACATCAGGTTCAAAAGGAACACGCCCTTTTCCTTCAGCTCGGCCCGCAGCTGCGCCGCCTCCTGGTCGTTGGAGGCGAACACGCTCTGGCGGATCTCCAGGATTTTAAATGATTCCATTCTCTCCCGCTCCATGGGTCATAACATTGGCCCAATGTGGTCGGGCCAGCGAAAAAGCGCACAGGGCCTGATAAGCGCCGCTGCACGTTAAAAGAATAACATTCCCGGGAGAAAAGGTCAATGTGCCGGGAATTTTTCGCCTCTTTGCGCAAAAAAACTCCTTGGCCTTCGGCCTTTTGCATGGTAAAATAAGGGTGTGGTATCTGGTATGACCAATACGAGGAGGAACGAGCCGTGGAATTTGAGAAACTCTCCGCTCCCAGCCTGAAGGACCTGTTCGTAAAGCAGATACAGGGAATGATCCTCTCGGGGGAGTTGGCCGAGGGCGCGATGCTGCCTCCCGAGCGGGAACTGGCCCGTCAGATGCAGGTGAGCCGGGCGGTGGTGAACGGGGGCCTGGCGGAACTGGCGGCGCAAGGGTTTGTGGAGATACGCCCGCGGCAGGGCACCTGCGTGGCGAATTACCGGCGCAACGGCAACCTGAGCACCCTCATCGCCATCATGGAGTACAACGGCGGCACCCTGGGCCGGGAGGAGATACGCTCCATCCTGGAGGTGCGCCGTGCGCTGGAGCATCTGGCGGTGGGGCTCATCCTGCGCAACGCCACCGACCAGGACATGAGCCGCCTGGGGGACCATGTGGCACGCATTGCCGGGGCCAAAACGCCCCAGCAGGCGGCGGAGCGGGCTTTTGAGTTCCAGCACGAACTGGCGCTCATCAGTGGCAACAGCATCCTGCCGCTGTTTTACTATTCCTTCCGGGCGCCGGTCATCATGCTGTGGGTGCGCTTTTGCCGCCGCTACGGCATCGAGGCCCTGTGCCGCAACACGGAACTGCTCTACACCCATCTGAAAAACCGGGACGAGGCGCAGCTGCGCCGCTGGATCGACAGCTACCTGGGCGAAGCCATTGAGGGCAGCCAGCAGGTGTACAGCGAGTGAGGCGCCGGGCGCCCGGAACGGCGGAATGAAAAGACGATTCAAAAAGAGGCCGGCGGGAACAGCTTTTGGCCTTCCCATTTTTTGCGCAAGGCGCTATAATAAGGAAAACAGAAGGAAAGCAGGGGAGAATGTTATGAATCAGGTGCTCGACGCCATCATCACCCGCCGCAGTGTGCGCAGCTACAAGCCGGACCCCATCCCCGAAGACGTGCTGGAACGCATTCTCACCGCAGGGCAGTACGCCGCCACCGGCATGAACCGCCAGAGCCCTGTCTCTTATACACATCTCCGAGCCCACGAGACTGCAGCTAATC
>ERZ1090860.2013-NODE-2018-length-9990-cov-39.149673_pt1 | contig 9990 bp, 21 predicted proteins | sample MGYA00478483_ERZ1090860 | MGnify/ENA primary metagenome ERZ1090860 (study PRJEB33644, sample SAMEA5815741) | chicken gut metagenome | biome: Chicken; feature: Gastrointestinal Tract; material: Caecum | place: Ireland | collected 2019-01-01 | study: A study of the...
GCCATTACTAATGTCGATTCTGACACTCTTGCCCCATGTGTATAGACTTTTGCTTTTTCTGGCTTGCATGTGAACGGATCCTTTCCCTTTTCGATACAATCCTCAAAATATTTTTTCATAAATCCTTTTATATCTATTCCAAATGTGCAAGATACTTTCTTTCTTTTCTTGTAAACCCACTTAAAAAAGTTCTTTGGATTTAATGTGTCTGGAGATTCTTCATGGCATTTTTCACAAAGCAAAAATAGGTTTGATGGATCGTTGCTACCTCCGGCTTGCCTTGGTATAATATGGCAACGATTATATTCGCTCCTTACTTTCGGATGATCATATAATTTTTGTGGACTTTTATTTGCCAGTTCCTCATAATTTTTTATCTCAAATGATTTTTTAATAAATTTTCCGCAAGCCCAGCAACAAGGTTCGCCCCAATCATATACTACTGGAATAGAGTTTTTGTCGTCAAAATCATCTTCGATAACTGTCCCATCACTTGTGATTGCTTTGTTTTTCCAATAGTCAAAAATACTCGAATGGCTTGTGTTCAACGTATTTCCCATACTGCACCTACCTCTTCAAAACTTCATTAGCAGCTTCAAATATCGCTTTCTCAATTATCGGTTCATGCTCACCACTGATTTTCTTCCCGGCATAAGTCACAACCCCGATGTAAAAATCATTTTCGATGATATTTTTGAGAGACTGCTTGCTGAAATCCTTTCCGGTAGATGTCTTATAGCTTTTACTATCGCAGTATGCTTTAAGTTTCGCAAGACTTTTTAATTTTATGTACTGTTCAAAAATATCCTGTACGATGAGATTGTTGTTAAAGTCAATTGCAATTTCATTTCCTTGCCATTTATAACCGTATGGGGCGGTTCCGCAAGGCTTGTTACCTGTTTTTGCCCTTGCTTTTCTTCCCTTGGCAAGTTTCATGGAAATTGTCATTCTCTCATACTGGTCTAAAAGCTCCATCATGCCATTAAACAAAAAGTCGTTCGGGTCTTTGCTGTAAATGGAGTATGTCTTTTGCTCAACGCTGATTATGTCCGCACCTATTTTCTTCATTTCGTGGTGTATCATAACCTTTACGCTGTCGTTTCTCCACAACCTTGAAGTGTTCTGGACAATTACCTTATCGTCCTTTTCTAACGTGGCGAGTAGGTCATTCAAGCCTTCTCTGTCTGCCCTGGTTCCAGATATTCCTTCGTCCTTGAATACTCCATCTATCGAAATATCGTTCTCTTTACAGTATCTTTCGACCTCGGAAATCTGCATTTCAATTCCGTTCTGCTCTGCCTGCGTCTGCGTTGATACTCTGTAATATGCATATATTGCCATATGAGCCACCTCTCAAATAGTTATCTTTTTGTTTTATTATACTCTTAATTGAGTATTCTGTCAACTATTAAAGAGTATATTTATTGACTTTTGTTTCTTTTTCAATTATACTCGACCTATAAGGAGGTGTTCTCATGGTATCAGATGTAATCAAAACCATTATGAAATCCAAAGGATTAAATAATATTCAAATGGCTGAACTCCTGGGAATTAAACCGCAGTCATTTACAAATAAACTGTTTCGAGACTCATACACTGTTGATGAGTTAATCAAAATACTTGATATTCTTGATTGTAAATTGATTATTCAGCCTAATCCCGAAATAACTTATACGCTATCAAAAAAACAATAGCCTTAGGCTCTCTGGTTTCCAGAGGGTCTTTTTTATTTTTCGGGGAAAATTGAAATCCAGTGCGTTCTGAAAAGGTCTTTTTCTTTCCCGGCTGGAAAAACTGCTTATTAGGGCGGTGCGGGCGGTTTGTCAAGACCCCGGCTACCGTCTATTAATCAATGCGCACCGTTCTCTTTCCCCTTGCCTTTTCCTTTTCCGTCAAAGGTTATGGCTAACGTTTGACGAAATCCGTTATTTATTCATCCGGCAGCCTCTCGATCAGCTCCGGTATACTCTCTTTTCGTGCCTGATCTGCTATCTGCCTTATGTCCTCCTGCGATAATGCCGGGGCATTGGCTCCGGTTATCTCTATGCGCTGCGGGGTTTCGGTGTATCCGTAGTTTGCTTTTAAAGCGAATATGCAGCCTACTGAGTTACGTTCCGTGGCTCCATCAACCAAGGAAGACTCGCACTCTTTCAGCCATTTTTTGACCGTTTGGGAGCGTGTGGAGCTTGTCCCCTCATCTCCGGCCCTGTATTCTCCACGTCTCCAGCTGTCTATTGTAGTATTATCAACACCAATCATTAAACTAAAATTTAATATAGTCGGTCTCTTAGAGTATTTATAGCATAACTCTGTATATATACTCCAAATATTATCTAATAAATCAATATCTGATAAATCTAAATTACTATTACTGTTAGATAATACTTTATCTCTTTTACCTGGTTTAAATAAATGTTTATATATATACTTAATCATCCCAGTAAACAAACTAGGATTATTATTTATAGACTCTGGATCATTAAGAGTATTAATATATTCATCTGCATACTCATGTATTTTAGTCTCGTATATTTCCACCCCGTTTTCCGCTCTTACTGTATTCCCCATCATCTCACCCACTTTAACACGTTAATTCATCATCTCTTAAAATTAAATAAAAAAGGAGCCATAACAAGCTACCAGTTCCGACTCTCCCGGCTCTCTGTCCGGTCTCGGCTGCTAAGGCGCTCTCTAGCTCCATATGCGACTATCAGTTATTCAATTATGCGTCTGGCTTTTCTTCCTTCCGCTTTCCTTGAGTTATACAATAGCACTATATATTCTACTTGTCAATATAAATTTATCTATATATACTTTTACATACTGACCATTACTATATTAACTAAAGTTTAATCTACACGCTTTAAGATATATATTATATATAAATAGATATCTAAATAAAGATTAAGATATAGATTAAGATATAAGAAGAGTCCCCGGACAATTCCGGGACATGTCCGGGACATTTTCAATATTTGTTTAAACAAGTGTAAGCCCTTATTTTATGCGGGTTTCAAGTATTTTTATCTGATCTGGTTTTATATATTTCATGTCATTTCTAAATAACCAGAATTTTCATTTAATTTATTTTTGGCAAGAAATGATATCATTTTTAAATATGTCCCGGGACAAAAAAGAAAGATCCCGGGAATAACTCCAAGGATCATCTTTTACTATTACTCTTGTTCTTTTGCCGTTAAAAAATGCTGACTGCTGATGATCTTCATAAGCTCCATCCTTTCCGCTCCCGATCGGGGCCATTACTACTCATTGTCGCTGTTAAAATATCCCTCGTCTGTGTCTACGCTGTGATAGCAATTATAATCAACCTCGTCTTCCTCAAACGCCCAGTCGTCCAGATATTCTTTTGTATCCTCGACGTGGCCAACAAAGATGTGTCTATCTTTTTGCTCTCTCTGTGTCAGGTGATCCCATTGATACTCCGCTTCTTCGTTTGCTTCTTCCAGCGTGTCATAGACTTCGGAAAAAGTATCACCGTATTTATTCTCATCGATCACTAAATATTTTCTCATAACTTCCACCTTTCCCCGGCTCCTGCCGGATTGAATTTCTTTTGTTCTCTCTTTCGGTGATTATAATATACACCTTCTGGAGTGTTTTTGTCAATACTTATTTTACACTTTTTGAAATGTTTTTTAATCTGTTCTTTTCTTCTTTTGCCGTGTCATTATATATGATAATGTCCGGCGTCACGTCCAGCATATCACAGACTTTTCCCAGCGTGTCAATACTTATCATTTTATTTTTCCGCAGGTTTTGTAATGTGCTCTCGGAAAGAAGCCCGTACTTCCTTATTATAATAGGAGAAAAGCCCTTCTTTTTTAGCATTTCAAGAACGGCTTCGCCGCTTGTCACATATTTAATCATGTTTTTCACCGCCTTTTTATTTTATATATAGATTATACTTTTCCGACGGTGTTTTGTCAATCTTTTTTATACCGTAAAAGATGTACAACTTACACAAATTATTTTCACTCTTTTTGGTGTTTTTTCTATTGAAATTACACTACTAAAGGTGTATTATATAATCACAACAAAGGAAAACACAAAACAAAGCCACACGGCAGGAGGAAGGCAAATGTTTAGACAAGAGTTTGAAATGTCTGTAGATTGTAAAAAAGCAACAACGATGTTTAGAAGATTTGAAAAAAAGTACCCTGAAGCGTGGAGTATATGGGGCGAAATGTTTGAGTATATGTTAGAAAACAATGTAGAACACATGGAAGAGGAAAAAAATTGGAGTTTATGGCTTTATGTTGATGAAGAGTTAGGAACGCATTATATGGCAATTATTTTGCTTGATGAAGGGCAAAAAATTGCATAATAAGCCGGACACGTTCCGGCGCTGTAATGCAGCCGCAGCCGGTTCCAAGCCCGGAAAGATGCAGAGGACAGCAAAATAGCCGCTGGACGGCCTGAGAAACTGAACCAGCGTGCAGAAAGGAAGAAGGTATACACTATGAAGATTATGGAGATTGTAAACAAGAAAGCGGGTACAAAATGGGAGATTCTGAAAGTTTCAGAGGATTGTTACACCGCTAAGCTTTATGAAATGCATTCCGGTGATTGGCGCTTTCTTGTACAGGATGGCTATTACACAAAGGACGGTATAGAGTTTGAATTTGATATCAAAATAGCATAAAGCCGAAACGCCCGTGAGGGCGTCCGGGAAAGATGGCAACTTTTCCGCTGATGATGGCAAGCCGAACAACCAAACAGAGAGGAGATAACACAATGAAAAAAGATTATACAAAAACAATGAACTACGCAGTAGTTAGCATGATCGACAGGAGCACGCAGGACGACAAGAAAAGCAAGATCCAGATTGCCGGATTATTTGAAAATCCGATTGTTGCGGAAGATTCTTTTATGCCGTATCTGCCAAACAAAGAAATCAAGCGGTATCTTCTCCGGGTTGAGGATCTGGAAAGATTCGAGGAGTTTTATAACTTTATCCAAGATCTAAACGAAAAGCACGGAGAAAAGGCAATTTTCCATCTTTCGGACGGTGGTTTTTCCGTGGATGAAGAAAACAGATTCCGTCAGATTCTGAATATCTGGACAGATACAAAAATAGCATAACTAACCGCCGCAGAGGATGCCAGCCCGGCCCGATGCCGGGCGGCGGTTCTCTCCCGGAAACGGGAAATAAAAAAAAGAGAGGTTTTGAAAATGATTACCATAAAATTAAACGATGAAATTTTTAAAGAATTGCATATCCTGAAAAAATCCGAATGGGACAGAATCGGGAACGACTACAAAACAACGGCAAGTTTTGACAAACGTATAAAAGCCGCTTTTCTTCCGGGATATGGAACAACGCTATTTTTTGAAAATAAGCATTTTATAATCATTAATGACCGGGAGCCGGTGAAAAAGTTTGCAATCTGGCGCAATCATAAAGTTATAGGATACTGCGAAATCACGGAAAAAGCAAGGCAGAGGAACAACGGCGCAAACAATGCAGAATTTTATATAGGCTATGATCCAGTTACTAAACCGGAAAATTATAAATAGTCAGGCAGTCCAGCGGCTCCGGAAGTGCAAGCCTTCCGGCTGCCTTTTACAAAAAAATCAGAGGAGGAAAGGACAAATGAAAAAATTATTTTTTGAATGCAACCGGGATCAGAGATCAGCCCTTGAGGGTTTGGCCTATAGAATCGCAGATACCGCATACATGCGGGAGCGTTTCGGGAGCGACGAACCAGAATTAAAACAGAATGAAAAGACCATTTCCGGCCTTTTCGATGAACTGGATCGGCTGGGCGTGCCGTTTTGGGTACAAAATAGCATTATCTGTTTCTCTGAGAACTGGAGAAAATATATCCAGTTCGGAATTATTGAGCCGATGAAAGAAAAAAATATTATCCTGTGACGGTTCAGCCGTGGGGCGTCCAGTCGCCCGCAGGATTTCCCGGCACAAGCCGGATATTTTAGAAAATGGAGGATGAAAACATGAATTTTAAAAAAGCTCAAAGTTTGATACAAACAGATTTTAGCGTTTTATCAGGTGAAAAACTGCAAAAATACAAAGTAAATATACTTGATGCATGGAGATATGCGCGCGGTGATTATGGTTATAACAATGATTTTTTTGTATATATCGGAGAGGTGAAGGCGTTTGTTCCGCGTGATTATTGGCTTTTAAAAAACATAGAAACCACAATGGAAAAATTAGGATTTTAGGCACGCTGGAGCCATTGCGAGGCGGTTCGAGTCCGCCCGGTGCTTTTTATCAAAATAAGGAGGATAAAAGATCATGAAAAGAAAAACATATAACAATGTCTTAAAAGCCGGAAAACTTATTCAGAAGAAAGGATATGAAAAGCAAGAAAGCCTTGAAATGGCCGTAAAATTATTTGACCAACTGGAAATAATAAATAACGGGATGTCAATTGAATGGCTAATTGATAAATTAGCGGATAAAGAATAATTCTTTCCGCCCGTCCGGTTCAGCCCGGCAGCCGTCAGCAGGCGCGGGCGGACTTATTTCCCAGCCCCCAGGGATAAGGGGAGAAAGTGAGAAAATGAGACTATGCAAGAAAAACGCTGAAAAATTAGTAGGAAAGAAAGTTGATAGAAGACGTCGGATTTTTGGGTATTATCCAATAGAGATTATAAAAATCAACGGCGAGTTATATGCAAAAGACGCGGCTGGCGTATGCTCACCGATCCCAGAAAGCGAAAATGATTTTAATTGTTACAATTACGATTTTGTTATTAATTAACCAGCTTTCCCGGCATTGCGCCGGGATTGTTTGCAATGGAGAGGAGGCGAAAACATGGCACTATATGCACAGATCCCGAAAAAACAAAGAAAAGATCAGGCAAGGTATAGTTGCGCTAGAATGGCAGTTAAATCAGGATATCCCAGAAAAAGACCGGGAAATATTCCGGCAGACACTAGAGGCGTACAAGTGCGCCCTGAGTGGATCACAAGACACGAAAAAGAAAATTATACTTTAGGCAGGATCCCCCTGCCTTTTTCCCGTGCGCTGGTGCTTTGTGCCCCGGTTCGATCCCGGGCGGCACGGTTACGCAAGTGTTTATTTGCCGTTTTAAGGCTTTTGTACCGTCAAACGGTCAGGAGTACGGCGCAAGCCGTAAAAACTCCATACAAGGCAAAATACAAGCGCAAGCGGCACAAAAAATCATTGCACATTGACAATTATATATTGCGGTGCTATGCTTTAGGCAATTATAAAGCTGTAAAGGGCTTTTAAAGGCGTTGTGAACTACTCCGACTTTTATAAGTCGGAGCTTCCTGCTTCAACCACTATTGCGTTGGCTACGATGTTACGTAACTCAATGTCTTACACAATGTCCACAGGCGTATAAGTTCGGGCAGTTCCTGCCCTACTATATATTTTGTTTATGCTACTTCACTAAGTAGGCGTAATCCTTCGTTTAGGATATTGATAGCAGCGTTTTGGTCACGGTTTATTGTAATACCACAATCACATACCATTTTGCGGTTAGCTAAATCTTTCATCTCGGGATGCAAAACTCCGCAACAATGGCATATTTGTGATGAAGGAAACCACTTATCTACTTTTACGAGATATTTATTTCTATCAGACAGCTTATACTCAAGCATAGATAGGAACATTCCATATCCGTTATCCAGTGTTGCTTTGCCGTTACCAAAACCTTTATTAGACATAGAACGCATATTTAAGGATTCCACACAAACAACATCATACTGATTGGCTATCTCAGTAGATATTTTATGTAGATTATCCAAACGCTGATGAGCAATATGTCTATGAATTTTGTTTACTTTACGGAGTTGTTTCATATAGTTATTAGATTTATCTTCTTGTTTTTTAGAGCCTTGCATACGAGACAGTTTGCGTTGTGCTTTGGCAAGCTTATCATGACTTTCACGGTAATACTTATGATTAGTACCCACATTGCCATTACTGTCCACATATAAGCCATCAGAAGCATAATCTAATCCAATGGCGTTCATTTTATCCGCTATATAAGTATTTTCTACTTTTTCAAACTCAAAAAGCACAGAAATATAATACTTACCATCTGATTCCTGTGATATAGTAGCAGATTTGATAATCCAATTATCATCGGGAATACGGTGAATAACAGCCTTCACCTTACCCACTTTAGGAAGCTTGATATATCTTTTATCCGTAATAGCCACTGTGCCTTTTTGATTGTTTGTAGTGTAAGACTTACGACTATGCTTTGCAGATTTGAACCTGGGAAATCCGTTTTTCTTTTTGCGAGATTTACTAAATGTACTACGAAATGCTGCCTGCAAATCCATCTGTTTATTAGCAAGTGCAAGACTGTCTACTTCTTTAAGATAAGGATAATCTTTCTTGTATTTAGCAGGTGTTACAGTAGGGAATTTCCCAGTTGCTTTATAACCCTCAATCTTATCAGAAAGCATAAGATTATAGACCTTACGACAACAGCCAAAGGTCTTAGAGAACATAATACTTTGTTCAGTTGTAGGATATATGCGATACTTAATTGCTTTGTTTGCCATTTTTCTTTCCCTGTGACATTATGTACTGTTTGATAATATCTACGGTCGCTCCACCTGTGGTCAGCAGACAAAAACTCTGTGACCAAAACATCTCTTTCCATAGAGACTTATGTATCTGAGGAAACTCTTTCTTTATGAGTCTGCTACTTGCGGATTTATATGCATTGATAAACTTGCTGATTTCTGTATTCGGCTGCCCTTTGAATAGAATATGAACATGGTCTGTATCGTGATTCCATTCCTCTAATGTAATGTTATAGGCATGAGCAATCTTTTCAAATATCTCTTTCAAACGATTAGAGATAATATCGTCTATTACTTTGTTACGATATTTTATACACATAATCAAATGATAGTGTAACATGAATACCGAATGATTATTTGTATCCAATTGCATTATGTTTATATCCTTTCCGGCGAATACGACTGATTTGTAAATACATTATAATACAGTAAGATTCTAAAGTCAAGGAAACGCCGTGTTAATCGCAATTCATCCCCCCACTTCTATAAGTGGGGGATTTCTTGCTCACGGCGTGGTTAAAAGGAGCCGGGATATCCCTTTGCTGGCCAGCGGCTCCGACTCCTTTCTGATATTATTCAAAAATGCTCATTTGTCCGTCTGAGTCTCCCGAACAAAAGAATCGGCAGGCGGTGTATCCTTCTTTCCAACTGCATTCTTCTGGGTATAATACACATACTGGGGTTTTACCATGAATATAATTTCCGCATTCTCCACATTTATGTTCCCATGAGGTTCCTCCGGATCGCTTATACATTTCACTTATTTTTCTCATTCACATTCACTTCCTTTAAATCATTGTGAATCTATATCCTTCTTTTCCAAAATGCTTGTTTAGCAGTTGAATTATTTATGCTTCTTCCTCCATTTTTTCAAAAAATCTTCCTGTTCTTGGTCTTCCCATGGCTCCCGTGGGATTGCGGCGCATATAGCCCAACCAGCTAAAACAATAACCAATAGCGTTATAATTGCAACTATAATCATTTCTTCCCTCCTAAAAACACATTCAGCAACCTTTCTTTCCACTCTGGCTGTACACATTCTTCATGTTCTTTTGAATCTTCTTCTGTTTTATCTCTAATATCTAAAATTTCTATCATTCTATCAACTCCTCTGCAATCTCTTTATCTGTCAACTCAATTTCCGGTTCAAAATCCCTACTGAAAATCGCTCCGGTATCCGTTATCCTCTCACACTTTAGTCGTCGCTCCGCTTCTCTATATATCCCATCAATAATAGTTTTTCTTTTATGAATGTATTTATTTCCGGGGATTAATTTATTCTTATTCATTTTCGTCTCTTTTACCTCCCATTACCTTTCTCATCATGTCCTGCATATTTTTGTCCGCTATGTGGTCTCTTACAGACTCTTCGGGGAAATTTACCTGGTAGCACATCTCTTTTATTCGATTTGTGATCCGGTCATCATATTTCA
>ERZ1090860.2019-NODE-2024-length-9970-cov-5.516692_pt1 | contig 9970 bp, 5 predicted proteins | sample MGYA00478483_ERZ1090860 | MGnify/ENA primary metagenome ERZ1090860 (study PRJEB33644, sample SAMEA5815741) | chicken gut metagenome | biome: Chicken; feature: Gastrointestinal Tract; material: Caecum | place: Ireland | collected 2019-01-01 | study: A study of the...
AAATCTGGACGAAGATGTGGTTCATATCGCGCAGAATGACGCGGAGGCATATATGGTGATTTCTCGCATGCTATATGCGTTTCTATGTCAGGCGAGTATGGATTTAGTGCGAGATAAGAAACATTTTGAAGCATGGCTGGATGATATAGACGAGGAGCAGATCATAGGTGCGGCGACGGCTATCATCGAGCTATATACAGCCAACAAAACAACGAAAGTAAAGATCAAAAAAAAACAGGCGCAGTAGATAGACCGTCATCCCTTGCGCTTGTGCTTTTGCGATGCAAAGAGATGGGATTGAGCGTTGCGGACATGCAGGAAGTGAGTTATGGAACAGTGATAGACATGATGTCAGAACGCGCAAACGACAGCTTTTATCAGGAACATCCTCCGGCAAAGCTGGCAACGCAGGCCGACATGGATAAATTCGCGCGGGGGTGATTAAGTGGCGAAAAGAATAACGGGAGTTACCGTGGAAATTGGCGGAGATACTACAGCGCTGAGTACGGCCATAAAAAATCTGAACAAAGAAATCAGTGATTCACAAAGTGAACTGAAAGAAGTAGAAAAGCTGCTAAAGATGGATCCGACAAGTACGGAACTCCTGGCACAAAAACAGCGTTATCTTGGTGAAGAGATCGAAGCAACAAGGAAGAAACTGGAAACTCTGAAATCCATAGAGGATCAGATGACGGATCAGCTAAACTCCGGAAAGATAAGCCAAGATAAATATGATGCCTTCCAGCGTGAGATCATGGAGACAGAAGATCGTCTCAAAGACTTAAAAAAAGAGGCGAATTCGCTTCCGGCGACCTTACAATCTATAGGAAATACTCTTGACGGAGTAGGAAGCAAGATTGAAGCTGCGGGGAATAGACTTCTTCCGTTGACAGGGGGAATCACAGCGCTAGGCGCTGCTTCCGTCTCTACGGCGAACGAATTTGAATCATCTATGAGCCAGACTGCCGGAGCATTAGATATCCCCGTTGACCAGATGGAAAACCTTCGAGAATTGGCGTTGCAGATGGGACAGGATACTATCTTTTCTGCAAAAGAGGCAGGAGAAGCCATGACGGAGCTGGCAAAAGGCGGATTGACAGAGGCGCAGATCGAAGGCGGAGCGTTAGCGTCTACGATGGATCTTGCGGCATCATCCGGTATGGAGCTGGGGAGTGCGGCGAACACGGTTGTGCAGGTCATGGGCGCGTTCCAGCTCGGGGCGGAAGATTCTGCAGTGGCGGTGAATGCACTTGCCGGAGCTGCAGCGGCATCATCTACGGATGTAGAACCGCTAACACAAGCTTTGTCTCAGGTGGCGGCGCAGGCGTATAACGCTGGATGGAATGTTCAGGACACGACAGCGGTTTTGGCGGCGTTTGCGGATGCTGGCATAAACGGATCCGACGCTGGAACATCGTTAAAAACAATGTTGCAGAAACTTGCAGCTCCGACAGACAAAGCGGCTGCGTTGATCGAAGACCTGGGGATCAACACGCGGGATAGCAATGGCTATATGTTATCCGCGTCGGATTTAGCGCAAGAACTACAGGATAAGCTGGGAACACTGGAACCAGCAACGCGAGATGCTGCGATGCAGACGATCTTTGGCAGTGACGCAATGCGCGCGGCTACAGTCATGATGAGTGGCGGATCAGAGGCCATCGAGAAGTACACAGCGGCCACCTACGACATGGAAGCTGCGTCCCGTCTGGCCAACAGCCAGATGGGCGAAGGTGAACTAGCGATGGAGCAGCTAAAAGGATCCATCGAGACGGCATTGATTACAATAGGGACGCAGCTTGCGCCCGTCGTGACGGATATAGTAAACGGCTTTACGGATTTAGTAAACAAGTTCGGGGAACTGGACGAAGAAACGCAGAAAACAATCATCACTTTTGCGGGAATTGCAGCGGCGGCAGGTCCCGTCTTATCCGTTCTCGGAAAACTTACAAGCGCACTTTCCTTAATTTTCGCTCATCCTGTCATCGCAGGAATCGCTGCGGTTGCGGCAGGTATAGGCGTGTTAGCCGCCGCCATAGGAAGCGCGAAAGATGAAACCAATGCGCTAGTGGAAGCGTCTGAAGCTTCTCTGGACGCACAGACGGAGCAGCTTCAGGCCGTGAGAGATCTGCGCAAAGAGTATGATGATCTGGCACAGTCTCGCAGAGAATCCAATAGCGAGATTATGACGGAGTACTGGTACTATAATACTTTGACCGATGAATTAGAGGATATAGTAGACGAAAACGGACGGATCAAAGAAGGATACGAAGAGCGTGCAGAAGTCATCACTGGGCAGCTTGCGGATGCTCTGGGGATAGAAATTGATATCGTTGACGGAGTTATAGATAAGTATGGAGAGCTGACGGAAAGTATAGATCAAGTCATAGCTAAAAAACAGGCGGAAGCGCTGCTGAATCAGAACGAACAGGCATGGCTTGACGCTAAATCTAAACAGCTCGAGCTGTACACACAGCTAACAGATGCGCAAGATCGCTATAATCAGGCGTATCAGCAGTACGACGACACTCTGCGTCAAATAGCAGAAAAAGAGGCGGAGATGAAGGAGCTGCAGGCCGGACTATATACAAGTCCAGGACAGGTTCTCGAACTCGCGGAAGAGATTGATGTCTTAAAAGAGTCAGCATTAAATTATAAAAACGAATGGCTCATGGCGTCGGCAGAAGTGCAAGAAAGTAATGCGGTTTTCCAGCAAAACGAAGCGGTCATACAGAACTACGGCAATCTTTTGACGGCAGTCGCATCCGGCGATATAGAAGAAATGAATAATGCCGTTGTCCGCATGACGGAGAATTTCCAGACCGCAGAAACGGCAAATGAGGCTACGCTACAGAAGCAGTTGGACACGCTGACACAGACGTATGAAATGATGCGTCAAGGCGTGGAAGAAGGAAGCTTGCAGATATCTCAAGAGCAGATGGAAGCTTACGAGGGCCTTATCGCAGATGCTCAAAACGAACTGCAAAAATTCAAAATGCAGCACGTGACGGAGATGAAGGAAGCCGGCCTTGAAGGAGCTGTGGCACTGGGCGATACAAGGCAGGCCTATATTGACGAGACTGGCCAGACGGTTGAGAGCGTCAATACAGAATACAGTAAACTGCAGCTGCCGGGCATAACAGAAAAGAAGATGGATGAGTCCGCGCAGGCTATGCGGAACATGGCGGATACGATAGACAAGGCCGCTCGGCATGTCCGCAATACTGCGGAGGATGAGCTGGAAAACTCGAACACAAGTTCGATCGGATACGATTTTACAAGTGGATTTGCAAGCGGAATCCGAAGTGGACAGGGTATAGTAGGATCAGCTGCCTCTGCTCTTGCGAGCATTGCAATGAATAATCTAAAAAACAGGCTTGCGATTTCTTCTCCGTCAAAGGTAACGAAGGAATACGGTGAATTTACAACGGAAGGTTTTGCCATCGGTATGACGGACGAGCTGAGACAAGTAGCAAAGGCGGCAAACGAAGTGACAGATACAGCGCTAGCAAAGTTGCGGACAAGTGAAGAATCGTACAAAAGGAGCGCGCAGGTGCTGACACAAAGCACAAACGTTCGTTCTATTCCCGTCCAGGTGTTACAAAGCATCTATCTTGGCGGAGAATTGATTGCAAACAAGGTTACAGATGCGGTGATATCTAACATCGGGGGCCAGCAAAGTCTGGATTCGCTGTATAAGGGGTGGGTAAATGCGTAAGATATATGACATGTACTATAACGGGAAAGCGGGATCTATGTATGGCGCATACCTTGAAGAGCGGCCTGCGCCGCCCGCCCCGACAAGACGGTATGAAACGGTTACGGTGCCGGGACGTGACGGAGATCTATACATAGACGACGGATCATACGACGATATTACGATATCCGTCACATTAAATTTCATGTCCGATCATGCTTCGGATTGGGGCTGGAAGTATAGAAATGTAAAAAGCTGGATACTTGGTGACGGAGATAAAAAACTCATGTTTCAAGACGATCAAAGCGTTTACTATAAAGTAAAGATGGCGACAATCAAAGGAACGGAGCGAGACGCAAGGATTTTTGGCGGGATAGACGTCGATTTTGTATGCGATCCGTACACTTATCTTGTAGGCGGAGATATAGCTATAGAACCCGGATCCATAGAAAATCCGACGTTGGTTATAAGCCATCCAGTATACAAGATAACGGGCGAAGGCATGTGTACGCTGACGGTGAACGGAAAGACAATGACGGCAAACGTCGGGCAAAATATCACGATAGATACGGATAGACAGGTGGCATACAAGGATGACGGAACGTCGCAAAACGTTGCGTTGACGGGGGACTATGAGGATATGTATTTGCAAGTTGGGAGCAACGCGGTATCCGTAACGGATGGATTTACGGTGAGTATATATCCGTCGTGGAGGACGCTATGATACAGCTATATGTACAGGGGAATACAGACTATGAAAAGAACGGAGATTTAGTGCTTTTCCCGTCTCTATGCGAGATAACACAGATCTTAAACGGATCATGGATGCTGGAACTTGAACTTCCAGTTGTCGGAAATAGTCATCTGTTGGTAAAAGAAAATTGCGTTATCTCCGCGCCTGCGCCGAATGGAATGACGCAGCTTTTCCGTATTTATGAAGTAGTCCGCAATGAGACATATATCATAGCATATGCAATGCCTATATTCATGCAAGCCGCCTATGATTGCTTTTTGACGGACGTAAGACCAACAAACAAAACAGGTCAGCAGGCTCTGGATATACTAATGGCGGGGACGCAGTATAGCGGAAAATCTGATATTACTTCCGTCAACACGGCCTATTATATCAATAAGACGCTGATCGAGGCCCTGCAATCTGACGATGATAACAGCTTTTTGAACCGCTGGGGCGGTGAGATCTATTATAACAATTTTCAGATCACTATAAATGAAAGAATCGGTGCCGACAATGGCATGAAGGCGAAGTTCGGCTGGAACCTTGCGGGGATACAGCAGCGCGTCAATACGCAGAGTGTCGTGACGCGTATCGTCCCGATTGCATATAACGGGTACGGACTTCCGTCACCGGGCTATGTGGACAGCCCAAAGATCAACGATTATCCCTTTGTCCGCGTCCGAGTCATAAAGTACGACGACATACGTCTACAGGAAGACGTGACGGGGACGGATATGGAAGGATATGCGACCCTTGCGGAGTTGCAACAGGCGTTGACGGAAAGGGCACAGGCTGAGTTTGAAGCCGGGATAGATCTGCCGGAGATATCGTATACAGTAAACATAGTCGATCTGTCGAAGACGGAACAATACAAAGACGTATCTAATCTTGTGAAGGTGAATCTTGGTGATACAGTACACTGCGAAAACGAGCGCCTGGGAATAGAGACAGAAACACGCTGCACAGAGCTGATATGGGATTGTATCCATGAGCGAGTAAAAGAATTAAAGCTAGGACAGTATGAGGATTACTTTTCTAAAATTTCATCCGTCGTAAATTCGGCCTCTCAAGTCATAAACCAGGGCAATAACACAGTAAAAGGAGAAGCGATCTATGGCATCATAGACGCAATGCAGGCGCAGCTTCGGTTACAGAATACGGCGGCGGAAAAATTGGATGTGCGTGCGTTTTATATGGAAGATACTGATCCGACATCTCCGCTATACGGAGCAATGTCTATAGGAACTCAGGGTTTCCAGATTGCAAACTCCCGTCTGCCGGATAACTCAGACTGGGACTGGAAGACCTTTGGCACTGCAAAAGGTTTCGTGGCGGACTATCTGATCGGCGGCATCCTGGCATCGCAGAACTACCAGGAAGGCGTACAAGGCTTCAAAATGAACCTGAACACAGGCGAGGCGGATATCCCCTCGCTGGAAATCGACACAAGTCACCTACAGATACAGATCACAGAGCTGCAAGGTGACGTCGGCGGTCTGCAGACGAGCATGACGGAAGTCCAGGGAGATATCACTGACATAAACGGCGATATCGGGGGCCTGCAAACAGACGTTGACGGAGTACAGAACGATGTAGACAACCTGCAAGCAACTACGACGCAAAAGTTTGCGGAGATAAAAGCGGATGTAAATGGGCTGACTACCACGGTAGGACAAGTACAGACGTCCGTCACGAAAGCACAAAGTACAGCAGATGCGGCACAAACAGCTGCAGGAAATGCACAGACGGCAGCCGATAAAGCGCAATCGACAGCGGATGCGGCGCAAAAAAGCGTGAAAACACTGACAACAACTGTCATAACGAAATTTTCGCAAATCGACCAAACAACAGGCAGCATTTCTCAAACTGTTGCTAATGTCGAAAAGAAGACGACGACAGCACAAAACACTGCGGACGCGGCTAAAACGGCGGCAAGCACAGCCCAAAGCACAGCCGATAAGGCACAATCCGCTGCCAACGCTGCGCAGACTACAGCTAACTCCGCGCAGACAGCGGCGGGGAATGCGCAGAGTGCGGCAGACAAAGCACAGGACGACGTGGACGCACTGACTACGACAGTCAACACGCAATTCACGCAGATCAATCAGACGACGGACAGCATTTCTCAGACCGTCGGCAGCATCCAGCAGGTGACGGACGCGCAGAGCGAATCTATATCGCAGCTTAACACGTCGATCAACAACGTGCCGGAACTGATCGAGAATGCATTGGATGAATCTGGTCTGACGGAGTTAAAGGCGCAGGTGTCATCCATAGAGCAGGAAGCAGATCAGATACGGATCGAGCTGACGGAAGTATCGCAGTACGGCGACACAGTAGAGCAGATCAATCGGTTTTTCGATTTTTTGCAATCCGGCCTGCGTATCAGTATGGACGATAGCCCGTTCTATACCTTGCTGAACGAGACGGAGTTGGGCTTTTACGAGAACGGAAACAGAGTCGCGTATATCAGCAACAACAGCTTGTACATTTCATCGGCGAGGATCCAGAACGATCTGATCCTGGAAAATCCAGCGTCCGGAGACCTGGTGCGCTGGTATGTAGACAGTGCGGGCTATGTATGCTTGCAATCTACATCCGCATGACGGAGAAGGAAAGAAGGTGAAACATGGCTTTAAGCGGAACCATAAACGGCACGACATCGAATAGCGGCATAAAATCGCGTATCGAGTGGTCGGCGGTGCAGGACATCAACGCCAACACATCGACGATCACAGCGAAGGGTATACTGTACTGGACATCGAACCTGCAGACGTGGGGCACGGGCACGTACTATATGTCCATCGACGGAGTGCAGGGCAGTAACACGGTATATGCGGAAATATCGTACAATTCAAACACTGTCGTTATCACGTATACACGGACTGTATCGCATAACGCTGACGGAACAAAATCGCTAGCCCTGGACTTTTCCGGCGGCATCTCCGGCACAACGCTGACTAGCATAGACTGTCAGGGGACGATCACGCTCGATACGATCCCTCGCGCGTCCAGCTTTTCAATTCCTTCCTCCGTCAACATGGGCAGTAATTTATCCGTCAGCATCACGCGGGCATCGTCGAGTTTTACGCACGATGTAAAACTGACGTTTAACGGCCAGACCGTGAGCGCATCCAACGTCGGCACATCCGCAACGCTGGCAGTCCCCATCGGCTGGGCATCGCGGATCCCGAACGCCACAAGCGGGACGGGCACAGTGACAGTGACGACGAAGAACGGCGGTACTACAATAGGAACCACATCTAAAAATATTTCTGTGGCGGTGCCGTCATCCGTAGTACCGACGCTGACGCTGGCAACAGCGCTAGTGACGGGGTACAGCGGGCTATATTTGCAAGGCGTGAGCAAATGTAAGCTGACCGGGACGGCGGCGGGAGCATATGGATCCACGATCAAATCTATATCCTACAGCGGTGCCGGATATACAGGATCCGGGACGACGTACACGACGGGGGTTCTAAACGTCACGGGAGACATCACTTTTACGGCTACGGCAACGGATTCACGGGGCAGAACGGTGACAAAGCAAGCTAAAATCACCGTCATAGCCTACAACAAACCCAGCATATCCAACTACTCCGCGCAGCGGTGCAATAGCGGCGGAACATTGCAGGTTGACGGAACATATCTATCCGTCAGAGCAACGTTTTCTTGCGCCAGCGTCAACGGCAAGAACGCCGTCAGCTGTAACGTATCCTACAAGAAATCGACCGCCAGCGCATGGAGCGGTACGACGGCGTTAACGTCGAACACGGCAAAGGTGACAGGCGGAGGATCTATCACGTTAAACGAATTTTGGCAGGTTCGTTTCGTCGTGCAGGACAGCGTCGGCACATCACTAGGCCTGGCCGCTACGACGGTAACGGCGGATATACCCACGTCCGCATACAGAGCGGTTTTCGGTGAGGACAGAAGCGGGTTCGGGCAGTATCCGGAGGGTGCCGGAGCATGGTTTGCATATGACGTCAATGCGCCGAAGTTCATTGGGGCACTGCAAGGCAACGTGACGGGAAATGTCACGGGCACGGCATCGAAAGCTACCAATGCAGATAACGCCACAAAGGCAACAACGGCAACAAATGCTACGAACGCCACAAACGCTACGAATGCGACAAAAGCAAAAACGGTAGGACAGATAGATCAGGGATATTACAACACGTCTGGATCCTCCATCCAGGCTGTCATGCAGGAAAAAGCGGATCAAATCGAATCTATAGCCAATGGTGTGACGGGAGTATATGCGATATCTGGCGGATGGAATGGGCAAGAATGGGGATTCTGCATAGGAACATTCATTTCTAGTGCATGGGTAACGGATGTTTTGTTTATACGCGATGCGGAAATAGATTTCATCCGAAAGAACGGATCTAACTACAGCACAGTAAGGCGATATAGCCATGCATAGCATGACGGAAATAAAAAAGGAGGTATATAATGCTGGAATTTTATGTGACAAAAGGTCAAGAACTGAAGCGGAGAGATCAGGACGTTGTTTCCGCCGACACGACGGATCTAAAAGCGCAGTTTGATCTAACGTCGGACTTCACGGGGACTATCACGGTCTGGTGGCGGAGATCGGACAAACCGGGCAGTACATGGACGTCTACGCTGTCGGGGAATCAATGCACGATTCCCGCTGAAGCACTGTCTGCGGCGACGGATAATGTCATGTATGGCGAATACGATCATTTCGTATTTGTATCTATATCAGATACAGGACGGACTACATCGTCAGAATGCGAAATTAAGGTGAACAAATCTGCGTTTTCGACCAACTCCACGCCCGGCACAGGCGGAAGCCCGACGGCCTACGAGGAGCTGGTCGAGCAGTTTGACGAACTGAAGGCGGACAATCAGACTTTCAAGGACAACATGACGGAGCAGCAGGAAACGTTTGAAAGCACTGTGACGGAGAATGTCAACAACATCCGCTATGTCGTCGAGACCGAGACAGCCCCGCCGATCATCGAAGAAGCGTCCGGTGCGGAGATAACATTGGATGACAGCGCATACAGGCAGGTTCGAGACTTGAAGCTATACGGCTACAGCAAGCAGGTGCAGACGACTGGGGCGCAGCTGCTGGATTATAGCACATTGTCAGGAGCACAAAATGGCATCACGCCTAGCATAGATGATGATAATTATATTGTTCTAAACGGAACAGCTACGGCAAATGCATTCATCTATGTTTTGTGTAACATTCCTTCTGGAACAAGTATGTTTATATCCGTCAACAATCCAGTTTTAAATAATAATATCTCCGTCTACATAAGAGACGAAGAATCAACCTATTCAAGTGAATATATCGCGCTAGATACTGCCAACAAGACACACGCGTTTGCATCTGCAAGTGTAGCGATATCTCGTTTTGCGATTCGTGTCGTTCAAGGTACAACGCTTACCAACTTCCGTCTACGCCCTATGCTCAACTCCGGCACATCCGCCCTCCCCTGGGAACCCTACTCTGGCGGATATGCGTCTCCGTCACCGGACTGGGCGCAGCCTATACATAGCGT
>ERZ1090860.2020-NODE-2025-length-9968-cov-10.716433_pt1 | contig 9968 bp, 10 predicted proteins | sample MGYA00478483_ERZ1090860 | MGnify/ENA primary metagenome ERZ1090860 (study PRJEB33644, sample SAMEA5815741) | chicken gut metagenome | biome: Chicken; feature: Gastrointestinal Tract; material: Caecum | place: Ireland | collected 2019-01-01 | study: A study of the...
TACGGCTCAGAAGTTCCGATGTCATAGAACTCCATCGTCCCGGTAGACTGCGGCAGCGGGTCTTTGATGCCGTCCGCTGTGATCCCCATCAATCCGGCGCGGTATTGGATGTCCGCAATGAGCTTGTTCCGCGCCCAGATTGCAAAGTTTTTTATGGCTGTTTTGTTCATGATTCTTTATTCTCCTTCATTGGACGAGCTTGATAAATTCCTCTGCAAGTTCGTCTATTGTGAAGTCCGCAGTTTTCAGGGCAAACATATCAGCCAAGATCGGACTGTATTCCTTAACCTTGTCTTTCGATATATTATGCCATACAGGCAAGATAACTTTTTGCCCGTCCTCTTGTTTTGCAAAAAGTCCGTTAAGTTCTTTCCCTGTCCAGAATTTCTTGAAGTAAGTCTCGGAAAGAATTACAATGCCATACCGCGAGTGAACCAACCCATCGTCAATAGATTGCCGGAGACTGTCCCCAACGGTCATCTCGTATTTATCGAGCCATACCTTTGCGCCTTTTGCGATCAAGGCATCTGCCAATGGCTTTGCAACCGCTTCTTTATCCTCCCATGCGTGGGAAATGAAAAAGTCATATTCCTTTTCCTGTACTGCTGTTTGCATCGCATCTGCCTCCGATACCAATTTTCTTTGCGCTTCGATTAACGAATCGTGTTTATCTGTCAAAGACTTAAAGGCTTTGTCCTGCTCTTTTTGCAGTAGACTCTGCTGTTTAGCAAGCTCTGCTTTCTTCTTTCCGATTTTCTCAAGAATTTCTGTTTGCTTTTTCCTTGCCTTATCAGCCTTATCCGTTTCAGAAGCAATCGTCCGCTGCTTTGTCTTGAGTGAAGACAGAGAAGTATTTTTCGTTATAGACTTTTGGGTTCTTCTGATGTTTTCTTGCGCTTTGGCCTCCTTTTTCGCCTCTTCGGTGTTTTGCCGATTTAGGCGGGTGATTTCGGCTTGAAGCGACTTAATTTTACTTTCGATTTGTGATATTGACACCATTACTCTCCTTAGAACTCCACATTGACAATCGTGTCTTCATCCAGTTGCGCTTCCAGCGATTTCCGAAGGTTGTCCATGTAGCGGTCAATGTCCTCCTTGCTTTCCAGACGCCAAGAGGCCGTTCCCGTCATCATCTTGATGGAGACATTCTTTGTCTTGCGGATTTTCACCGGTGCAGGGGCAACGGTTGCTTCCGATGTGGGCTTCCCGCTCTGCTTGGCTTCCTCTGCCTTGCGGCGCGCCTCTTCCTCAGCCTTTTGCTTTGCCAGCTTGTTATCGAGGTCATCCATTTCATTGAGCAGCCGGAGTTTCAGAGCATCGGCCTTATCTGCGTAGCTTCTCAGCGTAGAGACATTGTTGCAGTGGGTGGCACCATCCCGAATTTCTTGGAACTTCTCAAAGTAAGCCGTTCTCTTCTGATCGTTGTACTCTTTGGTGGATAGTACCTCCAAAACACGCTTCCAAGCCTGATCGATCGAATCAATGACAGGGGCGGACTCCTGCTGCAAAATCTTCACATAGCAGGACATGAACCGCTCCCGTAGCTCAGGAAGCTTCGGGATGTTGGCATACGGCTTTTCCTGCCGGGTAATAGAGCGCATCTGCGCGACGATGTTTTCCAGCTCATCGTTGACGATATAGGTCTTGCTGTCATCATAGATTGCAAGCATATCCAGCGCACGGGCAAAAATTGTGGATTGTTCGCCCTCAAAGAAGGTCTTGACCGGTTCGTAGTCCTCTGCAAAGTCGAAGAAATCATCCCGCTTCTTGGAAACGGTTGTAAAGAAGTCCAAAGCAGACTGAATCTGAACGACAGACTGCATCAGCGCCTTCCCGTTGGACAAAACACGCTTGCCCGGATAGGGGTATTGCTTGTAATTGACTTCCAGCCGCTCGATTTCATAAATCGTGTTTTGCGCGTAACGCTGGAAGTTCTTCATAATGGTATCTTCATCTTCCGCCGCAGTGGCCGCGCCGAAGGTTTCCTTCATCACATCCCGGACAGCCTTTTTGTCCTTATCGCTGACACGGACGCGCTCTTCCATCAGGAGCTTTTCTGCAAACGCTTTTTTGGTGATAAACCCGATGATCTCTTCCTCGGTCTTATTATTCAGGCTGACCGCTGCACCGTTGACGGTGAAAGACAGGTCGCCGCGCTTAAAGAGCCTCGCTACCAGCCAATTCACATCGTCCTCCACAAAGCCGTAAGGAGCCTTCATGAAGCGATCCTTCACCGTCTTCATAGAAGTTTTCATGTGATTGCGCGTATTCATAGCGATAAAGCCCTGTACATCATCCAGCGCATGGGCATTGCTCTCTGTGCCGCCTTCCAGAGAAAGGGCAAGCTGGTTGCTCTGATGGAGCATCTTGCGGATCTCCGCCTCGCTCATCGGTGCGTCAATGTAGGAAAGCTTGTGGTAAACCGTCTGCACCAACCGGCCAATGGCTTCATTGATCCGGCTGCTGACTTCTTTCCCGTTTACGCGGACAACATCGCCATTTACATAGATGGTTGCTTCTTTCAGTGCTTCGGTCAGGTAGAGCTTGGCGTTTTGGTTGCGCTCCCGCATTTCCACACGCTTTGCCTCTTTGATCGTCTCGTACTTGGCAAGCTGTGTGGAAGTGTTTTTCCGAAGGAAGCCTTCAATTTTCAGGTAGGCTTGGATTTCCGTCAGGAACTCAGCATCATTGGGGAGAACGACAAGGACTTCTCTGCCTTGACCGGACATCATCCGAAGTGTACCATCGTCCGTGCTGCCGTCATACCACGGAGTCAGGACGCGAAGGCCAATGTCATAGTTCTGATTAGCCTTATAAGGGCGGTCATCCACAAACTGATTGAAGCCGAACGCATAGCGCCCATTGAATGCAGGGTAGGTGTAGCGCTTGCCGGGGAAGATGTCTTCAAAAATCATCTCCGCGACCTTGGTGATGATTTCCGGCGTTTCGACATTTTCCTTTTCGATCTCGTTGTTGACTTCCTGTTCCTCATCGGTTAGGAAGACATAGATGCTGCCGTTTTTCTGAATCAGCATCTGCCGCATCAGGACCTTCAGCGCTTCCTCCACACGGCCTTTCAGCTCAATCCGGTCATCGTCGATATTTTCAATCATCAGGCTGGTGATGTTGTCAATGTTCGCCTCAATTTCCAGCACATACTTGATCATAAAGAGGGTCTTGAGGACATTGATCGCAAACACATCCCGGTCCTTTTTCTCCGGGTTGATGTAGCTGTTGTCATAAGCCCTGATGATGACCCCGCTGTGGCTGTGATCCAGAAAGTTTTCCAGCGCATCATAGAAGCGGTGGAAGGGCACAATGACACCCATCTCTTCGTTCATGACTTTGACCGCAGACTCCTTGAAGAGCGCCAGCATGGAGCGCTCGCCACCGGAAAGGTGCTTACCGGAAGCCCCGTGGGTGCGGATAGAAGTTAATACACTGGACAGTAGATTGAACTGGTACGGCACAAAGGGGTATACCTCGGCAAAGTCTTCCGCACTCGCGTACAGCTTCTTTTCTGCGGTATCGTTGAATACGATTAGGTTTTTGATGATCGTCGCTTTCTGCTCATAGAGCAGCCGGAGCGACTGCGCAGCCGGTTCGGTCTTTTCAAGGATTCTCTTCTTGATAACGGCATCCACATTGGCAGAAGAGAGGGAGAGGCGGGTATCAAACCGTCCCTGAATTTTAGAGAAATCATTGCCTTTGACTTTTGTGATGGAGTCAATGTCCTGCTGGCTGGTAACGATGACCCATGCCTTGCCCATGCACTCCTTGCCCAGTTCCTCGGTCACGGTTTGGAGATTGAGCATCAGCTTAGAGTCATCGCCGATGTACTGCCCAATTTCGTCCACCAGAAATACAACATGGTGGTTGTTCCCTTTGCGGTCGATATATGCCTTGACGCGCTTGGCAAAGTCTTCGATGCTGATGGTATAAGGCTCCACCGCCTTTTCGCACCAGTTTCTTGCCGCCGATTCGCTCATGAAATCCATTGAAACAAGGGCATCTACAACGCTGTCCTGAATGAAGTCAAAGTCCTGCCGGGAGTCTTCCCACGGCTCGCCGTACTCTCCCTCAAAAGCAGCCTTGAACTCGTCGTAGCGTCCTTCTTCGGAAAGCCTCCGTTCCAGATCAGCGACATGAGGAATAGAACCGCAGAAGCCCTGCATCTGATTGAAGACTTTGAGGAATACATTGACAATGGCATCCTTGTTCTGTTTGCCGTTCGTTTCGCTCTTGGAATCGATGTTGAAGAGGATCACATCCGTAGGCGTATCAGCTGCCAGTTTCATGTCCGCCAACACCATCGGATCTACGATCTTCTTATCCTCAACAAAGTAATCCATCGCCCTTCTGTCGCCGACCTGACGGTTTTCCAAGAGGTAGGACAGGATTTTCAGGAAGTGAGATTTACCGCTTCCAAAGAAGCCGGAAATCCATACGCCCATCTTCGGCGTTGTCCCGACGATCCCTTTTTTGTAAGCCGAGTAGAAGTCAGCGAAGTGTTTTTGAAGTTCACGGGTTACAACATATTCGTCAAGCTCCTGCGATACATTGGCATCTTCGCCCTGCCCGACGATAATTACGCCTTGAATTTCGCGGTCGATCTTCTTGGCGAACATATCCTTTATTTTCATTACGCTACCTCCATCACTTTACAAGCCGGAAGGCTCTGTAATAGTTATCGTCTTTGATTTCGTTGAAGAGGATCAATTCCTGTTCATTATAAGTGCCGGGGAAGAACATCACCACCGGTGCGTGTAGATAGGACTGGTGGAGGTTGTTCAGTACATTATGGGAACGAAGAAGCGGATAGCTCTTTCCAACACCCGTCAAAAAGACGATGGCATTCTCCGGGGTGTGGTCAAGGATATACTGCACGATCAGGCTGTCATCCTCACTGACTTTCATCGAGTTGCTGACCGCCTTGACGATCCTCTGAATCCCGCGCTTCTTCTCAAACTCACAGCACTTCTCGATAAAGCCCTTCCCTTCGAGAAAGTCAATGATAATGTCATAAAGGTCAAACACAACCAGCTCGAATCCGTCTGTCCCTTTTGAGTTTTTATGCTTCATATATTCGATACGCTCGCGGACTTCCAGCTCCTTTTCAGGCGGATAGTCAAAAATCCAGTAGTTGACCTCGTTGGCTTTTCCGCTGCTTTGACGAAAAGATGGTTTTCGGATCGCCGCCTCCATTGCATCAAGTCTCTCTGTTAAATCCATTATCTTACCCCCGCAAGCGCCTTGACATAAACACCCATATCATTCTGGTTAAGCCAGCGTACCAGTTCCGGGTCTAAAATGGGTCGCAGTATTTTTCTGGCTGTTTTTGCTTTATCAATTACCCCGGCTTCGTACAGCATTGTTTTATAGCATCGGCCAAGCCGTACCAGTGTAGCGTCTGTCCACCCGGCCACTTTTTCATTTTGCTGCTGCTTATCTTTGAAGAATACGCGCACATCGCTGTCAGAAAGCTCGGTTGTGCCAAGGATCATCTTTTCGCGTATCACTTCATAGACAAAATCAAAGAACAGCGTATCATACGCCATAGCAGCAACCAGTGCAAAGAGCTTCTGTGTCGCAAGGTCACTGCGCATGAAAAGCGGAATGAAGCTCTTGTCCAAAGTTTTGATGCGGCCTGTGACGGTATGATAAATTTGATTGGCTCGAAGAGTAGTCGGAGCTGCAAACAGGTTCTCGTTCAGGGCAAGGGATTTTATCTGATTGATGTCTTTCCCTTCGCTCAGCAGCTCCACTACCTTTCGGAACTCTATGAACCAAAATGATAGCTTCACCGCGCCCGCACTGTATTCTTTTCGTTCCATCTCGATCACTCGCCTCCTTGATTGCAGGACTGTTTTTCCTCGCGCACAGCTTCGCAGATGTCACCAATATCGCAATCAAGGTAATCGCAGATGCGCAGTAAAATAGGAAGAGCGACTTCCTCACCCTTATTGAGCTTGCTCATCGTACCGGCAGCGATGCCGACCTCTTTACGCAAAGTCACTTTCGATATGTCTCTCTGGATGAGCAGTACCCACAGTTTCTTATAACTTATCTTCATGTCAACGCTCCTTGTTTTCCGAGATGCAGCGAGGATATAAAAACACATCATAATTATAGCGGAAACACTCGAAAGCCGCAACAGGTTCTTTTGCGTATTTACAAAAAAAATTCAAGTTCTTGGAGCTTTAGACCAAAAACAAAACCTGAGTGCCATTCACTCACTCAGGTCTGACCATTGGGGCTGAATAAGCCGTCCTCTTTTGAATACTGCCTTTGTATAAAAGTCGAGGGACATGACCAAATCGTAGCCGCCGATATGGTCAAAGAAAGAGATGTCATCCGCCATCTGAATGATCTTTTTCAGAAAGCCCATCGCCGCACTGCAATTAAAAAAGTAGTTGACGGCTATGTGGCTGAAATGTTCTTCGATCTCAATATCCACCTCATAGTCATTTGAGATTTCTATGGCTGTTTCGATGAAAGTTTGCGCCATTTTCTCGCGTTCCGGCAAGGCAAGGTAAGTTACATTGCTATAAATCTTTTTCATGATTTCGTTGAATGAAGGTGCTTGCTTTGCATCTTCCCCGAAGGCTTCTACGAGGTCGGTTCTTTCTTTCTTGAGTTCCTCTATTGTTTCTTTGTGAAAGTGTTTCTCATAGATTATCTCTCCCATCTTTTCTTTCTCCTAAATTGATGATTGTAAGTCCTTTCTTGGTTGCGCGTTGATATGTTTTAGCTGCACCTCCCCAGTCATGGGTCACATAGCAGATTGCGTATGCGGAGTTATCTACGAGGTAGCGGTTCCTTGCGGGGATGGCAGCTTTGAAATGATACTTCTCGAAGCCTTCTGGATAGATCGTAGCGTCAAAATATTTTGGCTCAGTGATATTGAAGGTGAGGTAAGGGATGACAAGGTAGTTCTTAATTTGCGGATAATTCTTTTTCAGGTCATAGACAATCCTTGCACACATCCAGTCAAATCCACCCATGCCGCCGTTTAGGAAATCGGTCACTCCCAATGAAATTAAATTTTCTATTTCACTTCGGACTTCTTCGGTCTGGACACCGTAGCATTCTTTATGACCGATGAAGGTTGCAGTTTGCTCCTTGCCCATCCCCAAATGCACTCCTTTATAAGAAAAGAATAGCACAATCCCATGACTAAATCAACGCTATTGGAGAAGGTATCTTCCATATAGAATCTGTATGAAGATTAGCACTACGCCTATACTATCAGTGTGTGTTTCACGCTGATAGGAGGTGCTGTGATGAGGCTTGAATCCATCGGCAAAAACATCCGCAAATACCGCCTGATGAAGAAGCTTCGTCAAGAGGACCTTGCGGAAAAAGCCGATTTAAGTATTAACTATGTGGGAGCAATAGAGCGTGGCGAGAAAACGCCCTCGCTTGAATCCTTGATTGCTATAATCAATGCTCTCGGCGTTTCGGCGGATATGATCCTTGCGGATGTCCTTGATAACGGATATGTTGTAAAAGATTCGCTTCTTGCTCAAAAGCTGGATAAACTTTCTGCGGAGGATCGTTCTCGAATTTATGATGTAATCGACACGCTGATCAGACACGCAAAATAAGTCATTCCTATACAAAAGACAAAAGGTTCACCGAAATCCTAAGAAGGGGTTCGGTGAGCCTTTTTCTGCTTATTCAAGTTCGCCGCCCCGGGTCTTTTCGTGCTCCTTCGCCAGCGACGGACTGAGGAAGTCATCCACATTTGCCTTCATGGTGTCAATCAGGCGAACTTCTTTTTTCAGTTTGGCGCGTTCAGCATAGAGGCGCTGCTGCTCATCCATGAGCCGTTGCTGTTCCGTTTGCAGAGACTTTAAGCTCGGCAGTTCTCCATCGCCCTGCATGGCAAGAAGGGTGCTTCTTGCGGCTTCGTAGATGACAAGCTCGGCTTCATGCTTTGCCCTAAATGCCGTTTTGTCTTTAGCTTTCACATAGGCATCAGCTATTGGCTTTAAGCTCTGGTAATTTGAGATGTTCTTGATGAGCGGCTGCACCTCGCGCAGTCGTGCCTCCAGACTTTTTAGCTCGTCGCCGGTTCGGGCATAGGAGCTACGAATATCCTCGGCTTTCTTCTCAAGGTCGGCATATTGCAGGAGGTTGTTTTCGGTGAGATAGTTGAGCGTCCGCGCAGCTTCTTTGAGAATGGTGAGCTTCGCCTTGTGCTCGTAGCCTTTGCTGCCGATGAGCTGGATGCGCTCCTGAATATCGCTGATGAGGGAGATACCCCGGCGAGAGGTCTGCATCTGGCGCTTGCGGTTCCCGCGCCCCTGAATGCGCTCTTTGATCCGTTCCTCGGTGTAGTTGTCTCCGATGGTCTTTGCACGGGTAAAACGCTCCTGTCCCTCAGCACGGAAGGAGATGTATTTTCCGGTCTTGATTTCATATCCGGCTTCCTGCATGAGTTTCAAAAACTCATCGTAATCCTTCGCTGTGATGATGCAGCGGTCGATGGTCTGCTTGAGCTTTTGCTTCCAGCTCGTGCCGCGTTTGGCCTCCGTGTATTCCTTGTAGTCCATGCCCTTGCTCTGCGAGGGCGGTATCACGGAAAGCCCATGCTCCTTGCAGATTTCGTCACTGAGTTGGCGCATTTCTCGGTAGGTGCACCGGTTGCTTCGATAGGCATGATAGTCCACAAAGTTGACGGCGTTGAAGATGATGTGATTATGGCAATGCCCCTTGTCGATGTGGGTAGCAATCACATACTCATACTTGCCTTTCAGCCATTCGTCTGCAAACTGCTTGCCGATCTCATGCGCCTGTTCCGGCGTGACTTCTCCGACATCAAAAGACTGGATCAGGTGCCGAGCAATCACCTTCGGCATCTGCATTCCCTGTTGGACGGCAAGATTGCGCGTCCACTCAAATTCTTTGGCCGCAGCATCGCTGGCAGCACATCCGAAAGAGGAAACATAGAGTTGGTCATCCGTCTTCTTCGGATCAAGGATGTAGGCCAGCGCTTTGTTTACAGTTCCCCTGATTGGCTTGATTTTAGTAACTGCCATATTTCCTTTTGCCTCTCTTTCAGCTCAGTGACATCATCTTCATAGAGGTTTCCCTTCGAGTTGATGCGGCGGCAAATCTGATTGATATTTGACGCAGCACGGCTGGCAGCGGCAGCAAGTTTCTTCTGCTGAGTGTAGTCCACCTTGATGATATAGCCGTCAATCGCCATCTTTCTGAGATAAGCGCCCATATTCTTTGTTCCGAGCTGCGCCATCTTTGATTTGATGATCTGATGCTCATTTTCCGACACGCAGAACTCAATGCGTATTGGCCTTGTTCTGTTTGCCATAGGCAATCTGTCCTTTCGTAAAGATAGAGGGTTTGGGAGACTTCCCAACAAGCATTTTGAAGAGTAAGGGCAGGGTTCCCTTACTCGAAAATCGCCGTGTGTACGGACACCGGCTGTGCTTGCTATTCTCTCAAAATCGTATTCCCGGTGCTTCTCCCCGTAAAAATCCCCTTCACTTTACAACGGACAATTTTATAAGATTTGTCCACTAAGCGTAAAAGAAAAAGGCGCACGAAAGCGCCTTCCTGTGCTTGCATAGTTTATCTCTTTCCAACTTTTCCGCGTTTCTTGTAGTCCTCGTCGATCCGGCTCTTCCAATCCGCATCAAGCGGGGCGCTGCTGCGGACGGCGGAGATCGCCTCGCTCAGTACCTCATAATTGAGCTGCGTTCCTTCACTGTCAGAGTTGTAGTTGACGGCTCGGTCAGCTCCGATCCCAAAGTGCCGTGCCGTTTCCACCGCGTCAATGTTTGCGCCGAGGAACAGGAACTCCCAGCCATACTTTGCTTTCTGCCGCTCGATCATCTGCTTCACCCGGTCGCTGCTGTAAAACCGACTCGCATTCTCCATCCCGTCTGTTGTGATGATAAACAGCGTATGCTCCGGGACATCCTCCGGTCTGGCATACTTATGGA
>ERZ1090860.2021-NODE-2026-length-9967-cov-4.372175_pt1 | contig 9967 bp, 13 predicted proteins | sample MGYA00478483_ERZ1090860 | MGnify/ENA primary metagenome ERZ1090860 (study PRJEB33644, sample SAMEA5815741) | chicken gut metagenome | biome: Chicken; feature: Gastrointestinal Tract; material: Caecum | place: Ireland | collected 2019-01-01 | study: A study of the...
ACCACCGAGCGCCACTGCTTACAAAGCTAGAAAAGCAATTCCCTGGACGAGTTTGAAAATACCCAAAAAATGGACCTCTCCGCGCTGTTGAAGGTGTAACCGAAGCGACTCCCCCAACAGGCGGAGATTTAAAAGGCACAAACACCAGAACGGGAGCAATGAAACAATCCTGGGCCACTAGTAGCGAAATCGAACCACAGAAGCGTGGGGATGATTACGTGAACTATTTGGCTAACAACGAGGATTATAGCTCTTATGTTAATGACGGGCACCGCATGGATAAGCACTTTGTCCCTGGGTTGATTATCAATCCCTATTCTGGGATGCTGGAATACAACCCAGGGAAACAAGGTGGCATTGTGGTGGGAACAAAAACGGCCTATGTTCCAGGTTTGCATATGGTCGATAAAGGGAAAGAAGCGTATGAAAAGACTGTAAGAGAAGGGCTTGAAGATTTTGTGAAAGAGGTGGGGAAATGACATTTTCAATCAATAATGTGGCGGCTTCGCTTGCCCAGTATTTGGCCCCGTTATTTCCTGGCCTTACTTTTTATCAAGATCCCGTCCAGCAGTCTTTACAAACGCCTTGTGCTTTTCTTCAACAGCGCAGCAGCACCATTAAGCGCCGAATAGGTTCAAGACAATACCTGGAGATTCAACTGGATTTGACATATCTAGTTGATTACAATCTCCCCAATATGCAGCAGCTATATCAACAGGCTGCGGCTATCTTAGATGAGAATTTAAACAGCTTTCCTTATGTCGGAGACGGCACAGGGGAGGCTGTTTTTCTTACCTATGACCGTCAATGGAGAATTGACCTGGACGCTCTGCATTATAACTTCGCGTTGCATGTCTGGGAGGATTTAGCTGTTGACAACAATCCCATGCAGACCCTGCAAGAACTGAATCAGGGGGTAACTAATGACTAAATACAAACGAGAAGTGATTCTCAAAAGTAAAGAGTTCGCAAAGTATCAGCCCGATTTTTTGCGGGCTTTGCTCACGAAAGACTGGTACACCTTACTGGAAGCCAGAAAAATCGTGAAGAATTTCTTTGAAAAGGAGGATAAATAATGGCAGGTGGAAACTGGGAAAACCAAAATAAATCCCGTCCTGGCGTTTATGTGAACTTTCAGACGAATGGCCAGACGCAGCTCACTATTGGTGAACGTGGCACGGTGGCTATTTGCGAGCCTATGTCCTGGGGCCCTGTGGGACAGGTCATGACCGTGAACGCCGGGGCAGATACCACGCCTTTTTGTGGTTACGCGATCACGGAACCTGGCGCAAGATTTTTGTCTGAAATGTTTAAGGGAACTAACCGCACAGATGGCCCCAATACGGTGCTGCTGTATCGCCCGGCTGCCTCCGGTTCTGCGGAGGCGGCTTTGACCACCGGCGTGCTGACCGCTACGGCGCTGTATCCTGGCGTTCGTGGCAATGATATCACCATTGTGATCACTGCGCTGACCGAGCCTAAATCCACATATCAGGTAGACACCCTGGTGGACGGCGTGGTGGTGGACTCTCAGCAGGCGGCAAAGGCAGAAGATCTTGTTGCCAATGCTTGGGTGACTTTCTCTGGCACCGGTGCACTGGCTGCGGAAACGGGACAGGCTTTGACTGGTGGTAATGATGGTACTGTGCAGGCTGCAGCCTATTCCACATTCTTGCAGACCTTGGAGCCTTACAACTTTGACGTGCTGGTATATGACGGCGAGGAACCCACAGTCCTTACCGCTTACCAGTCGTTTGTGGAGCGTATGGTGAGCGAAGAGGGTAAGTATTGCCAGATGGTGGTGGCAGAGATGACCAATCCCGACAGCCAGTATGTGATCAACAACACGTCCGGCGCTGTGATGTCTGACGGCACCACTTTCACTCCCCAGCAGGTTTGCTGGTGGCTGGGCGGCGCTGAAGCTGGCGCGTCTTATAACGAATCCTTGACTTATGCGCAGTATCCCGGGGCTGTCAATGTGTCCCCATTGATGACCAATAGCCAGTATGTGGCGGCTATCCAGGCTGGTAAAATCGCTCTGGTACCTGACAATGGCGTTGTGAAGATTGAGCAGGATATCAACTCCCTGGTGACCTTTACACCGACCAACGGTAGCGCATTCCATAAAAACCGCGTGATTCGTCTGTGCTCTCAGATCGGAAATGATTTGTACAAGCAGTTCTCCGATTTCTTCATTGGCCAGGTGAACAACAACGAGCAGGGCCGAAGTATTCTTCAATCTGCGGTCATTGCTTATCTGCTTTCTTTGCAGCAGCAACAAGCCATTCAGGGGTTTGAGGCGGAAGATATTACGGTGCAGCAGGGCAATGATATCGACTCTGTCATTATCAACCTGGCTGTGTCCGTTGTAGATTCTATCGAAAAAGTATATATGCAGGTAACCGTATCTTGATAAGAGGGCAGGCGGGAAGAGCCGTCTGCCTTTTTATTATACCTAAAAGGAGGTATATCAATGTCTTACTTGCTTGCGCAAGACACGTTAAATGGTGCGGAGGGTTCCATCGTCATTACCGTAAACGGGAAAAACACTGTTATTGCAGGACTGAGGAACATTCAGACTGTGGTGGATATCCAGTCTGAAGATATGCGGACTATTGGCACCCGTAAAATCCAGCAGAAGCCCAACGGCGCGAACCAGACCGGCACCGGCAACATCTATTATGGTTCCAATATCTTCACCGACATTGTACTAGATTACATCAACAACGGCAAAGTGACCCAGTTTGATATCCAGATCACCAACAGCGACCCTTCCACTTCTGTAGGTTCTCAGGTGATGGCCTATTACGGCTGTACCTTGACCGGAGAAATCCCCCTGTCGATTTTAGACAGCGAGGAAGCCATGCTGAACTATGACTTTGAGTTTGCTTACACCGATGTAAAACGGTTGCAGGCTTTCACCGATCCCACCAACCTTGGAACTTGATAGGAGGAGATATATATGAGTAAATTGTCCGCGTTCCTGCATCCTGTGCAGGTTTCTTTGGAAAAGGAAATTATGATTTCTGACCGCTTCCGGGACGAAAAAGGGAATCCCGTTGCGTTTAAAATCCGCTCTATTACTCAGGAGGAAAACGAGAACCTTCTCAAAAAAGCCCGGCGTGTGCGAAAAGTAAACGGCCAGCTGCAGGAGTATTCCGACAGCACAGATTATTCCCGGGCTATGGTGGTTGCGGCTACTGTAGAGCCTGATTTTTCCAGCAAAGAAATGTGTGAGGCATACGGCGTGCTTGACCCCAATCTTGTGCCGGGGAAAATGCTTTTGACTGGCGAATACACCAAGTTGCTTCAGGCTATTGTTGAACTTTCTGGCCTCGGAGATGATTTTGCCGCTGAAGAAGCAAAAAACTGATGGATGGGGACGATCCCGATACATGGTTGGCGTATTACTGCTTTACCAATCGGAATTGGCCCCCCTCTCAATATGATAATTTGCCATACAGAGAAAAAGTCCTTGTGGCTGAATTCGTAAAACGAGAAGTAAAAGCCAGAGAGAAACAAGCCAAAAAGGGCAAAAAAGGAAGAAGGTGAAGCTGTGGCAAAAATACGCGAAGAGCTTTCACTGGTAGACAAATTCTCTAAAGTTTTTTCGAAGTATGTAGATCTTGCAGAGAAAGCCAGTAAAAAAACGCAAGCAGCACAAAAGTCTATAAAAAGCTTTGAGTCTGCTGCAAAAAACGCGGGATCAGGTGCATCAGGGCTGACTAACGCTGTTAGAAATTTGGCTGGAGCCTATTTGAGTTTACAAGGGCTTAGAAACGTCCTTAACTTGTCTGATACCATTTCCCAGACAACGGCCCGAATTGACATGATGAACGATGGTTTGCAGACCACTGAAGAGCTAACAAGCATGATTTATGCGGCGGCTCAGAGGTCTAGGGCATCTTATACCGGTATGGCGGATATGGTAGGAAAACTGGGAAACCTGGCTGGTAACGCATTCAATTCTTCCCAGGAGCTTGTGGCCTTTGCTGAACAGCTTAACAAACAGATCGCCCTATCTGGTGCAAGTGCGGCTTCTGCTGATGCTGCTATTTTGCAGTTAACTCAAGGGCTTTCCTCTGGCGCTCTACGTGGCGAGGAACTCAACTCAGTTCTGGAGCAAACCCCAATGGTGGCAAAAACGATTGCAGACTATTTGGGAATGACTACCGGAGAAATGAGGGAGCTTGCTTCGGAAGGCGGATTGACAGCCGAAGTGGTGAAAAACGCGTTGCTTTCGGCTGCCGATGAAACTAACGCTAAATTTGCACAGCTTCCCATGACGTTCGGCCAAACCATGACTCAACTTCAAAACTATGCCATACAAGCGTTTCAGCCGGTTTTGCAACAGATTTCGGATTTTATCAATTCTCCTGCATTTGAACAGATTAAGGTGCAATTAGCTGGTGCAATTACGTCTATTGCTTCTTTTGCTTCTCAAGCTTTAACAGTAATCGGAAATCTAATCACCTGGGTTGCGCAAAACTGGAGCTTGATTCAGCCCATTCTGACAGGAGTTGTAGCAGGGTTCATAGCATGGAAGGTTGCAACATTGGCTATTGCAGCGGCCCTAACTGTATTGAACCTTGTGATTTATGCTTCTCCCTTGACATGGGTCGTACTAGCGATAGTGGCTATTGTAGCGGCTATTGCAATGTGGATTTCTTATGTTGGAGGCCTTCAAGTTGCATGGCTTATCGTAGTTGACGCTGTTCTCACGGCTTGGGATTATTTGGTGCTGGGCTTCTGGACTGGCGTATATTGGGTACAAGAAATGTTAGCACAAATGGCTTTAGGATTTCAGTCAGCAGGAGTAGCTATCGCAAATTTTGTAGGACAAATGAAAGTCAATGTGCTTACTATCATTCAAAACATGGTAAACGGTGCCATTGATTTAATCAACTGGTTTATTAATCAGCTAAACAAACTACCAGGAGTATCAATTTCTGCTATAGGTCATGCAACTTTTGCAGCTACAGCAGCGGCTTCCGAAGCGGTAGCTGCTGCTAATCGAGAAGTGGGGTTAGGCGCAAAAGCAGGGCAGTTGGCCGCTCAAAAAGCAATGAACCAAGCTTCCTTGCAAGGAATGATAAACAGTCTCACTTCTAATCATGCAAACCGACAAAACGAAATCCAGCAGTTACAGCACGCTTCACAAAGCCCAGATAACACAAACAGCATCCTGGATTCTTTGAATGGTACTGGAAGCGCAGAAGCTTTAAGCGGAATGAACGGAATTGGAAGTGTTGGCGGCTCTGCCGGAGGGCTTGGCGGAGCTGTAGGAGATATCGGCGGTTCTGTGGGCGGTTCTCTTGGCTCTGATGTGGCTGACATCAAAAAAGAAGTGGCAATGTCCGAAGAAGATTTGAAATCCCTTGTGGACATGGCAGAACGCCAGTATGTAAACAACATCAACCTGAACGCTCAAACTCCGGTTATCACAGTAAACGGCCAAAACACCGGGAATACTGCCGATGACCGGAAAGCATTGGCAAACGCTATCCGGGATATCTTGATTGAACAGGCTGCTTCCGCGTCTATCCGTTCCACTGCTCGAGTTGTGTAAGGAGGGTTTATGGCTAACGATTACGGATTATTTTTTTCCCGTGATAACACAGTGATAAGGCTTCCTGTAAACCCGGAAAAGTTCCCCGTTGAACGGGGGAACGAAAACGATGATTACAATGTGTTGGGGCTGGGGCCCATTATGGTGCCCCGGCTTCCTTCTTTGAAAGTGATCAGCTTTTCGAGTTTCTTTCCGGGAAGGATCGCTCCTTATGTGCTTACCTCGGGAGACTTTAAAGAACCAGAATTTTACATCCAGTTTTTTGAGTCTGCCATGGCGGATAAGACTCCTATTCGGTTTACGCCTGTCCGATACTATGAAGATGGCACTCCCTACATGACACAAGATGAAGGGCTTCAAGTGCTGGTGACCCAGTTCGACACAGAGGAACGTGGCGGAGAAACGGGAGATTTTTACTATGACTTGGAATTGACCGAATATAAGGACTATTCCCCTTTAACTATGAAAATCGAAGAACCCGAAAAAGAGGAAGAACCCGCGGCGGCGACTACGGAACCCCCAAGAGAAATCCCTCCTGCTGAGATCACAGTGGGATGTACCTGCATTATGAATGGAAAATACTATTATTCCAGTTATGGTGACAACCCATATGGAAGCACCAGTAATAAGCGGGTAAAAGTATCTCGGATGGTGACCTCTGACGCTTCTCGAGCCTATCCTATCCACATCACCACAGAATCCGGCGGGGCTTTGGGCTGGACAAAAAAAGAGAATCTTCAGGTGGTGAGCGATAAGTGAAAACAGAGCTTGTACTGGCAACAAATGCTGGACCGATTTATGAAATCTCAAGTTGTGTGCAGTCGATCACTTATACCACCAACCGAACGGGAAGTCCGGGCCAGCTTGAATTTGCATTGAATAAAGCTGGCGGGATCTCTTTTTTTGAAGGGGATGTGGTTCGGTTTTCGGTAGATGGGACATTGGTCTTTTACGGCTGGGTATTTACCAAGTCAAAAGACCGGTGGGACGTGATAGACGTTACTTGTTATGACAGGATGCGGTATCTCAAAGCCTCTGCATCTTATGCGTTTTACGACCAAACTGCCGGGGAGATCATCAAACAGATTGCCCAGGACTTTGAATTGGATGTGTCCGAAATCGAGGACACTGGGTATAAGATCCCATCTTTGATCGAAGAAGAACAAACTTGCATGGACATCATAGCGGAAGCGATTCAGCAAACACTTTTGAACACAGGAAAAGTGTATGTGTTTTTCGATGACGGAAAAGGACTGTCTTTGAAAGAAGCTGGAAATATGAAGTCTAATGTGGTGATAGGGGATAAGTCACTATTGACGGATTACACCTATAAAACTAACATTGATGAACAGACCTATAACAGCGTGAAGTTGGCTCGCCCCAATGAAGAAACGGGGCGGGCCGATGTTTTTATAGCCCAAGATTCCAAAAACATTGCCCAATGGGGGCTTTTGCAGTTGTATCAAACTGTGGATGGCGATGTAAACGACGCACAAGTCCAGGCCCAGGCTCTTACTTCTTTGAAATATTATAACCGCCGCATGAGGACGCTTTCCGTTAGTTCTCTGGGGGTTGTGGGGCTTCGCGCGGGACAAATGGTGCTCATGAAAGTGCAAGGCCTTGGCGATATCAACCTTGACCAATTTGTTTTGTTGGAAAAGGTAAGCCACACTTTTGAAAACGATCAGCACACAATGGATTTTGACACTTTGGCGATTTAGGAGGGTTTCATGGAACTGATCGACGCATTGCATCAAATTTCTCAGCAAAGCCAAAAAGCTATGCAGCCCGCTGAACTGGTGATAGGAACTGTAACAAGTGCAAGCCCTCTGGAAATCACCAGTAATACAAGCATGGCTCCATTAAGACAGGCCGTTCTGTATTTGACCGCCAACGTGGTAGAGAAGAAAATCCCCGTTTTGCAGCACACTCACAGCGCGCCGGATGGTACAACAGGAAGCGCCTTGGACAGTATCGTGTGCTTGGAGAACGGAGAGCCTTTGCCAGTTGAAAATGGATATATCATCTTGAACCGTGCTTTAAAGGTAGGGGACAAGGTGCTGATGATGAGGGTGCAGCGCGGGCAGAAATTTGTGGTGCTGTCCCGTGTTTTTTAAGGGGGAAAAAGCTATGGCAACCACTCCCGTAAGTAACACAAACGTTCAAAACATTACGTTTGAGTCTCAACCCGGATTGACTTGGTGGAGAAATCCCACTACAAACCGGATTCAAGGAACAGCCGACGGCCTTCAAGCCGTGGCTCAAGCTATAGAGGTAATGCTCAGTGTTGAGCGGTTTCGTTGGCAGATCTACAAGCCTTATTTCGGGGTTTCCTGGGATGGCCTGATTGGGAATGACCCCGGATATGTGGGCGCGGAACTTCAGCGCAGAATCCGGGAGGCTGTGATGATCGATGACAGAGTAACCGGGGTTTCCGATTATTCTTATACGATCAACGGAGATACCATGACAGCCAATATCACTGTAAACACTGTATTCGGCCCCTTACAACAGACTGTGGAGGTGACGCTCAGTTGATTGATTTTTCCTCGGATACGTATCAAAACATTTTGAACCAGATGCTCTCCCAAGTGTCCGCTGCTTATGACAAGCGGCAAGGGTCTTTTATACAAACGGCTTTAGGCCCCGGGGCATATGTGCTGGAGGGCTTTTATCTTGCTCTTGACCAAGTGCAACGGTCGGCGTTTATCCAGACAGCAGTTGGCGAATCTCTCGACTTGCTGGGAGCGATTGCCGGATTAACACGATATCAAGCGTCGGCAGCCGTTAGACTGGGTGTGTTTAATATGGAGGTGCCCATAGGTTCCCGGTTTTCCACTATTGGGACTGACTCGGTGAATTTCACTGTAACAGCCTCCGTGGAAACAACAAACCAATATCAGCTTACCGCTGAAACTCCGGGAAGCATTGGCAACGATTATACAGGAGCCATTCTTCCTATTACCGCAATTCCTGGACTTACGTCCGCACAGCTTACAGATATTTTGATCCCAGGTGATGATACGGAAACAGACGACGCATTTCGAGAAAGGATCATCACGGCTTTAAACGAACGGCCTTTCGGTGGGAATATCGCTTCGTATCGCACTAACATTATGGCTATCGATGGCGTTGGCGCTGTGCAAGTCTATCCCACCTGGAACGGAGGGGGAACTGTAAAATGCTCCATTCTGGGATCAAACTTCTTGCCGGCATCGGAAGAATTGGTGGAAACCGTTCAGAACGCTATCGACCCTCCTCCCAATCAGGGGATGGGACTGGGGTTGGCTCCTATCGGCGCGCAAGTGACCATCGCGGCTCCTACGGAAGTAACGGTAAATGTTTCGGCAACACTTACACTTGCTCCGGGAACAGAAATCGGGCAAGTCCAAACCCCTGTAGAAAACGCCATCAATACATACTTGCAAAGCGTGTGCCAGACCTGGGGAAACCCTGTGGGGGCCACGGGCTTGGATTATGCGGCGGACGTGTATATTTCCAGAATTACCGCCGCTATTGTAGGAGTGACTGGAATCGTAAACGCCACCGGCATCCAAATCAACAGTACTGCGGAAGATTTGATTCTGGAGGAATCCTCCGCTACCCAGCAGATTCCAGTATTAGGGACGGTGACACTGAGTGTATGAACTTGACACAAATCTAATGGAACAGCTTCCGGAATGGTTTGGGAAAATCCTTGATTTTCAAGAAGTGATCAACGCAGAACAACCTTCTTTCGATGCTGTAGCCGATGAAATCATAGCGGTGGCTGACAACTTCTTTTTTCAGACTATGGACGAATCTGCCGTATCCCAATGGGAGCAGATATTCAATATTTCTCCAAATCCGTCTATAGAAACTTTGGAATTCCGAAGAACAAGGGTGATGAATAGGATTTCAAGTAATCCGCCGTATACTCTTGGGTTTCTTTATCAAAAGCTGGATGAGCTGATAGGGCCAAATCAGTGGACTGTAACGGTGGATTACCCAAACTATACGCTTTATATCGAATCGAGCGCGCTGAACCAAAGCTATGCCACGGAAGTAGCGTTCACGATCAACCGTATCAAACCGGCCCATATCGTGTATATCAACAAGCCTTATGCGCAAACAGGTCTGTTATTGTCCGAGACCATTTCCCTTTCTCAGTTGGAATATAACTACCGATTGGGAGGGTGGGGCCTTGGTTTGCTGCCGTTTGCAACGGAAAATTCAATGGGGGTGATCAAAACGGCCACTACACCGTCTATCCAGCAACAGCTATTAGAAGATGTTGCGAATTTTACTTCCGGCGATATTGCAAGCGCCCAGATAAACGGAAGTATTGCGATTTCCGATCTCAACAAATCCGTGTCCGGTTCCACGTGTACTGTGACTTATACGGTGCTCCCCTCACAG
>ERZ1090860.2023-NODE-2028-length-9959-cov-5.077847_pt1 | contig 9959 bp, 21 predicted proteins | sample MGYA00478483_ERZ1090860 | MGnify/ENA primary metagenome ERZ1090860 (study PRJEB33644, sample SAMEA5815741) | chicken gut metagenome | biome: Chicken; feature: Gastrointestinal Tract; material: Caecum | place: Ireland | collected 2019-01-01 | study: A study of the...
GCTATACCATCAACGCCCGGGAACCGGTGACGGAGACGACCTGCAAGGCGTGCGGGCATGTGACGGCCCTGGAGGAGATGGCGGCGGTGGAGATGTGCTGTCCGGACTGTGGAAAGACCTGGCGGTACAAGACTAACAGCGAGCAGGCGGACGTGTCGGCCCGCTGCATTTCCTGCGGAGCGGTAATGGTCAGCGAGTGGGACCGGAAGCTGCGGCGGTATATGCCGCAGAAACTGAAACGAGAGGATGATTGAGTATGGCAGAGAAAAAAGAGGTGCCGATCATCACGTACACGGAGATACTGGCCCTGGCGGGGCGGTCCATCCGGGACGAGATCGTGAAGCGGAGGCAGGAGGCGGCCACAGTGGCGGGCAGGGAGTGCGCCCCGGAACACGCCAAGCTGGTGCAGGACTTCCTGGACATGACGGAGCGGCAGGTGAGCCACCAACTGGACCGGCTGGAGGACGTGGAGACCCTGTACCGGATCGAGACGGGGACCAGGCTGGGACTGCTGGCAGAACTGGCGGAGGAAGGGGGCGAGGAACAGTGAGATACCGGTGCGGTTTCCCGGAGTGGGAAGAGGACAGACCCTGCGACAACCCCAATGAGGACATGACGTGCGAGGAATGCCAGTTCGCGGAGGAGGAAGAGGAGTGAACGAGCGGGAGATCATCGAACTGGCGGACGCCTGCGGCCGGCGGGTATGCAGTACGGAACACCACCACGGGTGCCCTTACGGAGACAAGGGCCTGACGGATTGCGTGGAGCGGCTGGAGCAGGACTATGAGGCGTCCGTCAAGAGGCTGCTGGCACTGCTGGACGCTGTGCATGGAGACTGCAAATACTGCGCGTACAACGGACCGGAGAATGCCATGGAGGGTCCGTGCGCGGAATGCGTGCACTTTGCGGCAAAGGACCTGGCCAAGGGAGACTTCTGGGCCCTTTCGGACATGGGCATGGAAGAAGCAGGAACAGCCACGATCTACATCTGCATTGACCAGGATCACAACACCTGGCGGTGTACCGCGTGCGGGCACATGGAGACCTTCGAGGCGGACGGACCAAAGGAAAACGGGTGGGACTTCTGCCCGCACTGTGCCCGGCGGATCGCGGAGGAGGGACAGGAAGATGGTAACTTTTGACATCTGCAAGGGAAACCCGGGGGCGCTCGCGTTCGTGATGGAGGCATACGAGCGGGACATGTTCACCGCCGAGCAGTGCTTCCAGCGCATGGAGAAGGCCGGGATCGCCGGGGACAAGCTGTACATGCTATGGAACGACTGCTGCGGCCGGGACGTGGACCTGGCGCTGGAGACCATGATGTGCATGCCCACGCCGGAGATCGTGCGGCACATCAACTACGACGCCGGGAGAGGCATTCCCATTGAGGGGATAAAGAGATGAAGCGTCTCCTGCTGAAGCTGACGGGCTGGGCCGCGGTGTTCTTGACGACCATGATTTTAAGCGAAGCGGCCGGAACGGACCCTGTATGGTATCTGCTGGGCCTGTGGCTGTGGAAAGACCTGTCTGACGCTATGGATAAAGGAGACCGGACATGTTAAAAAGTGCGGATATGCTGAAGCTCAAAAACGTGGCACTCCGCACTGAAGCGGATACAAATAAAGCGAGGTATAAAGCTGCCGCTGCCACCGCGGAGCGGTTGCGGCAGGTGTGCGAGGCACAAGCAAAGCTGATTGACCAGCTGGAGAAGGAACGCTACACGGGGAAACTGTGTGGAAATTCCGCGAGACTGGGGCGGTGGGTCGATGAAGAAGGAAACCGGCTGCCGTGGGATGAACAGGAAAAGGACTGCCCGCACGGAAGCGCGTATTGCTCACTGTGTGGTGAGTGGCTGACAGCGAGCGACGAGTACCACGTTGTAGGTAAGTATTGCCCAAATTGCGGCGCAAGAATGGAAAAAACATAGACGCGGGGATGGTCGCGCCGGTGATCGGCGCGGCCTAACCGCCTGCGCAGGTCCCGTGCCCGGCAGCGCGCCGGGCAAAAAATGAAGTCGCCGGGGGGCGACAATGGGCTGGTATATCGGTAGTAAGTTAAGGGACAAGGCCGGGAGCTGGGGCGGGGGTGTGGTCGTGGGCCTGTATTGCAGGGAACAAAAGCATATCTGCGGAAAGGACTACGACACGGCCCAGTACATGGAGGTGGACCTGTACCAGGTCTCCGCGAAGAAGCACAAGGCGAGCCGCCGGGCCAAGAAGAAGGAGGCCTCCTCCCTGGCCCAGCAGACCTACAACGACAAGCGGGCCAAACGCTACCACGTGCAGCTGGTGAACACCAACTTCGGGAAGGGGGACTTCTCCTGGACGGGGACGTATGACGACGACCACCTGCCGGCGCCGGGGGACTACCGGAGGGCGGACCTGGACTTCACCAACTTCATCAAACGGCTGTACCGCTGGTGCGACGGCCACGGAGTGCAGCGGCCCAAGTGGGTGGCCGCAACGGAATATACCACCGTGGGCGAGGATGGGTCCGTCTGCGGCCGGCACCACCACCACGCCATCATCCAGCACACGGAGGGGCTGACCCGGGACGTGCTGGAGGAGCTGTGGAGCGTGAACGGGAAGCGGATCGGGATGACCCGGGGCGAGTATCTGGACGTGGATCACGGGAGCGTGGAGGGCCTGGTGCGCTACATCGGGAAGAACAAGCGGTGCGCCCGGTCCTGGAGGCAGAGCCGGGGGTTGGAGAAGCCAAAGACCCCGCCGCCCAATGACAGCAAGTGGAGCCGGAAGAAGCTGGAGGAGGCCAGCACGATGTACATAGACGATGCGGAGTTCTGGGAGCGGCAGTACCCGGGGTACACCCTGAACCGGGTGGAGACCACGGTGAGCAATTCCGGCCAGAGGCACACGGTGGTGATCCTGCGCCGGGCCGAGTGCTGGCACGGCCGGGGAGACATGAAGAAAGCGAAAAGGAGGAAACGAGCATGACAAGCAAGGAGCGGTTCATAGACCTGTTCCTGGATCTGGTGATAAGGCCAGGCGCGGAGGATCTGCTGGCGTGGTTGGGGGCAACGGACTTTTTCGAGGCACCGGCCAGCACGAGATTCCACGGCGCTTTCCCAGGAGGACTGGTGGAGCACAGCCTGAACGTGTACGACCAGCTGCTGTTTGATCATAGCGCGTTGAAGTACGGCGGGCAAACACTGGCGGTGTGCGCCCTGCTTCATGATGTGTGCAAGGCGAATTACTACCACCGGGACAGCGACGGGTGGACGGTGCGGGACGCGCTGCCCATGGGCCACGGGGAAAAGTCGGTCTATCTGATCCAGAAGCACATGGATCTGACGGACGAGGAAGCGCTTGCCATCCGCTGGCACATGGGGGCCTATGACGAGGCCTACCGGGGCGGGAGCCGCGCACTGGGAGAAGCACAGGAAAGGTGCGCCCTTGTGCTGGCACTCCATCAGGCCGACATGCGGGCGAGCCAGGAAGAGAAGCGCCGGGAGGGCGTGTAATGGCGTTCCGGCTGGAACTGTCGGACTTGCCGCCGCGCTACCGCGCCCAGGCGGAGCGTCAGCTTGCCCGTGGGAAGAAGCGGGGCGATCCCATGCAGGAGGCGGCCCGCGCGGCGAAGCGAACCGGAAAGGCCTTCGACAGCCAGGGCGAGTATGAGTATTACATGGGCACCGTGGCCCCAAGGGTGGCCCGGGGAGAGATCGTGGAGTGGGAGGCCCACCCCAGTTTTCCCCTGTTCCCGGCCGGGGAATACGGGGCCATGAAGCTGCGGCCGGTGCGGTACACGGCGGACTTCCGCCTGGTGTACGCGGACGGCACGGTGGAGATCGTGGAGGTCAAGAGCAAGTTTGTACGGCACATGCAGCGGGACTATGCCCTGCGGCGGCGGGTGTTCCTGGAGCTGGTGGCCCGGCCCGCGGGCTGGAGGTTCACCGAGATCATCACAGCGGACAGTGCCGAGGAGGTAAAGCGATGGCGGGAGCTGGTGAAGGAGTGACCGGACAGGTCCGGCGGCGGTGCGCCCTGTGCGAGCGGCACCAGAGGCTGGAGACGGTGGAGGGCACCGTGTTCTGGATGGAGTACGGGGACGACGGCCGGCCGCGGCTGTGCCTGGACACCAGGAGCCAGGGCGGCGGCCTGAACGTGATCTGCGTGGGGTTCTGCCCGCTGTGCGGGCGGGCCTGCGAAACTATGGACGAGGAGGAGCGGCATGGGCAAGAAGCGGAATATCCCGGTGTATAACCGGGGGAATGCGGCCAGACAGACGCAGAGAAAGTACCTGGGCAGTAAAATGACGCAGGTCGAGCGGGTGCAGAAGAACCGGGAGGCGGCGGGGCACGTGATCTCCATGTGCTTCCTGGTGGCGCTGAACAACCGGTACGGCATTGGCGAGGAGCGGCTGGGCCGCGTGACGGACGCGGCAAACGCGGAGCTGGAGCGGTTCGACCTGGAAAAGCGGGCCGTGGGTATGGAGAAGGCGAAAAAACGGCTCGCCGGGAAGCTGGGCGAGCTGCTGCCGAACGGGTTTATCCTGCCTGCGACGAAGACGCCCAGGAGGGAGAAGGACTGGGCCATGCTGGGAGAGCAGCGGGAGGCGGCCGAGATCGTGGTGGGCTGCTACGCGCTGGCCGCACACAAAGCCATGTCCTTCGGGCCGGATCGGGTGCAGGGGACGGTGGCGGAGACGGAGCGGGTGTTCCGGGAGTTCGGCGCGTGGACTGAGGGCGGGGACTACTTCGGGTATGCCCTTCTGGCCCGGGAGCTGGAGCGCATTTTCCGCACGCCCATCACCGTGGACGAGAGCGACGCCAGGGAGCCGATTTTCAGCGATACGCTGGACTGACGGCTGGACGTGGGAGAGAACGGGAGGAAGCGAAATGCGGTTTGTTGATGTGAAACGGATTGCCCTGTACTACAAGGCCATTCCGGGGATGTTGCACCTGCTCCGCCAGGAGCGGGCGGAACTGGAGGAAGAATACAACGGCCTGGGCAGTACGGCGGCGGATGGCACGCCGCATGGGTCGTCTCCCGGTAAGCCCACGGAGGAGCTGGGCCTGCGGGCGCTGGAGAACGGCACCGGGGAAAGGCTTGCACAGATCGCGGAACAGGAGCGGGTGCTGCTGGAGGATCAGGCCGTGATCCGGGTTTGTCTGGACGGGCTGAACAGTAAGTACAAGCAGCTCGTTCTCATGCGCTATGTGCGTGGGTACAGCTGGGCCAAAATCGGGGTGCGCCTGGGTACGCCGGACAGCACGGCCCGGAGCTGGCACGAGCGGGCCATGGAGCGGCTGGGCGAGGCCCTGGAGGAGACGCCGGATCACCGGGGGCTTGCGGGCCGCGCTTCGCGCGCGCGTACCTAATAAGCGACGAAAAATTTTTGCCGGGAAACAGGGGCGGAAGGAAGGGGCCTGTCCTCTCCCCTGCCGCCGGTTTTCTGCGGAACGGGAGGGCGCGGAAACGGCCCTTTAGGGAACGGTTTTCAAGCGGCTACGCGCACAGCACGGCAAGGTTTCCACAAAGCGGGGAATGGCTGTGGAAAAACAATTTGCGAATGCGGGAAGGGAGGGAGTGAGATGGGCGTTGTGCGGCGGATCGTGGGCGCGGTGCGCACGTACCTGTTTAGGCGGCGGAGGCTGCGCCGTATGCGGCGGATGGGTCCACGGAGAAAGTAAAAAAGCCCGGCGGGCCTGTGGCCTGCCGGGAGGAAGGAGCGACGTATGGAAAAACAGGAAACCGGCCTGCTGGATCAGGCCATAGAGGGAGTGGAGCGGCTGATCGTCAGGCACTGCGAGCTTGTGGACGCCGCGCTGCGCATGTCAGCCCAGGTCCAGGCCGCGCCGGCGTGCGGGCGGATCGAGGTGCTGGAGGACATGAAGGTGGGCGCCATGGATCAGGCCGTGAGGAACATAAGCCGCCTCACCGTTGACCTGGAGCGGTTAAAGCGCATGCGGGAGCGGGACGAGGTGCCGGGAACTGTGCTGGAGATGTCAGGAGAAGACATGCGGCTGCCCGTGGTAATCCCAGACAAGGAGACAAAGACGCTGATCCTCTCCACGGTTGACGGGACGTACACCATGCGGCTGAAAAAGCAGGAGGCCGAAGTGGTGGGGCAGGTGCTCATTGATCAAAGCCGTAGATTGTGAACACGGACGCCTCGCCGGATTTCGGGAAAGAACGTCGTTTGGTTTCTTTGAGCCATTGTGCAGCGGAACACTTCAGCTCGTACTCCGTCAGAGGCCGGAAGGCGTAGACGTAGAGCGTAAAATCCCCGACGCGCACAATGTTTTTGACGCTGGGGACGGGGATATGATCTGACATAAGAAAACCTCCTTTAGCCCCGGCGGGCCGTTGTGGGACGGTCTGCCGGGGCTATTTATGCGCGTATGGGCGATTTATCACGGGAGCGGGTCCGGGTCGTTGGGGGAGTTGACCTCCAGGGGCTGGCCCTCCCGGCGCATGCGGTCGGCGCAGGCCTCTACGATGTAGCTTTGCAGGCTCTGCCCTGCGGCCTGTGCGGCGGCGCGGATGGCCGCGCCCACGGGTTTTACCGGGCGAAGGCTGATATAATCGCACTTGGCGTTGTATCGGTCGTTGCTCTGGCGCTTTTTTTCGGAAACAGGCATTGTCACTCCTCCTCGTTGTCGTCCGGGATGATCAGCTCCGTGAAGTCGAAGATGTCAATGACGGGCGGCTGCGGGGCCAAGGCGTGGTAGACGCCGCGCTCGTAATGCTGATCCGTCACGCCGTCATACCAGACTATATCCCCGTGCTGGGCCTGGGCGGCCTCCAGGGCGTCCATGGCCTGCTGCTCCGTCAGGCCGTCGAACAGGAGCCGGGAGCCGTCCGCGTATTCCGCCACCAGGCGGTGGGGCGGAAAAACCTTTGTGTTGGGGTCCATGGGAAAACCTCCTTTGTTTTGTCGCATTATAGCACGTTTGAGTGCGCTCGTCTACGGGCTATTTTGTGCCCGTCTGCTCGGGGCCGTAGTAGGCCACGATTTCGCCGGTGATACTGTCGTGGCGGCTGATCAGGGTATAGCCGAAGCGGGTAAAGTCCTCTTGCGCGGCCTGGATCACGGCGGCCGCATAGGCCGGGCCGCGCGCTGTGAGGCGGTCCGGCTTTGTGTATCGGCGGCGGAAGTCCTCCACGCTGGCGGCGGGGACGGCGTATTTTTTGAGCTTTTCGTACAGGATGGGCATAGGCGATCTCCTTTCGTGTTGTAGGCGAGCGGGTCAGAAAAGAAAACAGAACTGGCCGCTGTCGTCGATCAGCTGGGCGGCGGGCTGCTGCGTGGGCTGGGGCGCGGCTTGTGGAGCGGGCGCGGCGGCGGGTTCGTCGGGGCGGTAGCCGTGAGCGGCCAGCTTGCCCAGGTAGTTTGTCCCGTGGCCGTTGATCACGCCGTCCAGGAGCCGGCGCGTCTCGCCGGCGTCAAAGAGGGTCCAGCACTCAATACTGGTGCCGGTTGGATGGCCGGGCGGCGTTGTGATCAGGGCGAAGCAGGCCGCGCCGCTTTCGTGGTGGAAGGGGACGCGGCGGGTGGCGAAGCCCAGGCGGGCGCACTCGCTTTCGTACTCCCGGATGGAACGGAAACCGTTGTACTGCATTTTGTATGCCTCCTCGGGTGGATTTTGTGCCGTTGTGGCTGGGATCGGGTCGCTTTGTCCGGTGCGGCCCGCGAAGGTGTCCGGGACATGGTCAGTGCGTGGGGCACTGGAAGAGAACGCAGAGACCGGCGCTTGAGGCGATCTCGTTGATCCGGGGCGCGGTGGCGTTGCCAAGGGAAAAGACGGCGATATAGTTCACGTGGCAGTCATCCGGGGTGAAGATGGGTTTGCAGGTCACTCCAAGAAGACGCAGATGGGCGGTGACGTTGGCGGCCTCCGACACCTCGTGCAGGGCGTCGAAGTAGCAGGCCCGGAACAGGTCCGGGGCGTAGTTGTCCCGGACGGCTTGAAGCTGATCCGGGTCGAACAGGTCCGCAAAGGGTTCGTATTTGCAGGGAGTGGCCAGGTGGGCGCGGATGATCTCGTTTCGGCAAGTCCAATATTCGGCGGTTTTCATGTTGTGGTCCTTTCTGCCCTCGTGACCTCCGGGGCGGGGTGTGGTGGCGTCAGATCATGGACCGGTAGCGGTCACAGGCCTTTTGTACCCAGTGGTGAGGGGCCATGCGCTGCTCCAGGTCGTGGGAGATCTTCAGAACCTCCTCGGGGGTCTTGGCCGCCTTCAACGCGGCGTCAACAGCGGCTTCGTTCTCGTAATAGGCTACCATGGGGAAGCCTCCTTTCTGCCCCTGTGGGGCTGGGGGTCGGGCCGCTTTGTTATCCCGGTGCGGCTCGTCCAGGGTGTCCGGGGGCTTGCCCTGTTACTCCAGGCCCAGGGCGCGGCGGGCGGCGCGCTCGGCGTTGTCGGTGAGCTGGCGCTGCCATGCTCCGTTGCGGGGGGACCAGCGGAAGCCATTTTGCTTCAGGGCCGCGCGGGTGTCCTCGTCGGGCTTGCCGTCAAAGAGAATTTGCAGGCGGTTCTGCTCCGCGTTGCGGACGATCCGGAAGCCGTCGTGCTCCTCGGAATCCTCGCCGGCGTCCTGCCGGGCCTGGAGCTTGTCCAGCTCCTCCAGGCGGGCCTGTGTCCGCTTGATCTTGCCGCGCAGGCTGGCCAGCTCGTAGTCCGGCATGGGCTTTTGTGCCCAGGAATAGGCGCTTTGGATGGCCTCGTCCATGCGGGCGGCGGTCTCGTCGCTGATCCCGGGGTAGCCCTTCAGGGTCTTGTGCCTGCGGTAATGGGTGTTCATGGCCTTGCCGTCGTCCAGCTTGTGCTGGAGCTGCCGGAGCTGGTCTTGCAGCATTTCCCGGGCGTGGGGGTCCGTCAGGTCCACGGGGCCGGAGCCGGTGCTTTTGATCTTGTCCAGAATGGCCTGGATGGTTTTGTACTCCTGCCACAGGGCGTCTTCCCGGGTGTTCTGGCGATCCTTCTTCCGCGTGGGGAAGTTGGCCGCGCCGCAGATCAGGACGCTGGGGCAGCTGGCGCCGTTGCGGTTGTAGTCGTTGGTCCACTGGGCCAGGCGGCGGGCGTAGCGGTCCAGAAGGGCGTCCAGCTTGTCGTGGTAGTAGGGGCTTGTGGCCGCCTTGCACCGCTCCACCAGGGCGGCGGCCTCGTCCACAGAGGCCCGGTAGCCGGCCGTGGCGCTGCCCGGCTTGTAGTCCCGCATGGACATCATTTCGTGCGCCCGGCGGGCCGTGTCCTCGTCGATGGGGTAATACTTCACGGCGGCGGGCTGTTGTGCCGCCTGGGGCGGCGTGGGCGCGGCCGGGGCCGGGCTTCCGCCGGGGATCAGGCTGAATTGCTCGTACATGGCTTGTACCTCCTGTTTCGTGTTGTGGGGATGGTCTCCCGCGACGCTCCCGGGGGAGCGTTTCGGCCCGTGACCGGCGGGCCATCGTCAGGCGGGGCGGTTTTGTTGTCAGTCCAGGCAGGTTTCCCGGCTCATGCGGTACTGCTGCTTCAGCTTGTCGTAGGCCCGGAGCGTGACGGTGTACGTGTTGCGCTGCTCGTCGTAGGTGATCCCGCGGCCGTGGAGCCGGGGGAGGCCGTCGTGGAGGGGGCGCAGGTAGTAATGCTTGCCGTAGTAACCGAGATCGGCGGAGAAGTCGCAGCCCGTGGGGGCCTGCTGCATTTCGTAGCAGTAGGAATACTCGCCGGGCTTGTCCGCGTGGGCGGCGGGGGTCTTGGCGGCCTCCAGGGCCTCGTAGTCCGGGGCGTAGCCGTGAAGCTCGCCGGTGTCGGCGTTAAAGCTGGCGGAGCACATGTCCGGGACGAAAAGGGTCATGTTATCGCCGATCTTCTGCTCATAGCCGCCGGGGACCTTGGAGAAGGTGCCGGAGATGGGGCGTTGTGTTGCTGCCATGGTGAAAACCTCCTGTTTTGTGTTGTGCCCTGCCTTCTTCCGCGCGGGGAGCCCTTTCCCGGCGCACGGCCCGGGAT
>ERZ1090860.2027-NODE-2032-length-9944-cov-4.246537_pt1 | contig 9944 bp, 10 predicted proteins | sample MGYA00478483_ERZ1090860 | MGnify/ENA primary metagenome ERZ1090860 (study PRJEB33644, sample SAMEA5815741) | chicken gut metagenome | biome: Chicken; feature: Gastrointestinal Tract; material: Caecum | place: Ireland | collected 2019-01-01 | study: A study of the...
GCGGAGCCCGTTTTTGTGAGTGAAAGGAGAAACAATGCAGTTTATCAATCTGGAAAACTTCCCTCAGATCGCTCCCTACGCGGAACTGTTCTGGCAGGGAACCCTTGTGACAGTCCTGCTGGCACTGTTCACTGTTATCATCGGCTTCTGCCTTGCGCTGATCCTTGCCCTGATGAGGATGTCAAACATCCATCCTTTCCGTTTTCTCGGACTGGACGTTGAAGGACATGAACGTGAAAAAGGCTTTTTACATCTGCTGAGCCGTTTCAATCCTCTGGATTTCATTGCCACGGCATATGTGGAGATCATCCGTTCCACACCGGCTCTGGTTCAGATTTTTATCATTTATTTTGGTGTGTTCAGCCTGATCGACCTTCCGAGTTTTCAGCTCTTCGGCTTCATCCGTTTTGAGCGTTTCTTCCCGGGTGTTGTGGCTCTGGGAATGAACTCAGGCGCGTACCTGTGCGAGATCATCCGTTCCGGTATCCAGTCCATTGATTCCGGACAGACGGAAGCAGCACGTTCTCTGGGGCTTTCCCAGAAGCAGAACCTCCGGTATGTTATCCTTCCGCAGGCGATCAAGAATATCCTTCCCGCCATCGCCAATGAGTTTGTGGTGATCATCAAAGAGTCCGCAGTCACATATACGATCGGTGTACAGGACATCATGTCCGCGGTCAATGCCGTGAAAGGAGCAACTTTCATCATCGTTGAACCTCTGCTGGTGGCGACAGCGATTTATTTCTGTCTCTGTTTCCCCACCTCCAAGGTCATCGCATATATAGAAAGGAGAATGAGCCGTGGCGACAAGAGATAGCATGATCCAGGTTACTGATCTGAAGAAACATTATAAAGGCGGATCCATCAAAGCCCTGGACGGAGTGACGGTTGACATCAATAAAGGAGATGTAGTCGCTGTCATCGGGCCTTCCGGATCCGGGAAGTCCACCTTTCTGAGAAGCCTGAACCTTCTGGAGGAACCCACCGGGGGCTCCATCATTTTCAACGGGATAGACATTACCAGAAAGAAATATAAAGATGAGAACGGAAAGACAGTGAAACTGGATATTGACAAACTCCGCCAGAAAATGGGGATGGTCTTCCAGCATTTCAACCTCTTTCCTCATATGACGATTCTTGACAATATGACCCTTGCTCCAATGAAGGTGAAAGGGATGTCAAAAGTCGAAGCGGAAAAACACGCTCTTGAACTTCTTGACCGCGTAGGGCTGAAAGACCGTGCAGACGCTTATCCTATCCAGCTCTCAGGAGGTCAGAAACAGCGTGTGGCTATCGTACGGGCCCTTGCAATGGAACCGGAAGTCATGCTCTTTGACGAACCCACTTCCGCTCTCGACCCGGAGATGGTCGGGGAAGTTCTGGACGTTATGAAGGAGCTTGCTAAGGAAGGAATGACCATGGTCGTGGTAACTCACGAGATGGGTTTTGCCCGTGAAGTAGGAAACCGTCTTCTTTTCATGGCGGATGGAAAACTTCTGGAACAGGGGGATCCGAAAGAACTTTTTGATCATCCGAAGAATCCCCGTCTTCAGGATTTCCTTTCCAAAGTCCTGTGATATACTCTGGTCCGCATTTGCTCTGCTTTTGCGGCCTGTGCCGAGATCCCGCATGGAGAATCTTCTCTTCCGGGATCTCATTTTTTGCAACGGCGACGAGCCAAGCCGGTATCATAGAGGTCAAATTCTATTTGACCTCAACAACATGTTATTAGGAGGATCAAATCATGACACAAGAAAAACAGACTGCGATCAATGAGATCGAGAAAAAAAAGGACCTGATCCGTGAAACTGCCGACCATATCTGGAGTCATCCGGAACTGTCTCTTCAGGAGGACCAGTCCGCCGCATACTACTGCGATATCCTTGAAAAAGAAGGTTTTCAGGTTGAGCGCGGGATCTGCGGGATCCGCACTGCATTTGCAGCAAGCTTCGGACAGGGAAGCCCCAGAATCGGCATCCTGGCAGAATATGATGCACTTTCCGGACTTTCCCAGGAAGCTGGAATCCTGGAGCAAAAGGAGATCGTTCCCGGAGGCTGCGGGCACGGCTGCGGACATAATCTTCTGGGAGCCGGGGCTTTCGGCGCCGTGCTCGGCGTAAAAGCCTATCTGGAAGAAACCGGCCGTGAAGGCACTGTGATCCTCTTTGGCTGTCCCGGTGAGGAAGGGGGTGCAGCCAAAGCTTTTATGGCCAGAGACGGGCTGTGGAAATCACTGGACGCCGCGCTGACCTGGCACCCCGAGGATGTGAATGAAGTCCGGACAGGCTCATCCAACTCCTGTATCCAGATACAGTATAAATTTACCGGCATTGCATCCCACGCGGCAGGCGCTCCCGAGATGGGGCGCAGTGCTCTAGACGCGGTAGAATTAATGAATATCGGCGTCCAGTTCCTCCGGGAACATATGAGTGACAGAGCACGGGTTCACTATGCCATCACAGACGCCGGCGGGGTAAGCCCTAATGTTGTCCAGCCAAAGGCCAGCGTGCTCTATATGATCCGCTCCAACCATGTGGCGGAAGCTGTTGAACTTCAGGCAAGAGTCGACCGGATTGCAGAGGGAGCCGCACTGATGACAGACACTACAGTAGAACGGAAATTCATCGACGGGCTGGCGGATACGGTCAGCAATCATTCTCTGGAAAGTGTTCTGTACCGCAATTTCAAAGAGATCGGTGTTCCGGAACACACCCCGGAGGAACTGGATTTTGCCGACAAACTGGCACAGACTTACAACGGGAACGATCATGTTCCCGGATTCGGAGCTGAGAATGACGCTGATCTGCGTGAGGAAGTAATACGTCTTCAGAAAGAAGCCGGACATGCAATGAATGATTTTCTCTGTCCCCTCTACCAGGGGGAAGCTTTCACCGCGGGATCAACGGACGTTGGAGATGTAAGCTGGCTTACTCCTACAGCTCAGATCCATGTTGCAGCATGGCCTAACGGATGCCCGGGACACAGCTGGCAGAATGTCTCCTGCGACGGCACGTCCATTGGAAAAAAGGCGGCTGTGTGTGCAGCGAAAGTGCTGGCCGCCTCCGCAGTAGATCTTTTCGAAGATCCCGGGCTTCTGGCTCAGGCACGTGCGGAATTTGAGAAGAATACCAGATCCGGTTACGTGTGTCCGATCCCTGCGGACGCAGTTCCGACAATTCCAGACTGATTTAAAAAAACGGAGTTCTGCTGGTTCAGTTCCACAGGAGCTCCGTTTTATATCTTTTTTATACCGCTTTTTTCCGGCACATGGGATACCACAGGATTCCGACCGTAAAGCTGCACAGGGCAAACATTCCTGCAGTGAGAAGGCTCACTGTATCCAGAAAGCCATAAGACATTTTAAACAGCCCCGTCAGTGACATTGCCCCAAAACAGATCAGCGCAATCACCGGATGGCAGATCAGCCAGAGTCCGTTCACACAACCGATGACATACTTCATTGCTCTGACATTCATACAATAGAGTGCCAGTGGAATCAGATAGCTTCCTCCGCCCATATAAAGATTATAAAACATGCCGCTGCTCCCAAAACGTGTCCCATTTCCGATTTTTGCCAGCGGTGTCAGACTGATCAGTATCAGTTCCATACAGAACAGTCCCGCCGCCAGACAGGTCCACAGTATCACCCTTCTTTTTTCGCTCATTTTATCAGCTCCTCTCTCTGGATCTTCCTGACATTGCAGTATGCCTTTGTCTCCGCTCACACCTATCATACCAGGGAAAAAGCCGGGAAGATCAAAGCTGTCATTTCCGGTATCTGTATCTGTCATTTTTGACGTCCGGATCTGCTTGTCATGGCCGTATAAAAGAACTATACTGGAATCATATAAATCTTGCCGGATTCTTGAAAAGGAGCTCAATACATGGTCACAATTGGAATCTGCGAGGACAGTCTTCCTGTCCAGGCACAGATAGAAAACTATATCTCTGAGATACTTGATAACTGCCCGCTGGAAGTGTTTTCCAACGGTGAGGAACTGCTTGATTATCTGTCTGATAGGAAACAAAGATTTTCTCTTTATTTCATGGATATCTCACTGCCCGGCATCTCAGGGATCGAGACCGCAGCTGCGATCCGCGAAAAGGATCCCTACGCTCTCATTATCTATATCACAGACTACAAAGAATATGTATATCAGGTTTTTGAGACTCTGCCCTATCGCTTTATAACCAAACCTGTTAAGAAAGAAGTGTTCCAAAAAGCGCTTACAGATGCGATCAACTATTTGACTGACCGCGGCGAGCTGTTCTGCTTTCACATAGACCGGGATCAATACCAGATCCCGTTTCAGGAGATTGTGTATTTTGAATCCCGTCTGCGCAGGCTCATGCTTCATACAGTGAACGAAACTTACTCTTTCTATGGAAAACTCAATGAAATCACAAAGAGCCTGAACCCGCTGCTATTCGTCCGCACTCATGTTTCCTGTCTCGTCAATATGGAATATATCCATAGCATGGAAAGTAAAACCCACTACGGAAAAGAAAAAGAAACTCAAAAAGAAACTGAGTGAATATCTGAAAAGAGGCAGAGCAGTCGCAAGACCTTTGGCGGCTACAATCAAACGCGTTAATGAAATGGTGAGAGGATGGATTAATTACTTTCGGATTGGGCTGATGAAAGAGTATATGAAGAAGTTTGGGGAATGGCTGCGGCACAAGATAAGAGTAATCGTCATGAAACAGTGGAAGAAGCCGAAAACCATCTACAGGAATCTGAGTTACTTAAACTGGAAGAATCATAATGGTTTTAGCCGCGAAGAAATCTATAAAGTCGCAAATTCAAGGCTAGGATGGTACAGAAGAAGTGGAATGAATGTAGTGAATTTCATAATCAGTAAAGATTTACTTGAAAACAGGATAAAAGACGGAGCTGGACTGCTCAATCCTTTATCCTATTACTTAGTAAAAGTTGGAATATAAGTTGTAGAGCCGTATACGAGACCCGTACGTACGGTTCAACGGGAGGGGCGAGATTTTATTCTCCCTCTACCCTATTAATAAATTATGTGTATTTCCTATCATTCAGTTCTCTGCAGTCTATACGTTCTTCATCTCCCGTCCGGCTCTCAGCATCCGGAACATCCGCCGCGCTGCCTGCAGGTACAGTTCTTCCGCCCTGCCAAGCGCCTCGTCAAGAGGCATGACTGCATTTACGGTAGTAAGGATGGATTCGATGCCGTAGTCAAAGATATCCTCCGCACCTTTTCCCATACTTCCCACAACTGCCACGGCGGGGATCCCCGCTTTCCTGCAGTGGACGCCCACGCCCTGCATCACCTTGCCAAAGACAGACTGCCAGTCTGTGGAGCCTTCTCCTGTGACAACCAGCGACACGCCTTCCAGTTTCCGGTCAAATTCCACCAGGTCAAGTACGGTCTCGATTCCTGATTTGAGCGTACCGTTCAGGAAAACCATGAGAGCGGCTCCAAGTCCGCCTGCGGCTCCTGCACCGGGCACCTCGTCCATATTGACTCCAAACTGGTTCTTCAGAATATCGCGGTAGTTGCACATTCCTTTTTCCAGCTCCTCGAGGATCTCCGGCGTACCGCCCTTCTGTTTTCCGAAAGTGTGGGTCGCCCCTTTTTCTCCGCAGAGAGGATTCGTCACATCACACATGACGGTAAACTTACATTCCTTTACACGGGGATCAAGCCCCGATACATCAATGCTCCGTATTTCCGCCAGATCTGCCCCGCACCCGGAGAGTTCCTGACCGTTTTCATCCAGGAAACGGACTCCCAGCGCCCTCATACAGCCGATGCCGCCGTCGTTTGTTGCGGAACCGCCGATGGCAATCGAAATATCACGGAATCCTTTGCCAAGAGCGTCTGCAATCATCTCCCCGGTTCCGTAGGAAGTTGTCTTTCTCGGATCTCTCTGCTCACTCGGGACAAGGGGCAGCCCTGAGGCTGCCGCCATCTCCATGACAGCTCTTCTGTCATCAAGTTTTCCGTAGTAAGCAGATATTTCTTCCCAGAGAGGGCCGTGAACGGAAACTGCTATTTTCTCTCCGTTTACCGCTGAGAGCACTGCATCCGTCGTTCCCTCTCCTCCGTCTGCCACTTCAATACTGCTGTACTCACATCCAGGAAAGATCTCCGACGCCGCCTGTGCAAGAAGCTCAGCGGTCCTCTTTGAAGACAGAGTTCCTTTAAATGAATCGGATGCAAATAAAAATTTCATAGGTCCCTCCTTATCAGTGCAGGAAAAGCGAAAGGATGAAGATCTCCACCATACTTGAAATACCAAGTATCAGGGTTGCAACTGTCTGTGTCTTGTATCCTTTCTCCGGCGTCATGGCTCCGAAGTTTGTCACAACCCAGAAATAGGAATCGTTAGCATGGGATACTGTCATGGCTCCTGCACCAATTGCCATAACGGTAAGCGCTGTTCTGACAGGTGTCGCCAGTCCGAGCACCGGAAGAATCGGCGCCACAATACCTGCTGTCGTCGTAAGTGCCACTGTGGAAGACCCCTGCGCTGTCTTCAGGATCGCCGCCAGAATGAACGGGAAGAAGATGCCGATTGTCTCCAGAAGAGCCGCGTTCTGTGTAATGTAGTTGATCATGTCCGTGGAAGAGATAACTTTTCCAAGAACGCCGCCTGCTGCCGTAACAAAAAGGATCGGTCCTACCGTCTTTAACGTATCGTCTGTCAGCTTGTAGAAATTGCCCAACTTCTTCGCTCCTGCCAGCTGGATCACGCCGAATACAGTACCGACTGCAAGGGCAATGATCGGTGTGCCGAGGAACTGCAGGATATCACTTGCCAGTCCGGTCCATCCGGCCATGGAAGCGATGGAGCTCAATCCCATCAGGATGATCGGGATAATGATCGGCGCAAGAGCATTGAAGCCGTTTGGAAGTTTTCCGTACTCCGCTACAAGTTCTTCGTATGTTTTCTTTACATCATTGGCATTTGCCTCATCGTCAGATGTCACCTTTTTGCCGATATAGTTTGCATAAAAATATCCGGCAATCAGCGGGAAGATGGAGCAGAGCGCACCCATTCCCATGACGAGAAGCATATTGTTGCCGATGCCAAGCGTGGAAGCCGCTGCGATCGGTCCCGGTGTCGGCGGGATGAACACATGCGAAATATAAAGTCCGCTGGCAAGAGCTACCGTCATGGCAACCGAGGAGGTTCCCGTACGGTTTACAAGGGCCTTTCTGATCGGGTTGAGGATAACGAAGCCCGAATCGCAGAATACCGGGATAGATACAACCCAGCCCATAAGCTCAATGGCAAGTTCCGGATGGTTTTTCCCGACGAGACGGATCACCATATCCGCAAGCTTCAGCGCTGCTCCTGTTTCTTCCAGGATCGTTCCGATCAGCGCGCCGAGGATAATTACGATACCGATGCTCGTAAATGTCCCGGAAAATCCGGCTCCGATTACATTTGCCAACCCCTGTGTGACAGTGCCGTCCTCTGCCGTCTGGTCAACAAGCGGAATGCCCGCCACCAGTCCGAGGATCAGCGAGATTGCCATGATCGCAAGAAATGGATGAATCTTGAATTTTGAAATAGCTACGATCATGACGATAATCGCGATAACGAACGCGATTATAAGTGGAAAACCAGTCATAAATATAACCCCCTTTTCTCTGGTGTTTTCTGGTATGCACCTATTTTAGCAGGGGATTTTTTCGAAATTCAGAACACCGCAGCACAAAACGAGGGGCAAATTTTGTGTCGTCAGCACAAAACATACGTTCGTTCTCTTCACTGTACGCGGAACCGTTTTACGGGGTCATATACAGATAGAGATAAATAAGCAGCCATTTGTCCCGGGGCGATGCCTGGGGATTTACATTGAGCATGTCGCGGACTTTATTATACCGGTAGACGAACGTGTTCTTATGCATGAAGATCTGTCTCGCCGCCGCGGCAATATTGAAGTCATTGTCAATCAGGCTGCCCACCAGCTCGCAGTAATCTTTCTTAAACTCGCTCGACAAACTGCTTCCGAACACATTGAATATCTGCTGCAGTTCCTTCTGGGGGAGCAGCTGCTGTATGTATTTTCCTGCATTGTCATAAAAATATACTGCCGTGTGTTCCGAATGGATATTATCCGCCAGCCAGCGGCAGTGCCGGTAAGCGTAGTAATACTGGGTAAAATTGCTCTGAAAGGTGCCTACAAAGAACCGGCACCCGATATTTTCCTCCCGCATCCACTTCAGCGCGCCGCCCAGATAGTCTGCGAGAATGTATTTATAATCCGAAAAGACATTCTCTTTCGATGTATCCAGCGTTTTATAGACGAGCACATACTTATCGTCCAGAGTAAAACTGATATCCTCCCCACCATGGGAACTGCTGCTCTTTATCGTCTCAAGCAGGGCGTCCACATACTTCGGCTGTTCCGGCCGGCAGAGCACCGGAATACGCACAATATCCTCATGGTAATTCAGTTCCCGTGCAAGCCCCCGGATATAGTTCGGGTCAGGATTCGGTTCATGGGTCAGCATCTCCGCAAACCGCTCTTTCCTTGTCTGTCTCCGGATCGACTGAAGCTTCTGGTTTTCATATTTGATCATCGTCTCGATGGCCATCTTGGTGATAAGCGCAACCGGGCGGATCTCATCGGGATTGCCTGTTACGCCGACCACGCCCTCCCGCCTTCCGTCTATGTCTATAACCATATTCATTCCCCGGAGCACCCCCGGATAATCATGATCGCCTTCCACAGTTATGATATCCTTACCGCCGTGAACGATCTGATATGCCGCCTCGTGGAATGTCCCCACCCGCTCCGGATCCCGGCTGGCAATAATGACGCCATCTTCATTCATGATATTTACATTGTAACTGGTATATTCTGTCACTCTCTCAATCAGTTTTTTTGCCATAGATACGTCAAGCATCTGAATGCGCTCCCTTCCGGAAATTAATTTCTTTCGTTCAACATTTATTATTTTACTTCAATAATCCTTCCGTGAAAAGAGTTTTTTAGGGGGCCGCGCACTGCACAGCCCCCTGACATCCGGCATATCACCGTATCTCTTTTATTTTTTCAGATGCTTCTTCACCTCATCAGCGACCAGTTTCGTTAGCAGTTCCACGTCCACAGTGCCGGTTCCGCCGGCGTTCATTCCGTTGTCTGCTTTTCCGCCGCTTCCGAACAGATCGATCTTCTTCATGGTCTCCTGCTTTACCGCCTCCACAGCCGCCGGGATCAGATCGATAATTCCCTTGTTCATGGAACTGAAACGCTGGAACTCCGCTTCCACTGCGGCCACGTTAATATCAGTGAAAATATTGACCTTGCTGATTCCTTCCCGGATAGCCTGGCGGAAATCATTATCCGTAAGTCCCGAGCCTCCGTGGAGTACCAGCGGCACACTGACGCTCCGGGCGATCTCCCGGATCCGTCCGAAGTCCAGCTTTGGCGGAAGCTTATATGCGCCATGGGCATTTCCCACCGCGATCGCCAGGGCGTCCACTCCTGTTTTGTCCACGTAGTCCTTTGCCATCTTCGGATCCGTGAAGAAACGGGATGGGTCATCCATCCGGCTGTCTCCCTCTGCCGAGCCCTCATTGTCCCCTACATGTCCCAGCTCGCCTTCGATTGTGGCGCCGTACGCATGGGCAATCTCTGCCATCTCTTTGACTTTCTTTACATTCACATCGTAAGGATCCGTAGAGCAGTCGTACATAATCGAAGAGAATCCCAGTTCCAGCGCTTTCAGCCAGGTCTCTTTTTTCAGGCCGTGGTCCAGATGGATCACCACAGGGACGCTCGCCTTCTTCGCCATCGGGAGAAGATAATATGAGACTTCTTCCAGCGGACCATAGGGGAACAGTACCTCTGCTGTCCCCATAATCACCGGAGCTCTTCTCGACTCTGCCGCACTGATAATTCCTCTCGCCAGTTCAAGGTTGACCGCGTTAAACAGCCCCAATCCTCTGTTGCT
>ERZ1090860.2030-NODE-2035-length-9939-cov-5.912282_pt1 | contig 9939 bp, 9 predicted proteins | sample MGYA00478483_ERZ1090860 | MGnify/ENA primary metagenome ERZ1090860 (study PRJEB33644, sample SAMEA5815741) | chicken gut metagenome | biome: Chicken; feature: Gastrointestinal Tract; material: Caecum | place: Ireland | collected 2019-01-01 | study: A study of the...
CCTAATAATATTGTATGCAAAAATAATCCGATAAGCCAAAGAATATAATTAATTTCCCCGAAAGGCATTTGGACTAACACCGCTATAGCGTTTAAATGCCTTGGAGAAGGTAAATTCATCGCCGTAGCCGACTTTTTTGGCAATTTGCTTTAGATTGTGTGTGGTATTAGTTAATTCTTTTTTAGCGGCTTCCATGCGCAATTGCATGAGGTACTTTTGAGGCGATAATTTAGTGTTTTTTCTGAACAAAGCATATAAAAAGCTGCGTGATACTCCTAGCCTATGACAAAGTTCAACAATATTGCAGGTAGGATCGGTATAATTTTGATTAAGATAGTTAATGGCAATTTGATACTGATCATTTTTCGATGTTTTGCGGACTGGTGGATGATTAGGGAAGTCTTTTACTAGATGATAAAAAAGTTGATAAGTTAAAGCTGAAATTTTTAAATTGTTTAATAAGGTCTTTTTCTTCGCCAAACATTGATAAAGGTCATCTAGGGTTTGATAAAAGGCAGTTTTTTGAATTTGACGCAAGAAATTTTTATTAGGTAAATTTGATGCCTTGATGCTTTCATTAACGCCGTTGCCAGCTAGGCCAATCCAGAAGTATTCCCAGGGTTCATTGTGGTCAGCTTGAAAGGAACAAGTTTGACTGCGTGGAACGTAAAAAAGATCGCCAGCTTTTAATTTAACTGCGTGGTGTCTACTAGAAGTAAAGCTGCCAGTTCCACTAATAATGTAATAAAAGATATCGTTCTTACGAAGATTGTCACCTTGAAAGAATTCATCAGGCTGACATTTTTGCCGGCCGTAAAACATGATGTAGCTATCAAGATTTTGGTTATTTAAGTTAGGCATAGACTTCCTCACTGTTGAAAAATTATGTTACTTCTATTATAGAAGAGATTTGCTTAAAAGGTGAAGAATGAAAAACGACCACATTAAGCGGTCGTTCGTGAATATTTATAGAAAATTATGATATGGAATTATGAAATGAAAAGGTATTTTACTTATTGGCACCACTTCTTCCATTGAATAAAAGATTAAGCAGAGTTGCACAGATGCTGGCTACGACGATACCGTTGCCTAAGAACAATTGAATGGTTTGGGGGAGAGTTTGGAAGATTTGAGGATAGACAGTAACGCCCAATCCCATCCCGATTGAAATGGCGACAATTAGAATATTGCGGTTGTTCTCAAAATTAACTTTGGTTAACATTTTGATTCCTTGAACGGCGATCATTGTGAACATGACCAACATGGCTCCGCCTAAAACTGAGTCAGGAATGATGGTAACTAGAGCACCGATTTTAGGAAGTAAGCCCATGGCCATTAATAAGCCAGCAGCCCAATAAATTGGACGCTTAGTCTTAATGCCGGATAATTGAAGCAAGCCGACATTTTGAGAAAAAGTAGTGTAAGGGAAGGTGTTGAAAAGCCCACCGAAGATTTGTGCTAATCCTTCTGCACGATAACCTTTTTTGAGGTCTTCTTCGGTGATATCTTGATGAAGTAGGTCGCCAATGGCAAAGAAGACGCCAGTGGATTCGACCAAGGAAACTAAGGCAATGATGATCATGGTCAAACAAGATGACCATTCGAATTCTGGCACCCCGAAGTAGAAAAATTGAGGCAAATGGAACCAAGAAGCTTCGGCAACTGGCTTTAATGAAACGAGCCCCATGCAGCTAGCGATTAGAGTACCAACAATTAATCCAATTAAAACGGAAATGGAACGTAAGAATCCTTTAGTCCAGACTTCGATGGCAATGATGATGAGGATGGTAATAAAGGCAGCGATTAAATTTTTCGCATCACCGAAATCTTTGGCTTGTGCGTTTCCGCCACCCATGTTTTGAAAGGCCACGGGAATCAAAGTTAGTCCAATAACTGTAATTAAGGTTCCCGTAACTACCGGCGGGAAGAGTTTTTTGATTTTTGAAAACCATCCGGCAATTAAGAAAACAAAGATTCCAGCAACGATAATCGCACCGTACATGGTGTTAATTGAAAATTTTTGCCCAATCATTTCTAGAGGAGCAACAGCCTGAATTGCACAGCCTAAAACGACTGGCAAGCCAATGCCGAAATATTTATTACGGAATAGTTGAATTAAAGTGGCTAAACCACACATGAAGATATCAATCGAAACTAGGTAAGTCATCTGTGTGCTATTGAAGTGTAGTGCCGTACCAATTAAAAGGGGAACGGCAACCGCACCTGAGTACATTGCCAGCAAATGCTGCAAACCTAGGACAGCAGCTTTTTTGTGACTAACTTCTTTTTGTGCCATTTTTAATTATTCTTCTCCCTCGAAGTGTACTTGATCATTTTCAAAGCTATCGATTTTTGCTAGGGCTTCAAAACGTAGACCTTCTTTTTCTACCCATTCGCTACCACCCTGGAAAGTTTTGGCAACAACGGCACCAACTCCAACAATGTCGCAGCCGGCTTGTTTAGCAATGTTAACCATGCCTTTTACGGCTTCACCGTGGGCAACGAAGTCATCGATGATTAAGATATGTTCGCCTGGGTGCAAAAATTTTTCTTCAACGCAGATCTTATTGTTGACCTTCTTGGTGTAAGAAAAGACGTCAGCCCAATAAACTGCATCATTCAAAGTAGACGGCTTTTTCTTTCTGGCAAAGATCATTGGCACGTGCAGTTGGTAGGCTGCCATGACACCAGGAGCAATCCCAGACGCTTCACAAGTTAAGACCTTATCGACTTTTTCATCTTTAAAAAGGCGGGCAAATTCTTCACCAACATGCATCATTAGTTGCGGATCAACTTGGTGATTCAAAAATGAATTAATTTTAAGCACATTTCCAGGTAAAACTTCACCATCTTGTTTAATTCGATCTACTAATTCCTTCAATATTATTCTCCTCAAGAAAGAAATAAGGACTTCTTCTACCTAAAGCAGGTAAAAGAAGTCCTTAAGATTATTCTTAACTTTCATTCACCTATAGTCCGGTATTTACGGTACCGGGTAGAGACTGTCGACCTTATTTCGACGATATATAGATATTTGTATTGGCTTAATCTTAACAGAATATATTGCCGAACACAAGTGGAAAATTAAGGATTAATGTTCGATTATAGTAAAAATTATTCAGCTGTGATATCGTTATGGCACAGACTGATGATCTTTTCGATAATGCCATATAAGATCCCCGCGATTGGCCAGATGATCCAGCTGCGTTCCCAATCATTGGTAATGAAGCTATATCCTAGATAAAGTAAGACTGCTATTAACCAATAGAGTGTGGCGTATTTGTTCATAATCTTGCGACCAAGTTTTTCATAGCAGTGTAATCATCTGTTTGTAATAAAATGTTGTAGCTGTCCATAATGATATTGCTTTTGACAAAGAAGAACACACCGATTGGATACAGCTTGCCGACTGACATTCATCTTTTCAGCTAGTGCTTCTTGAAAAAGATGATTTTTCTTGTGTAATGCCGCAATTTTTTGACCTAATCTCATGATTGATCGTCCTTTCGTTTTGGAATAATTTGATTTAACGAAAATTTGCGGTTGCAGACCACCACTTTTTAATTGCATTTAGCGCAACTAGTAGTTGCAACTGCTGGTTGCTCAAGATAAAAGCCGAACAATGAATAGCTATTTTTAACTTTTTGATTGACCTTTTTAATTTTTCCTAGTAGAGTTAGTTAAAAATGCGTAATTGAAAAGAGGGAGTAAATAGTGGCTAAGAATCTAGACGATTTTGATAAAATTATTGTGCTTGACTTCGGTAGTCAATATAACCAATTAATTACCCGCCGTATTCGTGACTTCGGCATCTATTCTGAACTTTTACCACACGATCTTTCCATGGAGAAGATTAAACAGATCAATCCTAAGGGAATCATTTTCTCAGGTGGTCCTAACAGTGTTTACGATAATGGTGCATTAAAGGTTGATCCTGCAATCTTTAAGTTGGGTATTCCAATTTTGGGTATTTGTTACGGGATGCAATTAATGTCTCATGACTTAGGCGGTAAAGTTGAACAAGCTGAAAACAAGGAATATGGCCGCGCCAACATTACGGTTGAAGATCCAGACAGTATTTTGTTCAATGGCTTGCCTTCAAAGCAATACGTTTGGATGAGCCACGGCGACTTGGTAACTCAAGCTCCAAAGGGCTTCGAAGTAACTGCCTCAAGCAAAAACTGTCCAATTGCTGCAATTGCTAATCCAGATAAAAAGTTTTATGGCATTCAATTCCACGCAGAAGTGCGCAATTCAGAATACGGTTTAGACATCTTGAAGCACTTTGCTTTTGAGGTTTGTGGTGCTGAGGCTAACTGGACCATGAACGACTTCATCGACATGAAGGTTGATGATATTCGTAAGGAAGTTGGCGACAAGAAAGTCATCTTAGGTCTTTCGGGTGGTGTAGATTCTAGCGTTACTGCTACTCTTTTACACAAAGCAATCGGCGATCAATTAACTGCAATTTTTGTTGATCATGGAATGCTGCGTAAAGACGAAGGCAATCAAGTAATGCAAGCCTTGAACAAGGATCTTGGTGTTAACATCATTCGGGTTAATGCCCAAAAGAGATTCTTAGACAAGTTGAAAGGTGTAACTGATCCTGAAAAGAAGCGTAAGATTATCGGTAAGGAATTCATCGAGGTCTTTAACGAAGAAGCTAAGAAGTTAAAGGATGTAGATTTCTTAGCTCAAGGTACGCTTTATACTGATGTTATCGAGTCAGGTACCAACACTGCCCAAACGATTAAGTCCCATCACAACGTTGGTGGTCTTCCTAAGGACATGCATTTCAAGCTGATTGAACCACTGCGTAAGTTGTTCAAGGACGAAGTACGTGAACTTGGTGAAAAGCTGGGCATTCCACATGACTTAGTATGGCGTCAGCCATTCCCAGGCCCAGGTCTTGGTATCCGTGTTCTTGGTGAAGTGACTGAAGACAAGCTTAAGATTGTGCGTGATTCTGATGCGATTTTACGAGAAGAAATCAAGAAGGCAGGATTGCAAGAAAAGATCTGGCAATACTTCACTGTTCTTCCAGGTATTCGCTCCGTTGGAGTAATGGGCGATGGACGTACTTATGACTATACGATTGGTATCCGTGCCGTAACCTCAATTGATGGGATGACTGCAGATTTTGCCCAAATTCCATGGGATGTACTTGGTCACATTTCAGATAGAATCGTCAATGAAGTAGATAACGTTAACCGCGTAGTTTACGATGTGACGAGTAAGCCACCTTCAACGATTGAATGGGAATAAGCGGATAATATAATTTGAATGGCAAACCTTGATTTAAAAGCATTTTAAGGAACAAAACCAGCTCAAAAACAACAAAAAAGTATAAGGTTGTATGCCAAAAATGAATAGGGATGCATGGTAAAACCTTAGTAGTAGCAGTAATTGGAGAAGATGATATTTGCTTCGAAGAAGTATCATGTTTGCCAAAGTATGCCAGAAGGCTATGCCCTCGACATGGACTTAGAACAAGCTTGGGTCATTACTGCCAACCATCCAATCTACATCAAGATTGTAAAGGTTCGCCGTCAACTTGTTCTTTTCGTTGATAAGCGTGGTCGCATTGTTAAACGTGCCTACGTCCTAATTAAGGAAAACCAAAAGTTGAGTAATGAAGTGGTTAAATCCTTAACTGGAAAAGACATGCCTAAAGGCTACAAGATGAAGGGACATACTCACATCAACTGTCATAATGACGTCTGGGTAGTTAAAAAAGTACATAAATAATAAAGATTAGAGTCTCTTCTTGGCATTTTATTAGCTATTAATAAATGTAAGTCCAAGAAAACCCAATTCTATTAATCTATTTGTATTTTGTAGTAGATTTCGTGGGAGTAACCTACCGCAAAGAAATTATGTCCAAGAGGGCGGAGACTGAAAGTACTTCGCCTTTTTGTTTAAGATAGAAAGAGTAGAGATATTGATGAAAAAGAAAGTTATTTTAGGCAGCTTAAGTGCTGCTGCACTAAGTGCATTATTGTTAATCAACGGTAATACAAAGGTTCAAGCTGCTAGTGATAATAGTCAACATAATAGTGGTAATACGACACATGAACAAGCTGTTGATCCAATCCAAGCTGCTCAAGCAAATGTTCATTCCGCTCAAGAAGCAGTGCATACTGCTCAAGGCGAAGTAACGAATAAAGAAAACGCCTTGCAGCAAGCTAAGACTGATCATGAAGGTGCAATTACTGCTTATGATGATCAAGCTAAGAATGTGCAAGATGCGCAAAAAGTAGTTAATCAAAAACAAGCTGCTTTGGATGAAGCACAAAGGGCAGCGCAAGAAGCAACACCTGAAAAGATTGCTCAAGTACAACGTGATTTAGATGAAGCTAACCGTCAGAAGACAACCGATGAAGCGGCTGTCACCAGTAAGCAGACTGAACATGATCAAAAGCAAACTGACTATAATACTGCTAAGTCAGAAGCAGAAGCTGCAGCTCAAGAAGCTGCGAATAAAAAGACAGCTTTAGACAGCGCTAAAACTGCTAAAGAAAATGCGCAAACTGCGTTAGAAGCAGCTCAAGCAGCGCTGAATAATGCTGGCCATGAAAATCATAGTAGTATTACGATTGACAATGATTTTGTAAACGCAATTCATCAAGCTCAAGAATATTTGACAAGAAATCCAGGCGCTAATGTAGTTCCAGAAAATATCAGTTCAGCTATTAAGGCTGCTGGTGCAACTTTAATTAAAAATAATCGCTACCAATCAGTAGCAGCTGATAAAAATGAAGTAATCGACATGGGTCATATTACTAATGAACAAATGAATAACATTCGCGTCTTCTACTTAAACTTACTAAATGGTATTCGCAGTCAATTAGGTTATGAACCATTGAAGTATAATGAATCAGCTATGAAGCTATCTGATACGGTTGCTCAAAAATATGAAGCTGACCACTGGGATCCATTAAGTCAGGGTCATGATGTGCCAGCACTAAAAGCAGGATACAATGAAGTAGGTATGCCAGGTACTTATGAAGAAGCAATGGGCTTTTTACAAAAGGGTTGGGTACCAAATTATGAACGTGCAGATCAGAATTCTGATAGTAGTATGTCATTGACACAATCTTCAAATCCTAGTGTAGTCACTTTAGATGATGTTAAGAATAATCTTTATGGGGTTGTTTCCAACATGCTCTTTAATGATGAAACTTCTAACTGGGGTCATACATTTACTTTGACTCATCCAGATAGTAAGTATATGGGTTTCTCAATTTCCAAGCATCATGATGAAGGAAGAGGCGACTACTTAGCATTTCACATGAATCCAGTTAACCCAACATACATTTCTGAGCCAGCTAAGTTTGGTCAACATGCTAACTTGCCTTTGACTAATTCATCAAGCTCAAGTTCAGAGCTGCAAGATGCAGCCCAAAGAGCTTTAGATAATGCAACTGGTGCACTTACTGCTGCCCAAACAGCCTATGACAATGCCAATACTACTAAGGCAACTAAAGAACAGGCAGCCAATGACGCTAAGAGGGCACTGGAAAATGCGGCTAGCGCATTGGCAGCAGCCCAAGCAACCGTAACTGCAGATCAAACAAATAGTGACCATTTAACTACGCAATTAAATGAACTTCAACATCAAGCTCAAGCAGTTAATGAAGCTCAAAGAGCTTTGACTACTGCTCAAACAGCATTAACTACTGCTCAAAATACTTTGAGTAGTCTTAAGCCAGCAAGAGACGCTGCTCAAGCGCAAATTGATGCTGCTCAAACCGCCTTAGACACTGCAAGAACCAACTTGCAAACTGCTCAAAACAGACTTACCCAAGCGCAAGCACACTTAAATGATTTACAACACCCATCAATTTCATTTGATGATAATGATGACAGTGTAGTTGTTACACCACAAACTCCAGTAGTTAGCCCGGTAACGCCAGTTGATTTATCAGCTACTTTAAATGAAGGTTCAATCCCTGTTTATGACCAATCAGGACAAGTTATCGCTCATCTTAATGGCGGTCAAAAGCTTAAATTGACTAACCAAATGACAATTAATGGTCAAGTATTTTACCAAATTACCAATACTAACCATTGGGTTAGTGCTAATGACTTGAGCATTAAGGCTAAGACAAGTAAGAAGAGTAAAAAGGCGAAGAAGACCAGCGTAAGCCATAAATATAGAAGAGTTGCTCGCACAGTTAAGAAGGTAAGATTAGTTGACGCTAAAGGTAGAAAGACTAAGCGTACTTTGAAGGCCGGTACTAGCTGGAAGACATTTGCCAGAAAAAAGATTAATGGTAAATGGTACTACAGATTAGGTACACAAAAACAATGGGCACGTGCTTCTGCAATGAAGGTACTCAAGCACAGTAAGTTTTAAGTTGTAAAACATTTCCATTATTACTAACAATTTGAATCACGTTTTTGTAGCAAGAATTTTGAATAAACTATTAAGCTAGCAAAAAAGGACCCGAATTTCGGGTCCTTTTTTACTTGTGATTAGATTCCTTTGAGATATGGATGTTTTGCTAAGGAATTGCCTAAAATATCAAAGTATTGATTAATCATCCTAAGTGATGTATTTAAAATTGCTCTTTGTTGCCACAAAAGAAATGCTGAAATCCAAACGGAGCAGTCTGTTTGATCGTTGTTGTTACTTATGACGAAAACATAAGTAAATCAGATATGAAATCTCGAAATGACCTTGAATGAAATCTCAAGGTGCTCATTCTCGAATGCAATATCTGATCGGTCGCTAGGGTAAAGGGAAGACTATCAGGCCGCCCTTTCAAGCAGTATATAATATAATCGACAAATTAGTATATACCAATTAATACTGAGCAGAAACTAACCCGACGATTCATAAATTTAGTCAGCCGTTGTCGGTCGCAACCGAGTACTACGACGCTTTATCCCCAAAGGTCAACCGATTAAGAAAATCACTGATGATGAGTTAATTCAAATTAACTGGTATTTGAACTCCAGGCCACTCAAATGTTTAAACTGGCGCACACCAATTGAGATCTTTTTGCGTAATCTGCGTCACTAACTTTGTTCAAGTTATTTCTTGCAATCTGCGGTTTGAAAAGAGATTAGCCTTGGCGGTTAGTCTCTTTTACTATCTGGTAAGTTGACTGCAAACAGAAAAGAGAGACAAGCGGTCGTCAAAGTCGCTAAACCGTGCTATAATGTTATCGGATTTAAAAATACCACTAGTTATTAAATTTGGGAGGTAAGAATAACGATGAAGCGACTTAAATTTTTAGAAACTAAACGTACACCGCGTTATAGTCTGCGTAAGTTTAGCGTTGGTGTGGCTTCGGTATTATTAGGAGTAACCATTTTTGGAATTAACTTTACAAATCATTCTGTAAAGGCAGCAACCATAGAAAAAGTTCAACAAAATGGTGCAAGTAACGATGTAACAGGAGAAGGTCAACAAAATGGTGCAAGTAACGGTGTACCAGAAAAAGTTCAACAAAATGGTGCAAGTAACGATGTACCAGAAAAAGTTCAACAAAATGGTGCAAGTAACGATGTAACAGAAAAAGTTCAGCAAAATAGTGGAAGTAACAATGCAACAGCTAATAATTCTACAGAATCTGCGACAACCTTACAATCTTCACCAAAGACGCAAGGTAGTGCAAGTAAGAATGCAACAGCTAATAATCCTGCAGAAGCTGTGACAACCTCACAATCTTTACCAAAGACGAAAGGTAGCGCTCACACTTATATTAGATCATTAGCAGCTAAGAATTTATTGGCAATGAATTTATTGGCACTTCCTGCTAATGACGGAAATGCAGAAGGTACATCTGGTACTGATAATGATACTGGTACAGGTACTGGTACAGGTACTAATACTGGTCGTGACAGAAGTGCAGCAGTTACAGTAAATCCAGATAACATTAATACCTGTCTCTTATACACATCTCCGAGCCCACGAGACTGCAGCTAATC
>ERZ1090860.2033-NODE-2038-length-9927-cov-8.433347_pt1 | contig 9927 bp, 7 predicted proteins | sample MGYA00478483_ERZ1090860 | MGnify/ENA primary metagenome ERZ1090860 (study PRJEB33644, sample SAMEA5815741) | chicken gut metagenome | biome: Chicken; feature: Gastrointestinal Tract; material: Caecum | place: Ireland | collected 2019-01-01 | study: A study of the...
TATTGCCTAAAAAAATATTTTTTGAAATCGCCAAACATAAGTTTGTTATATTACTGTTGATATATTCAAAACTTTACGCCAGATTCAGACCAGATTAAACTATATGGTAACTTTCGCAGAAAACTACCAGTAACTTCCTCCTTCAACTTTTTGAAACTGCGGGGGAGTTTCATCCTGCCCGGGACGTATCCAGTACTTATTATAAAATTTTGAGATCACCGGGTGCTGATCCCAGCGATGCCCCTTGATTCCAAACAAAATCTGGGTTGCGCCAGCCATTTGTATTACCTGCCGGCCCATCTTTTTACAGTGCGCCGCCAGTGGTAATCCATATGCTCCGGCGCCTATAATTGCAACATCAAATACTTTTTCCTGTATCATGCGTTTCATATAATCCAAAGCTGAAAACCAGTCTTCAAAATCCGTTTTTCCGCCGGCATTGGACTGCACTGCTTTTATATACGATACATTCTTAAACTCAGGCAGTACCTCTTTTCCATTCCAGATCTCTTTTCTTTTAAGGAGCTGTTGTTCAATACTTTTAATAAATGGATGAATAATAAGTATCCTTTTTCCCTCCAATTCCTTCGACCAGGGATCATCAAAATAATACGGTTCTATGGAACGGCTCGGTATCAGTTTTGCTGACAGGCAATATTTTTTTATGGTTTTCCTTTCTCCGGCAACTTCCCACACGCCCAATATATCAGCCGCGCTCATTGAATCTACATATATTTCACAAAACCTTTCAATCGTCTCATTATTATTTGGAAAAATTCCTGCTGCCAGCAATGCCTGCTCACGTTCATGCGTTGTACACCTTCTACCATCAAGCCATTTTGAAACACAGCGCATTTCCACTGCGCCCATACGTCCTACCATAAATGGCGCATTGCTCCGGATTGCTTCTGCAATCAGCCGATTCCCGGCTTTTTCGCTTAGGATCCCCATATCCGCATAATCCACGCGCAAACGCATATTCCTGTACGCCTTAACTAATGTTTTTTTTATAACATTATCGTTGTCCATGTTTCACCTCATAAAGAAATTAACCTTTTCTTCGTACCAGCTTTTCCTTTTTGCTTTGTATATACAATAATTATCAACGCGCCAGCGGCTGTTCCCAAAGTATTTGATATAATATCATCAATGTCACATATTCCTGATTTTAGTATCAATTGACTGGTTTCAATAAGAAAAGAAAGCAAAAGTCCAAATGATGTAGCGGGCACAAATATTTTTTCCATTTGTTCTTCGATAAAAGGAAAAATAGCTCCAATCGGCAAAAACATAACAAAGTTTAAAATCACATGCTGAAATAAACTGGAATCATATATTTTTTCTGTTGATTTTGCCCAATTAAAAATCTGCATTTGAATACTAACTTCTTTTCCGTCTACGCGCATAATAAGGGTAATATATAGCACGGCAAAAACATATGCCAGAAATGTCAGAAAAGGGCCCCATTGTATTTTGATTTTTTTATTTAGGATACTATATCCTTTATAAATCCAATATCCTACAGCATAAAATCCACAGCATACATACAGTGTGCTCCCAAGTTCTCCAACATATTTCGCAACACAAACTATTATCCCTATTCCGCATCCGTAAATTATTAAAACGGCCAAAGCCAAAGATGATATTGATACTTTACTGTCTAAATGCATCATCGAAACTAATAAAGCCAGAAAATATCCTATAACAATAAATAAAATAATTAAAAACAGATCCATTTCCTCTCCTAAAATTCATTTACAGCTACATCAGTTGTCTACAATTTTAACTCCTGCTGTTTCATCCAACTCACCCGAATGCCGACATCCCATTGCTAATGCCAAAAAGAACGCCATTGTCCTGAAATCATAATTTCCTCCAAGGCTTCTTTCGGTAAAACCATTTATCATGATAAAGGCAAACACAGTTCCCATAAACACATATTTTTCAATCGGCAGCTCTTTTGCTCTTCTGGCAGAATACAAGATACTCGTAAAGAGCATTCCCAGACCTATTAGACCGCTATTCAGCCAAAATTCCAATAACATATTATGCGCTCCGGATGTCATGTTCCCAAGGAAAGGTTCTCCGATAAATGCCGCATGTACTAAATCAACCGCCTTTTCATCTCTCCAGAACATACCATAACCAAATCCGGTAAATGTATTATGTTCTGTCATGACAGCTATAATCTGGTTCCACAGGGGAATACGACCCGTTAAAGTCGCATCTTTTCCTAACAACTCGAAAACCCACTCAAATGCAGGCATCAGCGTCAATGTTAAAAATAAAAATAAAATACTGCCAGCAATAAACATCCAGCCTATAGGTAACCGTACACGTTCAAAAACACTAAACAGGACAAGCACACATATCGTACAAACCAAAGCTCCCGTTGCCTGGCACATTAATAGCAGGAAGAATTCGGCCACAAATATTATTGTCCACCAATAACATTTTTCATTTTCTTTTATTTTTTTCCAAATCAGAACTCTTATAAAAATAATCCCAAATGCCAAAGCAATTCCACAAGTATTTTTTGTTATACACAATCCAAGAAAAGCGCCTGTTTCCCTTTCAAAAGCCATATTAGGATACTGAAAAGCAAAAATCAGGTTAAAGAGAACAAACAATACATGAGCAATGCAAATAAGTTCCATCATTCTTTTTAAATCAAATTGATTCTGCAGCCAGATCACAAATAAAATTGTTACCACTAATCTTGTGCAGGTAATAAATTCCAGACTTTTATATCGCGTTACCAGCATGGACTCTATAAAAATCACTGCGGCAAACAAATATATTACCGTATATTTCTTATCCAGATTGATAATCTGAACGTCCAGCCAGCTATTTCCTCTGGAAAGGAGCATAGCCAGGATTTGCGCAATAAAAACGGCATAAGCCATCACAGTCTCAACCTGCTCTCCATATACCAGCGCATAGTTTCCGGGAAATCCCAGAGAAATCAAAAAGGCAAAAACCACAAGTAATTCAACTTTAAAACTATTTCTTTTTGCATTACTTATTGTTCCTGCCATTTTGATGCTCCTAATCTTTTATTTATTATTTTTGTTGTCTGACGTCTTACTTTCTTTTATTTTTTGCGTCTGTGTCCTGATTGCTTTCCTCCTGGAACAGAAAATCTACAAACTCGCCGCTGGAGGTAACCTCCCGCTTTTTCTCCGTTGGTTTTTCTTCTACATCCGCCGCAAATCCTGCAACAAGAGAATTGTCTGAATCTCCGTTCTTTATGCCAAAGCTGTTTTCATCCCCGGCCTTTCCCATTTTTACGAGAGGATCGCCGATCGTATTCAGCTTGACTTCCGCTTTTTTTATATTTTCTCTCTCTTTTACAGGGTTCTTAACGCCTTTTTTACTTACTTTTATACCGTTCACCACACAGCCAAGAAGCTGGACTCCCGACTTCTCCACTCTCTCCAGGGCGTCCTTGATCTCCTGCAAAGTAGCGTTATCATAGCGGACTACAAACAGCGCCGCGGACGCGATCTGATTCAGGCTCATGGGATCTGCCGTCAGACCCACAGGGGCCGTATCCATCAGAACGTAGTCGTACCCTTCCGCGATCTTCCTGATCACCTGGAAAAGATTGCTGTCAAGCGGTATTGCGCTTCTCTCTAGGATCGTAGGTATGATATCCAGATAACCTGTCAGAGATATAATAGCTTCCTCCTTCGTGATATCGCCTGTATAAAATGCGTTCAGAGAATGTTCATAATCCACACGCTTCAGGAACATACCTCCAAGATTTGGATTCTTCATATCCAGATCCACCAGGAGGACTTTCTTTTCCAGATCGGACAACTGTACTGCCAGATTTGCAAGAATGCTGGTTTTCCCTTCGTCTTTTAAAGTGGAAGTGATGTAAATAATATGCGGGCCGGGTTTCCGCAGATGATTCTGTATGATATGGGCGGCAGAGGAGAAGCTTTCTCTTACCTCTGTCCCGATCCCGTCGTCTACAAGAATAGAATTCTTCTTTTCAAAGTAGGCTTTGTCATCTGCTATCTCGCAGAGTACCTCCAGCCCGTACTCGCTCTCAATTTCTTCCACATTCAGCAAAGTCGGGCGCATGATCAGTTCAAGAAGGATGATTCCCAGGCTGAGCCCGAAGCCAAGCAATGCCAGATATCCCCAGAGTACCACGTTGACGCTTCCTCCGATCAGATATTTAGCGCTGGGCGGGTTGATCACCGCCGTATTTCCGATATTCAGCGTCTCCTTTAACACCGCCGGCGCCTCATTATTGAGCGCCGTAAGGATATTGATTCCCTCATCCGCGCTTCTCCAGTACAGCGACATTTCGATGATCTGTGTTTCCTCATAAGGAGTCAGCGTCAGATTATCCGCGATGTCTTTCGTGGTAACTCCAAGAAGTCCCAGAGAATCGATGATCTCATCCAGCATTTTATCGCTTTTCAGGACATAGGAAACTGTATCTGCCAGGTCCGTCGCCATATCAATATCATTAATACTGGGAAAGTCATATCCTGAGGTAAACAGTCCGTTGTCTGTCTGCGTATTCACAGAAAACGCGCTTGTAACAAGGTATTCCTTGCTCATTTCTCCCTGCAGATAGGAAATCCCTGAGAGTACCACGCCTACAAGAAGACCTGCCACCGTCATACCAATGATCAGAAGACGATGTTTGATTATTCCATATAAGATATCTGCAATTCTGATATGAATCCCGTTATTTCTCACGACTTATTTCCTTTCCTGACCTTTTTTCTTATGATTACGGCAACTGCGGATATGGCCAGTATAACTGCGCCGCATCCCACAATAATCACAATGATATTCTGCATTGTCCAGACAGAAACAGAAAATTCCTGCAGTGCCTCGTCCTCAGAAAAGTCAAATTCATATTTCTTTTCTTCATCCCCGTTCAGCAGAACGTAGTATCCGCCCTCTGGAAGATCTTCAAAAGTAGTATCCGTACCGTTTGTCGTCCATGTCTGGATCAGGCTGCCGTCCTCGCTGTATAAGGACAGGCTGTAGTCTGAAACAGGCTTTCCTAAAAGTTTATCTGTTACATTGATGTTGACGCGCGGAATGTAATTTGTAAATTCAAACGATGCTTTCGCTTCGCCGTCGATGCGTCCGTCCTTTGTTACAGTGATCTCTACCGGCGTATCGTCAAATCTGTAATCGTCAGGAGCGCCGACCTGCTGCAGTTTATAGGTTCTGTTTTTCTCAAGATCTGTAAAGACAAGTTCTCCGTTCTCATCTGTTTCCGCCTCCTGATTAAGTTCCGGATAATTGTCGCAGCTGAGAAGAAATTCTGCCCCTTCCAGTCTCTGGCTTGTATACACCTCGTCCGACAGAGTCAGCTCTATTTTTGTTTTTTCACAGGAAAATTTCACAGCAGCCGGCGTACTTCCGTCCTTCTCTTCCACTGTTCTCTCCGCCGTGTCTTCTATGCTGGCGTAATACTTCGGTATCTCGTCCTGGGAAATAATATAACTGCCCAGATACAGCTCCTTGCTCTGGCCCTGTCCGTCTTCGTCCATCACGATTGTATCTGCCGTCTCATCTTTCGCATAACGCAGGGTTTCGTCTGAGGTGATGATATCCTCCGCTGCGGTAACTTTAAAAGTACCGTCAGAAACCGGTTCCTGTGTTTCCGCGTCTGTCAGCTCGACAGGAATAATATTTTTCGCCGGGGAAATCGCGATGGAAACCACATAGGGATCCGGCCAGTCGTATACGTCGTCGATTTCAAAGTTCACGGCTTCCGCCAGATCGTATCCTTCCACTTCGGATATCTGTTTAAAATAGTAATTTCCCTCGTCGATTTTCTCCGGAAGGTAGAATACGCCTTCTTCTGTAGTCGCATAATTCCTGTATTCTGTTTTTTCCGGATAATATGTATTCAGAAAACGGAGGGAACCGCCGTCGTCCCCGCCTTCTTCTTCGTACAGTTCAAAGGTAATTCCCGCCTGACGGATAGCGCGTCCGGTCTCTTCGTCTACCACTGTGGCATAGACGGCGGCTTTTCCCCACTCGTCGCCGCTGGTAGGAGGATAAGGATATTCATAGTCTCCGCCGTAGTCGTCGCCGCCTCCGCCGCCACCTCCGCCGGATACGATATCCTCTTCTTCCTCGTACTCTTCTTCACCGTCGCCTCCGCCGCCGGCGCCGTCCCAGTCATCGTCGCCGTCATCAGAATCGCCTCCGAGATCATGGGCATGATCATCGATTGTATTTCCCAGTTGATTATCTACCGTATAGCTGTTTCCCTCTTCCGCATCCGGCAGAGTGTCTTCTGGTATCTGCATTAAATATAAGATCAAAAGGAGGATGATCAATACCAGTACGAGCACAAGACCTGTCATCATATCTGTATTCGATTGCCAGTAATTGATCTCCGAATGGTCTTTTTTGTTTCTTTTCATTCTTCTCTCCAATTCATCATCTTCTCGAACTCTTCAACAGGAACCGGCTTTGAAAGATAAAATCCCTGCCCCTCCGTAACTCCGTTTTTACGAAGGAGAGACATCTGTTTCATGCTTTCAATGCCCTCCGCCATAAGATCTACCTGCATGTTTCTTGCCTGCTCCGCAATCGCTGTGATATTAGCGTCTTCATGGCAGAATCTGAGGTCAAGTTTATATGCGTCCGCACAGGGCGCTTCTTCTCCGGAATAAAGTTCAAAAAAGGCTCCTCTGAAACCGTCCACAACAACCCGGAAGCCTCTTTGCTGAAGTGTCTTCTCAAATTGAAGCGCGACGTTTCTTGATTCAAGGTATGCGTTCTGCGCAATATCAAACTCCACATATTTTGGCGGCAGCCTGTATTTCTGGATCATATCGGTAAATACTTCTGAAATGTCCAGTGCCAGAACGTCCGTCTTCGATATATTTACCGCAATAGGCACCGGATGCAGCCCCGCATCCACCCACTCTCTGATCTTTGCGCAGACTTTATCCCATATGTACTGATCGAGCTTTGCAATATAGCCGTTTTTTTCCAGAATAGGTATAAACACCGACGGCGCGATAAGCCCTAATTTCGCGTGATTCCAGCGCACCAGAGCCTCGGCGCCAGTGATCCTTTGCGTATTGAGATCAAATCTCGGCTGAAGATAGAATGTAAATTCTCCGTTTTTCAGACCTGTCATAATCTGCGGCATCAAAACAGACTCGCTGCCAGCGTTACTGAACATCGCGCCGTTGGAATTTGCAAGGGAATATCCTTCATTGCGGGGAAGATGTTTCAATTTGTCCTGTATCTTCTCCATATCTTTCTTCTGGGAGTATCTTTCCTGTTCCTCCACAGACGGAATGATATTTCTCTGGAACGACGCCGTAAACATACCCAGATCGCGCAGCATGATATTCCAGAGGAATTTATAAACTATATTAAAAAGAACAGAAAGGATAACGCCGGAAATAGAGGTATAGAACGCTACCCTGATACCGTCGAACAGCGTCTGTATACTTGCCAGCGTCGCGTCCACTGAGCTGATCTGCACGCTGCTGATACCTGTGATCAGACCGATGAATGTTCCCAAAAGTCCCAGACCTGTCAGGGTGCCCGGTATCTGAAGCACGACTCCCTGCCAGCACCTCACGGAAATCTCTTCCTCATTGATCATCTCGTCAATCCCCTCGATGATCATATTATTTTTTCTTTCTTCTTCGACCTTCTCTCTGTACTGCTCAAATAAACGGTCCAGCACTCTCTGGTTAAAAAAATTATCCATTTTCACAACCGCCAGCCACGGCATGGACGTCTGGGTTTTCTGCGCAGTCAGAATATTCCTGGCCGCATGATTAAATCCCGCGCTGTAATTTATGACAGGGAACACTCCGAGAAACCCTCCCACAACAACGATTCCTGTCATTACGCCGCCGAAAATCCGGGAGAGAATATCGGGCGCCAGAACTGTCAAAGCCACTGCCGCGCCAACCACAATTAAAAATGCTCCGTACGAAATCCACTTTTTCATTTACTATTTCCGCCTTCCTGTTGTTATAAATACAAAAAGCTGCATTTGAATTCATCAAATGCAGCCAGTCAATCATAGGAATCCCCTTAGATACTAAACTTTGCGTCCCTACATTTCTATAGGTTTGCCTCCCTATTAACCTTTGACATAAGCCGCTGGGATTTTATGCCATAATCCTGTTTAATTATGTCAATGGAAAACGTATAAACGTCCTTATGTTTTACATTCTACAATATCCGCCTTTTTCTGTCAACTTAAATCATTTCCATTTTCGGGATATTTTTCATATTTTCCGAACTCGCATACCCGTTTTTTTCCGGCCTTCTTTGCCATATACAGCGCTTCATCCGCGCATTGATAGAGTTTTTCATAATCCCATTCCGCGTTTTCCGTCACGGCGAACCCAATACTGCATCCTGTTTCTATCTTCTGTCCGTTCCAGCAGATATCGGCCATATGTCTGATCACTTTTTCCGCATATTCACTGATATATGCCGTATCTTCCCCTACCTTCAAAAGCACCATAAACTCGTCCCCGCCAAACCGTCCTATTTTTGCGTTTTCAGGAGCGTATTTTACCATGATATCCGCCACCTGCTTCAGCACATGATCGCCGCAGGGATGTCCGTATGTATCGTTTATGTTTTTGAAATCATCCATGTCCAGGATCAGCATGGCTATCCTGTGGGATTTCAGATGCAGAGATTCCAGCCAGTTCCGGCCGCAGTCACCTATGGAAGCCTTATTTAAAAGGCCTGTGGCGTCCAGAGTGGCGTTTTTCTGAAACTCTATAAGCTGTTCTTTTTCTTTTGTGATATCATTCATAAATCCTATCGCGTACATCATACTCTCGTCAGATGATGAGCGCTGACAGGCTACCTGTATTTTGAACCAGCGCTGTATATTGCCTCTGGTCAGAAGCTTGATCTCAAATTTCTGATAGGCGGCTCCCCTTCGCACCGCTTCCATACATTCCCGTATCTTTTTCTTTTCTGCGTCTTCTATCGTCAGACAACTGTTCAGGAACTGGCTGAAACGGGGAATCTCATAATCATTTTCAAAAAAATCCCTCCAGTTTTTTGAAAACACCAGCTTATCTTTTTCCGGATCCCACTGAAAGGTGATAAAGCCCGCGTTCTGGCTGATAAGATCATACTGTTCCTTTGTAAGCCAGAAACGTCTTGTATGCAGTTTTTCCCCTATTTCATGAATCTGCCTGCTCTGATCCAGTTCAATACAGATATGCCGGAACCGCACGATACAGATCACGCTGGCCATCAGCGCGGTAAGCGTATAATTAATTCCATCTCCGGAAAAAAGAGAAATCTGCGCCGCCGTCATAAAAATAAAATAATTTGCCCAGATGATGATCAGACCATATACGGGCTCCACGATCACCAGCGCGGAAAAGGCCACAAGCATGGTAGACGCCATTGTCACATGCACATGGTCGGATCTGAAAATGTCATATATATTCAGGCAGGTATTCCAGAAAAGCACGATACCTATATAAATAAGTGAAATCCTGTTTCCTTTCCTGAAAGACTTCTCTTTCTGTCTGTCATAGATCAGATACAGTATGGAACAAACCAGCAAAAAAGTGTAAAATCCGAAATAGATCCTGTTATTTAACGTATTCAGTCCGCTGTCGGAGCCAAACAGTACTCTGATTATATTAAACCCTTCCACAGCCAGGCAGAACACAGAGGCGACAATACACAAAAGTCTGTTATTCCGGAACGCCTCTTCTATATATTTTTCTTTTCCAACATCAGAAATTATGCTGATTTTCAACGTTAAATTCCCCCCCCCCGCCACACATACGGCTATACCGCATATTTTTTCCATGCACTATTTTACCACAAATTTATACTACGCACAATTTATATGCCGACATTTTCCACGACAAACGCATGAATGTGTTCCCTAACCAAGCCTATTGATTTTTGATCTTT
>ERZ1090860.2034-NODE-2039-length-9926-cov-5.067572_pt1 | contig 9926 bp, 9 predicted proteins | sample MGYA00478483_ERZ1090860 | MGnify/ENA primary metagenome ERZ1090860 (study PRJEB33644, sample SAMEA5815741) | chicken gut metagenome | biome: Chicken; feature: Gastrointestinal Tract; material: Caecum | place: Ireland | collected 2019-01-01 | study: A study of the...
TCCCGCTGCTGAGGAGAAGACCGAGTTCGACGTGGTGCTGGCCGAGGTCGGCGCCAACAAGATGGCCGTTATCAAGACCGTGAAGGAAGTCACCGGTCTGGGCCTGAAGGAAGCGAAGGACCTGGTGGACAACGCTCCCAAGACCCTGAAGGAGGCCGCTTCCAAGGCCGACGCCGAAGAGATGAAGAAGAAGCTGGAAGAAGCCGGCGCCAAGGTGGAACTGAAGTAAGTTCTTTCCTGCCTTTGAGCATCTGCCAGGCCGTCGCACCCATCCGGGTGCGGCGGCCTTTTTTGCGCGCGCGAGGCGGCGACGGAGCCGCGCGGGGAAAACCGGGCGGCAGGGCCGCGCGGGGCAGGCCGGGCGGCAGCGGCTGCGCGAGGCAGGCCGGCGGCAGGGTCGCGCGGGGCAGGCCGGCGGCAGGGCTGCACGAGGCAGGCCGGCGGCAGGGCCGCCCGCCCTTTCCGGTTCCCGGAAACGCCCGCTCCCCTTGCAACCCGCTTTGAAAATGCCTATAATAGTTCGGGAAAATCAACCGCAAGGGAGGCAGCGGGATGGAGCGCAAATGGTGGCAGGACAAGGTCTGTTATCAGATCTGGCCCAAAAGTTTTCAGGATTCCAACGGCGACGGCGTGGGGGATATCCCCGGCATCATCGCCCGGCTGGATCACCTCAAGGGGCTGGGGGTGGACATCCTCTGGCTCTCACCGGTGTACAAAAGCCCGCTGGCAGACCAGGGCTACGATATCGCCGACTACCGGGGCATCGACCCCCGCTTCGGCACCCTGGAGGATATGGACCGGCTGCTGGCGGAGACAAAGCGCCGGGGCATGTACGTCATCATGGACCTGGTGGCGAACCACTGCTCCGACGAGCACCCCTGGTTCCGGAAGGCCCTGGCCGACCCGGAGGGGCCCTATGGCAGGTACTTTTATTTTCGCAAGGGCGAGAACGGCGCGCCGCCTACCAACTGGCGGGGCTACTTCGGGGGCAGTGTGTGGAGCCCGGTGCCCGGCCGGAAGGACCTTTATTACCTGCACCTGTTCTGTGAAAAGCAGCCGGACCTGAACTGGCAGAACCCCGCGGTGCGCCGCGAGGTGATGGAGATGGTGAACTGGTGGCTGGACAGAGGGGTGGCCGGTTTTCGCATCGACGCCATCGTGAACATCGGCAAGCCGGAGCGGTGGGAGAGCTTCGCCCCCGACCGGCCGGACGGCCTGGCGGATTGCCGGAAGATGCTGGCGGACCCTGTCGCCCGCCGGCGGCTGCACACCTATCTGGGCCAGCTGCGGGACGAGGCCTTTGCCCCCCACGACGCCTTCACCGTGGGGGAGGTGTTCGACACCGACCCCGCCGAACTGTCGCTGTTCATCGGCCGGGGAGGCTTTTTCTCCAGCATGTTCGGCTTCTCCGCCGCCTGCTGGGGCAAAAGCCCCAAAGGCTGGTACGCCGCGAAGAAGCCCGGCCCGGACGACTATCGGGACTGCGCCTTTGCCAGCGCCCGCCAGGCCGCCGGCATCGGGTTTTTGAGCAACATCATCGAGAACCACGACGAGCCCCGGGGCGTCAGCCACTACCTGCCCGAGGAGGCGGCCTCCGACCCCCGGGCACAGAAGGCCCTGGCCGCGGTGCAGATGCTGCTGCCGGGGCTGCCCTTCCTGTACCAGGGACAGGAGATCGGCATGACCAACACGGTGTTCCCCTCCATCGACGGGGTGGACGACGTGAACACCCGGGGCGAATACGCCGCCGCGCTGGCGGCGGGCCTCTCCCCCGCCGAGGCACTGGCCCGGGTGGCCCCCATGAGCCGGGACAACGCCCGCACCCCCGTGCAGTGGACGGACGGCCACGCCGCCGGCTTCACCGCGGGCACGCCCTGGCTGCCGGTGAACCCCAACTACACCCGGGTGAACGTGCAGGCCCAGGACGGGGTGGCCGGTTCGGTGCTGGAATTTTACAAACAGTTGATATCCTTGAGAAAGAACGATAAGTATAAAGAGGCGCTGGTGTGGGGCGGCTTTGCGCCGGTGCACCAGGAGCAGCCGGGCCTGGCGGCTTTTGTGCGCGACGGCGGCGGGCGGCGGCTGCTGGTGGCCTCCAACCTCAGCGGCGGCGAACAGCGGCTGGAACTGCCCGGCGCGGCCGGGGCGGTGCTGCTGTGCTCGGACGGCGCGCCCGCCCTGGCACACGGCGTTCTCACCCTCGCCCCCTGGCAGGCGGCGGTGGTGGAACTGGCGTAAAAGGGCGGCGCCCTCCGCCGCCCTCAGGCGTGGCGAAGGTTTTGCACGGGGCTTTCCGATTCACGACCCGGGCGGCAGGGTTCGGAAAGCTTGCGCGGGGAGGCCGCGTCCCTGTCCGCCGCCGCTCCCCTCACCCCTCCTGCCCGCCGCCGGGGGTCGCCGGCGCGTTCAGACGGGCACGGCTGAGCGACAGGCTGCCGAAGATGGGGATGCAGAGCAAAAACCACAGGCTCGAGTAGAGCGGGCAGATCTGCCCCCAGAGGTTGCCCCAGAGCAGGGAGTAATCCCACACCCGCCAGCCCAGCAGCAGGTTGCACACCACGCCGAAGGCCAGCTCCACGCCGGTGATGACCACCGCGCCGGCGGCGCAGCGCACCAGCAGCGGCCAGCGGGCATGCCGCTCGTTCAGTGCCCAGAGGGCCAGCATACACACCCCACCCGCCAGCAGCATGGTCCAGTGGGTGCGCCCCCGCCAGGCCAGTTCAATGCAGCCGTAGCCCAGGGCGCCCAGACAAAACAGCGCGCTTTTTTCGATCATACAAAATCACCCGGGGAACAGTGTTCCCCGGGTGACGCTTTTTATGTGCGGTTTTACCGGCCAATGCGGGAGATCTGGGTGAGCAGCTGCTGGCGGCACTTCCACAATTTGTGGGAATAGTCCACATAATACCGGTGGGGGTACTCAAAGCGGCGCATCTCCTCCCACAGGTTTTCCACCTGCGTGGCGCAGGAGGCGCGGATGGCCTCCACGGTGGGCCGGTCGTACACCAGCCTGCCCTGCTGGTAGATGGGGGTGGTGAGGCACTTCACGGTGCAGTTTTTGTAGGTGCGCTGTTTCCAGGTCTGGTTGGGGTCGAAGAGGGTGAGCTCCTCGTGCTCATCCACCTCCTCGTCGTACACCGCCACATAGTCCGCCATGGCCTTGCGGGTGTAGTTGTCGTAGATGCGCCAGACCTTTTTCAGGCAGGGCAGGGTGATCTTCTCCACGCTCTCGCTCACCTTGATCTTGGGGATATAGGTATCCCCCTCCTTCACGGCGGCCAGCTTGTAGACCCCGCCGAACACCGGGTCGCTCTTGGCGGTGATGAGGTTCTCGCCGATGCCGAAGCTGTCGATCTTGGCCTCCTGCAGGATCAGGTCCCGCACGATGTACTCGTCCAGGCTGTTGGAGGCGCAGATGGGGCAGTCCTCATAGCCGGCCTCATCCAGCATTTTGCGGGCCTTTTTGGAGAGGTAGGCGATGTCGCCCGAGTCGATGCGGATGCCCTTGGGCCGCTTGCCCAGGGGCTTTAGCACCTCGTCGAACACCTTGATGGCGTTGGGCACGCCGCTCTTGGTCACATTGTAAGTATCCACCAGCAGCACGCAGCCGTCCGGGTACATGCGGGCGTACTTGGCGAAAGCCTCATACTCGCTGTCGAACATCTGCACCCAGCTGTGGGCCATGGTGCCGCTGGCGGGGATGCCGAAGTCCCGGGCGGCCATGACGCAGCTGGTGGAGGAGCAGCCACCGATGTAGGCGGCCCGGGCGCCGTAGACCGCCGCGTCGTACCCCTGGGCCCGGCGGGCGCCGAACTCCATCACCGGCCGCCCCTGGGCGCTGCGCACGATGCGATTGGACTTGGTGGCCACCAGGCACTGGTGGTTGAAGGTCACCAGCAGCAGCGTCTCCAGCAGCTGACACTCGATGGAGGGGCCCTCCACCGTGACGATGGGCTCCTGGGGGAAGATGGGCGTGCCCTCGGGGATGGCCCAGATGTTGCAGTGCAGGGTGAAGCCGCGCAGATAATCCAGGAATTTCTCGTTGAACACCCCGGTGGAGGCCAGGTATTCGATGTCCTGGTCGGTGAACTTCAGGTTCTCCACCGCGTCGATGAAGGTGTCCAGCCCGGCCATGATGGCGTAGCCGCCGCCGTCGGGGATCCTGCGGAAGAACATGTCGAAGACGCTGATCTTGTCCTCATAGCCCTCCTCCAGATAGCCCGCCGCCATGGTCATCTCATAAAAATCCATAATGCTTGTGAGATTGCGTTTCACGTCATGCATACTTGGTTCCCCCTCTTGCTTGGTTCAATACGGGCGGCGGCGGATCTTTTTGGAACCGCGCCGTCTGGTCAGCGAAATAAAATAGAGCACCAGATACACCGCCACCGCCAGCCCGGTGAGCACCGCCAGCACCTTGAAGTAGAGGCTGGAGAAGAACTCGCCCACCCGGCTGAGGGTGTAAAGCACCAGGTTGCGATCCAGATCACGCTCGGCCAGCAGTTCCACCGTGCCGATCACCTCGCCGGACAGGGAGATGTCCACCGTGCCGATCACATCCCCCTGCTTCACCGGGGCGGCCACGCTCTCGGGCAGGTGGAAGGTCTTTTTGGTGATGCTCTCGTCGGCCCCCATCGGCAGGATGGTGAGCAGGTCGTCCGCCGGGTAGAGCATCAGCCGGTCGGTCTCGGCGCAGTACTTCACCGACACCTGCTGGATGGGCTCGTTTTTGTCCAGGGCGGGCAGGATGTCAAAACTCTCGAACACCCAGTCCATCAGTTCGCCCGTCTCGTAGGCGGCGGGGTTGTATTTGGGGTTGCCGCTGGCGTCCAGGTATTTCACGCCGATGGGGTCGCAGGAGTTGGGGCTGTTCAGCACCACCGAGATGTAGGTCTTTCCGTCCTGGTTGTGCCAGGCCACCAGGTTGGACCAGTCCTCCAGGGTGCCGGTCTTGCCGCCCTTGCAGTAGCTGCGGTAGAACTCCGCCCCGGCCCCCTCCCGGATCATCACGTTGGTGTTGAACAGATTGTAGGTGCCCGCGGTGTAGCGGGGCGGCATCGCGCCCATGTCGTACTTCTCGGTGGCGATGACCTCCTTGAAGGTGTCGAAACTCAACGCGTAGCGGAACATCAGGTAGAGATCCCGGGCGGTGGTGACGTTCTCGATGCTCATGCCCACCGCGTCCACAAAGTTGGTGTCGGTGCAGCCGATCTGCTTGGCCTTGGCGTTCATCATGTAGATGAAGTTTTCCTGGCTGCCGCCGCCCACATAGTCCGCGATGATCATGGCCGCATCCGCCCCGCTGTACACCAGCATGGCGTTGAGCAGGTTGCGCAGGGTGTGGCTCTCGCCCGGGCGGATGTCCGCCACCTGCATCCCCTTGCCGTAAAGCTCGTCCTGAATGTAGCGGGGCATGGCCACGGTGATGGAATCCAGCTGGTCCTGGTACTGTTCCAGCAGCAGGATGGCGGTCATCACCTTGGCGGTGCTGGCGGTGGGCAGCACCTGGGTGCTGTTCTTCTCGTAGACGATGATGTTGGTGTCGGTGTTCCCCACATCGGCCCCGGGGGCCGCCAGTTCAACGGGCGGGGTGACGCCCGCCGCCGACGCCGCCAGCGCCAGCAGCCCGGCCAGCACCGCCAGGGTGAGCAGAAAGGCGATGGTTTTTTTCATATAGACTTTTCCCTTTAAAGGCGTTACAATAAACATCAGATGACTGCCCGCCGGGGCGGAGCGCGGCGCCCCGCCCCGGATGGTATCTCATATATTATAGCAGTTTTACGGCCGCTTATAAAGGCTTTTTGTGTGAAAGAGGTGTGTTCCCCCGTGATTTATGTGACCGGCGATCTCCACGGCGACATCGAGCGTTTTGCCGAAAAGGCCATCAAAAAGCTGAAAAAGGGCGACACCCTCATCGTGCTGGGGGACTTCGGCTTTCTCTGGTCGGGGGACAAGGCGGAGCAAAAGCACCTCAAGTGGCTGGAAAAGCGCCGCTACCGCATCCTCTTCATCGATGGCTGCCACGAGAACTTCGACATGCTGCGGGATTATCCCGTGGAGGAGTTCCTGGGCGGCAAAGCCCGGCACATCGGGGGCAACCTCTACTACATCCAGCGGGGCAGCGTGCTGGAACTGGAGGGCAAAAAGCTGCTGTGCTTCGGCGGCGCCGAGAGCTGGGACAAGGAGGACCGGGAGGAGGGCCTCAACTGGTGGCGGGCGGAGATGCCCACCAGCGACGAACTGGAATACTGCGCCGAGAACCTGAAGGCGGCGGGGGGCGAGGTGGACTATATCCTCACCCACGACGCGCCGCTGCAGATTTTGGAGTTTGCCCAGCTGATGCGGGGCCAGCCCAACTGGCTGCACAACTTCTTCGACCAGATCATGAAGACCACCCGCTACAAAAAATGGCTGTTCGGCCGCTACCACAAGGATGTGACCTTCAGCCCCAAGGTGCAGGCGGTGTTCCTCAAGGTCATCCCTCTGGAGTGACCCTGTGCCGGAAACGCCGGCGGCCGCTGGTTCAGACAGCGGCGGGCCGGCTGTTTTTGCGCCAGGGCAATGGGCATTTTGCACAAAATATTCCCCGTCTAAATTGCAATATGGGATATTTTTTTGTTTTTCCCCTCCTGGCTACTTACACTTTTCCTCCATGCGGTCGATATAAAATAATGACAACCATTTCACATCGTGCGCCGGCTTGGCCGCAATGCGGGAGCCCTGCGCGGAAAGGGGACGGGATGGATGGAAATTTCCGGCGCAAGCCCCCGGTGGCATCCGGACTGGGTAATGCTGTTTCCGTCTGGGCATCCCCTGGGCCTTCTGCGGTCCATCCGGGCGGGGGAGGAGATCCCGCAGCCGGTGCGGCTGGACTTTCTGGAGGCGCTGCCGGAGAGTGAGACCATGCCCGCCGCCGACCCTCAGACCCAGATGCGGCGGTTCCGCATCCTCATCAGCCACGCGGCTCGCGTGCGGCTGGAAAAGGCGGTGATCCCCGGCGCGTATCTGGAGGCCGGCTCGCTGGTGCTGGTGTCCTCGGACAAGATGGCCGCCTGGCTGTTCCTGTTCCCCCCTCTGGGGGTGGGGCCGGAACTCACCACGCCCCAGCTGCTGCGGGCGCTGCTGGACCACGACGTGACCACCGGCATCGACTGGCGGATGCTTCGCCAGATCCCCCAAGTGCCCGACCGCTACTTCACTCCCCTGCCGGTGGCCCGGGGCACGCTGCCCGGGCCGGGGCACAAAGGCCGGGTGATCGACCGGGTGCCCCGCACGCTGGAGGGGCAGATACAGGCGTCCGGGCTGGGCCAGGAGAACTACACCACCCTGCAGCTGGTGCGGGACATTGGCGCCGGCGACGTGATCTGTGAGATCCTTCCCCCCGGGCCCGGCACCCCGGGCACCACGGTGACCGGCGAAGACCTGCCCGGCCTTCCGGGCGAACCGGCGGAGGTGCCGGCGGGCCGGAACACCCGCCTGACCGCGGACGGCCGCTTTCTGGTGGCGGACTGCGCCGGGCATGTGACCTTCTCCGGCCGCAGCTTTCAGGTCAAGCCGGTGCTTCATCTGGACGAACCGGCCCTCTCCCCCGCCTCCAACATCAATTTTCTGGGGGACGTCCACATCCACTGCGATCTGCCCGGCGGCGCCTCGGTGCGGGCCACCGGCAACGTGCAGATCGACGGGGCCGTGGAAAACTGCTCCATTGAGGCGGGCGAACACATCATCGTGTCCAGCGGCGTGCACGGGCAGGACCAGGCGACGCTCTACGCCCACAAGCGGGTGTACGCCAAGTACCTGGAGCACTGCGCCGTCTACGCGCTGCAGGACGTTTTTGCCGACTGTATCATCAACTGCGACGTGTACAGCAACGGCACCGTGCAGGCGCGCACCGGCCGGGGGGTGCTGATCGGCGGCACCGTCCGCGCCGCGCGGGAGATCCGCGCCGGCACCATCGGCTCCAAGGCCGAGCGCTCCACCCATCTGGTCCTGGGCGGCAGCCCCTGCGAAGCGGCCCAGGGCACGCAGCTGCAGGAGGAACTCAAGCGCATTGCCGCCGACATCGACCACACGCTGCAGCAGCCGACGGGGCCCGACCGGGAGGCCCGGCTGGCCAAACTGCGGCTGAACCGGTGCATCGCCCAGGCCAAACTGGACAAGGTGAACCGGGACCTGGAGGCGCTGTTCTCCCGGGAGAAAAAGAGCGTCCCCGCCCGGGTGGTGTGCGACACCGCCTATCCTGGTACCCTCGTGACCATCGAAGGGGTCTCCCTCTCGGTGGATCGCGTGCGGCAGGACTGCACCATCGGCTTTGCCGACGAGCGGGTGCGGTATCTGTAAGATCGGCAGAAAGGAGATGAGCGAATTGTACCGCTGCGGTTCCGCGGAATTTCGTCATTCTCTGAGCCGTTCCATGCAGGACGTCACCCGCCGCTACGGCGGGATCGAACTGACCGAACGGCAGGCTCCCCTCACCGAGGACATCTGCACCGTGCACACGGTGATGGAGGGCGACTGCCGGGCCGATCTGTTTCTCTGTGCCGACACCTCGCTGCTGGCCCGCCTGGCCCGGAACATCATGTGCCAGGACACCGTGACCGGGCAGGACATCGCGGATGTGGCCACCGAATACTTCAACGTGGTCTGCGGGCGCATCAGCTCGCTGCTGTTTCAGCCGGGGCACAAGGCCCCGCGCTTTCAGGTGCCCTGTTTCCACACAGGCCGGTACCTGCCGGAACGCGAGCCGGCCTCCTGGTGGGACATCGGCTACAACAGCCTCCACAACGAAAGCATGCACCTTGTGATCTGCCTGGGGCCGCCCTCGGGCGGGAAACCTCCTTCCTCATAAAGCCGTCCCGCACGCCCTTCCCGGGCGGGGGTCCTTCTTATTTCCCTGACGAAAGACGCTAAACAGGAGTGAGACAAATGTCGAAAAAAATCATGGTCGTGGACGATTCCCGCATCGCGCAGCTGCAGCTGGAGAAGGTGCTGCCGGAAGGGGAGTACGAGGTCGTCGCCTGCTGCCAGACCGGCGAGGAGGCCCTGGATCAGTACGACAAGGTGAACCCGGATCTGGTCACCATGGACATCATCCTGCCCGGCATGGACGGGCTGGAGGCCGCCCGCGCCCTGCTGGCCGCCCATCCCGAGGCCCGCATTCTGATGGTGTCCTCCCTGGCCTACGACGACACCATCAAAGAGGCCGAGGCGCTGGGCGCGAAGGGGTTCGTCTTCAAGCCCTTCGACCAGGACCAGCTGCTGCAGGCCATGCAGAAGGCTTTCGCCGAGGCGTGAACACCGGCGGGGACGGACTCGTCCGCCCCCTGAAGCAGCCAAGCCCCTGCGCCCCTTCGGGCGGCGGGGGCGGTCTGCTGTGCCTGTGGCAGGGAACCTCCGTTCCCTGCCTTTCCCCGCTCCCACAGGTTTAGCACAAAACAAAAAACACCGCCGCGGAACATGCCGTTCCGCGGCGGTGTTTTTGGATCGCAAACGCCGGTGTATCAATAGGCCTTGCCCCAGTAGACCATCACCTTGGCGGGCTTGCCGCACACGGGGCAGACGTCGGAGAGGTGCTCCTGCTCGAAGGGCATGCACCGGCTGGAGAGGCCCACCTCTTCCTTCATCTTCTCCTCGCAGGCCACATCGCCGCACCACATGGTCTTGATGTAGCCGTTGTTCGCCTCGGCCAGGGCCTTCACCTCGTCCATGGTGGTGGCAGCCCAGGTGCGGTTTTCCCGGTTTTCCAGCGCCCGGGCGTAGAGGTTCTGGGCCAGCTCGTTCAGCAGCGCGGGAATGGCGATCTCCAGCTCGTCCAGGCTGGCGAAGATCTTCTCCCGGGTGTCGCGGCGCACCAGCACGCACTGGTTCTTCTCCAGGTCCTTGGGGCCGATCTCCAGGCGCAGGGGCACGCCCTTCATCTCCCACTG